>Ga0308163_10000176_pt1 | contig 176068 bp, 163 predicted proteins | sample PhyTR1_FD_201037 | JGI IMG/M metagenome (GOLD analysis project Ga0308163, IMG submission 201037) | Phyllosphere microbial communities from UC Gill Tract Community Farm, Albany, California, United States - DLSLT.R1 | ecosystem: Host-associated > Plants > Phyllosphere > Unclassified | place... | reverse complement strand
GAGAAGTTCACGCCGTCGACGAACAGGTTGGTGTTGTACAAAGTCTGAGGAATCATTGGTTACGCCCCCTTAGGCTGCTTCAAGCACTTCGGTCATCCATTGATCGGTGACTTCGAAAAGGAAATTCGGGTTTTCTGCCGGCGGCACGTCGGTGAAACGGATGCGCCAATACACCTTGCCCTGGGCGATCTGGCTGGCCGTGTTCAGTTCGGTGTCGGGGAACACTTCAAAGTTGATGATCGCGCCCTGGGCTTTGAGGTCGGCCATGAATGCGTTCAGACCGTTGGTGACATCGGTCACGTAGGTCTTGGTGATCGAGCGGTCGACCGCCCATTTGTGTCCTGCCTGCACCGCATCCATGAGGATGAACAGCGTGCGAACGCGGGTAACGAATGCCCACTTCGGATCGCTCGACAGCGTGCGGTTGCCCCACAGGCGATAACCGTCATCGCGAATGATCGTGGTGATATTGGCGTTGTTGAGCAGGTTTGCCCGGCACGTTTCGTCGCCGTCCAGGTACTCGACCGCGCGGCCGGTACCGGTGATACCGGTCAATTCCTTGTTCGATGGCGAGGCCCAGAAACCGTATTCAGCATCCGTCCATGCAAACAGGCCTGCTGCCCAAGCCGAGCCGGGCGCGTCGACCGTCGAGCTGGTGACGGTGTCCCAATACTTCACACCCGGGTCAACCATGAACAGGTTGCGACTGCCGAAGTTATCGGCGTAGGCCATGGCGGCCTCATCGGTGGTGCCAGGGCCGTCGATGATGCCGATGGCGCGCAGCTTCTGCGCCACACTGTCGAGCGCAGTGGCCACAGCCTGGGTCGCGGTGTGGCCCGGGGCGATCAGCAATCGCGGCTGTGCGTTGAACAGGCTTTTACCGTCGAGCAGCGCCTGCAAACCGGTGCGCTGCCCCGAGGCCAGAACACCGCCGATGATCGCCGAGGTTTGCAGCGCGGCGTCTTCCAGCTTGGCCACACCGATGGCGACGATCACCGCCTTGGCTTTGACGAAGATCGCCTGACAGGCCTTGGTGATGGCCGAGTCGGCACCGAACGCGGCGATGGCTTCGCGCTCGGTGGTGATCAACTTCAGTTCGCCGGCCTTGGCCGTACCGCCGCCGAGAACGCCCGGGGTGAAGGTGTCACACAGACCGATAATCGACGACGACGGCAGCGAGATGGTGCGCGCGCCAGTGTCGACCGAGGTGGTCGTGACGCCGTGGAAAAAACTCATAAGGGTCAGTCTCCAGAAACGAAAAAGCCCCGCATGAGCGAGGCTGTGAGGATGTTCGTGTTACGCGTATCGAAATGCAAAACGCCCCGTCAATGCGGGGCGTTTAGGTAGATTTTGCTGACAGCCAGGTCGGCGCCGGCGGCCGATGTTCGGCGAACGGGAATTGATCACCGAGGGGCCAGTCGCGCAACTGCCGGCGGTAAGCCTGCAACTGCGCGTACTGCTCAAGCGTGAGCGAAGTAGCGCCACCCTCTTCGACCTCGTCGCGGTGCCGCGAAACCAGCGGATCCGTCAACAAAAGCTGACTGTTACGCCATGTACGTTCCAGCTCTGCCAAATAATCAGGCGATGGCTCTGCCGGTGAAACAAGGCAGGGGTAACCATGCTTATCTGACGTGATGATCTGCCCGCGAGAGTTACCACGCAGAAGCTCGGCATAAAAATCATCATCGATTTCAACCGCGTCAGAAGGCAAAACGGGATTGATGGCAGGATCATAAAAACTGCACATACTCGGACTAAACAACATGATCATTCCCCAATTGCGATGTAGTCGAAGTTGCCGTTTTTCCCCGCCCAGGCGCTTCCGTTCCAGTTCATTGAACGGATTGTGACCCCTGACTGTGTCTTGGCACCGACGCCGTAAACCGTAAAGTTCGACCCCACCCAGTTCGCGGCACTCGATTCCACCACCAGAACCTGACGGCAAGCGGTAGGAAAAGTGACAGGAAATGTCACCGTCCCCACACCATCAACCGTCGCGCCACTGCCTCGTTGGATGATTGTTCCGCTCGGCAGCTTCTGATAGCCCTGAACGCCCGCCCCAGCAGCAAACCCACCGCCATGCTTCAGAAATCGCCCACCATTGCTGGCAACAATTTTCCAGATAACTCCAGTGGAGACGACAGTCAACGTCTCCCCCACCGCCATCACATAAGGTGCTGCGCTACCCTCCAGACCTTCAAACACAAGCGCATCGGCCCCGGATATAGCCACCGCAAACGATGCCATTGATGTCGAGGAATGGGAGATTGTGAACATCGACCCGGCCGCGACCGAGCTGAGCAACGGCAACCCTACGTTGACCGCACCCGCCCCCACATTTGACGTGACATAGCTACCCACCTGCGCCGGTGTCAAAACGGTGTTGGCAGAAACCGAAACGAACCCCTTGCAATTGCCGAGCGCTCGCCTCACAAATTCCGTAGTAGCCAGAGCCTTGGAATCATCGAACTGCGGCCGGGTCGTGAAGTTTGGCCCAGCCATCACACCGGCGAAGGCGAGCGCCGCCGTTCCCCCGACTAGACGCCACTGATTTTCCAGTCGGATGAATTCAGCCGTGTCGCCCAGACCGAGCACCAGCGGACCAGCCACACCGGTCGAGGTGTACACGACGTCAGCGCCGACTGGAACAATTTTCAGCCCACCATTACCAGCACAAGCAAGCGTGATGGTAGCGCCCTGCGCTATACCTGCCGTCGGCGGCAAAGTGGCTTGGAGCTGCGCAGCACCGGAAAAGCTGTGAAGCCCACCAACATGCGCGGCCGTCAAAGCCAAGCTCGCGGCGTTCGTGGTGAAGCCCGAGAACTCGACACCACTACGCTTTACAAACTCCGCCGTGGCGAGAGACTTGCTGCTGTCGAATTGCGCTGGCGTCGGGGCCGTGGGGTTGCCGAAAAACGTCGGTGAGAACAACCGGGCAAACCCGTCCGTAATGTCCTTGAACGTGAGCGCCGTAGTGCCCACGACAATGGTGCCATCAGTCACTAGTTGCCAGATCGTATCGGCCTGCGTTGCGCCTACCTCGACCGCCACCGTCAGATTAGGCGTAACCTTCGCGTTGTTGTCGGCATCTTTCGCCCGCACCCAAGCGCCTACAGCCACCACATACGGGCCGTTGTCCTTGGCCGCTGCCTGGTTCTTCACCAGCACCCGGTCACCGGCATTCAGCGAAACCCCGTCCACCACCTGCAAGCCGACCAGATTGATGTTGCCCGTGGTCGCCGCGCGCACAGACTGTTTGATGTCGAGCTTGCTCAGCTCTTCCAGAATGCGCGAATCGACATACTCACGCGTCGCCAGCACCACCGACGGGTCAATCTTGAGGCTGATCTGTGCCGTGCTGGAAACAATCAGGTTCATCCGCACCACTTGCGTGCGGCCCGATCCCTGCGACAGCACCGGCTTGAAGCTCGGCGCACAGTTGGCCACCGCCACCAGATCACCGTCAGCGTCATACAGCCCGACCTCACGAATCCAGCGCCCGCCCTCGTCGGCCGGAATGACTTGCTCGGCAATGATCACCGCCGGGTTGACCGGATCGATGCGCAACTGATTCAGCGGCCGGCGGCGCCATTCGTTGATCAGCTTGGATTGCTTGGCGCTGGGCTGCGGATCGGTTTCGTTGGCATCGCCCAAGCCCATTTCCGTGATGTTCCAAGGCACGCCAAGCACATTGGCATTCGCCAGCTTGGCCGCCCCCACGTCCGTCAGGATCGCGAAAAACTTTGAGTTCGCATCAATCATTTAATAAATGTCCATGATGTCTATGGAGTGTTCACGGCCGACCACGCCGAAGCTGCCGGTAACGTCGATGTCCTGCATTTCCGGCGGGAATATGTCGAGTTCATCGCCGTCGTAGAGCGTCACACCCACATTCAAATTGCCCTGTGTTTCCAGGCTGATCGCCAGCCCGGTCATGTGCCGGGTGACGGGTTTGGCGTCGTCAATCAGGCGTTCAAGCTCCTGATACATTTCCTCGGTGATACCGGTATCGAGAACGCCAATCTTCAGCGCGAAGGTGCCCGGCACGCCCTCGGGCACGGTCTTGAACCACTCGACAATCTCAATCAGATAGCCCAGCGGCTCGACCACGCGACGTATCGCGCCGATCGTGCCCTTATGCTTATGGATGTAGTACGACGCCTTGATGGCCGCGCGCTTGGTCGCCTCAGACCATCGGTAGTCCCAGCGATCGACCGACCACGCCCACGCCAGATGCGGCAGCAGATGCACCGGGCAGGTGTCGGGGTTGTAGAGGTCGCGCAGTGGGACAATCGTCTTTTCGAATATCGCGGCCTCCATGGCGCGTTCCAGTTGCGTGCTGTTGAGCGGCAGTAGACTTTTCATATCAGCCCGCCAGCCTCACGTTGTAGCGCGTACAGAACGCCGCCTGCGCCTTCGTCGGGGCCAGATCCTGCCACCCGGCCAACTCAACCCGGGCAACGCCGGCAACGTGCAACTGAGCGTCAACAGCGGAGCGTGCGACCTCAACGCCCAGCCGCTTGCGTGGATTGATCCAAGCGGCCAATCGACTTTTCGCTTCGGCCAAACTGGCGTCCGCTTCCGGGCCGGCGCCGGCCATATGCAAGATGGCGTCAATCTCGTAGCGGATCACCTCCGCGCTCTGTACGGTCACACGATCACCGACCGGGCGAACGTCATCGTCATCCAACGCAGCGGCCACCGTCGCCAGCAGCTCCGGCGGCGCTTCACCCTCCCCATCAAACCCCAGCACCGTTACCGTAACGTAGCAAGGCTTCGGGCTTTCGGCCGTGGCGTCTGCCACCAGCCCAGAAGCGTTACGCGCATGCAGGATGTAGCTGTTGCGCGGGCCGGCCGTGGTCAAACCCTCATAGGCCAACTGGATGCGTTCGCGAAACGGGTCGTCGTCTTCCATGACCTTGGGCACCGGCGGCACCGCCAGCAGATCCTCGGCCTGAATGACCAGGCGCTGCAGATTGACGTTGGCCCCCAAGTGATCGAGATCGCCGCGAATGGCGTGCGCCAGCAATAGCGCCTTGCCGGCGTCATTGACCCGGGCGCGGTTGCCGACCTTGTTGTAAGCCCCAACCTCAAGCACTTTGACCACTGGATCGCTTTCCAGCGCGGCCGTCCAGTTGCCCCCCATGTACCCGCGAAAGACGCCTAAACCGTCCTGATAAACCTCTTCGAAGTCCAGAAGCTCCAGCACGGTCGGCGCCGGCAGCGACGACAGATCAACGGTACTCATGCAGCCACCTCCAACGTGACGCCGTCGCCCAGGTACTTCCCGACGATTTGCAGATTGATTTGCCCACCAATGACGGAGAGGACACGCACCTGGTCGAGCTTCAAACGTGGCTCCCAGCGCCCCAAAGCGCGGGCGACCTCAGCCTGTACGGCGCTTTTCCAGCCCTCATTAACGGGCAAATCGACAAACCGCCGCAGCTTGCTGCCGTACTCCATGCGGTGCCGGCGACTGCCCAGCGGCGTGCTCAAAATGTCGGCAATGGATTGCCGCAGGTGCTCGATGCCGGATATGGGTAGGCCGGTCTGGCGATCCATTCCGATCATCGATGTCACTCCTTGAACGGCTCGTATTCTTCGCTGGCTTTCAGGAACTTGACCGCCTCGATGTCGGAGGCCGGCACCACGACCGTCGCCTTCTCCACCGGATAGGAACGGTCAGTACCGGGCACGATCACCAGTCGCGACGTGAAGAGCTTGTCGCGGAATTTCAAAGACTCAGGCGATGAGTAAGTTGAGGATGACAATGCCGGTTCCGAGGACGTTTGCGTATCGGTTGAGGTCGTATCGATCTTGGCCATGTGGTTCTCCAGGCATGAAAAAGCCCGCACTGGGCGGGCTGTGTTGAGTTGAAATTAATGCGTGTGGTGATTGCTGTTGCCGGTGGCATCAATGATTGCGCCGGCGCTGGTGATGCCCTTGGTAACGTGTAGCGCGCCGTCGATCATCACCGCCGCTTTCAAATTGATGTTGCCGGTGGTCACGTTCACCGCGCTATCGGTCACGACCGCTTCCGTGCTGGCCACTTTGATGGTGACCGTGCCGCTCGGGAGCGTGATGCTGTAGCTCTTGGCCTGCCAGTCGTAGACCAGCGAGCCGCCATCATCGAACCGCCAGACCTCGACATGATCGCGATTGTCCGGCGGCGGTCCGGCATTGCCATACAAGCCTGGGACAAACGTGCCTTGTGACACGTCACCGCTGGGACTGATCAAACTGCCCTGCTCGCCCATGGACGGCGCCCGCCAATGCCTGGCCTTGCCCGCCGCGATGCTGTGCCAGCGCACCCAGGCGCTGACCCAATCACTGCCATCGGACACCCGACACACCGGCGGCGAAGCGGACAGATCCAGCGCGACCACATAGCAAGCCTTGACCACGCCGGCGAGCATCCGGTCGTGCTGGGCGCTCGCGTAGCCACTCACACATCCTCCGCAGGGACAAAGTCCTCTTTGGCGTCGTTGTTGAATCCAATGAGCAACATGCCCGGCGGTTCGTCGGGCCAGAGCCATTCCTCCGGGCCGAGATAGACTTGCTGAGTCCACGCCACCAGCCACACGGTGTATCCATCCAGGTGCGGCTGGGTAAAGTCCTGCAGCGATTGCACAAACTCGGCGGGTTCAACTGCTAGCCCCCACGTTTGCGAACGCAGCAACACCGCCAACTGGGTCGCCAATTGCACGGCCTGTTGATGATGGTGCGGCAAGATCGGGTCAACAATGATCCGAGCCTCAAACTTGCAGACCAGCGAGGTTTCGCCGGTGCCGATATCGGAACCCGGCTCGATCTCGGCCACCTCCAGAAAAACCGCTGGCAGCAACACGCGATCCTTAATATTTGGCCAAGCTGTGACGGCCTGCACGCCAGCCAAGTGGGTACGCAGATGCTGTTCTACCGCCCGATAAAGCTGGTCCAGGCTGAACGGTTCTTCAGACATTGCCGATCCTCTTAAGGTATTTCTGCAGCTCAAAGTTGAGTTCTTGTTTGAGAATCGCCAACAGGATCTCGTCTGCCTTTTTGACCCAGCTGTCGAAATGCGGCCGGGCTTGCTCCAGCGACACCTTGGCCTTGGCCAGCGGGAAACGACTTCCGTTTTCGGCGACCCAACCCGAACTCGGCCCGCGACCGGGGGAAACCGTGCTGTCCGGGTAGTCGTCCGCGTTGAAATGCTTGGAGGCTGTGCGAATCCAGATGTCGGGCTTGTTGCCGTAGACCTTCTTGAGAAAGGCACCTTCGTAACGCCGCCCCGCCACCGACACACCGCTCCCGGTCTGCCGCGCCCGGCCGATCCGGCTGGATTCGATGCTGTTCAACCCGAACCACAGTTTGCCGCTCGCGGCCGCACCGGAAACCGGATAGCTGCGCAACCGCTGACGCACCGCTGCTACGGCAATGCGCTCTGACCGGCTGACGGCTCGGGCGATGTGCGTGCGCAACCTTCCCAAAGTCTTGTTGATCGCGCGCCGATGCGCCGCGGCAGCCGCTTTCGGCACCACCTTGGCAAAGTCCTGGAACGCCTGAAAATCTGCGGCCGAGGACTGGATAGAGATCATCCCGCCCCCGGCCGAGGGTTTGAAATAGCTGCCGACACTCATGGCCGCAACCTCAGAATCAGGGCGACCAGTCCGTCGCCGCTCGGTTCGAGCTGGATCAAGTCGTAGTCACCGCCGCCATCCAGGGCAGGCAGGTCAACGCTGACCAGCATGCCCTGTTCCAGACCTTGCGAATCGCTGACGCGGATCTCGAAGCGAGGCTCACGCAACCCGGTGTTGAGCTTGCCGAACTTGGGTTGCAGCCAGGGCGCGGCAAACATGCCGAGCACTGGCTCTTCGCGACCCTCGATCCGTGCGGTGTCGCCCAGCGTTTCGAACACCACCGCGTCGACTTCGGCGATCAGATCGCGAAAGCCCATGCTCAGAGTTCCAGCAGGATCTGGGCGCGCGGTCGAGTGCACAGGTGCAGCGGGTTGGACTGAGCTTCACCGGCCATACCTTTGTTGAAGGGCAGCGGCTCGATCATGCTGTAGTACGGGATGCCCTGGGTGTTGACCGTTTCCATGTAGTCGGCCGGTGCAAACACCGAGATGTACAGATCTGGCACGCCTTCCGGAACCAGCAGCGCCTTGTCGTCATGCACGAACGACACGCCGGCGACCTTGCCACGGTAGCGTTCCCAGATGATGCCGCCGAACTCGAAGCTTTCCCGGGCGTCGCCACGCAGCGCTGCCGCTTGCTGACTGTTGAGGTAGGTCTCTTTGACCGACTTGTGAACAATCAGCTTGTTCCAGAAGTTCTTGCCGCAGAAAGCGCGCGAACCGGTACTGGTCACGCTACCCAGCGCATCCTCCTGCATGTCCAGCGCCTCACCGCACATGACCCGCAGCTCGGTATCGGCCTTAGTCAGCCCCATGGACATCTTCTGACGCTGCACACCGAAGCGCTCATACAAGTCCAGCAGCACCGTCTGACCGTCAGCGTCGAGGATCTGGCCGTTGAGTGCGCCCATGCGCTGGAACTCATGCGTCGCGTCCAACTGACGACGCGCCTTTGCCAGACGTGCATTGACCACGTCCTGCACCGCCTGCAGCTCAGTGCGAGTGCCGAAGGCGCGGATGCCTTGAATCTCATCCGCCTTGATGGTGAAACGCTCCGGCAGGTGCACGGTGTTGAACGGGATCAGGTTGCGCTTGCTCGCAGCAACCACCAGGCCAGAACCGCCGCGCTCACCGGCCGGCACCAGTGCCAGGGTGTCACCGTCCTTTTCAATCTGTACGGTCAGGGTGGTAATGCCTTCCTCGCGGAACAGACCCAGGGCGCTGATGCGGCCCGGCAGGTAGGGTTGATCATTGAGTGCAGCGGTCAGCGAGGTAACGGTAAACGCTTCGTCTTCAAAAATGGCGATATCGGCCATGGGTACTCTCCAGAAACGAAAAATCCCGCACGCGGCGGGATGCATACAAAAAAAGGATCGACTTAGCGGACGATCACGAAATGGGTGGCGAGTGCTTTCTCGGCGGCCAGATCCAGCCCGGTCAGGTGCGCTTCGCTGACCTCGGCCAACCGCACCACGGCGCGACCGCGCCGCACCACATCGGATTCGCCAAGCGGGCCGTAGAGAATGGCGACAGCATTTTCGGTGCCGTCCTCAGCCGTTGGGTTGTACGGTGCGAATTCGCCGGAGGCGGTCACCAGTCCGAGGATTTGTCCGGGCCACAACTCTGGACCGGCCGCGACGTTGATCGCTTCACGCGAAATATTGCCGGCGCCTTCGGACAGCAGGAATTCACCCGCGTGCATCGGTTCCTGTTTGATGGTCATGCTCTTGCTCCTTTCGCGCTTTGCGCGGTTCCAGTTTGGGCCGCTTGGCGAGCAGCCCAAATCGAGTTGGGATCAGGTTGTTTGGCCAGCACCTTGGGCGCCAGGTCGTCCCCCAGCGGCAGACTGTTGTCGATTTCGAAGCCCTTACCGCTGGTGACAATCTTGTCGAACAGACGCGCCCGCACCGCCGCCTCGTCCAGACCTGCCGCGACATACTCGGCGCTGAATTCCGGCAGCCGCGCAGCCACGCAGAGGTCGTTTACCGCCTTGGCGCGTGCCAGACCGGCTAAAACGATCTCTTCGCTTTCAAGCTGGGTGGACTTGAGCAGCGGCTCGACCAGGTTGCTGATGCCCGCCGCCGTGCAGCGCTGAGTGACCATCAATGCCAACTTGGCCGAGTCGACTACAGGCGGCACCAGCGGCGGATCGACAGGATCAAGATCCGGATCCGCTTCAGGTGGCTCGTCGAGCTGGGCCAGCAAATCAGCCGGTGCGTGCTGGAATCGTTGCAGCACCGCGCCTTGACCGAGACAGGCTTTGACCTTGACGCCGTCGCCCACTTCATCGGCCAGCCCCAAAGCCACCGCTTCGTTGGCGGTCAGCCAAGTTTCAGCATCAACCATTCGCCGCAGTTCGGCGTCATCAATGTCGGGCGCCTTGGCCTTATAGGCCGCGATGATCGCCTCCAAGGTCTGATCCAATACATCAGCAACCCGGCGGAAGTCCTCAGCGCTACCGCCTGTATAGGTGTATGGGTTGTGAATCATCAACATGGCGTTGGCCGCGATGACTACGCGGTGTGCGCCGCACACGGCCACGCTAGCCGCACTCGCTGCGAGTGCATCAATGCGCCCGGTGCACCGCTCGCCCAACCGCGACAGCGCATTGTGCATGGCCAGACCATCGAACAAATCGCCGCCGATGCTGTTGAACGCGGCCACCACCGGCGACACACCATCATCCATGGCGCGCAGATCCTGCACGAACTGATTGGCAGTGATACCCCACGCGCCGATCTCGCCATAGACGAAGACCTCGATCACTCGCTCGGCGGCCTCGCCGCTGGCATGAACGGCGTACCAGGTCTTGTCCTTGACCTCGACGCGTTTGCCGGCGCGGTTGTAAATACGCGGTTTCGCAGTTTTGCTCATGGTTGCTCCTTGTCGTCGGTGTCTTCGACGGCATCAAGGGTGTTGTAGTTGAGGCGCAGCGCTGTGGCCCGCGCCAGATCGGCGGCGTTTTCCAGATCGACCGTTTCGGCGTCGTAGCCGGTACGCAGGACCATCTCGCTGCGCGACGAAAAACCGGCTCTCACCTCCATCGCTCGTGCTTGCACGTCCTGAACCGGCTGGATATAGGCCCAGCCTTGCGGTACCCAGCGAGTGCGAAGGTACTGGCGGCGTTTCTGTGCGTAATCGTCCAGCACCAGAACGCCAGACAGCACCGCCATGTCCATCCACGCCGCCCGCACAGGACGGCAGAGCTGATGCACGTACACGCTGAATTGCAGTTGTTCCAGACGGCGCCGAAACTCGTTGAGCACCACCCGCAGCGCTCGGTCGTTGATCCCGCGCATGTCGCCGGTGAGGATTTCGTAAGGTGTGCCCGATCCCGCTGCTGCAGCCATCAACTGCTGACGCATGAAGTCCGGGTAGTTGTTGCCGGCGTCTGGCGGTTTGGAAAACTCAACCTCCTCTCCCGGCCCGAGTTCCTGCATGGTGCCGGGTTCGAGCGCGACCATAGGGGTAAACCCGTCGCGATCAAGATCCAGCGGAGCGCCGGTGACCGGATCGCGTGGAACCGGTCCCGATTCCGGCGACGGGCGCTTGATGAAACCGGCAAACAGGTTGGCCACCTCTTGGCGGAACAACACCGCGTCGTCGTAGTTGTCCAGACTGCGCAGCCGTTTAAGCACCGGTGACAATCGCGGCACACCACGCAGTTGTCCTGGCTCCACCGGCTCGAAGATGTGCAGCACCTGCGCGGCCGGGACGCGCACTAGCTGATTGTAACCGGCGTTCAACGAGGCCGAGTCACGCGGATGCGAGAGGTACATCCAATACGCTACCCGCTTGCCGCCGGGCGTGAACTCGATGCCGGCGCGAATGATGTTGCCGTTCTTGGTGCTCTCGAATTTGTCGTGCGGCACGAACTCCGGCGCCAGGATCTGCAACTGCAGCGGAACCGCCAAGCCTTCATCCCGACTGCGAGGACGCAAGCGAACAAAGCATTCACCCGATGTTTCCACCGTGCGCGCCACTAGCGCCTGCTGGCCGTAAAAGTCGGTGCGGTCATCCGCATCAGACTCATCGACCCAATCTCCCCACAGCTCCTGCATCAGTTTGCGCAAGGCATCATCGTCGGTTGTCGGCCGAGGGGTGATGCCGGTGCCGATCAGGTTGCTGACGCGCTTGTCGATGACGTTGAAGGCATACGGGTCATTGCGAACCGCTGCCCGGGAGCGCGAGCGCAAATTGCGCAGTGCCGGGGTATTGATGCTGTTGATCCCGTTGTCGGGAGCGTCCCAGTTAGCGGATCGGCGGCCTTCACCAGCGCCTTCGTAACTGGCCTTGATGTTGGACGGCAGCACAAATCCGTTACGGGTCAACGTCGGAAAATGGCGGGCCATCAGACCCCCTTCCCTGCGTGGAACAGCCGGACCACGCGCGAACGCGGCCCGGCGGCGCTGGCCAGCGACGAGCGTATTTCTTCGCGCGCCTTGAGCAGCTCATCGACCGTGCGGTATTCCACGGTGCGGTCGGTGTAGCGCACAGTTTTTTCACCGCGAGCAATGGCCGCCTCAACCGCGTCGAGGTGCTTTTTCGTAAATGACATATCAGCGTCTCTTCAGGTAGCCACTGGTGGAGCTGCGGCGTTGTGGGGGGGCCGTTGTCGGACGTGATTTCACGGCTGGTTGCGGCGCCTGTGGTGCTGCCGGTGTTACGACTGGCCGACTGAGCCGTTCGCTCTGAACGGGTTGGCCACTATCGCCCGAAGCCGACTGGATGATCGCCTGCCGAATCCGCGCCCAATCGTGATCTTGGTAGCGATTGATGCCGAGGTAATGGGCCATGGCCAAGTTGTAAACCAACAGATCGAGCGCTTCGTTACGCTCGGATTTGCCCTTGGTCCATTCGATGCGTTTATGCCCCCTAACGTAACGGGTGACTTTGCGCTCAGCAACGCACTGGGCGAAAAAGTCATCCGGCAGGTCGTTGGCAAAGTGCAGCGCTCCCGGGCCGGTGTCGAATACATAGCGGTTATAGATCCAGTCCTTCGCCGTGTCGGTACCGACAATCCAAAGCTCGGCGCCATGCCGTTCAGTCAGGCCCTTCCATGTCACGTCGACCATCGAAGGTCGCTGCGCGATCACCGGCCGGCCCCGCTTGCTCGCCCCCTTGATGGCGAACACGCTGCGCCAGCGGCGCATACGACAGAACTGATAGACCTCATCCGTATGGTTACCACCGGAGTCGACCGCAGTAGCCATGATCATCAGCTCAGCACCACAAGGGTGTCGGTAACGGGCCTTGAGTAACTCGTCCAGCGCCGCCCAGGTGCGCTCATCGGCGGGGTCGCCGGAGATCACTTGAAAGTCGACCACCCAGCGCTCCATGCCAGCGCCCCACCCCATCACCATCAGTTCCAGGCGGTTGGCTTGGGTGTCAACAGAAGCGGTCAGCATCAACACGCCGTCGGGCATTGAGCCAAGCCCGTAGTTTTCCAGCCGCGCCCTATCCCTCAGCACATCGGCCGAGGTTTGCTCCTGAGCGCTATCCCAGACCTTGGCCAGACGAGTGTTATAAAACACCTGCATCGGCTCCAGATCGCCTTTGGCCTGAGCCTTTTTAGCCTTCTCGAATTGCTTGGCCAACGAGGCCCAACCGGTCCAGCCGGGCGGCGAGTACAACGCATTCAAGTTAAAACCAATGGTTTCGCCATCGCCCTGGGTGTGTGCTCGCCACTCCCCTTTCGCCAGCATCTCGCCCTTATAGCGCTCCTCGATCAGGACGTCGCAGTCGGGGCCGGCGCACTGGTAATGCACAACCTGAAAATCCGCCGAGTAATGCAAACGCTCCCATTCGAGAACCTGCATGTGGTCACAGGTTGGGCACGGCACGTAGTAGTAACGCTGATCGCTGACCTCAAACAGATCAGCGATCCGTGACGCCCCCCTGACCGTCGGCGAACTGGAAAAATAAAATTTGGCGTTACTGCCGAAAGTACTGCCGCGAGTCTCGGCCAGTTCGACCGGGTCGCCCTCTTCGCCCACGTCCACACTCCAGCGATCAACCTCGTCGCCGTAGATGTAGCGTGCGGAAAGCTCCGCCAGGTTGGCCGCAGAACCGGCCGTGGTGATGTACAGCGAACCACCCTCGAACTCCTTTGTGTCCATGGTGTTGCGCGCATCTCGCGAGCGGTTGGACGCCACGCGCTCACGCAGAACCGGCGTAGCCTTGATGGTTTTACCAATCCGCGACGATACCCGCTTGGCCAACCCCAGACTGGGCAACAACGTGAGGATGTTGGACGGGGCCATATGGATCAGGCCGCCGATCCAGTTCAAGGCGATCTGAGTTTTCATCAACTGCGAAGCCACCATGGTCACCACCCGCTTGCACGGGTGGGCAGGTGACAGACAGCGCATCGGCTCACGCGCATAAGGGGTGCGCGAAGTGTGGTATTGACCAGGCTCGGCCGCACCCGTGTCGCGCGGGATGCGCATGTACTCGTCGGCCCACTGATCAATCCAGACATCTGGCTCTGGTCGCTGCCCACGGAAATACGCTTCGCGGTACACCGTCGCACCGTTCGACATTTCTAAGGACATAGGGTTAGCTCGGGGTAATGGCTTGTTCGAGATCTGCTGTAGACAGCCGCTCAGCATCTTCCAGTGTTTGTCGTAAAGCGGCCGTAAGACGCTTTTCGATTTGCCATGGATCAGACAGCGAGGCCAGTTCAGGCGATAGCTGTGGAGCCATTCCAAGCAAAAGATCGCGCAGTAAGCGACCGGCGTTATAGGCCGCATCTTCGACCGCTTTGCGCTCTACCAAGGTGCCTTGGGCTTTAAGGAAGTTGTTTTTTTCCTGAAGCGACAGGTAGTGCTCACGAAGAGCGCGTGACTTTTGAAAGTCGGGTACCTGACCAGAGGGGTCATCTACAAAGTCTGCGATGACTATTTCCAGCGGTGGCTGATCACTCCGCTTCGGGCGATTGCGCTCATGTCGAGCGACGACGGCAGCCTTACTCGGGTCGCTCGTCATGGCCAGAAGCTTCTCGCTGGCCTCCACATCAATCTTCCCGGTGGCATTCAGAACCAGTCGTTCATTCTTGACCAGCTTGCCGACGTACTGCCTCGACCACCCCTTCAGCTCGCAGTACTCCTTGCGAGTTACAAAAGCCATGCGGCCTCCATCGTCGTGGCTTGTTAAGCCTGTCAACTAACCCGGCTTAGTTGACAGGCCTTCCGACCATTGCGCCGGGGCTGCTGTTTAAGAAAATGAACAGGCACGAAAAGGCTATACAGCCCAATAGAACCGGGGGTTACTTCACTACAAAACACTGTTTGAATCACGCGAACCCTGTCGCTGGAAACACAGAATTTCTTGTCAACCTGTCAACCACTGTCAACTAACTTTCCAGCCCTGTGGCTAACGCTTTCCCGCGGGTTTCCGACCCCGTACCCTTCGGATAACCCCAGGGTCCCCGGCGATGTCAGCACTAGGTCAAGTCGGGTCTCCCTCTGAACCACGACTCCTTCCATCGCCTATCAAGGAATCTGCATTGGCAGATCTCCTTGGGAATTTTGATTGTCAGCGACTTACTCGTCGACTTGAACGCCTGCCTTCTTTGCCAAGAACTGGGTGTACAAACCACCGGCTACATCGGCACCAATCACCGCAATGACAATGCCCAATCCGGCAGCCACGTAGAGGTTGTTCCAGAGCGCCATTGCTAGCAGCAACGTGGCCATTCCCAGAAGACCGGACGCAAGGAACCGTAACGCTACGCGTTGCAGTATCTGCTGTAGGCCCAGATCGCTACCTGACGCTCTAAGCATCTCCCCCGACAGGCCAGCCATGCTCAGCAGCACTAACAGCCAAAGGGGTACATCGGCGAGAGCTTGGTGCTCCGTATTCATCTGTAGTCCTCGAATAGGTTCGGCCTTCATGTCACTGTCATCCGCTAAGAGCAAAGAGCCAGGCATGAGACCGAAAACGAAAAAGCCCCGCACTATGGCAGGGCTTATAAATAAGCATAAAAAACCCGACTCGATGGCCGGGTTTTGAAAGCGTCTCGCTGCGTTCACAGCAGTTCACGCTGATATAAAAACAAATCTATTCCGTGCGGAAAAGAAAATCCTTAACCAATCTGAATAAATTCCAGCGCATTCGCCTAAAATCTTCGCGCATAGGCGATAAGCCCATCAGCAACCCTAGACAAATAAACATCGTCAATTTCTAATTTTTGGCCTATAGCGATATGACCACAATATGAAAAAACAGAAGCCGTCGATGCCGCTGACAGATATCGCTGATTTGCAAAACCGTGATTGTGGATTATTGCGTTGCGGCGCTCTCTTATCTCGGAAACAACTTCCACTTCCATTGATGAAGCAGCAATTCCGTACTCAGCTTCCGCCCTCGTGGTCAGCGCCCCCAGCGTCCCTTCATCAGACTTTCCTCGAAGCACAAGCACCGCAGAAAGAAAGGCTTCAAACTGAGCGATGAGAGCTAGAAAAAAATCGGTTGAAGCTCGACCATTTACTATGTAATTTTCTATTTCCTCCCGCAGCTCAATGAAGGAAGCAGGCAAAGGAGCAGGAAGTTCACTTGAAGCAGGAACATTCTCAAACTCCAGAGACAGATTTGTCCACAGCTCACTTTCAGAGAAGACTATCATGGCAGCATTTGCGGCCCTGATTCTCCAATAAGAATGCAAGCTGGCCTTAATACCCTCGACTAGGTCATTGAGTGCTGTTCTGATTGGCATTTATAATTCTCAAACGAACAAATCCTCGCATCAGTGGATGCGAAAAGGAATAGAAGGTTTTTTTCGGGCCCATTACCCTCATGGTCACAATGTCACCGCGTCCTTCTTCTGCTAACTTCTTCAGGGCCGCACCTGCAACCTGCGCGCTAATTGGTTCACTTGTAAATTTAGACGCGGCCTCCGCAATTTGCCCTACTGCACCTTCAATTCGGTTATCTAAAGTCGCCAAGCCCCAAAGGACATATTTATAAACATCACTTCGCGAAGAAAGAATCGCAGCTTCGTATGTATCGCGCAGTGTTTCGTCTGCATCCTGTGCCGCGCTTTCAGCGCCTCTCGTTACGTGATCTTGAGTAACGATCGTTACTCCTTCAGTCATTGCCAAACGCGCAGAGGTGATACCAAGCAACTGAACGTAATAAGGATAGCGATCCGACGCATCGACAATGCTCGCAACACTTTCCGGGCTAAAGCTCAGGCCAAGTGTCACACCCCCCTTATCCAAAATAGCTTGAATAATAGCGTCAGTATCAAACTTCCCAAGGCCGACCGATCTAATATTCCGAAAAACAGAATCATGACCACGTAATAGATCACTGACCGTCTCGCCTACGCCAACAAAAACCAATGTGGCCGTTGGCAGGTCTGTAGCCAAATTTTTAGTAAACTCACCAAGACTAGCAATAGTATTTTCCGGAAGCCTATCTACCTCATCGAAGATGAGGACTACGGACTCTTTAGGAAGCAAAGCCTTCAGACTATTGCCATCCAACTCGTCTATAGACTTCATCACACCATTAATAGAAATACGATTATTAATGGCATCAAACACCAACTTCGCTGGTGCTTTCTCTTGAAGTTTTAATACAACATCTCGAGCCAATTTAGAGAAAGATGAATCACGCTCGCAAAAAACATCGACCCTTGAATATGCGATGGTGCTGACTCGTGCAAGTGATGTTTTGCCAGCACCTCGCTCACCATAAATAACAACATGCTGACCAGGGCTATGCAAAGCTTGAACCACACGAGCTTTCTCGGTTTCACGACCGAAAAAGCTTGCAAGATCCTCGATCGGATAATGCGGTCGGAAAGCAAGGTTCAATAGCGTTTCGCGCTCAGCCTCGGTCATAGCAAAAATCCCTATTTACTTCAAGAAAAAATAGATGGTAGTTCGATCGCGGCCTCTAGGAAGCCCCTTTGTCATTCTGCGTCGCGAAGGATACAACATCTGAGCATTGAGCAGTGTAAGGCTTGCGAGAATCGTCGTGCTCCGACGCGCAGTCTAACGCCCCATATGGGCGCTACACAGAATAGGTGAGCTCGGTCAAGCTATTAGCCTCATATCGCTTATCGCACAATCAATCCAAGCAGCCCCTGCCCGAGCCAGCTCCCTCGCCTTCCCTTCACTAATGCCATAATGTTTGCCGACTCGCACCATGGCCCATTTGGCACCGTAATAAAGCCAGATGATGTCACCCATTTGCTGATCGCGGTGCGCGAGCTTGGCCACCGCATTGTCGATGGCAATAGCCCGGTCATCTGTAATGCAGTAGTTCTTACTTGCTACCAGCTGTGCCACCGCTTGGCGCATTAGCGTTAGAGTTGGCGACGTGTAACCAGATACCCCCATTTCATCCATCCGCCACCAACCCCACTGTTCGAGTAGGTATTCGGTATCCCCTAATGGTCGCCCTGCCGGCTTACGAATCATCATTCCTTCAATCCCCTGTGTAATTTGTTCCGCCCGCTCCCAGGCGGTTCGATTGTTCGTATTGGCTCTGTGGTCCAGCCATAGGTGGCGAGACTTTCAGCGCGGAAATCTCTCGCTGAGCGTGCTGAAGTTTGAAACTTAACTGAGTGACTAACTCGTCCGTAGAAAGCACTAGTTTGCTACCCCAAACAACCCAACCTGAGCCGTTGCAATCAGCACAAACCAGCTCATAAAACAGTCCTTTTACAACCGCTTTTCCCTTACAGATCGAGCAGGGCTCCAGCTCGATCCGTTCCCGCTTAAAGCTAGGCACTGGCCTTTTCTGCATGATTTGAAACCTCGCCTATGGTTGTTTCTTCAGTGGCCTTGCGGGCCTTATGTTCTGTGGCTTGCAGCGAATTACCAGAATCTTCAAATCTAAAGCCGGTCAATCCATGAATCGCTGCAAAGCCTTTCTGATCTAGATGTGCATGCCACTGTTCAAGGGCATCCCGCTTGCGGCTCATCACGTCCGACTGGATGTAAACCTTCACGTTGTGCCCCATCGCGTGGTTGATTAGCAGCTCGCCAATCAGGTGGTCGATGCCGAGATCTGCCCAGCCAGTGCGCGCCACCTTGCGCAGGTCGTGACTGGTCCACTCGCCCTTTCCCAACCGACGGAACACGGCGCAGCCTTGCGCCTCGCCCAGCGCCTTGCCATTACGTGCCGGGAAAACGCACTGGCCCTCATAGCCTCGAGCGTATTGGCCTTCTCGATACCGGGTCAGCAGCGTGCATACTTGCTCGGTCAGAGGCAGGTGATGCTCGACACCGGTTTTCGTGTTCTCGGCCGGGATGAACCATTCGCGTTCGGCCAGGCTGATGTGCGACCAGCGCGCCATCCGGGTTTCACCGATCCGCGTGCCATGGCAGAGCATCATCAGTGCGAGCATCGAATCCTGCGGCGCGGTGCTCATGACCTCGGCCAGTTGCCCGAGCAGGCCTTCCAACTGAACGCCGCGCAGACGGGACGGCTTGATGCCGACCTTTGCCTTAGAGAAGTCGTTGAACCGGATCGCTGCCATCGGGTTGGACGTGATCATCCCCAGCTTGGCCGCTTGCCGGAATGACAAGGCCAACAGCTGAAACGCGGAACGCACGTAGTCGATGGAAACCGTCTCCTGCAGCGGCCACATCAGCAGGGTGTCGAGTGCGGCCTTGTCGATGCCGATCAGCGGCAGTTCACCGAGGCGCGGTTTCAGGTGGCACTTGATGATCGAGGCGCCAGTATTCTTGCGCTTGGTCGACAGATTGCGATCGCGTGACATGCGGTCAGAAAACCAGTCCAGCAGCTCACCAACGGTGCTCCACTTCGAAAGGCTCGCGCCTTCGCCGGCGGCCAGACGCAGCCGAAGGGACGGCAGAGCCGCGACGACCTGCTTGTGCGTCAGTTCGGGGAACGTACCGATCTGGTTCCACTCGCCTTTCAACACCAGGTACCACGAGCCACCGGTGCGAGCCTTATTGAAGCGCAGGTACAGGCCCTTGTTTTCGAGGTCGCGCACGTCCTGCACGGCGCCGGCGGCCTGGCGCTTGATCTCGGCTTCGGTGATCTTCACCGCGGCGGTACTCATGCGGCCCCCTTCACGGTGAGAATTCCAGCCCTGATCAGGGCTTCGTGGGTTTCGGCGATGGCGCGCGGCAAGTCCTGCCAGTCGATCTCGCCGGCGGCGCGGCCGTCGATCACGTCGTGGCAAGCGCAGCACGCGTACACCGCCACGGTGTCAAAGCCTTTCATGCCCATGCCCTTCTGCCCGCAAGGCAGATGCGCGAGGACGGTCGTTTCTGGATTGTGATTGCAGATGCCTGGCATCCGGACGGTGCACTCTTGACCATTGGCCGAGGCGCGAAGCTTCTTCGAGCTCACTCGCATGCAGGCTTCCCCGTCACAACGTCGACGACTTCGTAGGTCCCAGGCCACATCCACGAGCCATAACGCTTGGCCATGGCCTCGTCGGCAAACAGCGCCAACGCGTGATCAGGCGGTGAACTCAAATCGACCTTGAACGAGCAGCAGAACACTGCGAATCGATAGGTATCGATTTCGGGTACAGCAAGGCGACGGTCACACACGTTCTGCCCTCCCCGCACGCATCGCGCGCAAGTTGGCCAAAGCGGTGTTACCCACTTCGGGGTTGCGATCAGGCTTAGGCGCAGCAAGTTCAGCAATAGGGATAGAGCCTAGGGGTTCACCCTTCCAGATCTTCCTGCACTGGGCCAAGTAGTGACGCTCGAAGCTCGCCAAACCAAGTTCACGCGAGAGCAATGGCAGGCCATGAAAACCAGCGGCCGCAGTAGCGTGGTAGACCGCAGCGTGCATCCACTTGGCCGAATCACGCATAGCGGGATGGCAGTTGCGAAGACCCTGGGCGTAAGCCTTTTCGACGCTCGGCAATCCCAGCCCTTCAGGGGCAAAGCACCAGCTAACGAAAACGCCAGGCGCCGGAACGAATGCCGACTTACTCGCACTCAGGACGCGCATGCCATGGTCGATTTGCTCCATCCGGTTGATCCCGGAGCGCATGAACTCGCCGAGCCATTCAAGCTTCGAGGCGTTCATCACGGCCTCAGTCGGCCAAGACTGGCGCCATGCGCCACAGGCACCGCGAAGACGCAGGAACAAATCGTCGATGACAGCTTTGGTCGATGGATCAACCTCGGCCACTACTGGGTTGGACGTCGGCTTGTAGGTAGGGTCGGTTCGCCGGTCGGCAATAAGATCGCGTGCAGATTTCATACCCGAACCCCCTTGGCAGTCCAGTCACCGGTCGCATCCATCTCTTCCTCAATGTCGCCGGACTTCACTGCGCGATCACGCTTGATCCACTTGGCAAGGCGGTGGCACCAGCCGGCGGCGTTGTCACGGGTATCGGGTTTGGCGATGAAGAAACCTTTGAACGAGTTAATCAACTCATCGGTAGCCGATGAGATCGGCAAGCACATCAGGCGAAGCTGGTCTTCCAACTGTTTAGCGCTGAACTCCCAGTCGGCAAACATCGAAAAGCGCTGGCGAGGATCTTCGAGAGCATCGAGAGCTTGTCGATCCTGATCATCGACCACGCCAGAAAACTCGCGCTGCAGCTGCTGTTCGGTTACCTGATGGTTAATTAACGTATTGGGTGCAGCCGCTGCACCCCGTTCTGTCGTAGATTGCACCCCGTTCTGTTGTGGATTGCACCCCGTGCCGTCATTTGCACCCCGTTCCGAACGGGGTGCAGCATTTGCACCCCGCAATATTTGAAGGTCGTAAACGACTGGGCGTCGGTCATGGCGATCAATGTGAACAGCAGCAATCGCCTGATTGCCCTGCTTGATCAGTCCCGACTTCTCCAGGTCATCTAACTTGTAACGCACGGTGCGCTCGGATAAACCGGTGTCCTGAGCCAGAGTGGAAGCCGACGGAAACGCGCCAGTGCCGTTCGATCCGGCATAGTTGGCCAGGCACAGCAGAACGTGCCGTGCGCTAGCATCCTTGAGAACTTGCGTGGGCAAAGACAGCGCCCATGACATTGCTTGAACGCTCACAGCGAGGCTCCGATATTCAATTCGGCAAAACGAGATGACGTGTGTTGCGACACGCTTTGCGAACTCTGAAAAAGTGTCGCGACATTGTTCTGGGTATTGCTAGAATTTGGCTGGCTCTGCATAATCGGGCCTCTCTAGTTTTGCGAATCAGCCGACCTTCTCCGTCGGCTTTTTTGTGCCCGGGATTCAGGCGGCCTTCACCGAGGCATCCATCACGTCTAGGCTCTGCCGAACGTGATTGATCTCTTGGCGGATCAAGTTTTTCTCGAAAGAACTGACGTGGTTGTCATCCAGCGCCTGGTGAACTGCGATGGTCAGATCGGCGACCTCTTTGCCGACATTGATCAGCGACTTGGTGAGCGCTTGTGGCGCGGGCGCGGTTTTCGTAACGAGGTCGAAACCAAACTCGTTCGCCAGTGCCGCCAGAGGCCGCATGTCGCCGGTGTGCAGCAGAATCCCGAACAGATGCTCCACGGTCAGGTGGTGTGCATCGTTGTCTGGATTGGCGCGCTGAAGCAGGCCAACGTGAGGAACGCCCATCTTTGCAGCAAGGGTCTTGGCTTCGTTGTCCAGGACAGCGCTCTGGCAAGCCCGCAGAAAATCTTCCATTCGTAAAACCTCAAATTTATTTCCGTGGCGCGCTGCCATTGCGTGGGAGATTATTTGTTCAGGCAGTCAGCAATGAACGTTTCAAGCTGCTGTGCGTTTGGGCCGCGCAGGGATCGGGCGAATCTCGTTCGCCTCAATGCGCCCGTCGTCATAAAGGGTGATTTCAATGCTTCTGCCGGCTCGAACCATTTGCGAGATCGCGCTCTGGTTCACGCCAAGAGCAGCTGCAAGCGCGGCTTGAGTGCCGTGCTCTTCTAGGTATTTGCTCAAAGGGATCTTTTTCATGGAATTTCCACGGCTTGATATCTGCCATGGATAGTAGCAGCGCTGCTTTTTATCAGCAACAAAATACTAGCAGCGCTATTTGCTTGGGTATCAGCTCTGCTAATACTCTTGTCCGTATGAAAATACGCCGCCCCCTTACCCCCGAAGAAGTCGCTGAGAGCGCCAGGCTCAAGGCCATCTACGAACAGCGGAAATCAGCTGCAAAAGCTGCCGGCCGCAGCCTGACGCAGGCGGATGTTGCCGAGGCGTGCGGATGGTCTGGGCAAAGTGCATTCAGCCAATACGCCACCGGCAAGGTCCCGCTGAATGTGGAGGCGCTATTGAAGCTCGCGAAGGCGTTGAATTTCGACGCACAAGACGTCAGCTCCCGGCTGATGTCCACGGTTGCCACTGTCCAGCAAGAGCGCATCCATCCCAGCGTAAAACTTGGGACTATCGAGACCTGGGACGACGAAACCCCGCTCGATGATGACGAGGTCTATGTCCCTTTCCTTCAGGAAGTTGAGCTGGCGGCTGGGTCTGGAAGGTTTGCTATTCAGGAAAGCGATACCTCTCGGCTGCGCTTCTTTAAGAAAGACCTGCGCCATAACGGTGTTCAGTTCAGTAACGCGAAGTGCGTGAGGGTTGGCGGGAACAGCATGATGCCTGTGCTGCGCGACGGCGCCACGGTTGGCGTGAACGTGGGGAAAAACTCACTGAGCGACATCGTCGACGGCGAGATGTACGCCATCAACCACAACGGTCAGCTTCGCGTGAAGCAGGTGTACCGAATCCCGATCGGAATTCGCCTACGCAGCTTCAACCGTGATGAGCATCCTGACGAGGACTACACGTTCCAGCAGATCCAAGAGCAGCAGATTTCAATTCTGGGGCATGTGTTCTGGTGGGCGATGTACTCGCGCTGAAGGCAGCAGGCTTCGAATTCGTTCGTTGGAGAAGCGAAAGAAGTCACACTGGCCGAATACAACGGGACGTGGGATAGACCAATGACGTCATGGAGAAACCTCGGTTTCTGGGGAAAGGTATGGGCCTGTCTTTGGATTGCGTTCCTGTTGCTTACTTCTGTCGATTCAGGCGCGAATTGGATGGATGGAGGCTCGTCCGGCCGCAAGCATGTTTTCAGTCCTGCCTTTCTCGTGCTATGTGCAATGGTAGCTTTGGTTGAGCTGATATTACTCAACCACTTCTATGGTGCGCGTGCGAGGTGAAGATGAGAAAACTTGTATGGGCTCAGGAGCACTCTCCGGCAAGGATCTGAGTCGGGGCCTGGATCCTTTCAAGGCGTGATGACACCATCCGCCCAGATCATTTAAACCGCGACAGACTGTCGGTGATAATCTAAATTCACGAATGGAATCTGAAGGATGCAAAAAACAGATTTCCCGGCGTTACTTGCGCCTGGAATGCACCCCCTCACTCTTGAGTCCCTGCACGAGCTAGCGGTAGCGCCTTTCCCGAACGACTCTCGTAGGGCGGAGCTCTACGATAAACTTCGTTTATGGACAAACGCCCTGCACGTTTCAGGGGTACGAGGCACTCTGTGGCTGGATGGATCTTTTCTCACCGAAAAAGTTGGCCCCAGCGATATTGACTGCATTCTATGGAATCCATCATGGGTCGATGAAGCGGGCGCTACCGACCAAGTGAAGTCGGAGGTGTTGAAGTTGCTAGATCGCGCTACTGCAGAAGCTATCTTCAATCTAGACTTCTTCATGGAAACGCCTGCAGCCGATCGTGTATTTCATCGAGAAGCTTATTGGAGAGGTATCCTAGGTTTTTGCCATGATCGAGTTACGGCCAAAGGATTTGCGGAGATAGCCCTATGAATACTAGCTTCCTTCGCGATCACGCCAATGCGTTAGCCGATTTTGCTGCCGAGACCAAAGCTCAAGCGGCGGCCGCCCCTAATGACTTCTTTCTCCAGCTTGCAGCAAAAAATCAGCATGATGCGGCACTGCTTGCTTTGAAAGATGCAGCTATGGAAGAGGTGTCCTCCCTAGGCGAGCTGCTAGATGTGCGCCTTATCGGTCCACGCGCAAATGGAACAATACCTCTTGACGCATTCTTGGACACAATCGGGCCGCTCACTAGGTCGTGGAAGCTTGCAGCCCATCGCCTCCGCTATGGTCGCGATGCTGTGCGCGGGGTGGCGGCTGATGTTGTTAGCGCGCTAAATTTCAAGCTGGCTGGCTTAGCGCCAGGCTCTACACACGTTTTCATCACTGGGAACGCATCTCCCGATCTGACTGGTGACAGCCTACTTCAGGCGACCTTGGACCAAACCTTCAGACTATTGAACTCTGACCACATTGATTTCTATGATGCGGTCGACGCAATTGGTGGTAGATCTGCTCATCAGCTAGGTGAGTTTATGAGAGGTCTTGATAGAGCTGGAATGGCTGTGCAGTTTTCTTGGCTATCCCCTCAAGGGCTGCGCGAGTGGATGGGAAGGCCCGATGAGATCACCCGAGTAAGAGCATTGTTGGATACTGTCAATGAGCCTGTGAAGTATCCTGAAACTCTTGAAGGTAGCGTGGCGGGCATCACCGATACCGGAAGACTTGCTCTTCGCACTTTAGAGGGAAAGGTTCTAATCAGATTTCCTTTGAAGCTGACAGAGCAAGTTCAGAAGCTGAAGATCGCATCTCATGCCCGCATAAATGTCGAAACGTCCAAATACTGGGACGCGGTAGAGAAAAAAGATGTTTTCAAGCGTCACCTTATCTCCGTCGACTAATTCCGCGCATCTCTATCAAGCCCGGCCCAGCGCCGGGCTTCTTGTATCTGGCAAGCACCCTGTTCTGCTATCGTGATGCACTCTGATCGCAATGGAAGCAAAGAAGAATGGACTTATGGAAGACCCTGGCAATCGCCGTCATGGTGCTGATCAGCACTCAGGCCATTGCAGCCGAAAACAACAACCCGTTCCAAGGCGCGCTCATGATCACCACCATCGTGCCCGCAGTGATCATCTCAGCGCCCACGGCTATCACCTCGGAGATTCCAGAGTATTCTAAGTCAGCCAAGACCGACGCCTTGGCGTTCATTGGTTCGGACGGCGAGATTCGCGGAGCGGAGTTTGAGCAGGCGTCTCGGTACTATCGCTCCACCTACGCATCGCCTGTGATGTCCGATATGCAACTGGCCCAGGCAATCGTAACTTCGTTCTGATACCCATGCTCAGACTGTCCGCGGCGCTGGGCTTCTTGTTTCTGCCCTCCCCTTCTAAGTACCGACCTCAAGGCCCTCTACTAGTCGCCTCCTCCAACAGTTCCCGCCAATCATCATCGTCGATTACACCAGTTCGCTTGTACTTGTCAGCCAGCTTCAGTAGTTCGTCGTATTGCTCTTCGGCGTCCATCCGGATTTCGGGTTCTTCACCTATTTTGCTCCAGTCGGCCAACGCCTCCTGTTTCGAATCGTATCTTTCTGCGGATTCCCGGGTGAATTGCCAACCTCACCTAGGCAACAATCGGTATTTCTTAATCAAAATCAAGAGCATATCTAGACCAGCAACCTGGATCCAAAAAACACAAAACAACAGATGCAACTCATTGTTATTAAAAGATTTTTTTTGCAAATACACTCTCACCTTTTCCGAATATTGGCCGATGACCTCCTAAGGAACCATGGAGTCATCGGAATGAGAAATAATCAGCCCGTAACACAGCGTGAGATTTCACTCGCACCACAGCAAAAGCTCATCTCGACGACAGATGCTCGAGGAGTCATCACGTACTGCAATGACGCTTTTGTGGAAATCAGCGGTTTTAATAAAGCCGATCTAATTGGTGCTCCGCAAAATATCGTCCGCCATCCTGACGTCCCCCCAGCTGTCTTTGCCCATATGTGGACCGCTCTCAAGCAAGGTCGGCCATGGATGGGCATCGTCAAAAACCGCTCCAGAAATGGTGATCACTACTGGGTCAACGCCTACGTCACCCCAATATTTGAAGGCAGCCAGGTGGTAGGCTTCGAATCAGTCCGAGTGAAGCCATCGACTGATCAGATACGCCGTGCTGAATCCCTCTATAAGCGCATCAGCCAGGGAAAGCCGGCAATCCCTCGGCAAGATCGCTGGCTATCCGCTCTATCGAATTGCCTGCCGTATGTAGCCATCGGTTTGGCTGGCTGCTCATTCGGTTTATTCTTCAGTGCACCTATAGCTACAGCCTTGGCGTTAGGCATAGCGGTGCCGATCGGGTTGCTCTCTTCGCGCTGGCAGGCTCGAGGAACGCTGCGCCTGCTTCAGATGGCCGAACCCTCTACCTCAGACTCATTGATCGCTCAAATGTACAGCGATGCAAGCGGGCCAGAAGCCCGCTTAGAGGCAGCCTTCGTCAGTCAGACTTCGCGCCTTAAAACTTGTCTGACACGCCTGCAAGACACGGCCGAACAACTCAGTGCGCTGGCGGAGCAATCCGACGTGCTTGCCGCTGACAGCTCAAAAGGCCTAGATCGCCAGCGTGTAGAAACAGAGCAGGTCTCTGCTGCGGTCAATCAGATGGCTGCAACCACCCAGGAAGTTGCCAGCCACGTCCAGAGGACGGCTGATGCCACCCAGCAAGCCAACCACCTGACCAGTCGAGGCCGTGATGTGGCTCGGGATACCCGTGAGGCTATCGAGCGGCTCTCTGCTGTTGTTGGCGAAACAAGCCTGACGGTTGCACAACTGGCCAAGGACAGTAGCGAAATAGGCACAGTCGTCGACGTAATCAAAGGCATCGCTGATCAAACCAACCTACTGGCGCTGAATGCCGCAATCGAGGCTGCGCGCGCTGGCGACATGGGCCGAGGTTTCGCGGTAGTAGCTGATGAGGTTCGCCAATTAGCCCAGCGCACTTCGCAATCGACTACTCAGATCCATGATCTGATAACCAAGCTACAGACTTCGTCCAACAACGCGGTACAGACAATGGAAAGCGGTCACCGCCAAGCCCAAGAAGGCGTTTCTTGGGTACTTGAGGCGGACAAAGCCTTGGTGGGTATCAGCGAGGCGGTCTCCAATATCACGGACATGACCACGCAGATCGCTGCTGCCACGGAAGAGCAAAGCGCCGTGGCCGAGGAAATCAGTCGCAACATCACAACGATCGCTCACTTAGCCGACCAAACTTCCGGGCAAGCACACGAATCGGCAAATCTAAACAAGGAATTGACCAAGACAGCGTCTACGCAGTATTCGTTGGTTGAGCGCTTTAACCGGTAGCTGAACACTTTCCGCGAGAAGCCCGCCCAGTGCGGGTTTTTTTACGCGCGCAGAAAATATTATTAGCAGCGCTATTTACTTTAAAAAGCAGCACTGCTACTTTTATTTCCAAGCCGGACAACAACGGCCCAGCAGCGAAAGCCGCGCCGCTCTTTCACAATCTGGAATCTTCGCGGATCGATCCCCGGAAACGGGAACAGCGCGAAACACAAATTTCGATCCCCATGCCAGCTCTGGAACTGGCCGGGCTCCCTCATGAGAGCACGCAAAGTTGCACAGCCACCCGATGTGACGCCAGTTGCGGCAGCGGGCAGAGAGAGGACTCCGGCGTTGAAGTGCAGCGAGAAACGGAAAGCATCACTGAGCAGCCTTCTCGCGAGGGCTGCTTGGGATGACAACCGATAGGTAATCAACCATGAAGCACGCAACAGAAATTGCTCAGGTCGAAATGCACCCACTGATGCAACAGCGCGTCGATGTTCTGCGCGTCCTGATGATTCGCACACATGCTGCGCGTGAAACGTTCGCTCGCCTAACTGGGTTGGTTATGCCAGAGAAAAAAGTACGATTCCAAGTGACGATAGTGGGGAAATCGTTTCGCGTCGTAAACATCTCTACTGGTAAGACAATAGCATTTCGTTGGACTTACAAGGCGGCGCTAGAAGTGGCGATTCAATTTGAAGACATGACCGACCGCTCAGAGAAGTGAAGACTCATCAATATTATGATACCCCCCCACAACTTGTTAATCTTAGACCAGTCTTAATCTTACTCTCACACACAATCAAACAAACACAGCGAAGAATTAGTTCTCATCGTTAAGCGATGAGGGTCTTCGAACAAACGAAGAATGGATCGACCCAGTCGCACACCAAGATGAAATCTAGAAATATCGAAAAAGCTAGAAGCCTTAAATTTTACTCCAAGGCGTTTTGCTATTTTTTTGGTCGAAACGAAGCCTAGCGTTACACTCATCACAGCTAAACTCGATCCATGATTCATTCTCGTAACGTTTTTTGAGTGTAAGGTTTGTGATTTTTCCGTTGTATTCGGACAGTCCAAAAGCTCGCTCGCAACACACATTAAAGTCAAACTTAGGATCTACAGGCGGCTTAATAAGCGGATATTGATTGTAGAACTCATCCTGCGGACCAGACGCCAAATAAACAAGCCCCTGATTAATAGTGAATGTTGCGGAAGTCGACTTATCCCCCAAACAAAATTCAACCACCCCCCGCCCATCCTTAAACGAAACGACATGAATACCTGAGGGTGTATACCCATAAAAACGACGCTCTACTTCCTTCTTTACTAAATCCTTATACATTAGCCACACCTCACAGTAAAAATAGCAATTATTAATTTCTTCGCCTCATTGTTAGCGAAGAACACCGACGCACTCAGCCCTCTAGAAAGCTACATCGCTCATGAACCCCCGCTACTAGAAGGAGCAGTCTTTAAATTGTTCGAAGCATCGTTCCGCGAAAGATATATATAGCTTTTCCCTTCTTGAACCTTAGCTAACGTTTTCATTTCAGCCAATTTCTCGAGATCCTTACGAGCAGTATTTTCTGAAATGTCGTAATCATGCGTCAACTCTTTCGCAGTAAATATCCTTCCAGGATTATTGAGTACCTTCTTCAGCAAATGACCCTGCCTATAATTCAGTCTCTTACTTATACCAAGTTCTTCAAGCCAGCCCATGAGGGCGAACGCTTCTTGACGCTTATCCTCAAAAAAATCCATAAATTCGTTTATGGCTCTTTCAATAATCTTGAGCTGATAGAGCACAAAATATGTAAGATCAAATGAATCTGTCTCAGTGAAGACATATGACTGCCCGTACTGAACTGGAGCCTCTTTCAGCAATGCACTTATTGAAATATACTCAAACGACCAATACCCACTTTTCAACATAAACCAATAAAACAAACACCTTGCAGTCCGACCATTCCCGTCTCTAAATGGATGTTCATAACCTATCATGAAATGAAGAATAATAGCCTTAACAACCGGATGAATAAAATATCGGCCATCCTTACCATCATGACGTTTATTAGCAAACTCGCATAGCGCTTCCAGTCGTTCTAGTAAAAGTTCAGCCTTGGGCGGCTGATGTACAATTTCACTATTCGAGCCACCGACAAAAATATCGTTACTTTCTCTGACTTGACCAGGATTAACCTCTTCCTCATCAACGCCTGTGGTTGCAATCCGATGAAACTCACAAATTAGCTCAAGTGTGAGCGACTCGTCCTTGTTATACTTTGCACTTTTCATAAGCAAGTAGTTATTCAGAATCATTCGCTCATCATTATTAGCAGGCGCCCGCTCCCTTACTAGCATTTCTTTTGCAACTTTTCGAGTTACAGCAGCCCCTTCCAGTTGCGCACTTGATATAGCCTCCTCCATCATTAAAGAGTCAACCAAATATCTGTTACTCTCCGAGTAATCTGTCGCTGAACTCTCTTGCCCTCCTAAACGCGAATTCACTAGGTCAATACCGTGAATAACGGAATCACAATAATCTGTCATATGAAGTAGGAAGGGATTTCCGCACTCACTTTTTAACTCTAGTGTCTTACTGCCTGAGGCCCTCGCGATTTTAACTGCCGCCCATGCTGCCTCTTTATTAATTCCACTAGGAACTCGACGTATGAAGTCGTGCCAATGCAAATACCGCCCCTTGTCATCAACAGCTTTGAATGCAGGCATCAAATCAAAGATTTCAACGCCATATTTCTTCAGCAAGATACCGAACTCAGTAGGCTTTTTGATTGTGGCCATCAAATGAAACTCAATTTTCAAAAATTGCGCTGATCCTTACTCTCAGTGCTGAGGGTGTCAAGCGCAATAACACCGATCCCATCTTCAACCCACACCCGCCAGAGAGGATTCCCATTGGAAATCACTTACGGTTCAGTCTGCTCCGGCATCGAGGCGGCAACGCTGGCTTGGAAGCCGCTCGGCATGCGCGCCACCTGGTTCGCCGAGATCGAAGCGTTTCCCAGTGCAGTGCTGGCTCACCACTACCCGAAAACGCCGAACCTCGGCGACATGACCAAACTCGGCGCCCAGGTGCTGGCTGGCAAGATCACCGCACCGGACGTCCTCGTCGGCGGAACCCCGTGCCAAGCGTTCAGCGTAGCCGGCATGCGCGAAGGCCTCACCGACCCTCGCGGCGCCCTCACCATCAAATACGTGGAGCTCGCAGATGCAGTTGACTATGTTCGAGCAGGCCAGCGAAAGCCGCCCTGCGTCATCGTTTGGGAAAACGTCCCCGGCGTCCTCAGCGATAAAGGCAACGCCTTCGGATGTTTTCTTGGCGCGCTTGCTGGGGAAGACTGCGAACTGCAGCCTTCAGGGAAAAAATGGCCGGACGCTGGTTGTGTGTATGGACCCAAAAGAACAATCGCGTGGCGGATCTTGGACGCCCAATATTTCGGCCTGGCCCAACGACGCCGCCGTGTGTTCGTTGTCGCAAGTGCTCGAGACGGACTCGATCCCATCGAGGTACTTTTTGAGCGCGAAGGCATGCGCCGGGATTGCCCGCCGGGATGGGCGCCGAAGCATGCACTTCACCCTACTCTCACGGCACAAGGGGGAGGCTCTCTCGATGATAGAGAGGCATATATATTGGAGCCCGAAGGAGTTCGCAGAACCAGCGTAATTGAATGGGAACGCTGCCAAGGGTTTCCTGACAACTACACGCTGATTCCCTGGCGCGGTAAGCCTGCCGAGCGATGCCCGGATGGCCTTCGCTATAAGGCGATCGGCAACAGCATGGCAATTACCGCCGTTCGCTGGATTGGCCAACGCATTTTGCGTCAGCTTAAATCCAGCCCGTAAGCCTAATCAGGAGTCAGTAATCATCAATCCTTTGATATCATTTTAATAAAATAGTCTGCCCTTTCAGAAAATTTTCTATTAATTTCAGTAGACAGAGCAAATTTATTACTAAGTTCGTTCAGACCTTCGAACCATTGCGTCATGAGTGTGCCAATTTTTTCGGGGTCAAGCACTTCAACGCCACGATGTGTTCTCTTTACGTTCATGAGACATAACGTCAAAGCCTGTAGCCACACACCACTTTCAGCCTGAAATAAAAACCAGTACGGTCTTGCGTCGTTTAGTTTAGCTAAATACATTCGGACTTCTGGAATTTCCCAAATCTCGCGGATGTCATTGTCATACCCCATTACAAAGAACTCTACCTTCCCAGCACACGCCAGTAACGACTCCCGAGTTCTTAAAAGCGAATCAATATAGACAAGAGAACTAGAAATATCCCCGTTTTCCACATCCTTCCTATCGATGTGATATGTGACAGTATTGTATTTAGATTTAACGATGTCTGAAATGTATTCTTGTTCCGGCAAGTTATAAGCTGTCGGAAAATGCTTCATGTGTTCCGCGAAAAATTCTGAAGTATGTCGCCGGGGACGCTTGAGTTTAACTAGGCCATTGCCTAGGAGTGTGCCGTATCCATTTTGTCGCATTGCAGCCAGTATCTGCCTCTTTTGATCCTTTAAGTCCATTCCTTTACGCGGTATGGCAAGAAAAAAGCAGTAGCCATTAATTAGAACATGTCTAAATACCCAGTCAAACCAGTCAGTATCCGGAATACGAAATGCTCCCAACCTAAACCACCTAGGTGGAACCGAGTCCTTTTCCTCGTTCTTACGAGCCATTCGCTGAGGATATTCACCCATAAAAGTAGGCGCTACCAACATTGAAAAAACTATAATATTTTGACTAAGACTCTCTTCCCCTATCATTTCTCCAGCGTAACCACTGAGCAACTCAACATCGCTTGAATGAACACGAGCACAATTAAAGGACAATTTGAGCAGCCACCTTACAAACAGTTCATAACTCAAGCTTAGACTTACTTTCTCCCCATCATAAGCGTCATTAAAAAAACTGGAAAAATATACTTCCTTTGCATACTCATCAAGCTCGCCAAGCTTAAGATTATTACAATCGGAACATACATCTTTTATCTGGGGGTCGGACCTAACAAACTTAGACTCTACTCGTTCTAAAAAAAACTCTTTATTCTTAGTGTCAACCCCCTCTCGGATATACCAACTGGGGATCAAGTGCTCCCTTGTCAACTTAGCTTCTTCTCTGCAGTACGCACAAATCCCCATAAATCTCGCTCCTTCGAATATAAGAAAAATCACAATAGGCTTTTACATAACTTTTCAATCGGCGGCCATCATTACTACGCCTCAGATCTGTTAACGATGAACGGAACACCTTGCTGCCAGCATAACAACTCTTCCGGCAACTACCATCACAGGTCGAAAAACCATGCCTCACAAACCGCTTCATATCTGACCATCTGTCCACATTCTGCCGCCATGCGCGGCATGGAGAATCGCTATGAAAACCGAAATCCTCTCCGACGAGGAACTGGCCGATCTCACTGGCTACAAGGCCCGTGCCTACCAGCGCCGCTGGCTGATTGATCGCCAGTGGGTATTCGTCGAAAGCCGCGGCAAGCGCCCGCTGGTGGGCCGCATGTATGCACGCATGAAGCTGGGCATGATCAGCCCTACGATTGCCGATCCGAACCCGCCGCCGGCTGCACCCGTATGGACACCTGACTACTCGCGAGTGAATTGATATGCGCCCCCGCAAGGCCGACACACGCAACTTGCCGCCTCGGATGTACCAGTGGACGCGAACACGAAAAAGCGGAAAGGTTTGGATCGCCTATTACTACCTGGACATGACAGGTAAGGCGATCCCGTTGGGCAAGGATCTGGACTTGGCCAGGGTCAAATGGGCGGAGCTGGAGGCGAAGGAAAAGCCGCTTGATCTACGCACCATGAAAGGCATCTTCGACCGATATATCCGCGACGTCGTCTCGAAGAAAGCGGCACGGACGCAGAAGGACAATTTGGCGGAGATCAAGCAGCTTCGTCCGATGTTCGACAGCGCTCCCATCGACTCAATCACCCCAGCAACTATCGCAGGGTACCGCGACGCGCGGACCGCGAAGGTTCGAGCGAATCGCGAGATTGCCACCCTCTCCCACGTTTTCAACATTGCTCGAGAATGGGGACTGACGACCAAAGAAAATCCCTGCCAAGGCGTGCGCAAAAACAAGGAAACGCCGAGGGACTATTACGCGAATGATGTTGTTTGGGATGCTGTTTACGTGAAGGCAGCTCAAGAGCTGAAGGACGCGATGGACTTGGCCTATCTGACCGGGCAAAGACCCGCAGATGTCCTGGTCATGAGGAAGGACGATGTCGAGGGAAATTACTTGGGTGTGCAGCAGAACAAGACACACAAAAAGCTGCGCATCCTGATGACTGACGGTGATGAGCCAAACAGTCTGGGCCTGTTGATCGGGAAAATGGCCGAGCGCAATGCTCAGCACATTTGCAGCTATTTGATCGTGAGCGCACGCGGCAAGCGGATGACAGCGAAGATGCTTCGCGATCGATGGGACGACGCCAGAGAAAGAGCCAAGAAAGAAGCTGAAGAAAAAGGCGATGTTCAGCTGGCTGAGAAAATCGGAGGCTTCCAGTTCAGAGACATCAGGCCGAAAGCGGCGTCGGAAATCCTCGACGTCGGCGATGCGAGCCTACTCTTGGGGCACACCAAAGGAGACATTACCGAGCGCGTCTATCGACGAATTGGCGCCATTGCCAAGCCATCGAAATAGCCCCAAAAACCGTTACAAAACTCAAAATCCGCCCCTTGTTGAATGCGGGCTGTAGAGGTGTCAAAAAATAAACGTATCGTAACGAAAAGTGGCTACAGGCCCCGGTTTCATTGGCTTTGCATATCGGTCTTGAAAACCGTCGACTGTAACAGGTCCATGAGTTCGAATCCCATCGCCTCCGCCATCTTTATACGACAAAGCCCTGATTATTCAGGGCTTTGTCGTTTCTGCGAGACATGTTTTGCGCATCTATTGAGTCATTTCTCAGCAGTGCCTCGTACACCTGAGGCGCTGCTGTCCAGATAGCCAATGCGTACTCGCTCAGCCAAGCGACTCAAAGACAGCCTCCGCACGCTGTTGCACCGGCGCCTGAGGTCTGAGCATTTGCTGCCAAGCGAGCTGCGCCTGGACCTTGGCCACCGAATCCAGCACTTTCTGCGCCCAGCGATCATCCTCGGGATGCACCACGACCACCCGGAAGCCATGATCCTTGCCTTCAATCTGCACGCCCTCCGAATCATCGACATGCAAGTCGATATCGAACGCTGGCGGATACTTGGAAGGCGCATTCGACATCCCGTGCGCCGTCAGCGCACGGTTGTGCAGCACGCTGTTGACCACGCCATCGACGCGGATACCGTACAGCGCCAACCAGCGCCTGATATAGGACGGCGTGCGCCCGGATGAGGTGTAGACCCAGACACTGCAATCCTGGCGACGCAGCTCTCGGATCAGCGATCGTGTGCCCATCCGCAACGGCTCACCCAGCCAACGATGAATACAGGCCGGTAGTCGACTGTTCTCGACTGCGCAGTGATGAAGCTGGCAGGCGAGCGTGTCATCGATATCGAACGAAATCCGTATGCGCTGACGTTCGAACAACTGCGGCAAAGCGCAGCGGATAGCCTGCCCTGCCCGGCTGCCGAAGGTTGTCAATCTGGCAAATGCTGGTGCCCAGTTCATCAATGGCCACCTTGAGAGAGAGGCAAAGGCTTGCCTTTGAGAAAGAACTTCATTGGATCGGGCGCCTGTTCTTCTAAGAATGCTGCATATTTTTTCTTGATCTTTGGCAATTCGTACAACGCCTTGACGCCATGCTTGGCGGAGTTGCGGATGACCGAAGACGGGTTGAAATAGCCCTCGGCATTTTCCAGGGTCAACACGAATGGAGGCAGCCCTGCCCGCATGAGCAAGTAGCTGACAATCAGCGAGCCACTGCGGTTGTTGCCTTCGATAAACAGCTGCGGCTTGCTCAGAATGCGCACATAGACACCCGCTGCACGCTTCCAGACTGACTCACTGCGATACGCGCAATACCAGTTGTACAAGTCCTTGATGCCGCCCTCGACGTTGTTGAAGAAGTGCGCCTCGGTGGCTGCCAGATGCTGGGCGTATTCCAGCCGGCGCGCCGGATCCCGGCCACAAAGCACTGTGGCATTGATCTCCAGCATCAGGTTCAGTTGCTGCAGATCGAACAGGTCGACGCCGCGGGCAACATACTCGTCAACCAACGCATAGCCTTCAAGCACATTGTGCAGAACTTCGTCAGTGAACGGGTCCCGAGGCTCGGTGAAGTGCCGGCTGAGCTCGGCGAAACGGCTCTGCACTTTCCGCAGTGCGCGTTCAATCGCAGGCAAATCAAGGCGATGCGTGGCAGGCATTGGAGCTCCTTGGAAACGCTTGGTAAATGTCCACCGATGCCCGCCAAATCCATTTGGCTTGTGCAGGTAGGCGGCCGTGACCGGTGCTGTGACTTAGCTGAACTTGCCGCTGATGTAATCGCCGGTCATCTGTTCACGGGGGTTGTCGAAGATCTGCGCGGTCGGCCCCATTTCGACCAGATAACCGGTGCGCGTGCCCTGGGAAATATCCACCGAGAAAAACGCCGTGGTGTCAGCAACACGGATGGCTTGCTGCATGTTGTGGGTCACCAGTGCGATGGTGTAGTCCTTCTTCAACTCGACCATCAATTCTTCGACGCGCCTAGTGGCGATCGGGTCCAGTGCCGAACAAGGCTCATCCAGCAGCAGGACTTCCGGCTCAGTGGCGATCGCCCGGGCGATACACAGGCGTTGCTGCTGGCCACCGGAGAGCGACAGGCCGCTGACCTTGAGCTTGTCCTTGACTTCGTCCCACAGCGCGGCGCCTTGCAGCGCATGCTTGACCCGGTCGCCGATATCGCCCTTGTAGCGATTGAGGCGAAGACCAAACGCGACGTTGTCGAAGATGCTCATCGAGAACGGGTTAGGCTGTTGAAACACCATACCGATGTAGCGGCGTACGACCACCGGGTCGACGCCCTTGCCGTAGACGTCCTGGCCGAGGAAATGCACATGGCCCTCGAAACGAAAGCCCTTCACCAGATCGTTCATCCGGTTGAGACTGCGCAGCACGGTACTTTTGCCGCAGCCCGAGGGACCGATGAATCCGGTGATCTTGTTTTTTTCGATGGGCACGTGGCTATCACGTACTGCCATGAAGTTGCCGTAGAAAATCTTGTCCAGTTTGCAGTCCATGACTACAGGCGCCTGGGTGACAAACGGAGCGGCAATTTGCGCAGTGGATACGTTCAAAATCAGATGCTCCCGTTCTTAATACTTGGGCTTGCCGAAAATCCGGCTGATGATGTTCACGAACAGCACGATCATCACCAGCACCAACGAGGCCGCCCATGCGAGCTCGAGCTGGTTATCGAAAGGCATGCCGGAGAAGTTGTAGATCAGCACCGCCAGCGAGGCAGTCGGATTCATGACATCGAGACTGCCCTGGTGGTAGATCCAGTAGTTGCTGAAGAGCGCGGTAAACAACAAAGGGGCCGTCTCGCCTGCGGCACGCGCCACGGCGAGCATCACGCCAGTCAGGATCGCCGGCATGCCGGTCGGCAAGATGATTTTCCAGATGACCTGCGAGCGAGTGCAGCCCATGCCATAAGCAGCATCTTTCATGATCTTGGGCACCATCCGCATCGATTCTTCGGCGGTCAGCACCACGATAGGCAGCATCAGGACGGCGAGCGCCACGCCACCTGCCGGTGCCGAATACGTGCCGGTGGTCATCACTACCAAGGCGTAGGCAAATACACCTGCCAGGATTGATGGCAGGCCCGTAAGCATCTTGGCGGCAAAACGTGCGGCGTTCCCCAGCTTGCTGTCCGGGCCCAGTTCAGCCAGAAAAATGGCCGCCATGATCCCGACCGGCACCGCGATCGCTGCCGCGATACCGACCATCACAAAGGTACCCGCCATCGCGTTGCCGAAACCGCCGCCCATCTCGAAGCCGGTCGGCGGCAGTTCGGTGAAGACTTCCAGGTTCAGACGCGCGCCACCACGGGTGATCAGCATGTAGAGCACGGAAATCAGCGGCACGCTGGCCAGCAAAGCACCTGCCCAGACCAGGGTGGTCAGGATCAGGCTGCGCAGCGCACGGCCTTCGAATCTGCGTTGCAAGCTGGGCATCGCACCGGTTGGCGCCGTCAGGTCTGTTGCTGCGGTCAGATCAGTCATCACTTGTTACCCCGTTGGGCGTACATCATGATCATCGAGCCGAAAATGTTCACGATCAGCGTAATCAACATCAGCACGAGCGCGGCATACATCAACACCTCGATCTCGTTCGGCCCGGCTTCGGGGAAGTTCAGCGCCAGCAGAGCGGCCAGCGTGTTGGCCGGTGCAAACAACGAGAGGGAAATGTTGTTGGCATTGCCGACCAGCATGGCCAGCGCCATCGTTTCACCCAGCGCGCGGCCCAGGCCCAGCACCAGAGAGCCGAAAATGCCGGTGGCGGCCGAAGGCACCATCACTTTGAGAATCGCTTCCCAATGGGTTGTGCCCATGCCGTACGCGGCCTGTTTGGTTTTCATCGGCACAGCCGTCAGCGCGTCCTGCGACACGGCGGCAATGGTCGGCAGAATCATGATCGCGAGCACCAGCGCTGCGGGCAGCAGGCCCGGGCCGCTCAGGGACGTGCCGAAAAAAGGTATCCAGCCCAGTTCGCTGTTCAACCAGGTCGTCAGCGGCCGAATCGCCGGGATCACCACATAGATCCCCCACAGGCCATAGACCACGCTGGGAATGGCTGCGAGCAGTTCGACGATGGTGCGAAACAGCGCAGCGAGCTTGGTTGGCAGGAAATCCTGGGTCAGGAAAATCGCCATGCTCACGCCAAAGACACCGGCGATCAGCAACGCGATGAAGGCGCTGTAAAGCGTGCCCCAGATGGCCGGCAGGATGCCGTATTTGCCTTGGTTGACGTCCCATACGCTGCCCAGAAGCACATCGAAGCCGTGCTTCTCCATACCGGGAAGTGCTTTGCGTCCGACTTCGAACACCAGTGCAAATACCAGCGCCAGAATCAGTACCACACCGATGCGCGCGAGCGCGCGGAAGGTGCGATCAACCAGAAAATCCTTCGTCGAAGGCGGCTGGCAGGCAGAGTCGGGATTAACCGGTACGACAAAAGGTTTGTTCATGGGCTAAGTCCGGAACAGGGGGAAAACTCTCCCGGCGTGGCGCAGACGCACACGCCGAGAGAGACCTCACGGCGTTACTGAATGTTGGCGGACGCTTTGCGAACCTGTTCGACGACCGATTGCGGCAACGGGATGTAACCCATCGAATCGGCAATCTTCTGCCCCTCGGTCAGGCTGTATTCGACCATTTCACGCATGGCTTTGGCCTTGGCCGGGTTGCCATTATCCTTGCGGAAAATCATCCAGGTATAAGAGGTGATCGGATAGGACTTGGCACCGTCCGGATCAGGCAGCCAGGCCACCAGGTTTTCCGGCATCTTCACCGCCGCCAGGGCCTCGGCACCGCTTTCGGCGTTTGGCACGACGTAATTGCCAGCCTTGTTCTGCAACTGCGCGAAGTCGACCTTGGCCAGTTTGGCGAAGCCATATTCGATGTAACCAATCGCACCAGGGGTCTGGCGTACGGTAGCGGTTACGCCATCGTTTTTCGGCGATTTGATGAACTTGTCACTGGCCGGCCAGTTGACGGTGTTGCCCTCACCCAACGCCTGCTTGAACTCGGCGTTGACGGTTGCCAGGTGCTTGGTGAATACCGCGGTCGTACCGCTGGAATCTGCACGCACGACAACGGTGATCGGCGTATCGGAGAGTTTCAGGTCCGGGTTGGCTGCGACGATCTGCGGATCGTTCCAGCGCGTGATCTTGCCCAGGAAAATGTTGGAATAGACGTCGCGTGGCAGCTTCAGGCCCTTGGGATTGCCCGGCAGGTTATAGGCCAGCACGATTTCCCCGGCGGTCATTGGCAGCAACTGCACGCCTTCGGCGACCTTGGCGATATCTTCGTCCTTCATTGCCGAGTCACTGGCAGCGAAATCCACGGTTTTGTTCAAGAAGTCCTGTACGCCCGCGCCACTGCCCTTGGATTGGTAATCGACAGTGACGCCATCGGACTTCTTGCTGAAATCCTTGAACCAGGTCAGGTAGATCGGTGCCGGGAAACTTGCTCCGGACCCCGTCAGGCGAACATTTTCTGCTGCAAATGAGGCCGAGGTGGCACAAAGAGATACCGCAATGGCGAGCGCAGCAGACTTCATCAAACTTTTCATTAAATGACACCTAGTGATTACGGGCTCCCGAACTCTGCAGCAGTTTTGTGACGATTTCATGAAAGCAAAGTGGCAAGCGTTACCCTCACGGTCCGCAGCAGCGCCTATGGATGTAATCGGCTTCCGGGTTTCGAAAAATCGAATCTTCCTGTGCCGGACTTGTCACTACCCCCTGATCCCGAGCAGTCACGTGCCAGGTTCACATTGCAAAAACGCTACTTTTCCCCAGCCTTTATGGCCCTCAACCGGAAATGGCGTTAGCATTTCACTCATTCGGCTGAACAAGCCTGTTTATTCAGATCAGGGTCGCATTGTGGAAAAGCTAAAACGCCTTCAAAGCGGGATCGAAGGGCTCGACGCGCTGCTTCAGGGGGGCTTTGTCGCCGGCGCTTCATACATCATTCAAGGGCGCCCTGGCTCCGGCAAGACCATCCTTGCCAACCAGCTAGGGTTTCACCATGCCCGCAACGGCGGCCGTGTGCTGGTCGCCACGTTGCTGGCCGAGTCCCACGACCGCCTGTTCCAGTTCCTGTCGACCATGAGTTTTTTCGACGCTTCGCGAGTCGGCGCGGAAATTCAGTTTGTCAGCGCATTCGATACGCTGGAAAACGAAGGCCTCGATGAAGTCGTGAAGCTGCTGCGACGTGAAATCACTCGGCAGAAGGCGACCGTCATGGTCGTCGATGGCCTGCTCAATGCACGTTCCAAAGCCGACTCGCCGATCGATACGAAAAAATTCATCTCTGAACTGCAAGGCCATGCCGCATTTGCCGGTTGCACCGTGCTGTTCCTGACCAGCTCGCGCCTGGACGACGGCAGCCCCGAGCATACGATGGTCGACGGCGTCATCGAAATGGGTGAAGAGCTGTTCGGTACCCGTTCGGTGCGCCGCATTCATTTGCGCAAGACTCGCGGCAGCGGCGCGTTGACCGGTCTTCACGAATGCGAAATCACCGATAACGGCCTGGTCGTCTACCCGCGCCTCGAAAGTCTCTACAAGCGCCCTTCCGCCCCTGACAGCGCGGACATGACGCGCATTCCAAGCGGCATTGCGTCGCTCGACAAGATCTTCGGTGGCGGCTTGCACAGCTCCAGCGTCACGCTGGTCATGGGTCCTTCCGGCATCGGCAAAACCACGCTGGGCCTGAAGTTTCTCGCGCAATCTACGGCCGAAGCGCCTGGCCTGCATTTCGGTTTCTATGAAAGCCCGCAGCGCCTGCGCCTGAAAGGCCGTTCGCTGGGCATTGATATCGAACACATGGAACACAGCGGTGCGCTGAGCATTGCCTGGCAGCCAACAACGGAGGGTTTGCTCGATGGCCTCGGCGCACGCCTGCTGAGCCTGGTCGATGAGAGAGGCATCAAGCGCCTGTTCATCGATAGCCTGAGCGGCATGACACGGGTGTCAACCACACCGGAACGCATCACCGACTTTTTCAGTGCATTGATGAACGAACTGCGGTCCAGAAGCGTGACGGTCTTTGCCTCCTGGGAAATGCGCGATTTGTTCGGCTCCGAGGTCAGCGCACCGAACTCTGACCTGTCCAGTATTGTCGACAACCTGATCCTCATGCGGTTCTTTGAAAATCACGCTGAACTTCGCAGGACGCTTTCCATTCTTAAGGTACGCGATAGCTCCTACAACCCGTCGCGGTTCGAGGTGGTTGTACGCGATCAAGATGTGTTCCTGGAAAAGGCTTTGAAAAATGAACCTTCAGTCGCAGCTGAGTCATTGCCTGGTTCAATTTCGTAAGTCTTCAAGCGGGTTGAAATAACATGACCACCATTCTGGTAGTCGACGACGAGTATCTGATTGCTGACATTCTTGGCTTTGCGCTTGAGGATGAGGGCTTCATGACTGTGACCGCGAGCAACGGCAAGAAAGCGCTCGAAGTGCTGGAAAGAGAACGTCCGGCGCTGGTTATTACCGACTTCATGATGCCAGTCATGGACGGCCTCGAATTCGCCGAAGCCGTGCGTGCCCAGCCGTCCGTCAAACACTTGCCGATCATTCTCATGAGTGGCGCGCAAGCGCACATCGGCATGCAGCGTTCGGATCTGTTTGATGTGGTGGTGCCCAAGCCGTTTGATATTGCGGTGATTGTGGCTGAGGTAAAGAGGCTGTTGGGCTCATAGATACTCGACGACAAAGGCAATTTCGGCATTGGCATCGCCCGCTCGCATTTGCGCATTGGAAGGCTCGATGCGCACGAAGCGGGCTTGCAAGGAAACGGATGCATTACCGCCGCTCGATGTTGGCGCTTTCATTATGTAATTCTGGTTCAGCTTGAGTATCGTCCTGTCACTGAAGCGCATTTGCAATGCCAGCCCTTTGGCAGTGGAATTACTGTTGAGGTGTACCACGCCGGTATCAGCGCTCCATGCAGGGCTGCCCGCAGTGGGCGAAAAGGAGTACCTGAAGTTATTGATTCCGGGAGGACAGTTTTTCATATCAAGAAAGAAGTATTTCTCCTTCGCATAATCACCGTTCTGCAAAAAATCGCTCATGGTGTAGCTGCCCATATCCACTTTCACATCAGGTGTTTCACAAGACTGCGAGACGATCCGCGTGCCATTTGTATTCATTGCCAGAGGCTCGATTTCTGCAGCGACGAAGGTCCCAAGTTGGCCTGAGGGTATCGTCGCACTGCCGGAAATAGTTCCCGTCTTTACAAAACGCAAGATGTGCTCAGAACCATTCCAACCCCAACCGCCAGCAGTGTCGGTAGTTCCTGGAAAGCCTTTCCACGCTTTCCCCGATGGCGGTCGGACCCATTGCCAGCCGATTCCGGTATTTCCGATAGGAAAAATCTCCGCGCCCGGCTGAGTAACGCCGACAGTATTGCGTACACCTTCGTTGTGTACCGCAGAGCACCTGAATGAGCTGGGTATGGCGCCCAGGGTCACGATCGGGCTTTCATAGATAACCGTGCCGTTGGGCGTGTCACGAGGCACCGAGATCGTGGCTGGAAGAACCACCCTGACACTGCCCTTGGAATGGTCGGGATAAAATTCGCAAACTGCAGCCATTGCGTTAAATGGCAGTAAATACAAAAAACCGACAATTAAAACATGGGAAAACTTCATAGCAATCTCTCTGAACTCGCCGTGTTTGCAAACATTTGAATGGCGGACGATTGCGTGAACTATCAGCAGTAAACGCCACCAAAGCGGCAGCAGACGATAATGAAAAAAAGGAGCTTGAGCAAAAAGTTTATTTATTCGCAAACAAGACAATTCTCATGGACCCACAAGAAACTTTAGATAGTCGGTTTAAACAAAAGCCTTCTGCGAATTCGTTAACAAATGTTAGCCGTTATCGACATACGCAAATAGAGCACAATTTAAGACTCGTCTTAAAGGCCCAGCGAATCGAGGTTATTACACTGTCTACTCTTGATAGGAGAAACGATTCCGTGAGAGCCCTCGATACCCTCAATAGCTCAAAACCCCAGAGCAACGCCGCCATCTACTGCCTGACCATTCTTGCGCTGGCACTGATCGCCATGACTGTGGTCGCCGGCTACCAACTCAATGAACTGTTTCCACTGAAGGCTGTGGTGCAACAACAGAAGGTCCAACTCACCCAGCGCGCCGATGCAATCCAGTCGATGAGCGCAGAACTGAAGCGCCTGGCGGAACAGAAACAGGTTTTGGAAGCCGACCTGCTTAGCGCAAAGGAACAGGCGAAGGCCGCTGAGCACGCAAAAACCGAACTCGAAAACAACCGACAGGCAGCCCTGACCAGCGCGGCGTTAGAGGATGAAGATTCACTGTGCGCGATCATCGAGCAAAACATCCGACTTGTTGCGGACCAACTCAATCGCGACGATTTCTTCCGCCTGCGTGATGAGCGCGAAGCTGAAGCCGAAGCGGTACTTGAAAGCTATGAAAAACAACTCGCCAGCTGCATTGAGCAGTTGACAGCACAAACCGCATCGCCAGCACAAACTGACTCTGCACCCCATGCGCAAGACTTTGCTGCGCCGATCGAGCGCTGATCAAAAAGCCCTGGTAGCCAGGGCTTTACGTTTACTGATTAAAGTTTGAATTCCTTGGTCAATTTGTTCAGCGACGCCGCCAATTGCGACAGCTCCGCCGATGCGACTGCGGTCTGTTTCGATCCCTCTGCGGTTTCACACGAAAGGTCGCGAATGCTGATCAGGCTGCGATCCACTTCACGCGCAACCTGAGCCTGCTCTTCTGCAGCGGTTGCCATCAGCAGGTTTCGCTCGTTGATGAGATTCAGCGAGCCAGTGATGTCGGTCAGCACTTCGCCGGCGATATTGGCCATTTCGAGCGTTCTCTCGGCCTGAGCGCGGGTGTGGCTCATGGAGGAAACTGCGCGGCTGGTGCCCGACTGAATGGAGCTGACCATGGACTCGATGTCCTCGGTCGACTTCTGAGTACGCTGCGCCAGCCCTCTCACCTCATCGGCAACCACGGCAAAACCGCGACCCGCCTCCCCCGCCCGCGCCGCTTCGATCGCTGCGTTCAAGGCAAGCAGATTGGTTTGTTCGGCAACCTCTCGGATAACGTCCAGCACGCTGCTGATATCGCTCGCCATGGTCGATAGCGCCTGCACCTCAGCCGAGGTGCTGTGCACGCTGGACACCATCAGGTTGATTGCGGCTACCGTGTCGCTGACCTGACTTCGACCGGCAATGGCTGCCGCGCTTGATTCCGACGTCAGCTGCGAGGTCGATGCGGCGTTGTCTGCAACCTGCTCCACCGCTGCACTCATTTCAGTGACGGCGGTGGCGGCCATTTCGATTTCATGGCTCTGACGTTGAGTGATACGCGAGATATCTTCAGTGACGCCGTGCATGACCTCCGAGGTCTCGGCCAACTGCGTGGACGAATCACGGATCATGATCAAGGCATCTCGCAGACTGGTTTGCATCGCCGCCAATGACGACAGCATTTGCGCCGCCTCATCGGAGCCATCCAGCGCAATGGTTTCGCTCAAATCATTGGCGGCGATGCATTCGGCCACCCTTAGCGAGCCTGCAATGGGTACCGTCAGGCTGCGGGTATACAACACGGCCAGGGCCAACGAAGCACCGATCGCGATGAGAATGAACACACTGACGATCAACAGCGTGTGCTCATAGACATTGTCGGCCTGCTTGCCCGCCTCATAAGCTTCTATCTCGTTGAGAGCAATCAACTTTTTTAGCGCGACCTGTACGCCATCCGACGCCGCACGCATCTGATTCCTGGACAGCGCAATGGCCGCTTCAAGCTGCCCGTTCGCCACTGTTTCAAGGTATTGATCCTGCGCCTGATCGTTGACCTTCTGTGCTTTGGCAAACTCCTCGAACGCCTCGCGCCCGGCGTCAGTCGCCAGCAGGTCAATGAGCGCACGCTGATGATTTTTGATCATCTGACGCGACTGCTGGATGTCAATCAGGGCCTGCGCTTTGCGCTCACTCGTTTCAATGGGATTGCGCAAGCGAGCGTTGTTGCCCTTGATTTCGACGAACTCTCGATCGAGTTGGCCGAGCAGCTTGATACTCGGCACGATCGTCGTCTCGACATACGTTTCTGCCTTGTTGAGCAAGTCGACTTGCTGCAGAGCGATCAATCCGATCGCGATAATCATGAGACAGAACAAGCCGAAACACAGCGCCGAACGCGGCGCGAGATTGAGTTTACGAAGCAGCATGATGCCTTACCTTAGAGTGTATTCAAGACAATGGGGTAAACGAGTGGGCAGCAGAGCGGCGCTGCGGTATAGCGCCTCGGCGCATACCTGGATCAACGCGGGAAGGTGCGGTAGCTAGCGGTTGGCGCACGGAGAGAGTGTGGAGTTGGTCGAGGCCGGCTCCGCAATTTCCTTGAGCGCCGGATCGGCCAGCATCAGAAAATCTGCCAGTCGCGGCAGATTGATTTTCGAGACCAGGCGCATCCAGCGTTGCGGATGCGGGTTGAAGAAGGTCTTCGACCACTGGTGATCATCGTTAGGATTGAAAATCAGCAGATGACGAATCAGCGGGTTTTCCCCGAAAAAGTCGAGCGGATCCATCGCCATTTCGCTGAGCAACTCAGCATTGACGACGACCAGGCTCAACCGTTGAGGGCAGTAATACGTCAGTATTTTCAGGTCACGATAAGTGCAAACGTTCAAGACGCTGAGACAGCCCAGCTTATTGAACTGCTGTTCGATCGACTGGCCTCTTCGCACGTCGCTGTCGGCGATCAGGATCCGCAAGGATCGACTGCGGTTATTTTCAAGAAACATCGGACACCTTTGGCAGCTCCATTCTTCCTTTCAAGAAAATAACCAAGGGCCAACCTGCCTGATATGAGACTTGTCTCAAAAATGAACGCAGGGATAGATGATAAAAAGCCACACCTTGACGACAGCCCACGCGATCGGCGCATGGTCTGGCTCAGAAAGTGTTGAAGGAGGGATTTTGCAACGCAGGGGAGTCGCGACAAGCCAGAAGCGCGGGACGGTTCTGTGCGAACCAGACAATTCTCATTATTAACGCCCCTTTTTGTCAGTAACCTTGAAACAAGGGGCGCAGACTCATTCTTTCCAAGCCATCAAGGCAGCGTCATCGTCACTACGTAATTACCGCTCGTTATCTGGTGACCCTTGTTGTCCGTGAGCAGCAAGCGTTGGTCGTAATAATCGTCCTGCTCATGAGTATCGGCAATCACCTTCACAAACACCTGCTGGCGCGACTCACCTCGCCCTGCCGCACTGACGTTGTTCACGGTAAAAATCTGCCCGGTGCTTGCCTGGGGGCAATCAAGCAACTCGACAGAAGAATGGCTGGCGCCACTGGCAATGCAACTTGCCTCGACAATTCGACCGCTGAAGCGAATCACTCCGCTGACCGGCGCAGACTGGGCTGCGCTGACGGTGTCAAAACCGAGCAGGCAAAGGCAGGCAATCAATAAAGGACGTCGAATGATCATCGCGAAACTCCATGGTTATTAACCAAGGTATCGCCCGCTGCAAAATGATCTTTAACGTCAGCTTCAATGCAAGGCCAGTCGGATGGTCATGAGCCGATACGTTTACAGCTCGATCCGTTTGATTTTCTTGATCAGATCAGCCTGTGCATGCTCCAGCTTCAATGCACTGCGATTGAGGTCCAGCGGATCGATAACAGGCGCCTCGCACTCGGCTTCAAGCTCGTTACACGCCTCAATGACCTGATGCTCGGCAACAATGCGCGCCGCCCCCTTGATGCGGTGCGCCAGGTCAGCCAACAGCCCGGGATCGCTTTCGGGTATTAGCGAATGCAACTCCTCCAGATCCTTTTCGCAACTCGACAGCGCCTCGCGCAGAAGTTCTTTCATCATGTCGAGATCGCCTCCGGTGAGCTCGTCAAGACGCTCGCGAATCGAGCCCAGCTCCTTGATAGTCGCCGCAGGCGGGCTTTCAAATGGCTGGGTTTCAACATTTTTTTCCCAGCCTGCAAGCATGATCGACAAGGTGCCGAGACTGATCGGTTTGAACAGGCAATCATCCATCCCGGCCTCCCGGCATTTCACTTTTTCTTCCGGCTGCGCGTTGGCCGTGAAGCCCAGTACGATGCACGGCGATCCACCACTTTCGCGTTCGTCCTGGCGAATGGTGCGGGCCAGCTCATAGCCGTTCATGACCGGCATGTTGCAGTCCGTGATCACAATGTCGAACGGCTCCGAGCGCCACAGCGCCAATGCCTGGGCACCGTCGGCGGCATCACGCACCGCCTGGCCAAGGAAACTCAGCTGCTGCGTCAACAGCAGGCGGTTGGCGCTCTGGTCATCGACTACGAGAATCCTGAGTGTCGGTACCGGTTTGTCCTGAACAACCGAAACAGGCAGCACTTTGCCGCCAAGCGGGCTGAGAATATTGAAGAACAGCGACACTTCCAGGCAGGTGCCTTTGCCAAGCGTACTGGTAATGTTCAGCCGCCCGCCCATCAATTCGCACAATGAACGGGAGATCGCCAGTCCCAGACCGGTGCCGCCTCTGCTGGAGGGACCATGATTGGCTTGGGAAAACGGCTGGAACAGATTCTGCAGATCGGCGCTGGAAATGCCGATGCCGGTGTCCTCGACCTTGAGGTCGACCTGTAAGCGTTCGTCAGCGAGACGTTGGCCGCGAATCGAGACGCTGACATGACCGGTGTCGGTAAACTTGATCGCGTTGCCCACCAGGTTCGAGAGCACCTGCTGGAAGCGCATCGGATCAACCAATACGTCACAGCCGACAGTGGCGTCGATGTCGAGCTTCAGCACCAGACTCTTCTGCCTGGCCAAGCCGTCGAACACCCGCGCCACGGATTCGACCAATTCGCGCAGGTTGGCACGTTTCGGCGAAAGGCTGACATGGCCCGATTCGATGCGTACCACATCGAGGATATCGCCGATCAGTTCCAGCAGACCTTTTGCCGAGTCGTATGCCACTTCAATCGCCGGCCGATCGAAGTGTCCCTGCTCGGCACGCTTGAGGGTAAGTTCGAGCATGCCGATCACGGCGCTCATCGGCGTACGGATTTCGTGGCTCATGGTCGCCAGGAACGTGGTTTTGGCGCGGCTCGACTCGTCAGCCAGCTCTTTCGCCGAACGCAACTCCTCGATGAGTTCACGGCGTTCGCTGATATCGATCCAGCCGCAGATCACGCCTCTGACTTCACCCGCCGTGTCGTGATACGGCTGGATCCAGTGGTAAATGATCAGCCGCGTATCACCGACATGCAGCGTGCGATCCACCTCGTAAGGTTCGTCCTGCTCGATGACGCGCAGGTAGTCGTCGTGAAATTGCAACGCCTCCTGACGATTGCGCTTGCCGCTTTCGAGCACGGTCTTGCCGATCACGTCCTTTTCCAGCAGGCCAAATGTTTGCAGATAATTATTATTGCAGGTGACAAGCCGACCTTCACGATCACGTACGTAGATGGGATGCGGCGTGCCGTTGATCAACGCGCCCATGAACTTCAACTGATCGCCCAGCAAGCGCTCTGCCCGGCTGCGTTCGCGGATCTGCCGGCGAATATAGAAATTCCACGCCAGCGATCCCAGGATAATCAGGAACGCGCCAGCGCTGATCTGGTAGATCAGCGCCTTGTAATCGCGCCACGACAAACCCGAAAACGCTGCAATGGGACGCCACCTGTTGAGAATTACGTCCAGCTCATCCGGCGGAATGCTCAGCAGCGCCTTGTTCAGAATGCTGACCAGTTCGGTATCGGCACGCCGCGCGGCGAAAGCGAGGAAGCCTTTGTTCATGCCGACGATGTTGGAGATACGCAAGCTGTCGCTGTAGATGTGGGCGATGTAGTAGCGCGCACTGTGCAACGTGGTAATCATCGCGTCCGCTCGACCGTCCTTCACGTCAGCCAAGGCGCCCAGAACTGTTTCGTTATCAACGATCTCGATGTCGGGGTAGTCCTTGAGCAGCTCACGCTCAGCCGAACTTTCGGGCACTGCGACGCGCTTGCCGCGCAGCTCCTGCAGGCTTGAAGGCGCGCCTGCGTCCTTGGTGGTGACGATCACAAAGGGGCTGGCAAGAAACGGATGAGTGAAACGCATGCCGACTTCCCGCGAGACCGTTGGTGTCAGCAGAGAAATATCCGCGCTGCCATCCAGCAGACGCGTGCTCAGACTGGAAAAGCTGTCGGTGCGCTCGACATTGATCTGCAAGCCGGTACGCCGCTGGATGAGCTCGAGCAGATCAGCGCCGATCCCGCCAAAGTTGCCGTCACCATCAAAGAATGCAAACGGTGCCTGATCGTCATTGATCACGAACCGCGCGACCGGATGCAGCTCAAGCCAACGTGCTTCGCCGGGTGTCAGGTCAATGCGTTTGGGCGTCAGCGCCCCGCCGCCGCCCGACCAGCGCTTGGTAATTTCGGCAATCTTCGCATCACCCAGCGACTCGAGGGTCGAATCGATCAGACGCAGCAATTGGTCGTTGCCCCGGCGCAAGGCAAAGCTGAAACCGCTGGTTTGGGTTTTGACGAAAGAGTGCAGCCGCACATAGTTGAAGTAGTTGAGGTTGATCAGGTAATTGCTCGACACCGTATCGCCGAGAAACAGGTCGACCTTGCCAAAAGCCAGCGCAGCCAGTGCCAACTCGTTCGATGGAAAAAGCACGAATTCGGCGTTGGGGTATAACGCGTGTAATTGACTGGAAGGCAGGTAATCGTCGGCAACCGCAATACGCAAACCGGCCAGATTGGCCGGCATCGGTCGTCGATCATCGCCGCGCATGAACATCGCCGGCACGTCTTCGACATAAGGTTTGCTGAGCGTGACGAGGCCATCGATCAATTCGAAACTGTTGGAACTGCCCAACATGTCAATGTCACCGCGCTCAAGTGCGGCCATGGCGTCACGCCGGTCAGGGTAAGCCTTGACGGTAATCTCAACATGCAGTGCCTGACCGATAATGCACGCGATATCGGCGGCAATCCCCTCATAGCGCGTACCGCTGGCGGTCATGACATAAGGCGGGAAATCCGGAAGCGCAGAACCCAATATCAGGCTGCGCTTTTGCCGCAGCCAACTCCAGTCTTCATTGGCCAGATCGACTTGCAGCTCCTTGCAGTCCGAGCGACCGAACACCTGCAAGGTGCGCGGCTCTGCTGCCAGTAACACACCACTACTGAATACGAAAAGCACACTGATTAGCAATACACCGCGCAACAGATGAAACATAAGCGTGTTATCCCTGGTTGTCGGCTGTCAGACTGTGCTGCAACTTGAACAGCTCTGCGTCACCACGAATGCCAAGCTTTTTGAAAGCGGCCTGTTTTTGCCCACTGATGGTTTTGCGACTGCGCGAGAACTTCAAGGCAATCTGCGTCACCCCCATCCCCTCGAGACAACAGCGCAAGACTTCTTTCTCTTTAGGTGACAGCAGAGGATTACTGAGGAAATCGTCGCTGTGCGCCGAGCTCTCGTCTTTGGCACCGGCGGGCTCTTCGATCGATGCTGGCAACACGTCAAGCTCAAAGGCCATGGTGGGAGACAGGTACAACTGGCCGGACGCTGCACAGCGAATCGCAGTAATCAGGTCATCGACCGACTGTGACTTGCCGAAGAATCCACTGACGCCCGCCCCGACCGCCATGTTCACCACTGCCGGGCGCTCTTCTGAGGAAGAGACGAGGATGCGCATGCCCGGATATTGCTTGCGCAGCAGGCGGATCAGATTGAGCCCGTCCAGCTCCCCATCGTGCAGTTTGTAATCGAGTATCAGCAGGTCGATGTCGATTTCGCGCAATCCGGCGAGCAACTGCGCGCTGCTGCCATACACACCTACGACACTGAACTCGGCTTCGCGCGTCAGCCGCGACTTCATCGCCAGACGTATGAGCGAGTGATCATCAAGGATGGCAACGCGTAACGGATTCACGACTGACCAATGCATGAACAGCTCCATGATGAAGAGTGTTGGAGGACCATCAGCACTTGGCAACCGCAGCAAATCCCGGGCATCACCGAAGCATTCAGGTGCATCTGATTGATTTCTCGGCACATGATGAGTGTTTTAAAGGCGTGACGAAATAGGGCTTTGTCCCAAAAGTCAGAATGCCGCTTGCATCAACGATCGGATGTGCCTATTGCGCGGCGCCAGGATGACTTCTGACCCTCGAAACGCCAGTCGACCAAATGCGCCCAATTCATCGGGCGAGCATAGAAGAAGCCCTGCCCCCACTGACAACCAAGCCGCGCCAGATGCTGAACCTGATCTGCGGTTTCAATACCCTCTGCCACCACGCGCATGTCCAATTCCCGCGCCAGGGCCAACGCCCCGTGGATGACCGCGCTGTAGCGCGCCTGATGGAAATTCTGCACGAAGCCGGCGTCGAGTTTGATTTCGTTGAACGGCATCTGGCACAGCCGCTCAAGTGAAGAATAGCCGACACCGAAATCATCGATTGCCAGACTGAAGCCGAGCATGCGCAGACGCACCATGTTTTCCATGCTGATCTCGGGCATCTGCAGCAGGCCGGTTTCCGTGAGCTCGAAAATGAGCCCAGCTGGCGAGGCGCCATGGATGCGCAACAGCGCCTTGATCCGGTCGACAAGATTCGGATTGGCCATCTGCGTCACGTCGAGATTGAACGCCAGCTTGAACGGCTTGCCGTGAGACTGGACGAAGCGCTGCAGACTCAAGCCTTGCGTGAGCAGGCTGAAAAACATCTCATCGAGCAGACCGCAACGCTCGATCGTCGGCAAGAACATGCCTGGCGAGAGCAAGCCGCGACTGGGGCTCTGCCATCGCACCAGCACCTCGGCGCCATCCACCTCACCACTGCGCAGATGAAACTTGGGCTGGAAATAGGCGCGAAATTCCTGACGGCGTATCGCTTCGAGCACTTCGTTCTCCGAAGGCTGATCGAGATGACTTTCCACCACTTTGGCATCGCCCGGAGTGTGCGGCCGATAACGCGCCAACAATGGCCCCAGCACATCGACCATCAGAGGCTTGCCGACACTGCCAAGCAATTCCAGCCCCTGCAACGTGACAATCCGGTCAACCGTGCGCAACAAGTCTTCAGGCAGTGAACTGCAGATGATCACTGCACGAATCAAACCGGCCTCTCTCGCCAGGCGCAAGAACGTCAAACCATCCATCCCGGCCATGCTCAAGTCACACAATGCAACGTCCACGCCTCCAGCCTGGGATATCACAGCCAGCGCATCCTTGCCGTCAGCCGCCTGAAAGATATTTTTGTACCCCAGACTATTAAGCGCACTGACTGCCGCCGTGCGCTGAAAGGCGTGATCTTCCAAGACCAATATACGAAGCGTGTTCACAAACCTGGAACCTCTTTCTATCAGTCGTTAATAGCGAAAGTTTGAATAATCTTTCAAGCAGGACGCCCGCTCACAAACTTTGCGTTGACTGAGAATTTCTGCATCCGCGAATACTAGCCAGACAAAGACCGCACGACTTTGAGAATTGTCTCATTTGGTTCGCTGCACCATTACCGCAAATATGAATACGCCACTGCCATATTACTGACTGGCTCGCACCTTTATCGCTTTAAGACAAATCCCAAAGACCCGCCACCACCGCACACCTAATATGGCCTGGCATTTCAATGCAGCACTTCACAATAACTTCGGATATAAACATGAAAAAGTTCGCTTTCGCAGTACTCACTCTTTCCGTACTGGCTGCCTCCACTGGCGCAGTGGCTGAAGAAGAAGCGGCCAAAGCTGTCAAGGGCGGCAGCGGTCAAATCAGCTTCACCGGCGTTATCAATAACGACGCTTGCTCGGTAGATGGCGCCTTGGGTAACGACAAGATGATTGCCGTGGACATGGGCAGCGTGTCGATCAAAGACATGGGCACCGACTCTGCTCCGGGCGCCGGTCGTGTGGCCGCCAACGATTTCAACCTGAAAGTGAACTGCAACGCTGGCACCAAGGTTTCGATGCTGTTCAAACCAACCGTAAACGGCGGTTCGGGCCTGGTTGATGGCAAAAAAGTTCTCAAGCTGCAGGGTGCAGACGCGGCCAAAGGCGTTGGTATCGCACTGCTGGACAGCAATGGCCAGTTGATCGACCTGAGCTCCGAAGCCACTGCCAAAGTGCAGACCAACCTGACTGGCGACGCAACCACAGGCGGTGACGGCACCCTGTCGTTCGCAGCCGCTTACGTCACCACCGGCGACAAGACCACCGCTACTGCCGGTACCGGTAACGCCACTCTGCCGTTCGTTCTCGAATACGAATAAGCAGCCCGCAATACCTGGACGGGGCCGCTGTGCCTCGTCCTTCCCGAACAGATTAATCGGTGAAATCTATGTTAAGTCGCTACTTTCCGCTTTGCCTGGGGCTTGCCGGGGTGTTGATGACGCACTCGGCATTCGCCAGCATCTCCTTGAGCTCCACCCGGATTATCTTCGATGGCGCGCACAAAGAGGCGAATGTCACCGTGCGCAACGGCGGACAAACCATTCTGGCGCAATCGTGGCTGGATGCCGGCGACACGGCTGGCAGCGCACCGCCTTTCGCAGTTACTCCACCACTGGCCAAACTTGAGCCCAATCAACAGCAATTACTGAGGATTCTTTATGAAGGCCGCGGCATGCCTGCGGACAAGGAGTCGGTGGTATGGCTGAACGTGCAGGAAATCCCCCAGGCCAGTGCTGCCGATGTCAACACGCTGCAATTGGCGGTACGTCAGCGTATCAAGGTCTTCTTCCGCCCGGACGGACTCACCGGTGATGCCGCAAAGGCACCGGAGCAACTTGCATGGCAATTGGTCACTCAGGCTGGCAAGTCGGTGCTGAAAGTAAAAAACCAAAGCAACTACCACGTGTCGCTGGCGGATCTGAAAGTCGTTGCAGGGAAAAAAGCGGAATTGGTAATTGATTCGACAATGATCGTTCCAGGGGAAGTTCGCTCATTCAATCTGAAAGATCTGCCAGCTGGTACTTCGCATTTGAGTTTTTCAGCAATTAACGATTACGGCGCACAACAACGATTCGATGCACCACTAAGCGTTGCAGAAAGCCATGCCGAGCGCGTGAAAGATGCCTCCGCCCAGTAAATCCCCCGCCCCACCCTGCCAACTTACAAGCTATTCACAAGTTCCGGACTCCGGTTGAAGCAACACGGACTGATAAGGCAAATTGCATGTTTTCCTCCCAACACCACACATCTGAAAGTTGTGTTAAGCATCATGTTGCGCGCCAGAAAAACAAAGCGGCGTTGGGCTGCCTGCATCCATTGTGCTTTGCTATCAACATGGCCATTTGCGGATTCGCCGTGGGCGCCGAAGCCCCGGCCGCAGTGGCGAGTGAATCTTTCAATACGCTGTTCCTTGAAGGTTCATCGGCGGTCGATCTGCAACCGTTGCTGAATGCCAACAGCGTCTTGCCAGGCCAATACCGCGTCGACGTGTTCAGCAACGGCACGCTGGTCGGGCGTCGCGATATCGATTTCGCGGCCAACCCGGTCAACGGCAAAGTCGAGCCACGCATCACCCTGGAACTGTTGCAGCAGCTGGGTGTGGACATGCGCAAACTGCGTGAGCAGGGTCTGGTTGACGAGCAACACCCTGCCGATCACTACGACCTGCCTGCAATGATCGAGCAAGCGAGTCTCAATTTCGATGCCAACCGCCTGCGCCTCAATATCAGTGTGCCGCAGGTCGCCATGGCGCGTGGCATGCGCGGCTATGTAGATCCGGAGCTTTGGGACCAAGGTGTGGCCGCCGGTTTCATGAACTACCAGCTGAGCAGCACCCGCAGCAAAACCGATTACACCACGCAAATCTCCAATAACCTGGGGCTGCGCAACGGCATCAACTTTGGTGCCTGGCGTCTGCGCAACGAATCCAACCTGAGCAGCTCCACCGGCCGGCCCAACCGTTTTGTCAGCAACCGCACGTTCATCCAGCGCGACCTCACGGCGATCAAGGGGCAACTGAGCGCGGGTGAAATCTTTTCCGACTCGGATCTGTTCGACAGCGTGCGCTACCAAGGCGTCAAGATCGCTTCTGATGAAGGCATGCGTGCAGACAGTGAGCGCGGTTATGCACCGATCATTCGTGGCGTGGCGGAAACCAATGCGAAGATCGAGGTCCGCCAGGACAACTACATTCTCTACACCACCAATGTACCGCCGGGTCCGTTCGAGATCAGTGATATCTACCCATCGGGCTCCAACGGTGATCTGGAGATCACCATTGTCGAAGCGGATGGTCGGCGCAAGGTAACCCGGCAGGCGTTCTCCGCCCTGCCGACGATGGTGCGTGAGGGGCAACTGAAGTACAGCCTGTCGAGCGGCAAGTTCAACAACAACAGCGAGGGCTATGACAAACCGGCTTTCCTTGGGGGCACTTTCGCCTACGGCTTGACCAGCAATCTGACGGGCATTGCCGGCATTCAGGCGAGCAACGGCTTCAAGGCGCTGTCCATCGGTGCGGCGAAGAATACCTCGATTGGCGCGATGTCCCTGGACGTTACGCAATCGTCCAGCAAGGCATTCGGCAAAACCACCCAGGGCAGCAGTGTCCGCGCGCTTTATGCAAAGACCTTCACCGGTACCGATACCAGCTTCACCCTCGCCGCCTATCGTTATTCGACCGAGGGTTACCGCACGCTGACCGACCATGTGCAGGACACCAGCGCCGGCGCTACGCGGCGCGCGGGCAATGCCAAAACCCGTACCGACCTCACGGTCAACCAGACCCTTGGCGAAGCGCGCCAGTTCGGCTCGCTGTATTTGAATGCCAGTGACCAGCGCTATTGGGATCGCGGTGGCTCGCGCAGCTTTTCCGCCGGCTACAACAACAATTGGCGCGACCTGAACTACAACATCAGCCTGAGCAAAACCCAGGAATTCGGCGCACGCGGTGACACCAGCAACGACACGCAATTAAGCGTTTCAATTTCGTTCCCGCTCGGATCGACACCACGCGCACCGCGTGCCTACGTTTCCAGTAACCATCAGAACGCCGGTACCAGCACGCAAGCCGGGATCAATGGTTATCTGACCGAGGACAGCGACACCTACTATTCCGTGCAGACCGGGCGCAGCGTCCAGGGCGAGCGCTCTGGCTCGCTCAGTTTGAGTACCCGTACGTCGATGGGCGATCTGGGCTTTGGCTACAACCGAGGCAGCGGCTATGAGTCGCAGAACCTGAGTGCGGCCGGATCGATCGTGGCTCATGCCGGCGGCATCAATATGGGCCAGACCGTCGGTGAAACGTTCGGCCTGGTGGAAGTCCCCGGCATGTCGGGCGTCGAAGTCAGCAGCTATTCGGGTGTGAAAACCGGCCTGAACGGCTATGCGGTTCTGCCTAACGCGCAACCGTACCGCGTGAACTGGGTAACGCTGGACACGCGTAACCTGGGCGGTGAGATCGAGCTGGACAATGCCACCCAACAACTGGTGCCAAGACGAGGTTCGGTGGTTCTTGCACGCTTCGAAGGCAGCAAAGGCAGACGCGTCCAGTTTGAACTGTACGATGCCAACGGCCAGCCGATTCCATTCGGCGCGGTGCTGTTGGATAGCGACGGCAAACAACTGGCATTGTCAGATCCGACGGGCAAGGCCCTGGCGCTGGTGACCAAAGATCACGGTGTCATCACCATCAAGTGGCAGGGCAAAAGCTGCCCCGTGCCATACAAGCTGCCGGAAAAGGTCGAAGGCTTGAACTATGAGCAATACCGGTTGGCTTGCGCTTCGAGCCCGAAGTAGACCGACCGCGAACTTGTCACTCTGCGCCCCCTCAGCCAGAACACAGCCCTGATGATTCAGGGCTTTTTAACGCGCAGTTTGAGCATCGCGTTGATCAATACGCTGGCCCCAGAGCTGAACGTCAAGAAACCTTCCACGGATGCTCACGCCACTTGTTCTGAAAAAACTCGATGAACACTCGTATCCGTGGACTCAAATGCTTGCGATCCGAATAAAGCAGGTAGATCGGCTCGACCACACCCGTTTTGAAATCCTCAAGCAACGGCACCAGCGTTCCCGCTTTTACATCAAGCCCGATATGAAAGTCCGCAAGCTTCACCACGCCAGCGCCTGACAGCGCCATGTCGCGCAACAGATCGCCTTGAGTAAAAGACGCGCTGGCGGTCACCGGTACCGAGACGCCGTCTCCATCCTGCAAAAATGACCATTTGTTCCACGGGCTGACGAAGCTGAAATTGAAGCAACGATGATTCAGCAAATCTGCGGGTGTGGTTGGTGTGCCGTGTTCAGCCAGGTACTGCGGCGAGGCACAGATCAGCCATTCACATTCGCCGATGCGTCTGGCAATGCGTGATGAGCTGGGCAATACGCCGCTGTGGATGGCGATATCCAGCCCTTGCTCGAAGTGATCGACGAATTGCGCACCGAGTTGAATCTCAACGTCCAGTGAGGGATACAAATCCAGAAATTCGGGCAGCCACGGCACGATCTGGTGTTTGGCGAAAGAGGTCATGGTGTGAATGCGCAGGGTGCCACTGACCCTGGAGGGCAACGCCTCGGCCAGCGAGTCCGCCTCGTTCATGGCTTCGACGACGGCTTTGGCGCTGCGCAGGTAAGCGGCGCCCTCCTCGGTCAGCGTAAGCACGCGCGAGCCGCGCTGGAACAGCCGGACCTGCAAGCGATCTTCCAGGCGGGTGATCAGTTTGCTGACCGCTGATGGCGTCAGGTGATGGGCTCGCGCGGCAGCAGAAAAACTTCCACATTCGGTAGACCAGATAAAAGCGAGTAGCTGCGAATAATTGTCCATGGCCGGTCCTGGCGAAAAGCTTGAAGGCATGTTGTCTCAACGCTCATGAAAAAGCGCGCCGAAGCGCGCTTTTTCCTGGGGTCCGGGTCAGCGAATGAACTGTTCGATGTAGTCGTCCGGCAAACCCAGCGTCCTGTAATGCGCTCGGGCGGCTTCAAGCTTGGTGAACACATCTTCGTAACCCACGGCAACGCCCTGCGGATCGACGTAAGTGTAGCCACCCTGCACGTGGAACCAGGTGATCATTTCACTCACATCCTCGGGGACGAACAGGGTATGCGTTTCACCGGGCGGCTCATAGGCAAAAGACCCCTCCTCCGCGACCCAGTCATGCTCCAGGTAGTACCAGCGACCCTTGAGCACGATCGCATGCACGCCGCCGGTATGGCGGTGACGCGACAGCACGCCGGCCTGACGCACCCGCAACAGGTTGATGTAGTAGCCGCCGCTGGTGTTGAGCAGCAACGGCTTGAAGGAGACAGATTTCGTTACCGGCACCCACAGCGCATCGTCTTCGAGCCACTGCGTCATGACGCCCGGGTGCACCATGTCGGGCGTCATGAAGGGAACTTGCGGCAACTGATACGCAATGGCGAGTTCATCAGGTTTAACAGGAGTATTCATAGTCAGGCCTCTAGGTTTTCTTGACGAACTCACAGCACTTGATTGCGCCAGGATTTCGCTTGAGGGAAAGGTTATGGCGTCGCTGTACGGGAGAAAACAGCTACTTGGTCATACCTGTTGTGACGCAGGATCACAGCATCGCGGGCGGCTTCGCGCAGCCTCTGATCAACCGCGCACCCAGGCTGTCAGCCGCCGCCAATCCTTCCACCAGGCGCTGGTAGGTCAAGGGCGGTTGCATGTTTCTGGCGTATGCCGCCGATAAGGTCGCGTCCACGAGGATAGTGATCTGCGCCGTCGTCAATGGCGTGCGCTGACCCAGCTCAGCGAACGTCACAGGCAGCTTCACCGCGTGCAACAGACGCGCGACCTGTTCAATCTCTTCGACCGGTCGCGCCTCCACCGCCATCTGCACCAGCGTGCCGAACGCTACCAGTTCGCCGTGCAGCATCGACGCCATCGCCGGTATCGCGGTCAGCCCCCGAACCAGGGCATGGGACAGTGACAAACCACCGCTCTCGAAACCGACACCGCTAATCAGCACGGTGCCTTCGATGACCCGCTCGACATCATCGGTGAGTTCATGACGACACACCGCCTGATAAGCCGGGACGCCGTACTGCATCAGCGTGTCGAAAACCAGGTTGGTGAGCATCAACGCCGTGTGCAGAGGCGGTGTGCCGAAAGAGTTGTGGCCGCCGGCGGCGTAGCACTGTCGGGCTTCGAATTTCTTGCTGATGGCATCGCCGATCCCGGCCGCGAAGAACCGTGCCGGCGCCTGAACGATGACCTCTGTATCGACAATCACCGCAGCGGGATTCATCTTCAGGAACTCCACGCCCACCACTTTGTGCTCTTCGTCATAAAGCACGATCAGCCGACTCGTTGGCGCGTCACTTGAAGCGATCGTGGGGCAGACAATGATCGGTACGTCGAGATTGGCCGCCAGCCCCTTCGCCGTATCGATGGTCTTGCCACCGCCCAGCGCAATGATCGTGTCGGGGGCGTGCAGCAATGCCTGCTCGGATAACTGCGCAATCGCAGCGCGCGTGCACTCGCCGGGAAACTCGATGTGCAATGGCTCCCATCCCTGGTCCTGCAACGCGGCGCCAACCTGCGGCCATAGATGCCGGGCGACAAACTCATCGCAAAGCACCAGCGGCCGCGATCGGCCCATGTCGTGCAGCACTCTGCCCAATTGGTGCAATGCATTCGGACCCTGCTCGTAGCGTCCGGGAAATCCCATTGTTTTAACCATGACAAACGTCCTCGCAAGAAGTCATCAGCGCATCAACCAGCCGCCCGCGACATCAACCACCTGGCCGGTAATGAAGTCGCTTTCACTCGACGTGAGAAAACACGCCGCCCTTGCCACCTCAAGCGGTGTGCCCAGCCTGCGCAGCGGTGTCTCGTCGACCACGGCTTGATTGGCCTGGGCTGATACGGTCTTGAGCAATGGCGTTTCGATTCGTCCCGGTGCCAGCGCATTGGCGGTGATACCGAACGGCCCGAGTTCGCCGGCCAGGTGGCGGGTAAAGCCGATGATTGCGGCTTTGGTCGCACTGTAGTGCGCTGCGACAATCGGCAAGAACGCGCTGCCCGCCACCGAAGACATATTGACGATGCGCCCGAACCGGCGCTCGACCATGCCGGGCGCGAGCACTCGCACCAGGTTGAAGGAGCCATTGAGGTTGATATCGACCACCCGCAGCCACTCATCCGGCGCCATGGTCCAGATCGGCGCGGGTGCGCCGTGGTGTTTGGGCGAAATGCCGGCGTTGTTGATCAGGGTATCGATGGGGCCAAGCTCACCTTGCACGCGCTCGCAGGCAGCAGCGCAGTCTTGAAAACTCGCGACATCAGCCTGCGCCCACGCGACCGCAAAACCGGCATCACGCAACGCCACGCCCTGCTGTTGCACCTTGTCGGCATCAGCATCGAGCAGCGCCACGGCTGCACCTTCTTCGCAATACAACCGCGCGATCGCCGCACCGATGCCGCCCCCGGCGCCGGTGACCAATACGGTGCGCCCGGCGTGTCTGGAATGAGTCATGACCTTCTCTCGCTTGCAGATGGATGGACTGGGTCAGAGCCCCAGATAAGCACGCTTGACGTGCGGGTTCTCCAGCAGTTCCTGGCCGGTGCCGCTGAGCACCACCTCGCCGTTCTCCAGCACGTAACCGCGATGAGCAATGCGCAGCGTATGAACGATGTTCTGCTCGACGATCAACACGGTGGTGCCCAACTGGAGAATCCTGTCGATGATCTCGAAGACCTGCGACACCAGCAGCGGTGACAGGCCCAGCGACGGCTCATCAAACATCAACAATTTCGGCTCGGCCATCAGGCCCCGGGCGATGGCAACCATTTGTTGTTCGCCGCCCGACAGTGTCCCGGCGTTCTGATCAAGGCGTTCGCGCACCCTCGGAAACAGATCGAGAATATTGTCCAGACGCTGCCTGTAGCCTGCTCGTGCACTGCGTTTGTAGGCGCCCATCAAGAGGTTGTCGCGCACGCTGATGAAGGGAAACAACTGGCGCCCCTCCGGTATCAGTGTCAGGCCCGCGTCGACAATCTGATCGGGGCGATTGCCATCGATGCGCTGGCCTTCGAATTCGATCGTGCCTTGGGACGGTGTGACGATGCCGCACAAGCTGCGCAGGGTCGTGGTTTTGCCGGCGCCGTTGGCGCCGACGATAGTCACCACCTCACCGGCATTGACCTCGAAGGACACGCCACGAAGGATCTCCGTACCGCCATAGCCGCTGTGGACGTTGTCGAGTTTAAGCATGGCTGTACTCCTTACCGAGGTAGGCTTCGATAACCTGAGGATCGTTGATCACATCGTGAGGCGCGCCCTGCATCAGCAGCGTGCCGGAACTGATCACGACGATGCGGTCAGAAAGGCTCATGGTGGCTTGCATCAAGTGCTCGATCATCAACACGCTGACACCCGAATCACGCACCCGGCGAATGACTGCGATGGCCTTGGCAACATCCGTCGGGTTCAGGCCGGCCATGACCTCGTCGAGCAGCAGGATGCGCGGGCGCGTCGCCAGGGCGCGGGCCATTTCCAGGCGTTTCATGCCGCCGACCGTCAAGTTGCGCGCCCGGGTGTCGAGCAGCGCGGTGAGTTCGGTCAGCTCGGCGACTTGCTCGGCGATCGCCCTCGCCTCCTTCGCGTCGGCGGTGTGCATGAATGCACCGAGCATGATGTTTTCGCAGACACTCAAATCAGCGAATGGCTGGACGATCTGAAAGGTCCGGCCAATGCCTGCCCTGGCGAACTCGGCCGGGCTGTTCGGGGTGACCCAGTCGCCATTGAGCAGGCGCACTTTCACTTGGCCTTTGGACGGCAGGAGAAATCCGGAGAGCTGGTTGAACACCGTAGTTTTGCCGGCGCCATTCGGGCCGATCACACCCACGATTTCGCCTTCGGCCAAGCTCAGCGAAACATCGTTGGTGGCGTGCAGTCCGCCAAAGAACTTGTGCAGGTTTTCTGCGACCAGAACCGGCTCACCGTGCGTGGCCGAGTGGGCTTGCGCCAAGGTCGGCCCGATCGGTGCTTCTGTATTTGCCATCGGACGACAGCCGCCGGGCAATGAGTCGATCCAGGCAAATATCCGGGCCCCAAAACGCCCCACCACGCCTTGCGGAATAGTCAGCACCACCGCGACCAGCACGATGCCATAGACCAGACCGTGCACCCCGCTGCCCAGATCGCCCAGCCAGCCGCGTGCCAGTTCAGCCAGCGGCAGCACGAGCAAAGTGCCGATCAGCGGTCCCGATACCGTGCCCAGTCCACCAATCAACGCGAACATGGCGATCTGAATCGACATCTCCAGAGAAAACATCGAGCCGGGTTCGATGAAGGTCAGGTACATCGCGTGAAAGCTGCCGACCAGGCTGGTGATAAATGCGGACAACACCACGGCGATCAGCTTGACCTTGACCGAGTTCACGCCCACCGCATGGGCGGCGTCTTCACGCTCACGCACGGCGATCAGGTAATAACCCAGTCGGGAATTCTTGATCTTCCACGACACCGCCAATGTGATGAGCAGAAACGCGAAGGCAATCAGCAGGTATGGCCAGCGCGGGCGGAACAACATCCACTCGAAACCGAGCTTCAGCGGTACGCCCAGCCCTGCCGCACCACCGGTCACGTCATGCTGATTGATCGCCACCAGACGCACGACCTCCAGCACCGCAATGGTCGCCAAGGCAAAAAACGGCCCGCGCAACCTGAAGCACGGCCAACTGATCAGCACCGCGACAATTGACGACAGGATTGCGCCAGCGAACATGCCGATCCATGGACTGATGCCCAGTTTCATCATCAACAGCGTCGTCGTGTAAGCGCCCACTCCATAGAACACGGCATGACCCAACGACAGCTGGCCGGCAAACCCGCCGACGATGTTCCAGGCACTGGCCAGTGCCGCATAACTGCATATGAGGATGAACAGGTGATAAACGAACGGCGAGCCAACGCTCAATGGAATGATCAGTAACAGCGCCAGGGCCAGTGCACTGACATAGAAACGCGGGTGCAAAATATTCATGACCATTTTCCTCACTCAGACCCGCGACCGGCGCCGAAAAGACCTGTCGGACGAAACACCAGGATGCCCAGGAAAATCGTGAAATAGACGACCTCCTTGAGGTCCGGCGCGATGTAGTAACCGGCGAGACTGTCGACGATGCCGATCAGCATTGAACCGATCAGTGCGCCGGACAGGCTGCCCAGGCCGCCCAGCACCACAATCACAAACGCCGTCAGCACGAAGAAAGTGCCAACGGTTGGAAAGACCGGATATTGCGGAGCGATCAGTCCCGAGGCGACGCCCAGGCAGGCGCAACCCAGGCCGAAGGCAAACACATAGATGTTCTTGACGTTGACGCCCATCAGTTGCGCCGCGTTGCGATGCTGTGCAGTAGCGCGGACGGCCCGGCCGAGAAAGGTGTTCTGCAAAAACCAGTGCAGCCCCGCGACCAGTGCGAGCGACGCGACAAAAGTGATCAACTGACCGCTGCTGACGCGAAAGGCGCCAAAGCTGACGGTTGTGGTACCGACGTTGATGTTCTTCACCGTCATGACGTCGGCACCGAAGATCAGCAACGCGCCGTTCATCAGGGCAATCGAGACGCCCACGGTGGCGAAAATCTGGATATGTCCCTCAGCGCCAAGCAACGGCTGAATGATGAAACGCTGCATTGCCGCACCAGCGGCAAACAACAGGATCGTCGCAGGAATGATCGCTATATACGGGTGGATGCCGAAGTGCGAATTCAGCAAGTACACGGCATACAGGCCGATCATCAAAAACTCGCCATGGGCGAAGTTGACCACTCGCACGATGCCGAAAATCAGAGTCAGGCCGATGCTGATGATGGCCAACGTGCCACCGAGCAATAAGCCGTTCAACAGGAGCTGGATGAAAATTTCCACGGTTGGCGCCCTCTTTGCGAGCGAACGAACCCGTGAAGCTCAATGATCAAGCTTCAGCAGATTGCGGGGTTCAGGTATCAGGGTTGGTCGGAAAAACGCGCTTGGGCAACGGCGGCTGCCTAGGGGTAAACGGTTTTCAGCAGTCCGTTCTGCCACTGCATGATTGCCGTATTGGCGCGCTGGTTCTGGCCGTTCTTGCCAAACCTGGCACCGATGCCGGCAGCCGTACCGCCGAGAGGAATATCGATGGTTGCCACCGAGGCACGGATCGCATCGGCGTCCAGCGAAGTACTGTTTTCCATGGCATCGAGGAATATCTTCGCCCCGACATAGTTGATCAGGCTGTGGCCCGAGCGCGGTTCGCTGCCGTAGCGATCCTTGTATGCCTTGGCGAACGCCCCGATACCGGGAGCGCCGTTTTCATTGGTCTGGAACTGTGGGAAATCGACATCGAGCACGCCTTCCATATTGGCTGCGCCGACGACCTTGACCGTGTCCTGCATGGAATAGCCGCCGCCGGCGCCGATAACGGCTTTGGGCCTGAAACCGGCTTCGCGGATCTGGCGGAAAAACAGCGTCGTGTCGTTCTGATAACTGGTCTGCAATACCACATCCGCCTGGGCGCCTTTCAAACGCAGGATCAGCGATGAGAGATCGACCGCTTTGGCCGAATACGGTAGTACCTCGACCACATTCAGACCTTGCTCCTGAGCGATTTTTTTCTGAAACCCGGCGATGGTTGTACCGTACAGCGCATCCTCGTGGATGATCGCGACCTTCAATTGTTTCGGATCGACCTTGAGCGACGGGCTGACAATGTCCGTGATGGCGGTGATGGTGCCTTCGGCGAAATTCCTGGCGGTCGGGTTGCTGCGCATCACGTAGCTCAGATCACGCTCAGTGATGTGGTCGGACACCGCACCCAATTCGAAAAACGGCACCCCCGCCATCTCCGTCACCTGCGTGGCCGCAAATGACAGCGCCGAGGAATAGCTGCCAAATACAGCAGTGACGTTCTCAACAGAGGTGAGCCGGCGCGCGGCACCGACCGCTTGTCCCGCATCGACTGCGTCGGCCTTGAGCAACTTGATCGGCTCGCCCTTCAAACCGCCCGAGGCATTTCGTTCGGCGACGGCCAGTTCGAGGCCACGGAAGCTCTCGTCGCCCAGTAACGCCAGGGATCCACTCAGGGGATAAAGCGCACCGATCCTGATGTCCGCGAGCGCGGCGACCGGGGTGGACAGGCAAAGCAGGATGCCGGCAGCTTTCAGCCAGCTTTTCGCGGTAGCCGCCACGGCCACGGCTTCCTCTTGAGCGAGTCTCATTGGATTCATCTCCCGCAGATATTGTTTTTATTGTTCCTTCAAATGATCCGTGCCGAGCACAGACATCGTCGGATTACAGTGGCGATGACACGCAAGTTTCTGCGCCACTGTTTGCAAGAGTACGGCTCGCCAAGATTGGCTGGATATAGCTGAAAAAGCACACCTGCTGTGAATTTGCGGCACAGCTCCTATGGCGGGCTGATCACTCCCAAGGCGCCGGTGACCACGCTTCCACCAGCCTGTCGATAAACAGCCGAATCTTCGGCGACAGGTGTCGCTTGCTCGGGTAAATCACCCGGATCGGCTCGGCAGCCTCGGCGTACTCAGCGAGCAACTGCACGAGCTTGCCACTGCGCAGGTCACCGTTGACCACATAGGATGGCAACGTCGCGATACCGAGGCCTGCCGCAGTCGCCTGATGCAAGGCTTCGGCGCTGTCCATTTGCAGCCGTCCGGCATGAATGACCGGCACAGGCTGACCATTGACGCGAAAATTCCACGCCAGCAATCGGCCGCCGCTGACGAAGTGCAGGCACGCATGCCCGGCCAGATCTTCGGGTGTCTGCGGTGCCGGATGTTCATTCAGATAATCGGGCGAGGCACAGGTGATCATTTGCTGGTAAGCCACCGTGCGCGTGAGTAGCCCGGAGTCTTCCTTGGGCGGACCGATGCGAATCGCCAGATCGAAACCCTCGTCGATCAGGTCGACCAGCCGATCGGAAAACGTCGCGTCGATGGCGAGCGACGGCCAGTCTCTCAGACAGCGCTCGATGTGCTGCAAAACGTGCAGCCGGCCCAGTGCTACCGGCAGGCTCATGCGCAAGCGGCCGCTGGGCGTCGAACGGCGGAACGCCAAAGCCTCTTCGACCTCGTCCAGATCCTGCAAGATGCCCACACATCGCTCATACAGCACCCGACCATCGTCGGTCAGGCTCAGGCTGCGGGTGGTGCGGTTGAGCAGACGGACCTGCAGACGCGATTCGAGCCGCACGATCGATTTACCGACGGCCGAGCGGGTCAGCCCGAGTTGCCTGGCCGCCGCCGTAAAACTTCCAGTATCCACCGAGGCGACGAAGGCGGCGATGTCGTTCAGGTTATGCAGTTCCATGTGGCCTCCGGGTTTGGCATTCAGGCGGCTTGGCACCGGTTATGGGGAACCCTATTCCCCAATCATGAGCATACCATTTCGATTAGTTAAGCCATCACTAACGTCTGATCGAGGTCATATGAACATTGAAGTAAAAGCAGCTGTACAAACCTGGGCCAACAGCCTCAGCGATCTGGTGCCCGTGCTGAAGGGTATCGATACCACCACTAAGATGAGCGACATCCGCGATGCCTACGCAAAAATGCTCGGGCAGAATCAACCACCGGCTGGCGTGAGGTTTGAAGCAGTCGACATGGGCGGCGTGCCCGCTACGCTGGTGACTCCGGATGAACTCAAGACCGACGCGGTGCTGATGTACATCCACGGCGGTGCCTACATCGTCGGTCGACCTGACGGCTACCACGGCATCGGCGGCAACTACGCAAAAATGCTCGGCGCGCGGGTGTACATGCCGGATTACCGCCTCGCACCCGAGCATCAGTTCCCCGCCCCCATCGATGACACTTTGCGCGCCTATGAGTGGTTGCTTGAGCAGAACATCGCCGCCAGCAAGATTGCCTTCGCAGGCGAGTCGGCGGGTGGCGCGATGGTGGTCAGCGTGATGGTCGCGGCAAAATCCAAAGGCTTGCCCTTGCCCGCAGTGGGTTCGTCCATCTCGCCATGGGCCAACCTCGAACACACCGGCGCCTCCATGAGCAATCGTGAAGGCCTTGACCCGCTAAACTCCAAGCCCGTGCTGGATATCCTCGCGCGAGCCTTTCTCGGCGACACCTTGGCCAACCATCCGCTGGCGTCGCCGGTGTTCGCCGACGTCACCGGACTGCCACCGATTCTGGTGCAGATCGGCGAAAACGAACTGATGCTCAGTGACGCCATGCGTCTGGCCAATCACCTGGCGGACAACCGCGTCCGGGTCAATCTTGAAGTGTGGCCCGGCATGTTTCACGCCTGGCATTTCTACGCGGGCATGCTGGCCGAGGGGCAGCAGGCGCTGGAGAGTTCGGTGCGGTTTATCGAGGCGGGATTGATTGAGGCTAATCGCTGATCAGACAGCATTCGCTGCTGATCGGCGACACTTCTGGCTGTATAGCTCGGCGCCTTGGCGGTATGGTGGTTTGCCGACCGCCGAGGAACCGTGAATGCCGAAAAAACCACCACCCCCCGAGAACACCGCCAGTGCAGCCGACATCGAACGCGCCATTCTGGCCTTGAACAAAATGGCCGAACGCCTGTGGGGCGACGGGCGTGAAGCCGAGGCCAAGGCGCTGCTCGATGCGCTGGATGCGCTGAACCGCGCCCTCGACCGGATCCGCATCGGGGAAAGTCGCAGGGCCGTTACGCTGCACTGAATCAGACCTGATAGAACTCGCGATACCACTGCACGAACGCTTGCACGCCCTGCTCGATCGGCACCTGCGGGCTGAAGTCGATGCAGCGTGCCAGCACCGATACGTCGGCCCAGGTCTTCAGCACGTCGCCCTCCTGCATCGGCAAATAACGGCGCTGAGCCTTGATGCCCAGTGCCTGCTCCAAGCATTCGACGAAGCTCATCAGCGCTACCGGACTGCCGCGACCGATATTGAACAGGCGATTGGTGCCGCGCTCGGCGCTGAGTGCGGGCGGTTTGTCGAGCAGTCGGAAAATCGCTTCGACAATGTCATCGATAAAGGTGAAGTCGCGCGCCATTTCGCCTTGGTTGTAGAGGTCGATGGCGCGCTCGTTGAGCATCGCTTCGGTGAATTTGAACAGTGCCATGTCCGGTCGCCCCCACGGGCCGTACACGGTAAAGAAGCGCAGGCCGGTGGCCTGCAAGCCGTAGAGATGGCAGTAACTGTGCGCGATCAGTTCGTTGGCGCGTTTGCTCGCGGCGTACAACGAAACCGGTTGATCGACCGGATCGTCTTCTGCAAACGGCATCTTGGTATTGGCGCCATACACCGAACTGCTCGATGCATAGATCAAGTGCTCTGGAGGGTGACGACGGCACGCTTCCAGAACGTTGAGAAACCCGACCAGATTCGACTGCGCATAGGCATCAGGATTGTCCAGCGAGTAGCGCACTCCGGCCTGCGCAGCGAGGTGAATGACCTGTTTGTAGTGGCCGTGTTCGAACAACGCGGTCAAAGCGCTCTGATCGACAATGTCCAGCCGCTGGAACGTGAAATTGGCCAGCGTCTGCAATCTCTGCAAACGCGCCTGTTTGAGTTTGACGTCGTAATAAGGATTGAGATTGTCGACCGCCACAACCTCTAGCCCTTCGCGACATAAACGCATGACCGTGTGATAACCGATAAAACCTGCGGCACCCGTTACCAGAACACTCATGATTGCCTCGGCTCACCGGTTTGACTTCAAGAAATATGCAGCCCGAACATTTACCTGCGAACGACCGTAACTATTCATAGACGACCTTAGTTACTCGGGCCAGCAGCATCCGACGCGAGGCATCTAAAATCAAAACTTCTTACGAACCGAAACATGTAAGATTGAAACTAATTTGCTATCACGCGCGCCATCTAACCCGCGTGACTTCAACAACTTCGAAAAGTTTAAAAAACCCGACGAATAAAATCCGCCTTGACCAAACAATGACTTACGTGAGATGGCCATCATCAGCGGATGAAAGGTAATGTTTTTGACTGTTAGCAATTGACAGCTTGCAAAGACTGGCCGATAACTAATCACTGCCCGATGAGCTCGCGCCGACGCGCACTTTTCTGCTCTCCGGCTATTTATGTAATTGGATCCTGAAGGTCGCAACTGCGAACCGTGCGGTAGCTTTGCTCAAACAAAAGCGCGGACTCGTTATAGCCAAGACGGCCATGGATATAACAACAACCCAATCAAGTTGATTCATTTTTGAAACACTTCTTCTGCCAATAAACATTGATGCATCTGGCTCGGCACTTTGCCTTGATCAGCCTACTACCTACTAGCAAGCTTGGCGGCTAGTCCCACGTTACCGGCCGCCCTGCTTACACGATCGCTATGTATGGAGTACTCCAGCATGCTAACGGTTTGCCGCAACGGCTCTAACTGGTATTTATTGCAGTGCAAGCCCCGCCAGGATGAACGGGCACAACTCAATCTGCAGCAACAGAACTATTCGACCTTTCGGCCGCAGCTGATGAGCGAGCGAAGTATTCGTGGCAAACGCCAACGAACACTGGAATCGCTGTTCCCCGGCTACGTATTCATTGAACTGAGCCGCGACGATAACTGGGCACCGATTCGCTCGACCCGCGGTGTCAGCCGCATCGTCGAATTCAACCATGTGCCCGCCCGCGTCGACGAAGACGTGATTGCGCAACTGCGCGAACGCAGCCAGGAGTCGCTCGGTTTTCCTGCCGAACCGACACTCAAGCCCGGCGAACCTCTGCAAATCGTCCAGGGCCCACTGTCCCCGCTTGAAGGCGTGTTCCTGTCCATGCAGGGCGACGAGCGCGTGATGATGCTGCTCAATTTTCTCAACCGCCAACAGCACGTCAGCGTCCCGCTGAGTTACCTCGAACGCCAGCGACAATAGTCCGGATCCGCTTCGCCCTGACCCCGACCCCCTTAATCAGGAGCGTGATCCATGGCTCTGAAGCCTCGCTGTTCCCTGGTTTTAGTCGTCGCCTGCTGTGCCCCCGAAGCTGCCTGGTGCGTTGAGCCGCAAGCGATCAATGTCTATGGCTTCGATTTCACCCCGACCTTTGCCTTGTCGGAAAGCTACGACGACAACTTTCGCGAAGTCGAACACGATGTCGAATCGACCATGGTCACCCGTCTGGCGCCGGCCTTCGAGCTCAAGGCGGAGGACCGCAACAGCGCCACGCGGGTGATCTGGGAACCGACCCGCTACATCTATCACAGCGCCTCAGACGCTTCGAACACCGCCCAGCGCCTGCGCGCCGACAGCATCATGGAGTTCACTGATCGGCATCGTCTGAAACTCGAAGCCGAGGCGCGCAAATACGAGCGCACCACCTCGACCGCCGTCGACGGCATCAACGACAAGATCGAGAGTCAGCGCGTCGGCGGCGTCTACACCTTCGGCGCGCGCAGTGCGCTGAACCAGATCGACCTCGGCGCCAGCTACGCACAGCTGCGCTACGACAACTCCGATGGCATCAACGATGACAAGGAGCGCAACACCAGCAATCTGACCAGCACTTGGTATCACCGCCTCGGCAGCAAGACCCGTGGCTTGCTCGAATACGACCACACCCGCTTCGACTACCTGCAATCGAACAGCCCGCGCAGCAGTCGCTCCGACGCAGTGCTGGCCGGTGCCGAGTGGGACATGACGGCGAAAACCACCGGCAAATTGCGCGTCGGTTACGAGCGCAAGAATTTCGACCAGAGCGGTTCCGACGACCTGAGCAACCCGACCTGGCAAGTGGATCTGGCGTGGAAACCGCGCACCTATTCGACCTTCACCTTTCTCGCCCGCCAAGCCATGGCCGAGGGCGACGACGGCTCCGACGCGGTGAAAGCCACCTTCACCCAGATCGGTTGGCGTCACGGCTGGACCGAACGCATCACCAGCGTTGCCGAAGTCGGCATGGGCCATTACGTCTACGAAGGCCAGGACCGTAGCGACGATTTGCAGGACTACAAACTCGGCGTGAATTACGCAATGCGCCGCTGGCTGGACGTCGAAGTCGCCTACCGCCACCGCGATAACGACTCCGATGCCGACAACGAAAGCTTCACCCGCAATGTTTTCCAGATCACGTTCGACGTCAGTCTGTAGGAGGGTTGGGCCATGCATACGCGCCTGATTTTATTGTTGTTGCTGCTCTGGACAGTGCCCACGGTCGAGGCGGCGGACACCGACACCAATTACCGCCTGGCCGCTGGCGATGTCTTGCGCATCATCGTGTTCGGCGAGCCGGAACTGAGCTTCAAGAAGATCCGCCTCAACGATGCCGGCACCTTCTCCTACCCGTTTCTCGGCGAAATCGTCGCCAAGGGCCTGACGCCCAATCAGGTCGAACAGAAGATCGTCGATGGCCTCAGGCAAGGCTATCTGGTCGATCCGAAAGTCAGCCTCAGCCAGATCGAATACCGCCCGTTCTACATCAACGGCGAGGTGCAGAAGCCCGGCAGTTATCCCTTCCAGCCCGGACTCACTCTGGAAAAAGCCATCGCCCTGGGTGGCGGCCTGACCGAACGCGCCTCAATGAAACGCGTGACGATTTTGCGCGGCAGTGGCGGCCCGCCGGTCACCGAGAACATCTCGCGCACCACCGTCATCGCCCCCGGCGACACCATTTCCATTGCACAAGGCTTTTTCTGATCATGGACAACAGCCCAAGCACCTACCTCGAACGTCCGCTCCAGGGCCACTTGCCAACGCAAGCCGCCGACGAGTCGGACACCCTTGATCTGCTGCACCTGTGGCGGGTGATCTGGTCGGCGAAGTGGAACATCGCCTGGCTGGTGCTGCTCAGCTGCGCGCTGGCCGTAGCGGCACTGTCGTTCATCACGCCGCAGTACGTCGGCAGTGCGACACTGCTGATCAAGGACAAGACGCCGCCGGTGTTGAGTTTTCAGCAAGCCGCCGAATCCGGCGGTGCCACCACCACTGATTACTTGCAGACCCAGCAAGCCCTGCTGCAATCGCGGGAGTTGGCCGAGCGCGCCGTGCGCAAACTTGGCCTGACTACCAACCCGATCACCGATCCACGCCAGCAGGCGCAGAGTTGGTTCACCCCGCGCCAATGGCTGGCGGACCTCAATCGTGACCAGTGGCTGCCATGGCTGGACCTGTTGCCGCCGCCGAAGCCGCCAGCGACCGAAGAACAAGTGTTCAACGACGTCACGCAAAACCTGATGCTGCACACCAGCGTCAAATTCGTCGGCAAGAGCCAGTTGCTGGAAATCGACGTCGAATTGCCCGACCCCGCGCTCGCTGCGGCGGTGGCCAACGCCCTCGCCCAGGGTTTTATCGACAGCCAGCAGGACACCAGCCTGAAGTCTTCGCAAAACAACACCAGCTGGATGAACACCCGCCTGGTCGAGTTGCGCGACAACCTGCGCGTCGCCGAAAACAAGTTGCAGGCCTACCGCGAGGAACAGGGTCTGGTCGATGTCGACGGTGTCGCCACCATCAGTGCCAACGAGCTGCAGATGACCGGCAACCGCATGATCGATGCGCGCCGCGACCGTGCTGAAGCGGAGAGTCAGTTCCGTCAGGCGCAAGCGTTGAGCAACGGCGACATCAGTCGTTTGTCCAGCGTGCCGGCAGTGCTGAGCAATCCGCTGATTCAGCAGTTCCAGGCTGATCTGGCCAAGGCCCAGGCCAAAGTCGAAGAGTTGTCGGGCCGCTACGGGCCGAAGCACCCGGCGCTGATCTCCGCCCGTTCCGAACAGCGTACCGCCGCCAACAGCCTGCGCCTGCAAGTGCAGCAAGTGGTTGCCGGTATCGAGCGCCAGTATCAGCTGGCAGTGGCCAGCGAAGACGCGCTGCGCAAATCCTTCAACAGCAACAAGGCGCAGATTCAGGACATTTCGCGCAAGGAATTCCAGTTGCGCGAGTTCCAGCGTGAAGTCGACAGCACCCGAGCGCTGTACGAAACCTTCGTCACCCGCCTCAAGGAAACCGCTGCCACCTCGGACATGGATTCGGCCAAGGCGCGCATCGTCGACCCGGCGATCGCACCGCTGGAAGCGAGCAAACCGCGCAAGAACCTGATTCTCGCAATTGTTGCGCTGGTGGCTGCGGTCGTCGGCGTCGCCCTCGCCTTCCTCTTCGATACCCTGAGCAACACCTTCAAGACCGACGACACCGTCGAGAGCCTGCTCAATGTGCCGCTGCTCAGCGTCGTGCCGCTGGTGATGAAAAAGAGCCGGCGGCAGCTGGCGCGGCTGTTCGAGGACAACGACCACCCGCGGTTCTGCGAAACCATCCGCAACCTGCGTACCTGGCTGATGCTGCAAAACAACGAACGGCCGGCGCAGGTGGTGCTGGTCACGTCTTCGGTGTCCGGCGAAGGCAAAAGCACCATTGCCAACAATCTCGCTTCGTCGCTGGCGCCGCTGGAACGGGTGCTGCTGATCGATGCCGACATGCGGCAGCCGACGCTGTCGCTGAACTTCGATTTCCCGCCGCAGAGCCCCGGCCTCTCCAACCTCATGGCTGGCAGCGCGCGGCTGGAAGACTGCATCCGCAGCGTCGGCAATCTCGACATGCTCCCGGCCGGCTGCCTGTCGCCATCGGCGCTGGACCCGTTCGAGGCACCGCGTTTGAAAGCCTCGAGCAGTTCGAGCAATGCCGTGGCGCCGGCGCAGGATTTGCTCAGCTCTCCACGCCTCGGCCGGCTGTTGCAGATTCTCAAGTCGCGCTACCGGCACATCATCATCGATTCGCCGCCGGCAGAAATTGTCAGTGACGCGCTGTTGCTGGCCCAGCATTCCGATGCGGTGATCTACGTGGTCAAGGCGCAGAGCACGCCGGTCGGCCAGGTGCGCAAGAGCATTGCCGTGTTGCAGCAGAGCCAGGCGCCGGTGTTCGGCGTGGTGCTCAATCAGGTCGATCTGCGCAAGGCGCGCAAGTACGGCCATGGCCATTCCCGTTCCTTCTACGACTACGACTTCGCCCCGCGCTGATCCTTCGGGCCGTGCCGCCCGGCAACAGCAAATCCTTCCCTGTTCGACGAATCGGAGATCGCGCCGATGACCTCGCAATATTCCGCGCAAATGGCACACCGTCGCGGCCTCACCTTCTGGGTGCAATGGCTGTGCGCAATGACCCTGGTCAACCTGTTGCTGATCGTGCTGGTGCACTGGCGCATCGGCGAGTTGCCCAGTGAATATCGGCTGCTGATCATTCTCACGGTGCTTGGCTCGATGCCGGTCTACGGCCTGGTGCAGGTCTACCACAAGCGCCATGGTCTGCTGGTCGGGCTCGGGCGTTTGCTCGCCGGCTGGCTGATTCTGCTCGGGCTGCTGATGAGCATCGCCTTCGTCACCCAAACCAGCGCGTTATTCTCCCGGCAAGTGGTGATTGTCTGGGCCGTAGTGGGTTTTCTCGCCCAGGCGGCGACGTTTCTGCCGCTGCACCTGTTCGTGCGCATGTACACCAAGATGATCTGCAACGAGCGCCGCGCGGTGATCATCGGCACCTGCCCGACCGCCCATGAACTGGCGCGCAAACTGCTCGACCCGGATCGCGCACTGCTGCTGGGTTTTGTCGCGGCGAAAGCCGACAGCGGCCCGGCGCCGAGCATCCTGCCGCTGCTCGGCGAGGTCGAGGACATTCGCGAAATCATCACGCGGTTGCAGGCGCGGCGCGTGTACATCGTGCTGCCGATGGCTGAGGCAGCGACCATCGAAGCGCTGTACATCAACCTGCTCGACATGAACGTCGACGTGGTGTGGATTCCGGATCTGGGCAGCATGGTCCTGCTCAATCATTCGATCTCCGAGATCGAGCGCATGCCGGCGATCTATCTCAACGAAAGCCTGCTCACCTCGCACCCCGGCAGCCTGTTCTGCAAGGACCTGTTCGAACGCAGCGTCGCTGCGGTGGCGCTGATTCTGCTCAGCCCGCTGCTGCTTGGCGTCGCCATCGCGATCAAGCTGACGTCGCCGGGGCCGGTGCTGTTCAAGCAGAACCGCCATGGCTGCGACGGCGAAGTGATCCGCGTGTGGAAATTCCGCTCGATGCGCGTGCACGACGATCAGCAAGTGCGTCAGGCCACCCGCGACGACGACCGCGTCACGCCGCTGGGGCGCTTTCTGCGACGCAGCTCGATCGATGAGCTGCCGCAGCTATTCAACGTGCTGTTCGGCCACATGGCGCTGGTCGGCCCGCGCCCGCACGCAGTCACCCACAACATCTATTACACCGGCAAGGTGCGCGCCTACATGGCGCGGCATCGGCTCAAGCCTGGCATCACCGGGCTGGCACAGATCACCGGGCATCGCGGCGAAACCGAGACCGTGGAAAAGATGCAGCGCCGGGTCGCCCAGGACCTCAATTACATCAATCAATGGTCGCTGTGGCTGGACATCAAGATCCTGCTGAAGACGCCCTTCACCCTGTTCTCGAAAAACATCTACTGACAGCGGCCTGCGCTCTGGCCCACCCCGCCACGCATGAGGTTTTCCCATGAATGTGAGTGTATTCGGTATCGGTTATGTCGGACTGGTCCAGGGTGCCGCGCTGGCCGAGGTTGGCCACAACGTGCTGTGTGTGGATGTCGATGCGGCCAAGGTGCAGGCCTTGAACGACGGCACTCTGCCCATCTACGAACCCGGGCTGAAAAGCCTGGTGCGGGACAATCATCACAGCGGCCGTCTGCAATTCGGCAGTGATCTGGCCGCTGCGGTAAAGCACGGCGATGTGTTGCTGATCGCGGTCGGCACGCCGCCGGACGAGGACGGCTCGGCGGATCTCAAACATGTGCTCAGCGTCGCCCGCACCATCGGCGAGCACCTGCGCGGCGAGCAGATCATCGTCGACAAATCCACGGTGCCGGTGGGCACGGCGGATCGGGTGCGCGAATGCATCAGCGCCATCCTCGGCGAAAGCGGCCGTGGTGCACTGACCTTCGATGTGGTTTCCAATCCGGAATTTCTCAAGGAAGGCTGCGCGGTCGACGACTGCATGCGCCCCGACCGGATCATCATCGGCACCGACAGCCCGCGCGCTGAAGCAGTGATGCGCGAGCTGTACGAACCGTTCAATCGCAGCCGCGAAAAAATCATCGTCATGGATGTGCGCAGCGCCGAGCTGACCAAGTACGCGGCCAACTGCATGCTCGCGACCAAGATCAGCTTCATGAACGAGATGGCCGGGCTCGCGGAAAAGCTCGGCGCCGACATCGAAATGGTTCGCCACGGCATCGGCTCGGATCCACGCATCGGCTATCAGTTCATCTACCCCGGCATCGGTTATGGCGGCTCCTGTTTCCCCAAGGATGTGCGGGCGCTGATCCACGCCGCCCACGGCGTCGACATCGATGCGCGCCTGCTCCGCGCGGTGGAATCACGCAACAACGAGCAGAAAAGCACGCTGTTTCACAAGATCGCCGAGCACTTCAACGGCGCGCTGGAAGGCAAAACCTTCGCGCTGTGGGGCCTGAGCTTCAAGCCCAACACTGACGACATGCGCGAAGCCCCCAGCCGCGTGCTGATGGAGGCGTTGTGGCGAGCCGGCGCCAGCGTGCAGGCGTTCGACCCGAAAGCCATGGAACAGGCGCAGCAGCTTTACGGCGCGCGCGATGACCTCTCGTTGGCGGGGACCAAAGAGGCGGCGCTGAAAAATGCCGACGCGCTGGTGATCGTCACCGAATGGCAATCGTTTCGCGCACCAGACTTCGAACTGCTCGCCCGCCAGTTGAAAACTCCGCTGATCTTCGATGGCCGCAATCTGTTCGATCCGCAACGCCTCAGCGCACGCGGCTTCACCTACATCAGCGTCGGACGGCCAACCTGCGCCGCTGAAGCACAGGATCTCGCGTCATGATCCACCTGGAATTGCTCGACCGTTATTCGCCGGCGCTGCTGGACTCCAACCGGGCCTTCTCCTTTCTCAACTTCGCCTCGATCGGCAGTTTCATCCGCCAGCCGCCGCCGTCGCTGGCGTATTTCTGCGACGGCATGCTGATGTCCGGGTTCATGTCGCGCATCACCGGGCGCGCGGTGCAGCGGGTCAGTTTCGATTTCACCTCTATTGCCGACCCGGTGTTGCGCGAGTCCGAGCAGCGCGGCAAACGCGTCTACGTGGTCGGTGCGAAGCAGGCAGAGCTTGACCGCTTCGTGGAAAAACTCGGTATGCAGTACCCGCGCCTGCAACTGGTCGGCGCGCACAACGGTTACTTCGACGCCGAACAAGGTGCGGCAATCCAGTCAGACATCCGTCGGCAGCGGACCAATCTGCTGCTGGTCGGTCTCGGTGCAGGTCTGCAGGAGCGCTTTATCCTCGAAGCACTGCGCGGTGGTTTCAGCGGCGTGGCGTTCACCTGCGGCGGTTTCATTCGTCAGGAGGCCAATGCCAGCAAGCGTTACTACCCCGACGCGATCAATCGCCTGCACCTGCGCGCCTTTTACCGCATGTACCGCGAGCCGCACACGATCAAGCGTTACTTGCTCGACTACCCGAGCAATGCCCTGCGCCTGACCGAACTGATTCTGCGCCAGCAAGTGGCAATCAATGTCACTGCCCCATGAGGATTGTGCCGATGCATATTCTGTTCACGCTCAAGGATTACCAGACTGGCGGCGGCGTCGAGTGCGTGCAGCAACGCCTCGCCGAGCAATTCCTCGCGGACGGCCGGCGGGTGAGTTTTTTCGTCATGAACGGCGACTCGCCCAACGTTGACGGTGCGCCGAGCATGGCCGGTGGCGGCAGCGGGCTCGCGGGCTGGCTAAAGTCGATCGTGCTGCTGCGCCGCTTGATTCGCCGCGAAAGCGTGACGCACCTGATTGGCGCCAAGGAGCAGGCCAATCTCTGCACCTGGTTCGCCACCCTGGGCAGTCCCTGCAAAGTCATCTACACCCGCCACGCCGCGCTGGATTGCGCCGAGCAAAACACCGGGCGCGCCAGCCTGCGGCTGTTGTACGCGCTGTACCTGTGCGGCAGCGGCAAGGTGGTCGCGGTGTCCCACGGTCTGCGCCAGTCGCTTGCCGGGTTGATGCCGTGGGGGCGACCGCGCATTCGTTATTGCCCGAACGCGGTGATCAGCGAACAACTGATGCGTGCGGCACAAGCGCCGTTGCCCGGTGGTGTGCCCCATCATTACTGGCTGGGCATCGGCCGATTGGTGCACACCAAAGGCTTCGATTTGCTGCTCGACGCCTACGCGCTGGCGGCGCAACAACGCCCGCTGCCGTATCTGGTGATTGCCGGCGACGGCCCGTTGCGCGCAGCGCTTGAAGCGCAGGCGCAACGGCTGGGCATCGAACGTCTGGTGCATTTCACCGGGCATCTGCGCAATCCCTATCCGCTGATCCGCCATTCGCAACTGTTGGTGCTCAGCTCTTTGCACGAAGGCTTGCCGACGGTGCTGGTCGAGGCGCTGGCGCTGGGCACTCCGGTGATCTCCACCGACTGCGGCAGCGGGCCGCGCGAGTTGCTCGACGATGGACGCCTCGGGCGTTTGGTCGGTGTCAATGATGTGCCGGCCCTGACCGAGGCAATGCTCGACAGTCTGGCCAACCGCGAAGCGGCAGCTCCAGCCCGACATTCAGTCAGCGAAGCGATCCTGCCCTATACCAGCCAATACGCCGCCCAGGCCTATTACCAGGTGTGGAACCGATGAAAAAGCTGCTGATCATCCTCCAGGACCTCGGCGCCGGCGGCGCGGAGAAAATGATGGTGCGCCTCGCCGGTGCCTTGGTCGAGGCCGGCAACGAAGTGACGCTGCTGATGCTCACCGGTGCCGGCATCAATCAACCGGCGCTCGACCCACGGGTCAGGCAAGTGCTGCTCGACAGCCCGCGCAGTGCCGCCGCCGTGCCCGCGCTGATGCGCTTTTTGCGCAGCAATCGCTACGACGCGCAACTGGCGGTGCTCACTCATGTCAACGTCGTGGCGATTGCCGCCGCCGCGCTGTCCGGGACGCTGGCGCGGCTGCACGTCAGCGAGCGCAATGCCTTTTCGCGGGACAAACACGTCAACCCGGCCCTGTCGGTCAAGCTCGCCTACTGGCTGGCGCCGTGGCTGTACCGGCTGATTCCCAACCCGGTGATCTGCGTGTCACAAGGCGTCGCCGAGGATCTGGTCGACACCACCATCGCCCGCCCGCGCGATGTGACCACCGCTGACAACCCGGTGCTCGACAACGATTTTCGTGACAAGCCCGCCGCCGCGCCCAGCCATACCTGGTTGAAGGACAAAACCACCCCGGTGATCGTCGCCGTGGGTCGACTGGCGCAGCAAAAGGGCTTCGACACTCTGATCGACGCCTTCTCCCGTCTGCCGCAACGCGATGCGCGGCTGATCATCTTCGGCGAAGGCGCCTTGCGCGGCGAACTGCTGGCCCGGGCGACAGCGCTCGGCGTCGCGGAGCGTTGTGATCTGCCGGGGTACGCCAGTGACCCCATCGCCGAAATCGCTCGGGCCGATTGCTTTGTTTTGTCATCACGTTTCGAAGGCAGCCCCAACGCCCTGGTCGAAGCCCTGTCGACCGGCACGCCGGTGGTAGCGACCCGCTGCCCGTATGGCCCGCAGGAAATTCTCGCCGATGGCGCCGTCGCGCCCTTGGTCGAGGTCGACGACCCCGCCGCGCTCGCCGTCGCGATCAGCCAACAATTGGCCACGCCGCGAGCCGTGCATCGCCAGCGCCGCATTGATGCTGCCGCGCGCTTTGTCAATGCTCGCGCGGTGCAGACCTACCTCAAGGCGTTACTCGGGAGGCGCTGAGATGAACCGCCTGCAAGTGCGTTACTCGACGCTGGCGGACGCCTTCACCCTGTTCGGTGTGCTGTTTTACACCCAGGTGATCGGCTTCTTTCTGCGCCTGGGCAACGTCAGTACGCTGGATGATGCCCAGCAGGATCTGGAAGGCAATCTGGCCAATCAGGTCTGCGGCTTGCTGACCTTGCTAGTGCCGCTGTTTTTCTTCATCCGGCACAAGGTGTTCCTCAGCAAGAGTTTCTACCGGCAGAACCTGTTCTTGCTGTTGTTTCTCGGCTGCGTGGCGGCGTCGATCAGTTGGTCGAGCGAACCGATGCTCAGCTTCAAGCGTTTCGTCGCGCTGCTCAGTGTGGTGTTCTTCGCCGGTTTCATTGCCTGGCGCTACAGCCTGGAACGCATTGCGTTTCTGTTCGGCTGTGTGATCGGTGCGGCGGCGTTGGTCGGCTTGATCTTCGCCGTGATTCGCCCGGACATCGCCTTTATTTCCGGCGGCATCCGTGACGGTGCGTTTCGCGGGGTGTTCGCGGAAAAGAATGCCGGTGCACGCCTGAACGCTATTGCGATCCTGTTGCTGCTGCCGATGATCCGCCAGCGCAACCCGCTGGCCATGCTATATGGGCTGTTCGCGCTGATCGCCATCGGTCTGGCGCAGTCAGCCACGGCGATTGCGCTGATCGTCGCCGGCACCGCCAGTTACGCCTACTTCATCACGCTGATCCGCTTGCGTATCAACCGTTCATTGCTGGCTTTCACCGCGGCGACGTTGGTGTTCTTCCTTCTGTGTGGGGTGCTCTACGCCAACTACGCGATGCTGCTGGAACTGGTTGGCCGTGACCCGTCGCTGACCGACCGCACGCTGATCTGGGAACTGTTGCAACCGCTGATCGATGCGCAATTTCTCAAGGGCTACGGCTTCGGCGCGTTCTGGGCCAGTGCCGATGCCGATGCGTTCATCACGCGCTGGGGTTACATCGGCAATGCGCACAGCGGCTACGTGGAAACCCTGCTCAATGGCGGCCTGATTCAATTGATCGCCCTGCTGCTGATGTTTGCCCAGACCCTGAGCAAGCGCTATCGGGCAATCACGGCGGATCAGTCGGCACGCTATCAGGCCTGTGCGCTGGTGATCATCGGCCTGTTCGTGGTGACCAATTACGTCGCCTACGTGATCCCCAACTATCGCTCGGGTGAGTTCCTGATCTTCTGCGTGCTCAGCCTGACCTTCCGCCATCACCTCGTCGCCCGTCCGCAGCCGCTGCCAGCGGCGAATGCTCGGCCAATGCGCGGCACTTTCCGGGAACAACACCCATGCTGAATGATCCCTCCGCCGTCACCGTGTGCGTGGTGATTCCGCTGTTCAACGCCGCCGCCAGCATTCAACGCACACTGGACTCGGTGTGCGCACAGACCCGCCTGCCGGACAAAGTGATTGTCGTCGATGACGGTTCCAGCGATGCCGGGCCAGAGATCGTCAAGCACTACGCCGCGCCCTTCCCCATCGTGCTGTTGCCGCAGCCCAATCAAGGCCCGGCGAGTGCGCGCAATCGCGGCGTGTTCAGCGCCGAAGAAACCTTTATCGCCTTCCTCGATGCCGATGACCGCTGGCATCCGGAAAAACTGCAAAAGCAACTGGCGCTGCACGCCGAACTGAGCCAACAGGGGCGCAAGGTCGGTTTGATCGATTGCTTTCAGATGAGCGAATTCAGCGACGGCAAACGCCAATTGGAAGATCGCTGCAAACACGGCGAGCACTTTGCCGATTTCATGCGCGAGAACATCATCAACGGCACCTCCGGCGTACTCGCCCTGCGCGAGATCATCGTCGCCATTGGCGGCTTCGATCAGAGCCTGCGCTTTGCCGAGGATCGCCTGCTGTGGACGCGCATCGCCGAAATCAGCGAGATCCACAGCGTGCCGCAGATCCTCCACTGGCGCGCCGTCAACGCCGCCAACATCACCGCGCAACCGCACAAGTATTACCCGCACAAGCTGCGCTTCATCCAGCTGTACCTGGCGCGTTACGGCACCCGGCTGAACAAACAGCAACGGATCTATTTCGTCCTCGCCAACCACGCCGAATTTCTCAATGCGTTTTCCCGGCGCGGCGATCACCCACGGGTTATCGAGGTGTTCCGGCAGATGCTCGGGCATTCGTGGCAGACGCTGTTCTTCTTCCAGGGCAAACCGACCCTGCGCTACCTCTACGCCTGCTTAAAAAGCCTGGGCAACAGCCGCTGAATTACAGGGATCGCGCCATGGCCAACCGTCGCCTGATGACCCTCGTATGGATTTTCACCGAGAAGTTCGGCCTGATTTTCCTATCGATGATCACCTTTGTGGTCTACGCGCATTTGCTGACGCCGACGGAGCTGGGCATTGGCACGCTGATCATCGCCGTGGTCGAAGTGGTCGGCATTCTATTCTCGTCGATGCTGGAAGACCCGCTGGTGCGCCTGCAACGTGTCGAGGACAAACACATCAGCAGCGTGTTCTGGTTTGCCGTGCTGGTCAGTCTGTTGTCGATTGCGTTGATTTCGCTGGCAGTGGTGCTGTATACGCCGTCCACCGCGCTGCGCTGGATGACCGCTGTGGCCTCGGTGAAAATCCTTTTCACCCTGATGGCGCGGGTGTATGTGGCGCAAATGCGCCGCAGCGGCAATTTCAAGTTGCTGGCCTCGCGTACCTTGCTCGGCAAAGTCGCGGGCGGTGTCGGCGGTGTGGCTGTGGCGATGCTGGGTTTCGGCCCGTGGGCGGTGGTTGCCCAGGCGCTGATCATGGACGGCGTTTCCACACTGGTACTGATGCGCAGCGAGCGTCGGCGCATTCCCTTCCTTATCGACCGCCAGGTGCTAGGCGAACTGCTGCGCGCCGGCCTCCCGGTCTGCGTCAACGTGATGAGTTCGCAAACCCTGCAACGCGGCGTCAACCTGATTCTCGGCCTGACTGCCGGGGCGCATGCGGTGGGCATGTTCAACCTGGCCATGCGCATCATCGACCTGCCGCGCTCGGCGATCTACAACGGCTTGATGAGCTACGCCTTGCCGGTGTTCGCCCGGCGCAGTGCCGAACCGGCGCGGCTGATCGGCGTGATAGGTGATTCCACGGCGATCAGCGGTTTCGTACTGACACCGCTGTTCGTCGGCATCGCCCTGACCGCCGAAGACATCATCCTGCTGATCTTTGGCGCGAAATGGGCCGATGCGATTCCCTTGCTGCAAGTGCTCTCCTGCACGGCGGCGCTGGGCAATCTGGCGCTGTATGCAACCACTGCGCTGGTGGCGGTCAATCGCACGCATTTGACCCTCAAGGCGGAAGTTGCCACCACCCTGCTCGCGCTGGTGCTGGTGTATCTGCTCGGGGCGACCTACGGCGGCATGGCGGCGGCGCTGGCTTTGCTGCTGCGCATGCTGCTGATCACGCCGTTGCAGGTACGCGGCCTGAACGCCGCCATCGGTTATGACTGGCGCAGCTTTTTCCAGTCCAGTTACCGCAGCCTGTTCGCCTCGCTGCTGATGGTCGTCGTGGTGATGTGGACGTCGCGGCAAACGAGCCTGTCCGGCTACGCGCACCTGGCCGGCGATATTGCCATCGGCGCGCTGACCTATGCCTTGGCCTACAGCCTGCTGCACCCGCGCTGGCCGCAAGAATTCAAGTTGGTGTTTACCGCCCGCTGAGCTGCATTTCCTCGCAATGGAGCACGTCGTCATGCGCAAAACCACGTTGATCACGGGCGGTGCCGGCTACATCGGTTCGCACACGGCACTGCAATTGATCGAGTCTGGACACTCGGTTCTGATCCTCGACAACCTGTGCAACAGCAGCCGCGAAGCAGTCGCACGGCTGGAGCTGTTGAGTCACTCGCACGTCGATTTCATCGAGGGCGATATCCGCGACGCCGCGCTGCTGGACGAGATTTTCAGCACCTACGCGATCGACGCGGTGCTGCATTTCGCCGGGCTCAAGGCGGTTGCGCAAAGCGTGCGCCGGCCGATGGATTACTACGCCAACAATATGTTCGGCACACTGAACCTGTGTCAGGCGATGGCCCGCGCCCACGTGTTCAATCTGGTGTTCAGTTCCTCGGCGACGGTGTACGGCGAGCCCGCCCGCATGCCCATCATCGAAGACCACGGCACCGGCAAACCGGCCAATCCCTACGGGCGTTCCAAGCTGATGATCGAAGAATTGCTCAGCGACCTTGCCCTCGCGGATCCGCGCTGGAACATCGCCGTGCTGCGGTACTTCAACCCGATCGGCGCGCACCAAAGCGGATTGATCGGTGAAGCGCCCAATGGACGGCCGAACAATCTGCTGCCGTGCCTGACCGAGGTTGCCAGCGGCCAGCGCGCTGCGTTGACCGTGTATGGCAACGACTATCCAACCGTCGACGGCACCTGCGTTCGCGATTACATCCATGTGCTGGATCTGGCCGAAGGTCATCTCAAGTCGCTACAGGTTTTGCAGGGCGACGAGCATGGCCTGCACGTGTGGAATCTCGGCAGCGGCAACGGCTACAGCGTGTTGCAGATCATCAGCGCCTTCGAAGACGTCACCGGCCTGCGCATTCCCTACCGCTTCGCCCCGCGCCGCGCCGGTGATGTCGCCGAATGCCGCGCCGATGCGAGCAAGGCCGGGCGCGAACTGAGCTGGCGCGCGCAACGCGAGCTGACGCAAATGCTCATCGACAGCTGGCGCTGGCAGACTCACAACCCATGGGGCTACCGCCCGCAACCGGCGCCGCTTCTGGCGGTGGGCACTTGAACCGGGGCAAATCCACGTTAGGGACGACTCATGAACAGATCACGATGCTTGCTGTTGGTTTTGCTAATGCTGAGCGCCGGCGTCAGCGCCAATATTCCACGACCGGTCACCGATGGGCTGGTGTTGTGGCTGGACGGCAATGATCCGGCCTCGATGAGTCTGGAGGGGCAAAACCAGGTCGTGCGTTGGCTGGATAAATCCGGCAAGGGCAATGACGTGGTCGTCGACAACCGCACGGCGACGACTTTGCCGACGCGCGTCGACAACGCCCTCAACGGCCACGGCGTGGTGCGCTTCAGCGGCACGGCGGCATTCATGGGCCAGGCGATTCGCATGAGCAAAGGCCCGGTGACGGTGTTCGTCGTCTCGCGGCGCTTGCCCGAGCAGGCCGGCGGCAAGGCCTGGCAGCGCCTGTTCAGCTCGCGGCCGCAACTGGCGGACAACGACAACGTCGCACCGAATTTCGGCATCAGTGTGCAGCAGACCACCGCCTACGAGCCGGCGCTGGCGTTGCTGGAAACCGGTGACGTGCCGATCGGCCCGTTCGCGGTGGCGCGCAATGTGGTGGGCACCTCGGAAATCCTCCGCGGTGACATCGCCGAAGTACTGGTTTATGACCGCCCATTCAGCAGCCAGGAAGAACGCCGCAACGTGTTCGAGTATCTGGCGCAAAAGTGGGCGGTCGCCATTCCGCAACAGGTCGATGCCTGGACTCGCGTCGGCCCATTAGGCCCGACCCCGACGCACGTTACGCCCGACCTGCCGTTATCGGACCAGGCCAATGCCGGCGGTTGGAAACGCGATACGCGGCTGTCCGACGAATTCAACGGCAGCACCCTCGATGCCGAACGCTGGCACGTCAACAACGCCACCGGCACCGATTCCCTCGGGCGCAAACCGGCGCTGTTTTTGCCGGAGAACGCCAAGGTCGGCAACGGCAATCTGAACATCACTTTCCGCAAACAGACCTTGCCGGAAAAATACCTAGCCCTGGGCTATAAGGATTACAGCTCGGCGATGGTGCGAACCAACGAACGGGGGATGTACGGCTATTACGAAGCCCGGGCGAAACCGATGAACTCTGCCGGTTCCAGTGCGTTCTGGCTGGCGTGGACCGGGCTGCCGGACAATGCCACGGAAATCGATATCTTCGAAATCGGCGGCAAGACCCGCAACGAAGCCTTTGATCGCCTGTACAACATGAACGCGCATGTCTGGACCAGACCGCAGAACGATCAACACCTGAGCTCCGGCAGCACCTGGATCGCACCGTGGCGGCTGGCCAATACTTTTCATGTCTACGGCTTTGACTGGCAACCCGAGACTTTGCGCTGGTACGTCGACGGCGTGCTGGTGCGAGAGGCGAAAAACAGTTACTGGCACTTCCCCATGCAAATCGTCTTCGACAGCGAAGCGATGTGGGACTGGTTCGGCGTGGTCGACGATGCTGACCTGCCGTCGGTGTTTCGCATCGATTACGTCAGGGTCTGGACGCGCTCAGAGCAATAAGGCAGCGTTCAGCGGTTACGGACCAGCGCCTGCATCTCCCCCCTGGCCTGCGTGCAGCTCCTGCGGCGTGCCGCCCCGCACGATCTCGCCTTCCTCCAGCGCCATCCCTCCCCCTCGATACCCGCAACCCCCGAAACCGCTCGGAAAGGTTGGAGCGCGCCAAGCCAACTGTGCGTTGCACACGCTCACTCATTCTCATGGCCGTGCGCATCGGCACAGGACAATCGTCCGGACTCGCCGCCGGCGATTCGTTCTGCCTGATCGATGCCACGTTTGAGCGCATCCTCGACTTCCCATTCCACGCCGGGCAATTTCCTGATGCGCTCGTAGGCGCACTCGCCGGTCGCGGTGTAAACGCTGATGAACATTTCGACGTCGCCATCATCGGCTTCCCGTGCCCGTACCTCGATATGACAGCCGTTTTCAACCTCTTCGGTATGGCACTTTTCCGCCTTTTCCGTCGCCTTCCATTTGTTGTAGGTTTCGCCGCGTTTGAACATGTCGTACTCCTGAACTCAACTCGCTCACGTCAAAGATCTTTCCTTTGGCGGAATAATTCCACGGATTGCCAAGAGGCATTTTCAGCATAGCGCGTTGATTCGCGCCCGCCGTTTCGCTAGTTCAACCGTTCGTCAGCTTGCGTAACATTCTGTAAAACCAACGTCGGAATGCTCATTCAAAAAGTTCGAGGCCCAGGCGAGCTCAAGTACAACTCGTTATTCAGCCCAGCGTGATTAGCCGGTACAGAAACAGGGTTTTCTGTCCATGGCCAACTGTTGCCCGAAGAAAACAAGGATCGATATAAAGAACAGGAGCATGTATGAAGCGAACAATCAGCTATTGCCTGGTCTATCTCGCTACCAGCGTTCTGCTCGCCGGTTGCAACCTGGTGGTGTTCAACCCCAAGGGCGATGTTGCCCGCGATGAACGCGACCTGATCATTCTCGCCACGGGCCTGATGCTGTTGGTGGTGATCCCGGTTATCGTCATGACCTTCCTGTTCGCCTATCGCTACCGCGCGACCAACAAGAAGGCCCGTTATTCGCCGCGTTGGGCCAGTTCGCACAAGATCGAAGCGGTGGTCTGGGGCGTGCCTTTCCTGATTATTTGCGTACTCGGCTGGGTGACCTGGGAAACCACCCATGCACTCGATCCCTATCGCCCGTTGGACTCCGACGTGCCGCACCTCAATGTGCAAGTGGTGGCAACGGACTGGAAATGGCTGTTCATTTACCCCGATCTGGGTATTGCCTCGGTCAATGAACTGGCGATACCGGTGAATACGCCGGTAAGTTTCACCGTCACTTCCGACGCGGCGATGACTTCATTCTTTATTCCGGCACTCGGTGGGCAGATATATGCCATGGCCGGCATGCAGACCAAGTTGCATTTGATCGCCAATGAAATCGGCCAGTATCGCGGGATTGCTGCGAACTATAACGGCCACGGTTTTTCCGATATGCACTTCAGCACCCTGGCACTCAGTGGCGCTGATTACGAGGCGTGGGTCAACAAAGTCAAAGCGGCGCCCGGGCAACTTGATCAAGCCAGTTATGCCGAGTTGGCCAAGCCTTCAGTGGCGCACAAGATCACTTATTACTCGGCTGTGCAGGAGCGACTGTTTCTCGACATCGTCGACAAATACGAAGGAATGAACAAAGCACCGCGCAAGAAGGAAACCCAGGTGCAACGCAACGGCGACGATGAGCGCGTCAATCAACAACCGAGTCTGCTGGCCGAGGAGCGTTAATCATGTTCGGGAAACTTTCATGGGACGCGGTTCCACTGCACGAGCCGATTGTCATGTACACCCTGGCTATCGTCGGCCTGATGGGCTTTGCCCTGGTCGGCACCGTGACCTGGAAGCGCAAGTGGGGCTACCTGTGGCGCGAGTGGTTCACTTCGGTCGACCACAAGAAGATCGGCTGCATGTACATCATCGTCGCGCTGGTCATGCTGCTGCGCGGTTTCTCCGACGCGATCATGATGCGTACCCAGCAGGCCATGGCTTCGAGCGGTGGCCCGGGTTATCTGCCGCCGGAACACTACGACCAGATCTTCACCGCCCACGGCGTGATCATGATTTTCTTCATGGCCATGCCGTTCGTGGTCGGCCTGATGAACATCGTCGTGCCGTTGCAGATCGGTGCCCGCGACGTCGCCTACCCGTTCCTCAATGCGCTGAGTTTCTGGCTGTTCGTGGTTGGCGCGGCACTCGTGAATATTTCCCTGGGCGTTGGTGAGTTTGCCCGCACCGGTTGGGTCGCCTACCCGCCCCTGTCCGAGCTCGGCTACAGCCCCGGAGTCGGGGTGGATTACTACATCTGGTCATTACAGATATCCGGCATAGGGACGCTGTTAACCGGGGTTAACTTCTTCGTGACCATCCTCAAGATGCGCACCGAAGGCATGACCCTGTTCAAGATGCCGGTGTTCACCTGGAACGCACTGTGCACCTCGATCCTGATTCTCGCTGCGTTCCCGATCCTTACCGCCACCCTGTTGATGCTGACCCTCGATCGTTATCTGGGCATGCATTTTTTCACCAACGAGGCCGGCGGCAACCCGATGATGTACGTCAACCTCATCTGGGCCTGGGGCCATCCGGAGGTGTACATCCTGATCCTGCCGGCGTTCGGGATCTTCTCGGAGATCGCCGCGACCTTCAGCAGCAAGCGCCTGTTCGGCTATGTCTCGCTGGTGTGGGCGACGATTGCGATCACGATCCTGTCGTTCATCGTCTGGCTGCACCACTTCTTCACCATGGGCGCGGGGGCCAACGTCAACGCGTTCTTCGGCATCATGACGATGATCATTGCAGTGCCGACCGGGGTGAAGATCTTCACCTGGCTGTTCACCATGTATCGCGGCCGCGTGCGCTTCGAAACGCCAATGCTGTGGACGCTGGGCTTTATCGTCACGTTCAGTATCGGCGGCATGACCGGCGTGCTGCTGGCGGTGCCCGGGGCCGACTTCCTGCTGCACAACAGCCTGTTTCTGATCGCGCACTTCCATAATGTGATCATCGGTGGCGCGGTGTTCGGCTACATGGCCGGGCTGACTTACTGGTTCCCCAAGGCGTTCGGTTTCCGCCTCAACGACCGCCTCGGGCGCATTGCGTTCTGGTGCTGGCTGGTCGGTTTCTACTTCGCGTTCATGCCGTCTTACGTGCTCGGTTTCATGGGCATGACCCGGCGCCTGAACCATTTCGACAACCCGGCCTGGCAACCGTGGCTGCTGCTGGAACTGTTTGGCGTCGGCATCATTCTTTGCGGCGTGTCCGCGCAGGCGTTGCAGCTCTACGTGAGCATCCGCAACCGCGCGAAACTGCGCGACCTCACCGGCGACCCGTGGGACGGTCGCACCCTGGAATGGGCCACGGCCTCGCCGCCGCCGTTCTACAACTTCGCCGAGCAACCGAAAGTCAACGATCTCGACGCCTATTGGGGCATGAAAGAGCGCGGCGTCAGCACCCTCAGTCACACCGACTACCGCGCCATTCACATGCCGCGCAACACCTCCGCCGGCCTGGTGATCAGTGTCTTCGCGCTGATCTGCAGCTTCGCCCTGGTGTGGCATATCTGGTGGCTGGCGATCTTCGGCCTGGTCGCTTCGGTGGTGGCAATGATCGTGCGCAGCTATGACGAAGACATCGACTATTTTGTCCCGGCGCAGGAAGTGGCGCGGATCGAAAAAGCGCGTCTCAAAGACTTGGCGGAGGCTTGAACATGTCCAACATCGTTCTGGATAAAGACATCGCGCACAGCCATGAACATGGCCATGAAGACGCGGGCTCAATGCGCATTTTCGGTTTCTGGATCTACCTGATGACCGACTGCATCCTGTTTGCGACGCTGTTCGCAGGCTATGCCGTACTGCGTGACAGCGTGGCTGGCGGGCCTTCGACCGTCGACATTTTCGAACTGCCCTACGTCCTTGGCGAAACCGCGTTGCTGCTGCTCAGCAGCATCACTTACGGCTACGCGATGCTGGCGATGAACCGCAATGACAAAGCCCATGTGCTGCGCTGGCTCGGCGTCACCTTCGTGCTGGGTTGCGGCTTCATCGCCATGGAAATCAACGAATTCCATCATCTGATCGCAGAAGGCTACGGGCCGGATCGCAGCGGATTCCTGACCGCGTTCTTCACCCTCGTCGGCACCCACGGCGCCCACGTGCTCAGTGGTCTGGTGTGGATGGCGGTGTTGATGCTGCAAGTAAGCAGCCGGGGCCTGACCAATACCAACACCACGCGCCTGAGTTGCCTGAGCCTGTTCTGGCACTTCCTCGATGTGGTGTGGATCTGCGTGTTTACCGTGGTTTATCTGCTGGGGGTGGTGTGACATGTATAACCAGAGCCCGATTCATAGCAGTGCCGGCACCAGCCATGGCACCAGTCGTTCATACATGGTCGGTTTCATCATTTCGGTGATCCTGACGGTGATTCCCTTTGGCCTGGTCATGTACCCGACGTTGCCGCGCAGCGTCACCGCGTGGGTGGTGGTCGCGCTCGGTGTGGTGCAGGTCTTCGCCCACCTCAAATACTTCCTGCATCTGGACACCGCCAAGGAGCAACGCTGGAACCTCAGAGCGCTGATCTTCTCGGTAGTGATCATTCTTCTGCTGGTTGGGCTTTCGCTATGGATCATGGACAGCATTCACCACAACATGCTGGCGCACTGAAGCAATGGCGACTGTCGCTGAATGTCGGGCTGGAACTGACCAAGCCCGGCATCATCGTCGGCAACCTGGCTTCGGTGTTCGGCGGCTATCTGCTTGCCGCCGGTGGCCGCCCGGTGTCCCTGGCGCATTTCTTGGCCGCCCTGCTCGGCACCGCGCTGGTCATCGCTTGCGGTTGCGTGATCAATAACTGCGTCGACCGCGATATCGATCGGCGCATGGTGCGCACCTGTCATCGGGCGCTGGCCGTTCGCGCTGTGTCGTTGCCCACTGCGTTTTGCTACGCGGCGGTGCTGGGTGTGATCGGCTTCGGTTTGCTGTGGGTCGGCACCACAGCATTGGCCTGCGCCATGGCGGCAGTCGGTCTGATCGTTTATGCGGGTGTTTATACCTGCCTGATGAAACGCCGTTCGCACTGGGGCACGCTGGTCGGCAGCCTGTCCGGGGCCATGCCGCCGGTGGTCGGTTATTGCGCCGTGACCGGCAGCTTCGACGCCACGGCGCTGATGCTGATCATGGTGTTTTGCTGCTGGCAGATGCCCCACTCCCACGCGATAACCGTCATGCGCCGTGAAGACTTTCGTGCCGCCGGATTGCCGACGTTGACGCTCAGACAGGCACGACGCGAGATCAACCTGTACATGGTCGCGTTCCTGATCAGCGCGGCGATATTGGGCTGGGTGGCAGCTATCAATGTTTCTTATCCGCTGGTGGTGCTCGGACTGGGCGGCTACTGGTTTTATCTGACGTTGCGACCGGTGCGAAATGCCGATGCGAAAGTCTGGGCGCGGCGCATCTTCAGCGTGTCGATCCTGCTGATCCTGGCGCTGAATCTTTCACTGGCGTTGAACGCCGTACTGCCCTCGCCCTCTGCGCTCTACCGCTCATCGGGCGTGGGGGAAAATCATCAAACGCAGGTGCGTGGCGGGTTATCAGAATCGATAACGGCTTCAACAACAGACACCCTGGAGGAAACCCATGGCTAACGATCCTTCAACATCCGATTGCGCCTGCCCGGGCTGCACCTGCAAGTGCAGCGGTGAGCAAACGTTCGAGCGTGACGGCAAGCAGTTTTGCAGTCAGGCCTGCGCGGATCTTCACCCGAAGGGCCAACCCTGCCCGTCCTCGGCCTGCCATTGCGAGCAGAACCTTGGGGCCAATGAGCGTAATGTCAGTGATTCGAAACTGGATCAGGCGGTCGAGGAAACCTTCCCTGCCAGCGATCCGATTTCACCGTGAGCCACAATCGACGCAGCCTCAATCTGGTCGCGGCAGCGTTCGCGCTGACCGCCTTGTCCTATGGCCTCGCGCGCTTCGCCTATGGACTGCTGTTGCCGCAGATTCGTCAGGATCTGACGCTCAGCGTGACCGCTGCCGGCTGGATCGGTGGCGGTGCGTTTGCGGCTTACTGTGTGGGCATCGTTGCGACGTTTGCCTGCAACGGCAAAGTCAGTCCGCGTGGGTTGACGGTGATGGCCGGCGCCGCTGCGACGCTGGGCATGGGACTGGTGGTTGTCGCGTCGTCGGGGCTGACGTTGGGCTGCGGTGTGGCGCTGGCGGGATTGAGCACCGGTTTGACTTCGCCGCCATTGGCCAGTGCGGTGGCAGCGCGTCTTGATGATGCGGATCGCCCGCGGGCCAATGGTTTTATCAATGCCGGGACAGCGGCGGGCATCGTTTTTTCCGGTTTGGCGGCGATATTGGCGGCCGGGCAATGGCGCCAGCTGTATGCCCTGTTTGCCTTGTTCGGCATCGGCGTCACGATCTGGCTTTGGTTTGCGGTACCGCGCCGGGTCGAGCATGACGTCGCGCAGAACTTCTCGCTGGCAATGCTGCGTCGACCCGGCGTACTGCCTTTGTGCGCCAGTGCTTTCCTGATGGGCCTGGCGAGCACGGCGATCTGGACATTCGGTGCCGATATCCTGCGCAGCGAGGCTGGACTCAGCGATCAGTCGATCGCCTGGGCGTGGATCGTCCTGGGGGCGGCGGGAATCAGCGGATGCATGACGGGCGTGTTCACCGGCCGATTCGGTGTCGTGCGTATTCAGCATCTGGCACTGGCTGGGATCGCCCTCGGCACACTGGGCCTGTCGGCCGCCTCGATATCAGCCGGGTCTGGCCTCGTCGCAATGTGCCTGTTTGGCGCGGCCTATATCGTTTCCTCGGGCGTTTATCTGCTGCAAGGCATCCGCCTGTTTCCGGATCGTCCGGACTTGGGATTGGGCATACCGTTTCTGCTCCTGGCACTCGGCCAAACCGCCGGCACGCCAATTTTCGGCGCAGTGCTGGAGGCAGCGGGCGTGACCTTTGCCCTGTGTGTTTTCGCGGCGGCCGCTTGCGCCGCCATGGTGCTGTGCCCAAGAGATGGTGAAAGTCCGCGCGGACAGATCTGCCAATCCACCGAAGGCTTGGGTCGCTAATGATTTTTATCGTCAGGAGTACAAACCATGGCCGTAAACATCAGCAATCTCACCCTCTCCACTCCGGTCCCCGTTTCGGCAACCAATCCGGTCGCACTTGAGCTCAACGGCGCCGAGGCCATTGCGCAGTTCCCCAGCATCGTCACGGTGCTGCCGGATGGATCGCTGCAACTGTCCGCGCCAACCAAAGGCGCCTCGAGCAAGAGCACTCACCGCACCCGCTGCGAATGGAAAGAATCCTTTTATTGGTCGCTGGGCAGCGCCGCTGACCACCTCAACTATCAGGAGATGACCGTGACCAAGGTCAACTCTGCGCAGAAAGTGGTTATCTCGCAGATGCATGTGAAAAACGACGACGGCCCGGTCATCAAAGTGTTCTGGCAGAAAGGCAACATCACCATGGGCTTCCGCCAGAGCTTCAACCAGCCCACCCCGGTCAACACCACGGTGCTCAAGGGCGTGCCGCTGGGGGCGAAGTTCAAGATCACCATTCGCGCCAACTCTGCCGGCGTAGCTCGAGTCACCGTCGACTACAACGGCGTTGTCGGTACATCAGGTGATTTGCAGCTCGACTCAACCTGGAATTCGCAGGTGTTCAATTTCCACGGCGGGGTCTACAACCAGATCGACTACACCGACGCCACGCCGCCAGAGGATGGCTCGATCTGCATCATCAGTGACTTGTTGATTTCGCATACTTAGGGGCGCATACGCACAAGGGCCTGCGTAGCTTTCGCTGGCAGGCCCTTGTGCAGGTCCAGACGCCAATTACGACGCGTCGATCCAGATGGTTTTCAGTTCAGTGTATTGGTCGTGCGCCCAAATCGACTTGTCACGTCCACCGAATCCCGATTCCTTGTAACCGCCGAACGGCGTCGAGGCATCGCCTTCGCCGAAGCAGTTGACCGTGACGATCCCCGCGCGAATGCCGCGTGACAACTTCAGCGCGTTGCGCAGGTTGCCGGTGTAGGCCGAAGCGGCCAGGCCATAGGCGGTGTCGTTGGCCAGAGCGATGGCTTCATCGACTGTCTGGAAGGTCGTGACGCTCAGCACCGGGCCAAAGATTTCCTCCTGGAACAGGCGACTATTGCGGCTGACCCCATCGACGATGGTCGGCTCGACGAAGATATCGTTGCGAGTCTGACCGCCCACCAACACGCTCAGGTTTTCATCTCGAGCGAGATCAAGATACGAACGCACCTTGTCGAAATGTGCCTTGCTGATCATCGAGCCCAAACGGTTCTCCGGGTCCAGCGGGTCACCCATTTTCCAGTCGCCGAGGTGCGCCTGAACGCGCTCCAAGAGTTCGTCCTTGATGTCGGCGTGGACGATCAGGCGCGAGGAGGCTGAGCAGTTCTCGCCCATGTTCCAGAACGCGCCATTGACCACATGCTGCGCGACCACATCGATGTCTTCGACATCGTTCATGACCACCGCCGGGTTCTTGCCGCCGCACTCGAGCACGATGCGTTTCAGGTTGGATTCGCTGGAGTATTTGAGGAACAGCCGGCCGGTGTCGGTCGAGCCGGTGAAGCTGACCATTGCCACATCGGGATGACGCCCCAGCGGCTCACCCGCCTCCTTGCCGCCGCCGGGCACGACGTTGAACACACCGGCAGGAATACCCGCCTGATGCGCCAGTTCGGCGACACGCAAGGTGCTCAGGGTGGTTTCCTTGGCCGGTTTGACCACGATCGAACAGCCTGCGGCCAATGACGGGCCGATCTTCCAGGCGAGCATCAGCAGCGGGAAATTCCATGGCAACACCAGCCCGACCACGCCGATCGGCTCGCGCACGACCATGGTCACCGCGCCGGAACCGACCGGCGCCGTGGCGTCGTAAATCTTGTCGATCAGCTCGGCGTGCCAGCGCAGGGTATGGATGGTTTCCGGCACGTCGATGGTCTGGCACTCACGAATTGGCTTGCCACTGTCCAGGCTTTCCAGCACCGCCAGTTCATGAGCGTTGTCTTCCAGCAATTGGGCAAAGCGCAGCAACACCGACTTGCGCGCCGACGGTGCGAGTGACTGCCAGCGGCCGTCATCAAACGCTGCTTTCGCTGCTGAAACGGCCTGATCGATATCGTCGGCATCACACGCGGCAATCTCGGTCAGCACCTGCTCGGTGGCGGGATTGGTCGTGGTGAACGTCTTGCCGGACTTTGCCGGACAAAAACGCCCATTGATAAAAGCCTGATGGCGAAATTCCAGCTGCCCCGCCAGTTCACGGTATTGCTCTTTACTCAGCAGATCTGCCATTTCAAGCCTCCTCGACAATGCGCGCGACGTTCTTCTGCAGGGTTTCGATGACGTTTTTCAGTTGCTCTTTTTCGGCGGGTTCCAGCGCTTGCAATGGTGCGCGTACACCGCCGGCACGCAGGCCGTTGAGTTCGCTGCCATGCTTGATCGACTGCACGAACTTGCCGCTCTCGAGGACGTCCATCAGCGGCAACATCGCCGACATGATCCGCCGGCCCTTGTCGAAGTTCTTCTCCAGTACGCAGGCTTCGTACAGCGCAATGTGTTCACGCGGGATGAAGTTGGAACCAGCGCAGACCCAGCTGCGTGCGCCCCAGGCAAAGAACTCCAGCGCCTGATCATCCCAGCCGCAGGACAACTGGATCTGCGGGTGCGAGTGAGCCAGACGATGCAGCCGTGCGGTCTCGCCCGAACTTTCCTTGATCGCGGCGATGTTCTTGCAATCGGCAATGGCAGCGAAGAATTCATCGCCCATCGCTACGCCCATCCGCGACGGATAGTTGTAAAGCATGATCGGCAGACCGGCGGCCTTGTCCACAGCGAGCACATGGGCGGCAATCTCTTTCTGCGTCGGCAAGGCATACGGCGGCGAGCCGACCAGAATCGCGTCTGCTTGCAGTGCCCTGGCCTTCTCGGCGAAGTACACCGAATCTTCGGTACGAATGCCGCCAGTGCCAACCACCAGTGGCAAGCGCCCGCGAATGACCTCTTTCGCGCGCTGGGCCACAGCGACCCGCTCCTCTGCGGTGTGCGCGTAATACTCGCCGGTCGAACCGCCGATCACGATGCCGTGCACCCCGGACTCGATCAGGTATTCGATTACTTCGGAGAACGCCGCATAGTCGATCTGGCCATCGGCGGACAACGGGGTAATGGCCGGGGTAAAGATTCCATCAAAGTTCATCGCGTTTTCTCCAGGGTTCAATATTCAGGATTTCGGGCTTCAGGTAATTCAGCTTTCTCTGCCGGCGCGGTACTGCCCCCACTTGAGGTTCATGTTCACCCCCAGCGATAGGAACGGTTCTGGCGGGTTGCTGTTGGGACCGGGGGTTTGCAGGAGGAAATCGATCAGCCCGTCGCGTTGGCCTGCCAGCCAGTCGGCCAGCAACTTGCCAGTGACAGTGCCGCGAGTGACACCGAGGCCGTTGCAGCCCAGCGCGCCGTAGACGTTGGGCGCCAGCTCACCGAAAAAGCCGTTGTGATTGCGCGACATCGCCAGCGCGCCGCCCCAGGTGTAGTCGAACGTGACGTTGGGCAGCATCGGGAAACGCTGGTCGAACGACGCCTTGTGCCGGCGCACGAAACGCTCGTTGTATTTGCGGTTGCTGCGACCATCGGGGTTAAAGGTGAAGCTGTTGCGGATCAGCAAGCGGTTGTCCGGCGTGCGGCGCACCGTGGTGCCGAACGGATCAGCGGGAATGGCGCCCCAGAACGGCTTGCCACCGAGGCGCGCCTGCTCTTCGTCGGTCAAAGGCCGGGTGATGCTGGCGTAGGTGTAGATCGGCAACATGCGCCCTTGGAGGAAACCGAAACGCATTCCGAAGGAATTGTTCGCCAGAATCAGTTTGTCGGCCGTGATGCTGCCGTGGGCATGTTTAAGAACCGTCTTGGCGCCGTACTCGACTTCGAGAATCGGCGTGCGCTCATACAGCGTGACGTTGGCAGGCAGATTGTCGGCCAGGCCTTTGACCAGCCCGGATGGCTGTAGCAACACCGCGCCCGGCGTGAACAATGCCTTGCGGTAGAAATGCGTGCCCAGATGTTCAGGCAACTCATCGGCGTCGATCATTTGAAACGGCTGATCGAGTTTCTCCAGACCGCGGCGATAGGCATCGAGCACGGCGATACCGCGATTCTCCACGGCAGCCTGATATTTGCCGCACGCCTTCATCTGACAGTCGATGCGGTACTGATCGACCAGATCACGCAGGATCGACTGACCGGCCAGATTGAGTTTCAGACTGGTGCGCGCCAGTGCAATGTCACCGATGTAATCGTCGGCGCCGATATCGTGCGGCAGGTCAATCGCGAAACCGGCATTGCGCCCCGATGGCCCTAATCCAACTTCCTGTGCTTCGACCAGTACTACTTCGTCATCGGGAAAATTCAACGCCAGTTGCCGCGCACAGGCGAGTCCGGTGAAACCGGCGCCGATGATCACCCACCGCGCCGAGCGCTGCCCACGGTGCGCAGGCTCGGGGCTACGCGGTTTGCTCAGATGAAACCAGCCACAACTGTCATCATCGGCGGGTAATGAACTGACTTTCATAGTGTTGAACCGTTAATCGTTGAAGTTGCAAAACGCACGCGGCACAAAGCGAACGCACGCAGTGGCGTTGATCCGAAACTGGTAAAACCGTGACTGGCGCAAACCGTCAGTTCGCGCGGCTGATTCAGTAGCTGGCGGCTAAGGCATAGCGCCCGTTGCTGGCAGAGTCGCTGGCGTAGTGGTAATCCCTGAACGTCATCGGCGGTAAGCCGAACAGATCCTTGAAGCGCTTGTAGAAGTGCGGATAACTGACAAATCCGGTCGCCAGTGCCACGTCTGTCATCGAGCGATCACTTTGCACGATCAATTGCCGTGCGCGGGTCAGGCGCAACTCCAGGTAATAGCGATTGGGCGCAGCGTTCAGATAGCGCGCGAACCGGCGTTCCAATTGTCGGCGCGACACTCCGACGTGACTGGCGATGGCATCGATTTCCATCGGTTCCTCGATGTTGTTTTCCATCAGGTCGATGGCGATGTTCAGCGGCTTGGGAATCGCTGCAGGCCGAACACCGTCGGCAGCTCCCGCAGGTTTGCCCTGTGCCGGCTGATGGACCCGTCTGATTTCATCGAGCAGCGCCGCATCGTTGTGCGAGCCCAGTTCATGCATGACCGCCAGGGTCATATCCAGTGCCGCATGAGCGTTGGCACAAGTAGCTCGGCGCTGAGCGACGATGAATTCACGGCTGGAGGCTTTCAACGGTGGGAAGTACTCGCTGAGCAAACCGCAGCTGTCGCGGTGACAGGCGAATTCCTCGGGGCCGAGCAATCCCGCATCAGCCAGGTAGAACGCCGCATTCCAGCACCCGGCGACGATGCCCTTGCCAGCGGTTTTCTTCAGCACTCGGCGCAGCAGCGGTTGCGGCGCCAGGCGTACGCGCTGACCGCCGATCACGATCAGCGCGTCATGGTTGAAGCCTTCTGCGACCAGTCGTTGTGAATTGACCTGCACGCCGATATCGCTTTCGACCTGCCCGCCCTTGAGCGACCAGGTCGAGACGGTGTACAGCGTTTCGCCGTTGATGAGGTTGCCGGTAGCCAGCGCGTCCATCGCCGTGGACAGGGTCGTCAGGGAAAAATGCTCGAGCAGCACGAAGGCCACTCGCACCACCCGGGCCTGTCCGGCCACCGACGCGGACTGGCGAAAGCCGATGTTCTGCTGCTTCAACGGACTTTGAAAGGTTTCCATCTTCGCCTCACTCACTCGCCGTTCACTGACACCTGCGATCGCAACGTTGGCGACGGGCTGAGCCGCCGCCAAGCGCGGTCGAACCGATTACTTCGCCGCCGCGCGTGCGTCGCTCAACCAACCGTCATAAGCCTGCTGATTGGCCTTGATCCATTCAGCGGCGTGACGCTTGATGTCGGCGAGGGATTTTTCACCCTTTTGCATACGCAGGTTCTGCTCGCTTTCCGCGCTGGTCGGAATGCTGACTTCGGAGAGGAATTTGCGCGCCACCGGGTTCTTCTCGGCGAATTCCTTGTTCATCACGGCATTGACCGTGTCCACCGGGAAACCGAGGTTCTTGCCGTCATGGAAGGTGTCTTTGCTTTCCTTGCCATCCGGCAGCGAAGTGAACGGCACTGGCAGCCAGACCACATCGCGTCCTTCGACGAGCACACCGGCAATCCACTGCGGCACCCAAGTGAAGAACAGCACTGGCTTACCCTGTTGAAAGCGCGCGATGGTGTCGGCCATCAAGGCGAAATACGAGCCGCGGTTATCCACCACGGTCGGACCGAGACCATAGGCCTTCATGTGATGTTCGATCATGATTTCGCAGCCCCAGCCCGGGTTGCAGCCGGTCAGGTCGGCCTTGCCATCGCCGTTGCTGTCGAACAGTTTGGCGATCTCCGGTTTTTTCAGATCGGACAGGTCCTTGATCTGGTAAGCCTCGGCGGTTTTCTTGTCGATCATGTAGCCTTGCAGCACGCCTTTCATGACCTGCCCGACCTTGACCATCACGTCATCGCCGCCCGCCTTTTCATAAAATGCCTGGTGCAGGATTTCCCATTCATGCACGGTGAAATCCGCATCGCCGTAGGACAGCGCGAGAAACATCGCCGGGTAGTCGACCTCTTTTGGCGCTTTCACGTCGTAGCCCAATTCCTTGAGGCCGGCGATCACCACTTCACCGCGAAAACGCTCCTCGGCGATGCTCGGGAAAATCGGCGTGATCGACACACCGGCGCCCGGTTTGTTGGCATCGCCTGCGTAGACTGCCGAGCACAACAGAGTGCCGAACAACGAAGCCATCAGGCCTTTCTTGAAAGTTGTCAGTTTCATGTTTCACCACGCTTGAGTGTTTATGGGTGAGCAGGCAAATTCAGTTGGTCACGGGACGTGCAACGGTTTTCTTTTTTTTCAGTTTCATCAGCAGCCCTACCGGGCCGGTGTCGTACCAGCGCTGACCGGTAGCCAGATCGCTGCTGCGTTCGCCCATGGCCTGGGTCAATCGGTCGAGAAACACCGCCAGCAACACCAGACCGGCGCCGCCGACACTGGCCAGGCCCATGTCGAGGCGGCCGATGCCGCTCAACACCATCAGACCGAGACCGCCCACCGAGATCATCGAAGCGACCACCACCATCGACAGCGACAACATCAACGTCTGATTGAGCCCGGCCATCATCGTTGGCGCTGCCAGCGGCAATTGCACCTTCAGCAGCATCTGCGTGGCCGTGCAGCCGAATGCCCGCGCCGCCTCGACCTTGTCGGCGGGCACCTGCCGGATGCCGAGGTTGGTCAGCCGCACCAGCGGCGCGACGGAAAAGATGATGGTGACGATCACCCCGGGTACATTGCCGATGCCGAACAGCATGACCACCGGCACGAGGTACACGAATGCCGGCAGCGTCTGCATGGCGTCGAGTACCGGGCGGATGATCATTTCGGTGCGATCACTGCGCGCACAGAAGATGCCCAGCGGGATGCCGATGACCGCGCAGAACAATAGCGATGTCAGCACCAGAGCCAGTGTGACCATCGCGTCGTTCCACACGCCGATCAGGCCGAGGCCGGTGAGCGTGGCGACACTGAAAATGGCGATGCGTCTACCGCCGATCTGCCAACTGATCAGACAGCCAATGATGATGAAGACGGTGGGAGGTACCGACAGCAGGCTCCACTGCACGCCGTCCAGGACCTGGTCGACCGGCCAGCGAATCGAGCGGAACACTTCACGAAAGTTGCTGACCAGATATTTGAGCGCGGTTTCGACCCACGAACCCAAAGGAATGTTGATGCTCTGGAAAGGATCCAGAATATTGAAATCTGACATGGTGCTACCTCGCCCGCAGAAACTGCTTTATCAATTCTGACTGTTCGGAGTTCAGCTGTTACTTAGGCAGCTCAGTAAGTGACCTTGGGAAATCGAACCTTTATAAAGTCCAACTTCATCGACCACCGGCATTGGAGTTGCCGACGCGGCAACAATATGAAAGATGTCTCGCAACGAGGCCTCAGCCTTGATCGTTACTTGACTGCCCGGCAGATAAACAACATTCGAATCCTGCTGGGCGATATCCCCGGCCTTCAATATTCGACTGGTGTCGAAACCATTGAAGAAGTCGCGCACATATTTATTCACCGGGTTGCACAGCAGTTCACGCGGCGTGCCGATCTGCACCACGCGCCCGCCTTCCATGATCGCGATGCGATGGCCGATGCGTACCGCTTCTTCAATGTCGTGGGAGATGAAAATGATCGTGCGATCCTGCTCGGCCTGAAGTTTGATCAGCTCACCCTGCATCTCGCTGCGGATCATCGGGTCAAGCGCGGAGAAAGCTTCGTCCATCAGCAGAATGGCGGGATCATTGGCCAAGGCGCGGGCCAGGCCGACGCGCTGCTGCATGCCTCCGGAGAGCTGATGCGGGAAGCTGAATTCCTGGCCGGACAGCCCGACCTGCTCGAGGGCGCCCATGGCCCGGCAGTAGCGTTCTTTCTCGCTGACACCGCTGATTTCCAGACCGAAACTGACGTTATCAATGACGCTCATGTGCGGCATCAGGGCGAACGACTGGAAGACCATGCCCATGTCCTTGCGCCGCACTTGCAGCAGATCCTTGTCGCCCAGACCGGTAATTTCCTTGCCGTTGAGAAAGATCTTGCCGGAGGTCGGTTCGATCAACCGGTTGAACAAGCGGACCATGGTCGATTTGCCGGAGCCGGACAGACCCATGATCACAAAGATTTCACCTCGGCGAACGGAAAAGTTGGCATCGAATACACCAATGGCCTGACCGGTCTTTTTGAATACTTCAGCTTTCGAGGCGCCCTCTTCAATCATCTTCATGGCCAGCGCTGGCTGGCTGCCGAAGACTTTGAAAACATTCTTTACGCAGATGATCTCGTCGGAACTTGTCATACCATGCCTCCTTCGTGTTGCACTTCGATCGCTTTAAACGACAAGCCATCGAGCGAAACTGTTTTTGAACGGCAGCGGTAATCAATGAATGTTTTCACGACGGGTTTCCTTTTATTATTTTTGGGTGCCCAGGAAAGAGGGGATGTTGCAAATCTATTAGCATCATCGCGCTTAATCCAACTACATTTACAGGGACAATTTGATAACGTCGGGTTATCGGTTGCGGGCTCGGGCATGGCTGACCGTTCGGCTTCGCACCATGAGCGACCGGGTCTATTCTCAAAGCGACGCTGGCGTGGCCCTGCGAGGAGCGTTCCGTTACCCTCCACGCGCTTCGTTGGGGAGCTGTATCGTTAGGAGAGTGTACGAATGACCAAGCATGTCGACCCTGACACCATCCTGCTGAAAATGCCGTCCTTGAGGGCTGTGAAGGCATTTGTCGCCGCCGCCAAATACGAAAGCTTCACCCGTGCCGCCGAGGCGTTGTGCGTTTCGCAAGCGGCGATCAGCCGGCAGATCCGCGAGCTGGAAAGCTACCTGGGCGCGCAACTGTTTACCCGGGTGGGTCGTGCGGTAGAACTGACCGCTGCCGGTGCGGTGTTCTTTGATGCCGCGCAACTGTCGTTCGTCAACATCGCCCAGGCCGCCGAACGCATTCGCAACAGCCAGTCGAGCAAGAAAGTACTGACCGTCTGCTGCTCCCCGGCTTTTTCCGCGCTGTGGTTATCAGATCACCTGCAGGAGTTCTTCGCTCAGTGTCCTGACATTGAACTGAACCTGATCACCACGCAGAACTTTCTGACCATGGAACCCGGCGTGCAGCCGGATATCTTCATCACCAAGATTTCGCGCATCCGCGAAGGCTATAGAAGCTATCCGCTGTGCCACGACGTGATCTACCCGGTATGCACGCCGCAGTATCTGGAGCAGCATCCGGAGATTTCCACGATTGAAGGGGTGCGCGATTCGGCGTTGCTCAACCTCAGCCCTTACGGCCGCTCGCAAGTCGCCGAACACGTCGACTGGGGCGTGTGGCTGGCGTTTCAGGCAATCGATATCGACGACCGCCCGGCCAACAGTCCACAGATTTTCAACGCCAACGACTACAACCTGCTGATCAGCATGGTGCTGACTCATCAAGGCATCGCTCTGGGCTGGAATCACCTGGTCACGTCGCTGGTGCAGCGAGGCTTGCTGGTGCGACCGATCGAGCAGCAGGTACAGCTGCGCAACAGTTGGCACTACTTGAGCTGCCGCGAAAATTCGGACAATGAAGACGAATTGCAGCGCTTCCGTGAATGGATTCTGGGGAAGTTTCCCCGCCGTTGATCTGCTCTGCGTCAGCGTCGGTCGTTTTGGTTATCAATAGCCCGACGAAAATGTCGCTGGAGCAGCCTGCCGTCCCTGACCCATTGTTGAGCGACGCCGAACAAGCACGGTCGCGCTCAACACACAGGAAGGGCTTGCTGCATGTCACTCTTCGAATTTTCTCGCGATTTTGATTTTCTCGATGCTCCGCAGAAAACCCGCGCGATCGTACAAAACGGTCTGCTGGACATTATCGGAGTCATGGCCGGCGCGGCGAGCAACGACACCAGTGTCGCGATGCGCCGGTTTGCCGAACGGCACTATCCGGCCGGTCTCTATAGCAGTCGCCTGATTTTTTCCGGGCAGCGCGTCAATGTGCTCGGCGCAGCGTGGGCCGGCGGCTTCAGCGCCGACAGCCTCGACGCCCATGAAGGCCATTTCAAATCCAAGGGCCACGCGGGGGCGACTGTGGTACCCGCCGTGCTCGCCCTCGCCGATGCACTGCATCATCAGGGCCAGTCCATTAGCGGGCATGATCTGCTGAGCGCTTTATGCATTGGTTACGAAACCGCGTTGCGCGCAGGTTCGGCATTGATGGCGACCTCACCTACGTATCACGCTTCCGGTGGCTTTTCAGCCCTGGGCGTGGTCTGCGCTGGCGCGCGATTGTTACGCCTGGATGAGACAACGTTCCGCCACGCCTTGGGCATTGCCGAATACTTCAGCGCGCGCTGCCCGATGATGCGCGTGGTGCAAGCGCCGACGATGCTGCGTGATGCTCATGGTGCGGGCGCATTCACCGGTCTGAACGCTTTGTTCATGGCCATGGAAAGCATTACCGGCGCGCCAGCGGAAACAGTCGAAGACATCGCCGTTTCAGCGCATTGGCGCGACCTCGGTCAGCGTTGGGAAATCGACAGTCAGTACTTCAAACCCTGGCCCGTCTGCCGCTGGGCGCAACCGGCGCTGACCGCAATGCTTGAGCTGCAACGACAACATCCGTTGCTCGCTGCCGATTCGATCGAAACCATACGTGTGGAAACGTTCTATGAGTCGATGTGCCTGCAGGGACATTCACCGAAGGACGCCGATCAAGCGCAATACGCCTTGGCGTTTCCACTCGCAGCGCTGGTTGTCAGGGGCAAGGTCGGGCCAGACGAAGTCACCGGAGCCGCGATTGCTGCGCCGGATATTCTCGCGCTGAGCGCCCGCATCGAGATCGTCGAAGCCGCCGATATCTCAGCCAGATTCCCCGAGGAAATCCTCTCCCGGTTGAGCATTACCCTGAAAACTGGCGAGGTGCTGGTGAGCCCGATCACCGCCGCGCGCGGCGATCCGCAGACGCCTATGAGCGTGGATGAACTGGAGCAGAAGTTTGATCTGTTCGCGCAGGGTCTCGGCCTGGAACGCAGTACAGCTGTGAAGATGGCAATCAGAAACATCGCTCAGGCCGACTGCGCCGTCACTGCCCTGCAAGCGGTTTTTCAAGGGGTGCCGGCCTCGCCGTGAACCGGCCATCGATAACCGCAAATCACTAATTGCCCATAGCAAATGTCGGTTGTGACGTTTGTCCTGTGCCCGATAGGCTGGGCTTATCGTTCGCTTATTTAAAAAGTCACGGTGAAAGGTGACCGCTCAAGATCGCCGTCCTGGGAGGATAACAATGAACAACAAACAAAACGTTTATGGCCTGATCGCACAACGCAAGCCTTGGCATTCGCTGCCGGGCGCGCTTTACCGCAGTGAGGACGTTTACCGTCAGGATCTTGAGCAGATCTGGCACAAGGACTGGATCTTCGCCGGCCACACCTTTGAAATCACCAAGCCGGGGCAATATTTCACGCTGCAGATCGGTGACTACCCGGTGGCCGTCGTGCGCGGCAAGGATGGTGAGGTTCGGGCCTTCCACAATGCGTGCCGGCACCGTGGCGCGAAAATCTGCGAGGCTGACCATGGCAAAGTGGCGAAAATGGTCTGCCCGTATCACAAATGGACATACGAGCTGGACGGCAATCTGTTGTTCGCCGGCAACATGGGCCAGGACTTCGACAAAGCGCAGTACAACCTGAAAAGCGTGCACTGCGAAATCGTCGACACCTACATCTACGTCTGCGTTGCCGCCAAGGCACCCGACTTTGAAAGTTTCCGCAAAGCCGTCAGCCCTTTCATCGCGCCGCATTACCTCGAAGACTGCAAAGTCGCGTTCGAGTCGAACATCGTCGAGAAAGGCAACTGGAAACTGGTCTTCGAAAACAATCGCGAGTGCTACCACTGCGACGGCTCACACCCGGAACTGCTGCATTCGTTTGTCGATAACCTTTCAGTCGGTGGCGTCAGCGGCGAAGACGATCCCGAGCTGTCGGCATACTGGGCCAAATGCGAAAAGGCAGGATTGCCCAGCCGCCTGGTGATGGACATCAATGGCCAGTTCCGCATGACCCGCATCCCGCTTTCATCAGGCGCCGTCAGCTACACCATGGACGGCAAGCCAGCCGTGAACGGTCGCCTCGACAAAACCTCCGAAGCCGACATCGGCGCGCTGCTGTATTTCCACTATCCATCCACCTGGAACCACTTCCTCGGCGACCATGCGTTGAGTTTCCGCGTGCTGCCGATCAGCGCCACTGAAACACTGGTGACCACCAAATGGCTGGTGCCCAACACCGCAGTGGAAGGCGTGGATTACGACATCGAGCGCCTGACCAAAGTGTGGATTGCCACCAACGATCAGGACCGCACGCTGGTTGAAGGCACCCAACGCGGTGTGACTTCGCCGTCCTACGAGCCCGGCCCGTATTCAGAAACCGCTGAGACCGGCGTTTGTCAGTTCGATGACTGGTACTGCGCGACGATGATGGATCGGCTCAAAGGGCCGCTTCCGTTGAAGTCGGTTGGTTGATAGGTACTTCTGTCCATGACCGGTTGCACATCATCATTGACGATTCGCGAAAACTACGGCGAACGCGCATCCACCCGGATCGTTTTCCTGATCACCGGCATTGTCATGTCGGCCTGGGCGCCGCTGGTTCCTTTGGTAAAAGCGCGCACCGGGCTGGACGAAGGAGGCCTGGGCCTGTTGTTGCTGGGCTTTGGCATCGGCTCGATCGTGGCCATGCCGTTCGCCGGTTACCTGACCGCGCGATTTGGCTGCCGGCCGGTGATCATCGCCTCAACTCTGGTCTTGTGTGCGGTGCTGCCAATGTTGAGCCATTTGACGTGGCTGCCCGGGCTGGCCCTCACGGTGCTGTTGTTCGGCGCCAGCATGGGCATGCTCGATTGCGCGATCAATATCCAGTCGATCATCGTCGAAAAGAACAGTGGCGAAACCCTGCAATCGGGTTTCCACGGGCTCTACAGCGTGGGCGGGATCGCCGGTGCCGGGGCGATGACAGCGATGCTCAGTCTTGGGCTCGATCCGCTGCCATCGGTGATGTGTCTGGTGGCGATCATTCTCGCCTCGCTATATAAAGCTGCACCAAACCTGCTGCCTTACGGTACCGAGCGCGACGGCCCGGTCTTCGCGGTTCCGCGCGGAATCGTCCTGTTGCTGGGTGTCCTCTGCTTCATCGTGTTCCTGACCGAAGGCGCAATGCTCGACTGGAGCGCGGTGTTTCTTGCCTCGCAACGCGATATGCCATCGAGCTACGCAGGATTGGGCTACGCCTGTTTCGCCGCAGCCATGACGCTGGGACGGCTGACCGGCGACGCGATTGTCAGCCGACTGGGCGGCATTCGTGTAGTGACGCTCGGCGGTATCTGCGCGGCAGTCGGCATGCTGATTTCGCTGGTGTTCGATGGCTGGCCGGCGTCATTGCTGGGCTATGCGCTGGTCGGCGCCGGATGCTCGAACATCGTTCCGGTGTTGTTCAGCGCCGCAGGTCGACAACAGCGCATGCCGCAGCGCACCGCCATTCCGGCAATCATTTCCATGGGTTACGCGGGGATTCTGATGGGGCCGGCCTTCATTGGCATGATCGCCCATTTCAGCTCGTTGACGATCGCTTTGGGTGGCGTGGTCGTACTGTTGTTGTTTGTCAGCTGTGCCGCGAGGTTGCTCAAAGCCTGAACGCGGCCAACGCTAAAGGGCCTGCGTCCTAACGTCGCAGCCTTCGGCTATTGGCAAATCCTGCGCAAGCCGTAGAATCCCGCGCGCTCTTGCAATCGCGCGTCTGGTCACAGACGCGAACTTGCAGGGCTGGCCATGTCGTCCGACGCCACCGCCCTGCCCGATCGGCAGACATTTGCACAACATCTGTTCCAGCCTGGCAACCGCATGCGCAGAGGCGCACGTTGCGCTGTACGATTTCTTGAGGTTTTTATGTCTCCGCGTTTGCTGGCCATGGCGCTGGCGCCCCTGCTCGGGCTGTTCATTATTGCTCTGGGCAACGGTTTTCTGTCTTCCCTGACCACCCTTCGCCTGGACGCCGCCGGCGCCTCGGCGACGATGATCGGAATTGTTTCGTCGGCCTACTTCATCGGCCTGACGCTGGGCGCGGTGTTCAACGACCGGCTGATTCTGCGCATCGGCCACATCCGTGCCTACGGCAGCTTCGCCTCGCTGATCGCCGTTACGATCCTTTTGCAGGGGCTGTTCTACGACACCTGGGGCTGGCTGGTCCTGCGCCTGATCAACGGCTGGGCCACGGTCGGTGTGTTTCTGGTGATCGAAAGCTGGCTGCTGCTGGCCGGTGACGAGAAGATTCGCGGGCGCTTGCTCGCGCTGTACATGATCGTCCTTTATGGCGCTGGCGTTTTGGGCCAGGCGACGCTGGGAACCATCACCGGCATGAGCGACAGCGCGCCGTTCATGGTCGCCGGCATGCTCGCTGTGTTGTCGGTGCTGCCGATCGTGATCCTGCCGCGCGTGTCGCCGCTGCTCGATCAGGTCGAGCCGCTCAAGCCCCGGCAACTGCTGGGCGTGACGCCGACCGGGCTGGTCGGCTGTTTCGGCTCGGGGGTGACCATAGCGGCGATCTACACCTTGTTGCCGCTGTATCTGCAACGCAGAGGTCTGGACGTCGGTGAAGTCGGCAGCATGATGGCCTGGACGATTCTCGGCGCGATGTTGCTGCAGTATCCGGTCGGGCGCTGGTCCGACCGCACCGATCGCTTGCAGGTGCTGACCCTGCTGACGGTGGCGTGCACCGCGTTATCACTGGTGATTGTGCTGCTGCCGCTGTCTTCGACAATGCTCGCGGCGATGCTGTTTCTGCTCGGTGGCGGCGTCTTCGCGCTGTACCCGGTGGCCGTCAGCCACGCGGCCGACCGCGCCCCGGCCGAAGCGCTGGTGCCGATGATTCAGGGCTTGCTGCTGATCAACTCGCTGGGCTCGGCCATCAGCCCGATGATGATCTCGCCGGTGATGAATTCGTTCGGCGCCAACGGCCTGTTCTGGGTCTTCGCAGTGGTCAATTTGAGCATGGTCAGCTTTTTCTTCTGGCGCCGTGGCAAACGCCCGGTGCCGGCCAACCCCGCACCGTTCACGGCGGCAGCCACCTATTCGCCGACGGGTGCGGAGTTGCGGGTCACCGAGGATTTGCGCGTCGCCGCTGAGGAGCATCCGGCGATGATGGATGCGATCAGCGGGGAACTGGTGACGCAGCCACGGTGACCGCTGATCAGCAAGTGCCCGGCGGGATGCCGTCCTTGTTGAAGTCCTTCAAGCGCTCGCGTTCTTCTTCGGTGGAATGCGCCGGGGTTGTTTGATCCGGTACTTCTTCCGGCACTTCGGTTCTTTCTTCAGTCATGGCTTTGCCCTCGTTGTCGATGCTATTTCGGCATCGGCGAGGGCTGGCAGTTCCGGATTTTCAGCTCCACCGCAGCCATGCGCTTGAGTTGCGGCGAACATTCCCTTCGACGAACAGCGCAAGATGCCTGCCTCAGGAGCGGGCACGCTCGATCAGCATCCTCTGCAACGTGTTGTCCTTCACCCAGTAATGGTGGAACAGCCCCGCCAGCGCGTGCAGGCCGATCAGCCAGTAGCCGGCACTGCCAATCCATTCGTGCCAGTACTTGAGTTGTTTGGCCAGGTCCGGATCAATAGCCACCGGCGCCGGCACATGGAAGCCGAAGTACGGAAACGGCTTATCGCCCGCCGCGAGCATCAGCCAGGCCAGGACAGGCGTGACAATCATCAATCCATACAGCGCCAGGTGTGTCAGGTGCGCGATTGCGGTCTGCCACGCCGGTGGCTTGGGGATGATCGGCGGACGCGGAGTCAGGCGGCCGATCAGGCGAATCCACACTAATGCGAAAATGCTGGCGCCAAACAGGCCATGCAGGCCCATCAGCACGCCGCGTCCCTCACTGCCCTTGGGCAGGTAGCCCTTGATTTCGACGCACGCATACACCCCGACGAACAACGCCAGCATCAGCCAGTGCAGGATGATTGAGAGTTTTCCATAACGGGTTACAGCGGTGTCGCGGATCATAGGAAACGCCTCGTGATTGTTGTGGAACGACGAACTTTTCGCTGGCCTACCGTGCTCGCCCAGCCTTAAGACAGTCTGAAGATCGGCGCTGCGGTTAACGGTTTTTCATCTTCAGACTTCGTTAAGAAATGGCTTGGATACTGCGCTCAAACCCATTGAGGGAGGCGCTCTGCCCATGCCCGAATTCGACTGGAACATCCCGCTGCCCTTGCACTTCGGCCAGGCCGAATCGATGCCGATGACGCTGAGCAACGCGTTGCCGGAGGACGAGCTGCGCGCGCCCTTCGAAGCCTTTATCCAGCGCCGTTTCCGCACGGCTCACGGTGCCGAAATACGCCATTTCATGCCCGAGCTGTTCGGCATGCACAACAGCGATGGCCAGTTGTGTGCCGTGGCAGGAGTCCGTCGAGCGCATCTGCAGGCACTGTTTCTCGAGCGCTATCTGGATGAACCGATCCAGTCGTTGATCAGTGCCGCCGCCGGTCGTGCAGTGGATCGCACGGTCATCGTCGAAGTCGGCAACCTCGCCGCCAGTGACACCGGCAGTGCGCGCCTGAGCATCATCGCAATCACTTATCTGCTGGCCATGGGCGGCCTGGAATGGGTGACCTTCACCGGCAACATCGGGCTGGTCAACAGCTTCCATCGCCTGGGTTTGAAGCCCGTGACATTGTGCGCCGCTGATCCACAGCGACTGGGTGACGAGCGTCAACACTGGGGCAGTTATTACGAAAGCAAACCCTGGGTGCACGTCGGCAACATTCGCGCGGGATTTGTTCATCTGCGCAATATTGGCCTGTTCACTCGCCTGGGTTTGCCGACTTGCGTTGAAGGAGCCTGCCATGTCGCTTGAATTGCAGCGCTTCCAGGAAACCCTGCGCGACCATGCCCGGCGCAATGACAACGCCTCAGCCCTGTGGGGCGACACGCTGAGAATAGATTACGCCACGCTGTATGCCGAGGTGTTGTATCGCCAGGAGCGCCTGCGCGATGAGCAGGTGCGGGTGATCGCGCTGGCGCTGGACAACGGCGTCGACGCGATGCTTTGGGATCTGGCTGTGTTGTTCGAAGGCTTGACCTGCGTAACGCTGCCGCCGTTTTTCAGTGCCGCGCAGCGCGCCCATTGTCTGGAACAGAGCCAGGCCGAACGGGTGATCGCCGAGCCGCAACTGCAAGCCGAGCTGCTGGCGGCGGGATATCAACAACGGGGGGAGTTCTGGTGTCGCTCGTTCAATGGCCCCAGTCGCATGCCGCCGGGCACCGCGAAACTCACGTTTACCTCCGGGACCACCGGCACGCCGAAAGGTGTGTGCCTGAGCGCCGACAGCTTCCTGCGCGTTGCCCGGGAGCTTGATCAGGCAAGCGCAGCCACTGGACCGGAGCACCATCTGGCGCTGTTGCCTTTGGCGATCCTGCTGGAGAACCTGGGCTGTTATGCCGCGCTGTACGCCGGTGCGGTGTTGAGCCTGCCCAGCCAGACAACACTAGGCATTCAAGGCGCCAGCGGCATCGATGTTGCGCGCCTGCTCGGTTATCTGGCCAAGCGTGCGCCGGAGAGCCTGATACTCGTACCACAGCTGCTGCAAGTTCTGGTCAGCGCCGCTGAACAGAAGGCTTTCGATCCGCAAACCTTGCTCTTCGCCGCGGTCGGTGGCGCGCGGGTGTCAGTGGATCTGCTGCACCGCGCGCAACGGGTCGGGTTAGCGGTTTACGAGGGATACGGCTTGTCCGAATGCGCCTCGGTCGTATGCCTCAATCGCCCCGGCGCGCGCCGTCCGGGCAGCGTCGGGCGCCCTCTGCCCCACCTCGAGGTGCGGTTGGCCGAGGACGGTGAAGTGCTGATCAAGGGTTCGGTGTTGCTCGGCTATCTGGGGGAGCCAGCGTATACCGATCAATGGTGGCCGAGTGGCGATCTGGGCGAGTTCGATCCGGAAGGTTTTCTCTATCTCAAGGGCCGCAAAAAACACCAATTCGTCACCAGCTACGGGCGAAACGTCAACCCGGAATGGGTCGAGTCGGAACTGACCCAGCGCCGCCACATCGCTCAAGCGTTCGTTTATGGCGAGGCGATGCCGCACAACCACGCCCTGCTCTGGCCGCATCGTCCGGACTGCACCGATGCCGAGCTGGCCGCCGCCGTCGCCGAAGCGAACGCGGCGTTGCCCGATTACGCCCAGGTGCATCAGTGGACGCGCCTGGCGCAGCCCTTCACTGCGGCCAACGGCCTGCTCACCGCCAATGGCCGGCCACGCCGTGACGCCATCGTCGCGCAGTACCACTCGCAATTGACCGAGTCCGCCACCTCCGAGGAATCCGCATAATGAGTTTTTTCGACACCCTGCAAGAAGCCACGCAACGGGAACGCCACGAGCTGTTCAATCTGCCGATCATCGTCGATGCGTTGCAAGGCAAGGTCAGCCTCGACAGCTATCGGGCCTTTCTTGCCCAGGCTTACTACCACGTGCGCCACACCGTGCCACTGATGATGGCCTGCGGTGCACGCCTGCCGACGCGCCTGGAATGGCTGCGCAAAGCGGTGTGCGAGTACATTGAGGATGAATACGGCCACGAACAATGGGTGCTCAACGACATTGCCGCCTGTGGCGGTGATCGTGACGCCGTGCGTAATGGTCAGCCGTCGTTATCGATCGAGCTGATGGTCAGCTTTCTTTACGATCTGATCGCCCGGGGCAATCCGGTGGGCCTGTTCGGCATGGTGAACGTGCTCGAAGGCACCAGCATTGCCCTGGCCACCCACGCAGCGGGGAGCATTCGCGATCACCTGGCGCTGCCGGAAACGGCATTCAGCTATCTGAGCTCCCACGGTTCGCTCGACATCGAGCACATGCAGACCTATCGGCGGTTGATGAATCAGCTGCAAGACCCTGACGATCAAGCGGCGGTCATTCATGCCTCGAAAGTCGTCTATCGCCTTTACGCCGACATGTTCCGTGGTCTGCCGCGCGACGCTGAGGTTCAACATGCAGCTGCATGAAGCCCGCGTGGTGCTGACAGGTGCCAGTGGCGGCATCGGCCTGGCCGTCGCCAGTGCCTTGTGCGCCGCCGGTGCCAGGGTATTGGCCGTGGCGCGGCATCAGGAAACGCTGTTGCCGCTGCTTGAGCGGTATCCGCAGAACCTGTGCTGGGTCGCCGCCGATCTGACCTTCCTCAGCGATCGGCGCAAAGTGTTGGCCGCCGCCGACGCCATTGGCGGCATCAACCTGCTCATCAACGCTGCCGGGGTCAATCACTTCGCCATGCTCGAACAGCTCGATGACGGTGACATCAACGCGATGCTGGCGGTGAACATCAGCGCGCCAATCTGCCTGACCAAAATGCTGTTGCCGCAGCTCAAGCAGGCTGACAGCGCGATGGTGGTCAACGTCGGCTCGACCTATGGCTCGATCGGCTACCCCGGTTACGCCAGTTATTGCGCAACCAAATTTGCCCTGCGCGGGTTTTCCGAGGCGTTGCGCCGCGAGCTGGCCGACACGCGGGTCAGCGTGTTGTATGTCGCGCCCCGGGCCACCCGCACCTCGATGAACAGCGCCGCTGCGCAAGCCTTGAACGATGCCCTCAAGGCCAGCGTTGACGATCCGCAGACCGTTGCGTCGGCAGTGATCCATGCGATTGCCGGCGACCGTCGTGATCTGTACCTAGGCTGGCCGGAGCGATTTTTCGTCCGTTTGAACAGCTTACTTCCGCATCTGGTGGATCGCGGCCTGCGCAAGCAATTGCCACTGATCCGCCGTCTCAGTGAAAAACCTGACAACGAGGCTTCAAAGCCATGAAAAAACTTTCCACTTGTCTGCTGTTTGCCGCCCTCAGTCAAAGTGTCTGGGCGCTTGAGCCGGCTGATCAGCAACGTCTCACCGGCATCCAGCAGAACTGGGCGCACATTCAATACGAGGTCGCGGAAAAACAGCGCGCCGCGGCGTTCGAGCAATTGGCCAACGAAGCCAACGCGTTCACCACGCAACGCCCGAATGTGGCCGAAGCCTGGATCTGGAAAGGCATCGTTACCAGCAGTTGGGCCGGTGCCGAGGGCGGGCTCGGTGCCCTAGGCAAAGCCAAGGACGCCAAAGCGGACCTGGAAAAATCCCTGACGCTTGACCCCAAGGCCCTGCAAGGCTCGGCATACACCAGCCTCGCTGCATTGTACGACCGGGTACCGGGCTGGCCGATCGGCTTCGGCGACAGCGACAAGGCCGAGCAATTGCTCAAACAAGCCCTGCAGCTCAACCCCGATGGCATCGACAGTCTGTACTTCTGGGGCGACCATCTCTACCGGCAGAAGCGCTACGCTGAAGCCAAGGCAGCGCTGATCAAGGCCAGACAAGCCGCACCCCGTGCGGGCCGCGAAAGTGCCGATGCCGGGCGTCGTAAAGAGATCGACGCCTTGCTGGTGGACGTGAACAAGAAACTCGACTGAAAGGAGTGCGCGTGCGTTTATTACTGATCGAGGACGACGTAGCGCTGGGTGAAGGCATTTACCAGGCGCTGGGTCGCGAGGGATACACGGTCGACTGGCTCAAGGACGGCAGCAGCGCCTTGCATGCACTGCTCAGCGAAACATTTGACGTCGCCGTGCTGGACCTCGGCCTGCCACGCATGGATGGCCTCGAAGTGTTGCGTCGTCTGCGTGACAGCGGTTCGAACCTGCCGGTGTTGATTCTCACCGCGCGCGATGCCACCGAAGACCGCATTGCCGGACTCGACGCCGGTGCTGACGATTACCTGGTCAAGCCCTTCGACCTCGCCGAACTCAAAGCCCGTCTGCGCGCCTTGTTGCGCCGCAGTGCCGGGCGCGCCCAGGCGCTGATCGAACACGCCGGCATCAGCCTCAACCCCGGCACCCAGCAGGTCAGTTATCAAGGCCAACCGGTCGCGCTCACCCCCAAGGAATATCAGCTGCTGCACGAACTGCTGTCGCCGCCGGGCCGGGTGATGACTCGCGATCAATTGATCCAGTTGCTTTACGGCTGGAATGAAGAAGCGGAAAGCAACACCCTCGAAGTGCACATTCATCACCTGCGCAAGAAGTTCTCTACCGACCTGATCCGCACCATCCGCGGCGTGGGTTATCTGGTGGAGGAACGTCGATGACCTCGATCCGCCGGCGCACGCTGACCCTGATCATCGGCCTGTTACTGGCCGGTCTGGCGGTACTCAGCCTCTTCAACGTGCATGACAGCAACCACGAAATCGCCGAGGTCTACGACGCCCAACTGGCGCAGAACGCACGCCTGCTGCAGGGCGTGATGCGTATGCCGATGGCGAGTACCGAGCACGCGCAGTTGTATCAGGCGTTCAATCAGGCTCTCGGCGAAGCCAAGCCACGGGTTGATGGACATCCTTACGAAAGCAAAATCGCCTTCCAGGTGTGGAACCCGCAAGGCGAGGTGTTGGTACATACCGCCAGTGCGCCCTCCTTCACTGCGCCGCCGACGAGAACGGGCTTCAGCGACGTGGTCGATCTGAAAGGTCGGCAATGGCGAGCGTTCATGCTGGAAGACAGGCAGAACGGCCTGCGCATCTGGGTCGGCGAGCGCGACGATGTGCGCACCGACCTGGTCGACCGCATCGTGCGCCACACACTGTGGCCGAACATACTTGGCAGCCTGATCCTCGCCGCGATGATCTGGGTGGCCATAGGCTGGGGGCTCAAGCCCTTGGTAGACATGGCGGCGACTCTGCGCGCCCGTCACAGTGGTTCACTTGAGCCGCTGCAACTGACGCCCCTGCCCAGTGAGCTGGAGCCCATGCAGGCAGCGCTCAACCGCATGCTCGCGCAGATTCAGGAGGTACTCGGCCGGGAGCGTCGCTTTATCGCCGATGCCGCGCACGAAATGCGCACGCCGCTGGCGGTGCTGCGGGTGCATGCGCAAAATCTGCAGGAGGCCGGTACCGAAGAAGAACGTCGTGAGTCGCTGGAATTTCTGATCTCCGGAGTCGACCGCACCAGCCGACTGGTCAACCAGCTGCTGACCATGGCGCGCCTTGAACCCAAACCCAACCCGCCGCCACTGCAACGCATTGATCTCAGCGAAACCGTACGCAACAGCCTGGTGCAATTGACACCGTGGTTGCTGAGCAAACACCTTGAGTTGATCTTCGAGGTCAGCGACCAACCGTTTCATGTCCTCGCCGACCCCGCCGCCATCGATATCGCGCTGAATAACCTGATTACCAACGCGGCGAATTTCTCCCCCGAACACGGTGCGATCACCGTGCACCTGAGCAAGTCCGATGGCTTCTGTCATTTGACGGTCGACGATCAAGGGCCGGGAATCGATGAATCGGACAGAGAGCGATTGTTCGAGCGTTTCTACAGCCGTGGCACGGCGCATGGCGCCGGGTTGGGGTTGACCATTGTCAACACCATCGCGATGCGACTGAACGGACGGATTGAACTGACAAACCGCGCAGAGGGAGGTTTGAGGGCGACGTTATCGATTCCGGCAGGGGAATAATCATCCGATTGATTCAGCTGTATGCCGCCGGCCCCAAATACCTGCTGCTCAGCGCTCTGCTCTACGCGCCTGGCTCGTTGATTTACCTGGGCACGCTGAAAACGCGTCAGGGTCAGCCGCTCAGCGGTCCGGAAACGGGTGTGTTGATCATCATCTGGACCGCCGCGATTTACGCTGGCCGGATGTTGTGGGCCGGAACGCTGACTTTGTAAGGTGCACCAGCGTTGGCGCTAGACCGCCAGTACGCTGCAGGGAACCTGGTACAGAATATGTTCGGTGGTACTTCCCAGCAGTTTTTCCAGCCCGTGACGTTGAACCCTGCCCATCACAATCACGTCCACATCGTGCTCTTCGGCAAACTCACTGATCGCCGCCACGGGATGTCCCTCCCTGCTATGCCTGTGCTCGGCCATCACACCGAATTTCCTCGCCAAAGCGCTGTAATGCACTTGCAGTTCCTGGCGCCGGGCATTCATCAATTCCGAAACCGTCCAGTTGTTCACCACTTCATCCAGATAGTTTTGCGAGACGTCATAGGCATATAACAGGTGCAACTCTGCACCAAACTGAGTGGCGAAGGATGTGGCCTGTTCGACGATCCGGTCATTGAGAGCGCCCCCATCATCTTCGCTTGCAGCTACATCCACTGCCGCTACGACCTTGCGCGGCAGACCCGGGCCAGCAGCGCCCAACAAGTAGACCGGCACCGGACAATCACGCAGCAGCTGCCAATCCAATGGGGTAAACAAAGCGCGTTTGAGTAAGGGTTCGTGCTGCACTTCCTTGATCAGCAGATCGGGCTGGTTCACGGTGACGTGATCGAGGATCTCCCGTTTCATGTCTTCGGACCAGCCAACCTCGGTCGTCACCCGCAAACCTTCGGCTCGCAGGCTGGCAGCCTGGCTTGCCAGCCACTCGTGATGGTCCTGCAAATAGGCCGCACGGGCCCTTGCCCGATCCCCTTCCTCCAGCAGCGACAGGAAATCCCACCATTTGATCAACGCTGCGATGTGCAGCGACGCGCCGCTGGCTTTAGCCAGGGCGGCGGCCTGGCTTATCGCCGGGGAATGGCGCAGGGCCGGGTTGATGATCAGCAACAAGTGTTGATATTGGCTCATGTTTGTCTCCAGAGAGATGGACGTCTGCGCTCATGTCACTCGCAGCTGACCCGGGCCGAAAGAATCAGACAACAACGTCAATCGAGGTTGCGCCATAGCCCGGCGACTTCCTTGATAAATGTCATATGCAAGGCCCCTGGTGCGCGTCCTCCCCCTGAAAAACCTGAATATCGAGGCTTGTCCACCACCCTTGCGCAAGCGCCTGGAAAACCGACAAAGCGGCGATGAAACTGGCGAGCGACATTGATCTGGATCAATCGCTGCGACGACAAACTGGATCGAAATAGATTCATGACTCGGCTGCGCCCGCATCTCGGATCAGGGACAGTCACAAGCTGCTCGAACGCGTGAAAATTACAGATGCGGCCACAGGGTGACAGGTCCGCAACCCACCCTCATTCTTGCTTTGCGAGGTTCACGATATGGTCATCAATGATTCAGCCATGACAACCGCCAATGTTCCCGACGCGATCGATGACAGTGGCGCACTGTTTCACGAAGCCGATCGGCTCTGCGAACGGGCCTATGCCGTCCTTGAAGAGCCGTTTTCTACAGACACCATGCACAAGTTCACTGAAGCGAGGAAACGCGCCGATGAGAAATATCGGCACGCCTGGCAACAGTGGCAATACGCACACGGCGGGCGCAGTCACTGATGGATTATCCCCAACCGATTACCATCAACTGCTGCGATGACCGGTCAGGCTGTGGCAGGCATTGCCTTGACCATCATCAAACTGCAAGGAGCCCGGTTCATCAGGCATTCGGCCGTGCCGCCGATAAAGCCGTCGAGCGCTTGATGGTGACAGATACCGAGCACCAGCAGGTCGAACGCGTGCTGCCAGGCGAAGTCTTCGATCACCCGGTACGGGACACCTGAGAGCAGGTGGCTATGCTCTTCATCGAGACCATAGCGCTCGGCCAGCGTATCGAAGGCTTCCTGCTGAGTGTCGTTGATCGCATCGCGCAAACTGTGATCCAGACTCAAGTTCGGCACGCTCATCGCCGCATCACCCACCACTGACCAATTGGCGACGTTCAACAAGTGCAACAGTGCATCGCATTTCGACGCCAATGTCGATGCAACGCCGAGTATCCGGTCGTTGAGCCCTTGGGTCAGATCCTCGAGATGCGACAGGTCAATGGCCGCCAGTATCTTCAAGGGTTTCGGATGCGCGGCCTCGGTGACCAGATGCACGCAGGCGGGACAATCTCGTACCAATAGCCAGTCCAATGGCGGATGAAACGTTTGATTGAGCGCTGAAACATGGTGAGCATCCTTGATCACCAGATCGACATGAAAGTCATTGATGTACTCAAGCACATGCGCCGGGGTGGCCCTGGCCCAGACCACTTCGGTGCTGACTTGCACGCCGGCGCCACGTTGAAACCGGGCCTGCTGTTCCAGCCACTGGCGATGCATCTGCAAATAGCCTTCACGCGCTTGCGCCATGGCGTCGTGGTCGATCAGGCCGGCCAACGCCAGGGACTGGACATGATCGAACGCGACGATATGCAGCACCGCGCCACTGGCCCGAGCGAGCGCCTGGGCGCGATCAAACGCCGGGGTGCGGGTCATTTCGGCGGGTGCGATCAACAGAATGCGTTTGAGCCTGAACATCACGTGTATTTCCAGTCAGCGCCATTGGACGATTCTGCAACTCTGCCAACCGCCACGCTTGATATGCATCAAGTCTCCCCATCAAGCCTGCGACACAAGAGCGGCGCAGAGGCCGTTGCCTTTGTGACTCCCCTCCCCGCCGTTCGTCCGTAATCACGCTGGCACGCCAAACGAAAGGCACGTGCGCTGCGAAGACTTCTATGCTTATCACACTCACTGGAGGCTGCTTATCCATGCTTGAAGCCCACTCGCCCCCGCCGATTCTTAAAACTGCCTGTTCCAATTGCAGTGTGGTGGAGTTATGCCTGCCGCTCGGTTTGACGGGCCCGGAGGTCGAGCGGCTCGACACGCTGATCGTGCAGCGATACAAGGTGAAGAAAGGCGCTGCTCTCTACAGGACGGGGGACCCGCTACGCTCGCTGTACGCCGTGCGAATAGGCTCGTTCAAGACCAGCGTGGTCTCCGTCGATGGCCGCGAGCAAGTGACCGGTTTTCATATTCCCGGCGAAATGCTCGGGCTGGACGCCATCAGCATCGATCAACACGCGTGTACTGCGTATGCACTGGAAGACAGCGAAGTCTGTCCGATTCACTTCGCACAGCTGGAAAAACTCGCGCAAAGCCTGCCATCGCTGCAGCACAACCTCAATAAACTGCTGAGCCGGGAAATTGTGCGCGATCACAGCATGTTGATGCTCATGGGCAACATGAACTCCGATGAGCGTCTGGCGGCTTTCCTGCTCAACCTTTCACAACGCCTCAGTTCCCGTGGCTATTCCTCGAAAGAGTTCGTGCTGAAAATGCGCCGCGAAGAAATCGGCTCCTACCTTGGGCTGCGTCTGGAAACCATTTGCCGCGGCATTGCCCACTTGCGCGATCAGGGTTTGGTGGAAATCACCGCACGCGACGTAAAAATCCGCAACATGGACGGCCTCAAGCAGATGGTGTCCGGCTGCAACCGCCAGAGTCATTGAGCCCTTCCATGCCCGCCCGCCGAGGCTTTGCGCTCATTGGGGCAAGTCGTATCGGAGCGATGGGCGCCCTGTCCGCCTGAGAAGGCCCGTAATGCCATTGCTGTGGCATCCATCAAAACAGGCAAGCGGTCATGTATCAGAACCTCGCCCTGCTTGCCGCTTTCCTTCTGACCTACAGCATATTTGCCGGGCGCTTCGAGTCACGTCTGCTCAATGGACCACTGATGTTCATGCTGGCGGGGCTGATTCTCGGCCCGGCGTTTCTGGGTATTCTGCAACCCCGGATCGATAGTCATGGGCTCAGGATTCTCGCAGAACTGACATTGGCGATCGTCCTGTTCAGTGATGCAGCCAATGCCGATCTCAAGGAGCTCAAGGCGCACGAAGGATTACCGCTGCGCTTGCTGTTGATCGGTCTGCCGCTGACCATGCTGAGCGGCTGGCTGCTGGGTATCTGGCTGTTCCCGCAAGCGCCCTTGATCGAGTTGGCATTACTGGCAATCCTTCTGGCCCCCACAGACGCAGCGCTGGGCAAGGCTGTCGTGAGCAATCCCAAGGTTGCGGCGCCCGTGCGCGAGGGATTGAACGTGGAAAGCGGGCTCAACGATGGCATTTGTGTTCCGGTGTTGTTGATGTTCCTGGCCTTGTTGATCGAAGAGCACACGCAGTCCCCCCTCTCGCTGGCGATAGAGCTTTTTTTCGAGGAGCTTGGTATCGGCGCGCTCATCGGCGGCACCCTGACTTTCATGGCCTGGCTGATGCAGCGCTACTCTGGAAAACATCACTGGCAGACACCGATGTGGTCGCAGCTGACGCTGCCCGGATTGGCGGTGCTTTGCTTTGCGACCGCCCAAACACTGGGTGGTAGCGGGTTTATCGCCGCGTTCGTCGGCGGGCTGCTCGCCAGCTATCTGTTTGCTGAACAAAAACATGACCTGCTCAAGGCCAGTGAAGAGTTCGCCAGCCTGCTGTCGATCATCACTTGGGTCGTGTTCGGCGCGCTGGTGATCCCTTCGGTCTGGAGCAGTTTCACTGTCGATATCTGGCTGTATGCGTTGCTCAGTCTGACCGTGATTCGCATCGTGCCGGTACTTGTCAGCCTGACGGGGACCGGCTTCGATTTCGAAACCCGCCTGTTCATCGGCTGGTTCGGCCCGCGAGGTTTGGCCAGCATCGTCTTCGCCATAATGATTTTGGACTACCCTCTGCAAACCGGTCGGACGTTGGTAGCCGTGGCGGCCTGTACCGTTTTACTCAGCGTGCTGCTCCATGGCTTGAGTGCCAATCCATGGGTGTCACGGCTGGCAAATCGGATTAATTGATAATTGTCAGAAATGCCACCGTCTGCCGCGACTAGGGTTGTGACGGGACGTGATCAAGCGTCTGCCCGAACACCCCTCACAGCGCAAGGAATGGGCAGGCGCATGAGCCTTTTCCGGCAGTTGCTCAGATAGCCCGTCGCCATTTTCGTCGGCGGTCTGAGCCTGTCTCCCAGTGCGTTCGATGGCTGAGCGGTGACGCGTTGCGCAAATCGAGGGAACTCCGATGGCCGACTCAAGCAAGAAAATGAGCCTCATGGGGCTCACCACACTGGTGACGGTGAACATGATGGGCTCAGGCATCATCATGTTGCCGACGAGCATGGCCCAACTCGGGGCTGTTTCATTGCTGTCATGGATCGTCACCGCTGTCGGCTCGATGGCCATCGCGTACTGCTTTTCCCAGTGCGGCATCTTCTGCCTGCGCTCAGGCGGGCTATCCGCCTATACCGAAGAGGCGCATGCAAAGTCAGGCTTTTTTCTGTGCTCGTACCTGTACTTCCTGTCGCTGGCCATCGCCAACGTGGCGGTGGCCATTTCGGCAGTGGGCTACATGACGTCGTTCATGCCTTGGCTGGGAAGCGGCGCCATTCCTTTATTCGTGGGGACGGTCGGCCTGCTCTGGCTGACCACCGTGGCGAATTTCGGCGGCCCAGGCATCACCGGCAGGATTGGTGCGGTTACGGTGTGGGGGGTGATCATTCCTGTAGCGGGCTTGAGCATCATCGGTTGGTTCTGGTTCAAACCGGATCTGATCATCGCCGCCTGGAACCCGAACCAACTGCCGATATCCGAGGCCATCAGCAAAGCGATTCCCCTCACGCTCTGGGCGTTTCTCGGCATGGAGTCGGCAGCCCAGGCCTCAGATGCGGTGGAAAACCCCAAGCGCACCGTACCGCTGGCCTGTCTGTTCGGGACACTGGGGGCAGCGGTGGTCTATGTGCTATCGACGACGGTCATTCAGGGCATTATTCCCAACGCCGAACTGGCCAACTCGTCAGCGCCTTTCGCGCTCGTCTATGCGCACATGTTCAATCCCCTGGTGGGCAACATCATCATGGCGCTCGCGGTGATGGCCTGTGTCGGCTCGCTGCTGGGCTGGCAGTTCACCTTGGCGCAAACGGCCAAAGTGACCGCTGATCAGGGCATGTTTCCAAAACTGTTCAGCAAGGTCAGCGCACGCAACGCCCCCATCGTCGGGATGCTGGTCTGCGGCGTATTGCAGACCTTGATGGCGCTGTCGACCATTTCGCCGAACGCGAGCGCGCAGTTTGGAAAACTTGTCAGCCTCGCGGCGGTGACCAACCTGATTCCCTACGTGACGGCAGCCACCGGGCTGCTGGTGATGATGTACAAAGCCAGAGTCAGCGCCGCCGTATACACGCGCAATACCCTGCTGTTAGTGGTTGCCGTGGCCTATTCCTTGTATGCGCTGTATGCCTGCGGCAAGGACGCGGTCTTTGGCGGCATCCTGGTCCTGGTGTTCGGCTACCTGCTTTACGGTTTCCTTGCCAAACGTTTTGTCGATGCCCCTGCGCCTGTCGGCCCCCGGCCTGATAACCCTTGATCGAAGTCTTCGGTACAGCACAGATATCTGAATTCGAGGAACCGCGCGCATGAACGTGAAACTGATCAGAGCCAACAACCTGCTGCTCGTCTGCATGCTTGCGCTGCTGCCGGTAATCGCCCATGGCAATACGCTGGAGCGCATCCGTGCCAGTCAAGCGATCACCCTTGGCTACGTGCCTGACTTCATGCCGTTCAGTGATCAGGCCGCCGATAAAGCCAGCGGCTATGCCATCGATCTCTGTCTGAAAGTAGCCGAGAAGGTCAAGACCGATCTGAATCTGCCGGCGTTGAAAATCCAGTACCAGCCGGTCTCGCTCAATGACGAGATGAACGCCGTCAGTTCCGGCAAGATCGACATTCTTTGTACGCCGACCCCACCCACGCTGGCGCGGCGCAGGATCGTCAGCTACTCGGTGCCGATTTACACCGCTGGCCTCTCGGCTGTAGTGCGCCAGGATGCGGCCGAAACCTTGCTCAATGTGCTGAATGGCAAAGTGGCCCATACCGGCCCAACGTGGCGAGCCACGGTGAACCGTGGTCTGGCCAACCAGACGTATGCCGCCATCGCCGGCGGGGTCACCGAAACGTGGATACAACAGCAGATGCGATTGCTGGGTGTGGTAGCCACGCTGGTCACGGTAGATAACGCAGAAGCCGGTCTGAAGCTGGTTGCCAATGGCAAAGCCGATGCCTTCTTTGCTGAACGCATGCTGCTCAAGCATCTGCTGACCAGAAATTATCCATCGGGCAACCTGGTGCTGCTGGAGCGGATTTTCGAGTACGCACCGACGGCGATGGCAGTGGATCGAGAGGATGAGGACTTTCGTCTTCTGGTCGACACTGCGCTGAGTGAAATGTACCGAACCGGCGAAATCGAACAGGCATTCGACAATCATCTGGGCGGCGCCGGCGATGCGGCCAGGAAGCTGTTCAAGATCTATGCAATACCCTAGCGAGCCAGCGAACAGGCTGGCTCGCTACGCTGCGATCATGCTCACCGCACAGGCTCTTTCCTCACCGCCAGAATGCTCCCCGGCACCGAATACAAGGCGCGCTCGGTGGTGCTGCCGATCACGCGTTCGATGCCCACTCGATGAACCGTGCCCATCACCACTACGTCGGCCAGGTATTGCTCGACGAACTCATTGATGACCTGCACTGGCTGGCCCATGACGAAGTGTCGACGCTCAGGGGGCACACCGTGGCGATCGGCAAGGGCGACAAAAGCCTGGTGCAGTGACTGACGCAACTCGTTCGCCAGATCTTCGTTCCAGCCACCATTGATCATTGGTGCATCGCCGTTGAAGGCGGCGGACAAATCGTAGGCGCATAGCAGGTGCAACGGCACGTCGCATTGCAACGCCAAAGTGTTCGCCGATCGTATGATGACGTCGTTCAAGCCATTGATTTGGGTATCTGGATCAAACGGGTCAACGGCCGCGACGATACGATGCGGCAACGCATAGCGAATCTGATTGACCAGATGCACGGGGATCGGACACTCACGCAGCAGGTGACAATCGAGCGGCGTGATGAACACGCGCTTGAGCGCCGGTTCCAGTCGCACATCCTTGATCAACAGGTCGGGCTTGAGCACATGGACGGTCTTGAGGATGTCCAGCAGCGGATGGCTGGAGAAGACCACATCAACGGTGCCGTCCAGCCCCTGGTTGCTGAGCTGCTCGAGCTCATCGGCCACCCAGCGACGGTAGCGCCGCTGATAACGCTGAGCATCCATGTCATCGATTTTTTCCTCCCACAGATGGGTGACGGGCACCGGCGAGACAAAGGCCCGCACATCCAGCGCCGCCCCGCTCGCCTTGGCCAGCGCGATGGCACGCAGCATCGCCGCTGATTGATGCAGCGTCTGGTCGGCGACCAGCAACAGACGTTCATATTGGCCCATCACACACCTCCGCTCGGCACCGGCGCGCTGGGCCGGCAGGCTTCAAGACTGCGCCCGCTCGCCCTTGCCCGGCGTTGATTTACATCAAGCCCGGGTCAATGAAAGAGGCGTCTGATGTAGATCAGATGTCGCCGTGGGCAACCGCGTAGAAGGAAGGCAAGCGGACGCTTTTTTAACGCCCGCCAGCCTCTCGAACCGGATGGAGAATGACCATGCTCACCGTCAAAGACCACAACGATCAAGCCGTCGCCGCTTATGCGGCGGTCGCCGGACAATACTGGATTGAGGCGCTCAAGGACGGCCGCCATGTACTGATCCGGCCGCTCAGGGAGAAGGATCGCCTGCGCGAATACGACTTCATCAAGCGCCTGTCCCCCGAATCCAGGCACATGCGTTTTCTCGCCCAGATCAGCGAACCCGGCACCGCTCTGCTCGACCAGTTGATGGACACCGACAACAAACAGCGCACCGCCTTCATTGCACTGGTTCACGAGAACGGCAAGTTGATCGAAATCGGCATCAGCCGCTATGCCGGCACAGGCGCCCATCAATGCGAGTGCGCGGTGACGGTCGCCGATGAATGGCAGCACCTGGGGCTGGGCACGTTGCTGATGGAACACTTGATCAAGGCGGCCCGCCGCAACGGATTCCGCCAGATGTACTCGGTCGATGCCGCCAGTAACGCGGCGATGCGCGATCTGGCCAAAAGCCTGGGCTTCGAAACCCACAATGATCCGGACGACGCACGCCAGGTCATTCATCGTCTTGACCTGTAAATGAATCGCCCCGAGGTGAGTCGGCCGACGACGCACCTCGGGGCGATCGTGTTTCAGGATTGCAGTGTTGGTTGCGGCTTGATCGCCAACACACTGCAAGGTGCCCGATGCAGCAGCTGTTCGGCGGTGGTGCCTAACAACTTGCTCACGCCGTGGTGCTGCACTGTGCCCATGACAATGACGTCAATCTGCTTGTCGATGGCGAACCCGCAGATACTGCGCACCGGTGCGCCCTCGATGAAGTGCCGGCATGAGACCGGCACGCCGTGGCGCTCGGCCAGGGCCGTAAATGCCTCATGCTGCGCAGTGCCCAGCGTTTCATGAATCCCGGTGGCCAACGGCAATGCGCCGAACCCCATGTCCGTGGCGTACACCGCCGTCCAGTCGTAAACATGCACCACATCAAGACTGGCATCGCACTGCGCGGCGAGTTGGGCGGCGGCATCGATGATCTGATCGTTGAATACGCAGTCCTGCTCTTCGCTGCGCAAGACATCGACGATGGCCAGCACACGGCGTGGGCGCGGAGGGGTGTCGTCGGTCACCAGATGCACCGGCACCGGGCAATCGCGCAACAGTTGCCAGTCCAGCGGGGTGTAGAAAATACGCTCCAGCACGGACTCGTGCTGCACATCCTTGATGATCAATCGCAACGGCATTTCGTTGATGAACTGCAGGATCTCGGCGAAGGGATCCTGGACCCACATCACTTCGCTGGTGACCATGATCTGATGCCTCGCCAGCAATGAAGCCTGCTCTGCGAGCCACTGCCGGTGAGTGCGCAGATAACCATCGCGGGCGAGGCGGATCTGCTCGGGGGCAAACAGCCCTGCCACGGCCAGCGCCTGCAAGTAGTCGAAGGCCACGATGTGCAGCGGCAACTGCATGGCCTGGGCCAGTGCAGCCGCGCGCTCGAACGCCGGCGAGCGCTCCATGGCTGAAGGAGCGATCAACAGTAAACGCGGAGTCTGTGACATGGATACCTCGGCATGCGGCCAGCCAGAAGAAACAGACTTCAGGGTGAATGCTGTGGCCATTGGCAGCTTGATCTTTATCAGCAAGAGCACCGATCGCGCTCAAAACAGCACATTGCCCGCCCACATGGCCAAGGTCAGCAATACCTGGCCCGGGATCACGCAGGCAGCGAACGGTCTACCACCGCTGACCCACGCCACCACGCATTTGCTCACCGAGTTACTGCTGACGGCAATCAGCGCTGGCACCGCTATCGAGTCATAAGGCACCTGGCCCGCCTTGGCCAGGCTGGCGATGGACGCTGTGGCAGAATGCGCATCGGCAAAGCCCGAAAGCATTGCGGTCAGCCACAAGCCTGCCTGACCAAAGTGGCTGAGCATGGCCGAGGAGACGAATGTGATGCCGGTAAGGGTCAGTGTCACGATGACCGCGAGTTTCAGATTGAACGCCCCTGCCGTGTCGACCGGCTTGCTGCGGCTCCCTCGTGTGGGGTCGGGGAACATCAGGCAGGCGCCGTACAACAACGTAGCGATCAAGCCGAAGAGCAGTGGCGCCCATAAACTGGTCAGCAGATCCGCATCAACCATCGTCAGGATCAGGCCGACCTGTATCACCGTTGCCAGATTGGAGAAAATCGCAGCGGCGCTGAGGATGCGGATGTTGCCCGGCTCATGGGCAAGGCGTTGGCCCATGGTCGCGATTGTCACGGTACTGGAGGCGAAGCCGGATGCAATCGCGCTGATGACGTAGCCATAGCGCGAGCCCAAGGCGCGCACGGCAATGTGGCCGAACGCGCCGACCAGCATCAGCAACACCGTCACGGTACAAATGGTGCGCAGATTGATCGCGGCGTACGGGCCGATATATCGGTCCGGTGCCAATGGCAGTATGACCAGCGCTGCGATCAGCAGGATCAGGCCATCACGCATTTCCGTTTCGGACAACTGGCTGTTGGCAAAGTGATGCAGCGCCTGGCGATACGCCAGAAGGCCCGCGATCACCACGCCAAGGGCAATGGCCAGCGCCGGCGCGGTTGCGCACAACGCGCCCAGGACCAGCACTGCGGTCAACGCCACCTCGCTGGTCACCCCGGGATCGTCGCTCTGACTGCGCCAGTACGCGACGCTGGTCAGCAACGTGACACAGCCGGCGATGATCCCCAGCAGCAGGCCACCGCCGACTTGTAGCGCGACATATCCCAACAGCGCGGTAATGGCGAACGTGCGCAAGCCGGCGCAGTGTCGCGCATCGCCAGTACCCTTGTGCCGTTCACGCTCAAGACCGATGAGCATGCCGATCCCCAACGCCGCAGCGGCGCCGGACAGATCAAAAACCTCATTCATGGGTAGCGTCCCGCAGGGTTTGCGCACCCTGCTCGGCTTATGGCGAGCATTCAACACTTGCGCTGACGCGGCGAGCCGTTGCCGGCCTTGCTGGCAACGGCTGGGCAAACGCATTCGGCCACTCGTGAGGGGCGTTGATACGGGCCTCAAGCACCTCGACAAATTCCTGCGCAGCCTTGAGGCTCCTGAAGCCCACATCCCAGTCATCCATGTGCACGACCCAGCCGTGGGGAGCGTGTTTTTCAGTGATCTTGATGTTCATGGAAACCCCGGTTTCAGCGGCACGCCAAGGTGCTTTCAAGGAGTGATTGCGACTTTCATGACCCCGTCGCGTTGATGAGCGAACAACTCATACGCCTGCTCGATGTCGTCCAGTCTGAAACGGTGAGTCACCAGCGGTGACAGATCGACGGCGCCGCTCTGCACCACGGCCATCAGCCGACGCATACGTTCCTTGCCGCCGGGGCACAGGGTGGAAACAATGCTGTAATCGCCCAATCCGGCGGCAAACGCGCCGAGCGGGATGTGCAGATCGCTGGAATACACCCCGAGACTGGACAAACGCCCGCCCGGGCGCAGGGCCCGCAATGCCGACTCGAACGTGCCTTGGGTGCCCAGTGCTTCGATGGACACATCCACGCCACGGCCATCGGTCAATGCCATGATCTGCTCCACCACATTGCCGTCCTTGAAATTGACGGTATGGGTCGCGCCCAGTTGGTGCGCCATGGCCATGCGTTCGGGCACCGCGTCGACACCGATAATCGTGGTGGCGCCCTTCAGCCGTGCTCCGGCCACGGCACAGAGGCCGATCGGGCCCAATGCAAACACCGCGACAGCGTCGCCGATGGCGATCTCGCCCCGCTCGGCCCCCGAGAACCCGGTGGACATGATGTCCGGGCACATCAGCACCTGTTCATCGCTCAACTGATCGGGGATCGGGCACAGGTTGGCCTGTGCATCCGGCACCAACACGTACTCGGCCTGGCAACCGTCGATCGTGTTGCCAAACTTCCAGCCGCCGATGGCCTTGAAGCCGTGCCGGGTGTCGGGGCCGTCCTGCGAGCCGCAGCCACACAGGCACGCGTAACTGTGCCCGCTGGGGGTAATGGCCCCGGCGATCACCCGCTGCCCTTCGACAAAACCGCGTACTTGCGAGCCCAATCGCTCAATGATGCCGACCGGTTCGTGGCCGATGGTCAGTCCTCTGGCCACTGGGTATTCGCCGCGCAGGATATGCACGTCGGTGCCGCAAATGGTTGTGGTGGTCACGCGGATCAATGCATCCAGCGGCCCGACCTCGGGAATCGGCTTGTCATCGAGCACGATGCGGTTTTTTTCAACGAATATTGCGGCTTTCATGGTGGCCATGATGGCTTTCCCTCCGCCGGCGTGTGAGTGCAAGGCAGAGCTTGAGCCGCGACGGCAGGGTTTTAGTTGATAATGGTCAACTATCCGAGGATCAGTGGTCTTGCTCGACCGTACATCCGCTCACGACCACGCGCTGATGTCTGGTTGATAAATATCAACCCCGCCCTGCTGGCTCGCTCCACGATAGGCGCATGCCCACTACTCATTGTTTCCAGGCATGCAGCGCAATGCCTGGGTGACTACCCTCGGGAGTTCTGTCATGTCTGAGCAATCGCGTTTCATGCTGGTCGTGTCGCCGCTGATGAAAAACAGTCCGGCGTTCGACCGCGCCGCCTCCCTGGCCAAAGCGTCGGATGCCGCACTGCATATTGTCGCGTTTGATTATCTGGAGGGCCTGGCGACCGCAGGAATGGTCAACGAGCAAGCCCTGGAGCTGATGCGCCTGGGCTATGTCGAACGCCATCATCAATGGCTCGAAGACCAGGCCCGGCCGCTGCGCAAGATCGGAGTGACCGTCACCACCGAGGTCGTCTGGGTGGACAATCCTTTGAAGGAGATCCTCATCCATTTGAAGGAACAGCCGATGGCTGTCCTTATAAAGGCTCTGGAGCACGAATCAGTTCTGTCGCGGCTGATGTTCACCCCGCTGGACATCCATCTGTTGCGCGAATGCCCGGTGCCGCTGCATTTTGTCAGCCACGCTCAAAACGCTCTGCCACGCCGAATCGTCGCGGCGGTCGACCCCTTCCATCGTGAGGGCCAATACCAGGGCCTCAATGATCGGATCCTGCGCGAAGCAGCAAGACTGGCCAGTGTCTGCAATGGCAGCCTGGACGTGATCTATGCCCATGACCTGTCATCGATCAGTGCTGCCGAGTTCGGCTTCAATAACGCCTCAGCGATCTTTTCTTCCAGCGCAGCCAAAAAACTGTTCGAGGCCCAAGGCGAAGCCTTCCAGGCGCTGGCTGCGCGCAACAACATTCCGGCAGAAAACCAGCACATGATTGTGGGCGATCCCGCCAAGGTGCTTTCCAGCTATGCCGATGCTTACGACATCGATGTGATCGTAATGGGCCGCGTCACCCACCGAGGAATCGCCCGACTGGTTGGCAGTACGGTCGAGCATCTGTTGTACAAAATGCCTTGTAGTGTGTGGGTGGTGGCACCGGAAACACTTGCTCGCTGACGAGTAGCATCGACGCTGGATAAAGCGGTGGATCCATGATCTTTCACCACTTGCCCGGGTTCGTTTGCATCAGCGCGGAAATAATAGCGTCACAGTGAAACGCACCCCCCACCCTTGCGGACCGTCTTGAGGACTGTCGAGCCAATAGCGCGGTCCCGCTTGTACGGTCAAAGGTTGTCCGCCGACTTTCAGTAATTGCGTAACGGTCAGGTTGACCGGAACAGACCACTCGCGAGATTGCCAATTGTAGGTCGACTCGGTATTGACGCCCCAGGTCGTCAGCGTGCTGGTGGTATAGGAGAGGAACGGTTGCAGGAACGTCTGGTTGACTTTGTCCTTGTCATCCGGAGGGCTGCCATCCAGTCCCCAGAGATGATTGGCCAAAATGCCATGGGTCCAGCCATTCTCCTGTTTCAGGGCGACAGCCGTTGGGCCGATTCCCCACTGCTCGCTGCTCAGCAATTCGTCACTGCCGGTAGGAATCAGAATCGCCGGGCCGGCACCGAGTATCCAGCCACTGTCAGTCGGTTGTCTGGGTGAAAAGAAAAAGCTTTGAGTGATATCACCGACGCCGGACTTGTCCGCGACACCGTCAGGCGCGAGCCCGTGCTGATCGATGACCGGCAGAATCGTGCGGGATATCAGGTTCCAGTCATCATTCAGAGTAAACGGCAGCACAGGCTGGATGTTGGTGAGGCTGCGCATGCCATCACCGGTCGGGCCCATTTTTTGGTCCCAGTTGTACTGGACAGGAAGGCTGTACATGGCAGCGACAGGATTGAGCGCTTTCTTGGCAAGCTCCGCTGAATCCTCAGCCTGGACGCCAGGCACCATCCAGATCGTGCCGCACAATGCGGCCCCCCGCACCCAGCAATGCTCGTAAGTTTTCATATCAGGTCCGCCAACCAATAACCGAAGATTTCGGGGCCGCTATCGTTGAGTAGCCCTTTCTTGCAGACGATGTATGGCACACGTCAAAAGCGCCAGGTTGCACCTGCGCCGATTATGTGGAGCGCGGCGTTGCGGTAAGAGCCTGATAGCGTATCCCCGGAACGCGCCTTGGTTTGATCGACCTCCATATCTCCCAACCACACAAGGGTATAGGCTGCATGTACGTCCAGGCTCTCGTCGATTTGATAATTCAACCCGGTAGCCACACGCCAGGCCTCCCCCATGGGGTTATCGACGGTTCGGTCACGGTCATTGACCGCAGAGCTGTCATAGCCTAGGCCGAAGCTCCAACGCACGCGCGGGTTGACCTGATATTGCGCACCAAGGGAGGCGTGCCAAGTGTCTTTGTAGTTTCGATCGGCTGAGCGGGACACTTCGGCAGCGCTGGCATCAACCTCTACGCCGATGTCACCAAACTCACTCCAGTCTTGCCAACCAAGACTACCCAGCAGCTTCCACTTGGAATCGAGATCATGCGCGACACTCAGCAGCACGGTTTGAGGTACCGACATATCGAGCTTCAGGGAATCAACATCCAGCCGTCGAAGTGCAGCATTGATGATGGGATTATCAACTTTGCGCACCGTTGGACTGTCCTTGAATTCCAGGTCGATCTTACTGGTGTAGGCCAAGCCTATTTGCGTGCTTTCGTTTAGTCGGTAGAGCAGACCGAGATTGAGGCCGACCCCTGTGTCGGTATCCTTGAATTCCAGTTGACCGTCGGGGCTATCGCGCAGCCCTAGCAGGTTGTTGTTGATCGCCGTTTCATTTCGATAGTACGCATACATGATGCGTGGTCCGATGCCAATGGAGAGGTCATCGGTAAACTTGTACGCGAAGGTCGGCTGGAACGACACTCCGATAATGGCTGCCTCCTGGTTGAAATAGCGACCGGCCCAATCGTCGTCGTAATCCAGTGCCAAACCAAAATTGCCATACATGCCGAACCCAATAGCGGAACGGTCGTCAATTTGGTGACTGACGAAAAAACTGGCTCCGGGTAAGTATTGCAATGCGTTGCCGCCCTCATTACCACCGAACTGATTGCCACTGTCGCGAGAAAATTTCATGTCTCCCAGAATCACTTGGGCATTGGCGCTGACTTGAGTCCCGCTCAATTGAGTGATGCCTGCGGGATTGCTCATAAGCACACTCGGATCAACTGCAAGCGCAGCGGCTCCGGCATTAGCAAGGCCATTGCCTTCCTGGCCCGCCTCATAAATCAGGATGCCGCCGGCCGACGCGCTGCCGCACAGCAGCGTGGCAAAGCCGAAAACGACTGGCGTCATGAATCGTTGAGTGTTGCTGCCTCTAAACATTGCGCGTCCCCTGCGAAGCCATCAGGCAACCACTTCACGACTTTGCCCGTTCATTCGAAAGTTGGCGGCCACTTCGATGTCGTTAGCGCGAAAATCGAAGTGGCCTTGTCCAGCAAGCTATTTGGTTTTCAATTGCTGGTAGGACGTGACCATGTCCTTGGCCCATACATCCAGAACGGCTTTGAAGTCATTGGCCTTCAGCACTTGCGCAGAATTATCCAAATCTGCACCGGCGCCCATCCGAACGACTTGCGCGACCACTGTGTTGTTGCGGCCATCCAGAAACGCAGCTTCGGTGGCAAGGGTCGTATCCTGATCACGAATACCGGTTGCGGCGCTGATACCGGCGGCTACCAATGCAATGGGTATCACTTCATACGGACGCAGCCCTTTGGTTTTCGCGCTGGCTGCGGTGATGGCTGGCCGCACCACCAACACCCCAGGTCCAGGCCCGGAGGCGAGTGGCAGTGCACTGGAAAAAGCATTTTTCAATGTTTGATCGTAGTACTGCGTGATTCCATTGAGCGTACTTTGGGGGATCTTCGCGGTAGGTTGGGGCTTGGGGTAGAGCTGGCTAGGCTCGACATACACGCTGGTGAACTGGCGGACGTCTACGGACGGCTCGATCCACCGCATGACCGCTCCACCGGACGGTGACTTTTCTTCCTTGAGGACGCTGTAGTCCTTGAGAAATCCGGAATACTGTTCGGGATCTACATATTTGCTGGCGCAGCCGGAAAGCGTTAACGACAAGATGCACAGTGGTACTGCCAGTGACTTGAATTGCATTCGAACACTCCATTAGCGAAGTAATGAGGCGAGCCTTGCCCGAGGCAACGAAATCAACGCTGCCTCAGGCGGGCATCCAACCGGTTTTCCAGTCTTTACGGAGTCACAATGTTGAACCAGAAGTCGAAGTCATCCATGTAGGACACCAGCTCTTCGAGCTTGCCCTGCGTACCATCGACTTTGATATCGCCTTTGGCCAATGCATCCTTCAACGTCGTTTCTTTCAACACGATTTTATTCAGAGTGTCCCGGGTCAACGTGACTTTGGCATCAGCATCTTTCCCCTCCACGCCTTCGGTGTGATTGAGTACGCCGTTTTGCATCTCCAGCGAATACTTCTGTTTCAGGTCGGTGAAGTCGAAGTTCAGTGACAGCCGCTTGCCATCCGCTTTCGGACCATTGAGCCGCATGGCCAGGAAATCGAAGAACAGATCCAGATCCATGGCCCGCACGGTATCCGGGCTGGCAGTGTCTGGAGTAGGAAGCTTCCTTACGCCATTACGCAGCTCCTGAGCACCGGTGAGATAGAAGTTGCGCCATGGGCCGCTCTCGGCCTGGTAACCCAATTGCTCGAGCGCATCGGCCTGCATATTTTTTGCAGCCTGGTTGCCGGGGTTGGCGAACACCACATGGTTGACCACCTCAGCGACCCAGCGGAACTCACCTTTATCCATGTATTGCTTGGCTTTCTCGAGCACCGCTTCCTCGCCGCCCATCATTTCCACGTAGTGCTTGGCGCCTTCCTCGGGTGGTAGCTGATTCAAGGTTGCCGGGTTGCCGGTAAACCAACCCAAGTACAACACGTAGGTGGCCTTGACGTTATGGTTCACCGAACCGTAATACCCACGGTTGGAAAACTTGTTGGCGATTTCCTTCGGCAGTTTGAACTGCTCCGCGATCTCGACCATCGTGTAACCCTTGTTGATCATTCGCAGGGTTTCATCGTTGATGTAGCGGTACATGTCACGCTGGGAAGACAGCTGCTCACGCACTTCCTTGTTGCCCCACACCGGCCAGTGGTGCATCGCATACATCACCTGGACATCGTCGCCCCACAACTTGAGAGCCTCATTGAGGTATTTCGACCAAGGCAGCGGCTCGCGGATTTTTGCGCCACGCAACGAATAAGTGTTATGCAGGGTGTGAGTGGAATCTTCAGCGGTGTTAAGCGCCTTTTTCTCCTTGATGTAGTAGAGCATTTCCGCCGGCGCTTCACTGCCGGGCGCGTACAGGAACTGATAGGTCAGCCCATCGATAACGTGGGTTTCACCGGTGGTCTTGATAATGTCGGTCGGCGGTATCAGCGTAACCGTGCCGGCAGAGGTGGTGGTCCCCAGCCCCGCGCCCAATTGGCCGGTCGGTGCCGGTGGCAGAAGGTTGCCGTACATGTAGCTGGCGCGGCGGCTCATCGCGGTACCGGCCATCACGTTTTCAGCCACCGCGTGTTCCACAAAGCCCAGTGGAGCATAGACCTTGACCTTGCCCGCTTTCACATCTTCTTCATTGATCACACCACGCACGCCACCATAGTGATCAACGTGACTGTGGGTATAGATCACCGCAACTACCGGTTTTTTCGGCCGATGCTGATAGTAAAGGTCGAGCGCCGCCTTGGCGGTTTCGGTGGAAATCAGTGGGTCAAAGATGGTGATACCGTCCTTGCCCTCGACGATGGTCATGTTGGACAGATCGTAGTTACGCACCTGGTAGATGCCATCGGTGACTTCGAACAGCCCGGAAATGTTGATCAACTGAGACTGGCGCCACAGGCTGGGGTTGGTGGTGTCGGGCGCCGTTTCCCCTTCCTTGATAAAGGCATACTTGGCAGGGTCCCATATAACGTTGCCCGACTTGCCCTTGATCACCGTTGAAGGCAGGGGTGCGATGAAGCCTTTATGCGCCAGCTCAAAGGAGGTTTTGTTGTCAAACGGCAATTCTTTGAGTAACGCATTATTGGCGGCCTTAGTTGCCTCTGATGCCGGCTTTGGTTTTTCAGGATCAGCTGCATTGACTTGAGTCGCCAGTGTCATCGCAGCCACTAGTGAGCAAAGCACTCCAACTCTAAAGGCTATCCGCTTCCCGCATGGGAGGATTTCCTGCATAGCTATTGAATCGAGACTCATCTTCCAAAGCTCCATCTAATCGGAAAGTACTAACCCATAAGCGCTGGTGGCACGCTCAAGCAAAGGTAGTTGGAAACAATGAATCGTCTAGTGACAGGCGAGCTTTTTTGATAAGACAGGACGCATCAGAATGACAACATCCACCCGAACTACTTTCATTGACCAAAAATATCAAAATGCCACTTTCTTCAAAGTTTCAAACTGCAATTGTTTTATTTCTGCTTATGCCTCAACGAGTTGTACAAGGCGGATGACTTTGTCAAGGTTTTGGCAGCCATGGCTCCATCATCTCCAAGGCGCCCCTTCCACCACGACGCAAGGAGGCGACGAGCGGTAACCATGTGACATCCGTTGTCACAACCTGCGACGCAGGCATCAGGCGCACTTCGCCGGCAGTGCCACCGGCAGGCCCGCCGTCAGGCATGTAGATGGTTACCCAGTCGCCTACCGCGTCCAGGACAAGGCACAGACGCCATCCATCACCCTCCGCGATCATCCCGACTTTGGTGCTGCCATCGTCGTCCAGGCCAGCCATTCGCGTGCTCATATCCTTGAAAAGCTGGTATCCCGGGAGATTCCCCAAGACCCGGACTTCCAGCGTTTCCAGAGCACTGGACGCCATCTTCGTTTTGGCCAGCAACCCGGCCAGAAAACACATCGCTATCAGCCCCACGGCGGCGGCCAGACTGATGAGCGTTATGCCGGCAACATCGTAGCCGTCGAACAGCGGTAATAGTTTGCCAAGGGGAATGCGCAACAGATGAATCGCCTTCTCAACCAGCGCGAAAATCAGCACTAGCGGGAGGATAAACAACACGCCACCAACCACTGTCGTTTTAAAAAATCTGTACATGAATTATCTCCCTCAGATTCCATTCACGGAAAGTTCGCACGCTTTCACGAGCCCAGGCAAACAGCAACATCGCTGCATTTAAGCAGAGTGGCATAGGTGACACTGACCGCTGGTCGTCGAGTCACTTTCAAGAGCACGCAGGCTTCTAAGGTATTGCTAGAGCGAGGCACTTTCTAATACCGGGACATTCAAGGTTTTTGTTATTTCCTATCGCGGCGTCGTCCGTCGCGAGCTGTTTTTTAACATGGAAAGAACCGTTAAACCTCCTACGCTGAATGTGTCCGCCGCATCGCGTCGGTACGCAAATGGAATGCTTTACCACGCATGAGGGGCCTGACATGCAAAATTCACCGGGTGGCTGGAGCGGCGCACACTTGCGCCCGCAACGTCAGGCGCTGGCGCTTGAACCAAGAATCCTGTTCGACGGCGCCGCAGCGTCGGCGGCTGTCGAGCAGCATCACAGCGATCCCGCCGCGCCACCGGCTGCCGTGGATGCGCAAGTCCCTCACGCCACGCCCACCGAAGGCCGAGCCAGCGAACAACCGCCCTCCGCCGCACGCAGCCTGCTGGTCATCGACAGCCGTATCGAAAACCGCGATCAGTTGGTCGCGCAGCTGCCGGGTAACGTCACCGCGATTGTGGTGAATACGGGCGAAGACGGCCTCGCGGCGAGTTCCGCCGCGCTGGCGCAACTGGGCAAAGTCGATTCGATCCAGATCATGTCCCACGGTGCCTCGGGGCAATTCACCCTGGGCAACCGCACGGTTACCGCGGACAACATCGACTCGCTGGGCAATAGCCTCGGACAATGGCGCAACAATCTGACCCAGGGTGCGGATATCCAGTTGTACGGCTGTGATGTCGGCGCCGGTGCGGCCGGACAGACCCTGGTCAGTGAACTGGCGCGCTGGACCGGCGCCGATGTCGGCGCCTCCAGCAATGACACGGGCAGCACCACGGCCGGCGGCGACTGGACACTGGAAACCCGAGTCGGCGAGATCGACAAAAGCATTGCCATCAGCGGCCTCGCCATGGCGCACTTCGACGGCCTGCTCGCCGATGCCGCGCCAACCGCCACAGTGTCCACCGGCGGCAGCGATGTGCTGCTGGGCGAGCGTTTTACCTTCACCGTGAACTTCAGCAACACCTCGACCCAAGTGGGTTACGCGCCATTCATCAACCTGGCAATGCCGGCGACCGGCAAGGATGGCGACGACGGCGTCAACTTCATTTCGGCCACTTATCTGGGGCAAAACCTGATCAGCCAAGTGGTGACCTTCGATGCCAGCGGCAACGCCACGCATCCATTGGCTAAAGACGCCAGCGGCAATTCCCTCATCATCAACGCCGCCAGCTACGGCATGCGCGCCGGCGACAAACTGGTGGTGATCGAATTGCCTTTCGCCAGCGTCACCAACCAGCAACCGGTGATTGGCGTACAGATCACCGCCAGCCTGAGCAATCTCGCCGACACAGCGTTTTCCAATGGCACGCCCGATCTGACCATTCGCGCCAGTGGCGGCTTCGAATTCGGTAATGACGCGCTGGACAACCCGACCAATGATCCGAGCCTGATCCAGGCCGGCACTGCGGCTTTCGTCGTGCATCCGACGGTGATTACCGTCAGCGAAACGATCAATACCCCGGAAGGCGAAACCGCCACCGGCCCCAACTACGTGCGCACGCTCACCCTGTCGGCGACACCCGCGCCGGGCCAGACGCTGACCAACGTCGTCGTCACTCAGCCCCTGCCAGACAATATCCAGGTCAACTCGATTACCCCCGGCGCTGGCGGTCGGCTGACCTCGATCACCCTGCACGACGGCACCGTAGTAACCAATGCTGCAGAAATCGCCGTGCTGATCGCGGCCAATGACGTCTATATCAATTCGTTCACCGTCGCCTACGACAGCCTTACCGGCAAGACTGATACGGTCGTCGCGTTCTACGTGCCGGAAGTCGACGCCAACGGTCAACCGGTGATCAACCCGGTCACTGGCGACGCGGTGACCGTGACCCTTGGCCCGCCGACCGCTTCCGGGCAATGGGTGCCGCTCGATCCTCGCGACGTCACTGCACCGAACACCACCATCGATTTCAGCGGTACCGGCCAAGGCACGCAGTTCATCGCCAAGTCGATCACGCTGCTGAAAACCGCGACGATGCAGAGCGACATCGGCCACACCGGTATCAGCCCTGGCGACACCTTGCAGTACAGCCTCAACCTGGCGATTTCCGACTACTTCGCTTTCGGTAAGGATTTCTTCAACGAAGGCCAACTGGTCATTCGTGATCAACTCAGCGATGGCCAGACCCTCAGCGGCACACCGACCCTGACGGTGACCATCAACGGCGTGGTGCAGACCATCACCCTGGTCACCAGTGTGGTGAACAATGCCGACGGCAGCACTTCCATGGTGTTCGACATCGCGCAATCGCTGCGCAATGCGTTTTCCAATACCCGTGGCTGGCTCAATGGCGATCTGGCCTTCGACGATACCTTGCAAGGCGCGGTGGTCGCGGTGTTGAGCTATTCGGCTATCGTCGGCCAGACTTACAAACCACCTTCAGGCAACCCGCACCCGGACATCAATGAAGGCGATGAGCTGGGTAACACCGCGACGGTGGATGGCACGCTGTTGATTGATCGGTTCAACCTGACCGGCGAAAGCGAAACCGACGGTTCGACCACCACCAGCGTCATTCCCACCAGCAACGTCGATATCGGTCTGGTCGAGGTCAATAACGCTGCGCCACCGGCCAACGGCGAGCTGCGCCCCGGCGATGAAGTGACTTTCGAGCTGAGCTACGACCTGATCACCGGCGATTACGAGCAATTCAAACTGACGGCTTATCTGCCGCTGCCGCTGTTCAATGTCAGCGGGATTACCTGGGACTCGGGCAGTGACATCGGCCAATGGCAACTCGGTCCGGGCAATACCAATGCCGGTGGTGTGGTCAGTGTCACCAGCGCCGACGGCAACTCGGTGGTGTTCGACTTCGGCAGCTTTGCCACCAACACCACCACCGGCAGCCGCATTGTCATTCGCTTCACGGTTCGCGTCGGCGATCAGCCATTTGCCGACCAGCGCTCACTGGATGTGCTTGCGCAATCGAGCCAGCAGACCACCCTCACCGACCGCACACTGATTTCTTCCGATGTTGTCGCGATCGTGTCCGTCGCCGAGCCGGTGCTGAACATCAAGCACGGCGTGGTCTCCGGCTCCAATGGCACGGTCACTGGCACCAGCGGAAGCTGGAATCCACCGGGCAGCACGGGCCAGCCGTTCAATGGCAGCGTCACCGATCTTGCGGCGGTCGACGGCAATATCAGCAATATCGACGGCGCCGACCGTTTGCGTTTGGTCACGGCGATTGAAAACAGTGGTGGCGGTGGCGCGTTTGACGTCAGCACCAGCATCAGCCTGCCCTCCGGCCTGAGCTTCGTCGGCGGCAGTCTGGCGGCGGCCAATCTGCAGATTTATCGTGGCGACGGCACGCTGCTGGTGTTGGGCACCGACTACAGCGTCAGCGGCAACCAGGTCACCTTCCTCGACGCCGGTGGCCAGGCCAGTCTGCTGGCCGGGCGCAGCGGCACCACTGCGGATACCAGCGGCGCCAATGTTGTGGTGATCAGCTATGACGTGGTCGTCAGCACAACTATCGAGGCCAGCCGCAGCCTGCAATCCAGTGCGACCCTGAGCAACTACGCCAGCGTCGACGGCGGCAGTGATTTCACCCCGACCGACCTCACCGATCTGGCCAGCCAGCAAATTGCCGCGCCGGTCATCGGCAAAGTCTTTGCCGACGGCACGCTGGATAACGGCGACTCAAGCGCCAGCCACACCAACGGCAGCGATCTGGTGGTCGGCGAGAGCATGCGCTACGACATCGTCATTACCCTGCCCGAAGGCACCACGCAGAACCTGCGCATCGAAGACCTGATCCCCCCGGGCATGCGCCTGGACACCTCGTTCAATGGTGGTCTCGGTTATCAAATCATCACCACCCGCGCCGGCAGTGGCGCGCTGGGCGCCGATTTTGCCGGCAGCGTACTGGTCAGCGGTTTTGCCGGCATCGGCGGCGCGCTGGGCGGCGACGGTGTCGATGGGCGCTGGACCTTCAGCGTTTCCAGCGTGTCGGCGGACAACCAGACCGGCAACAATACCTTCGTGATCCGTCTGCAACTGGTGGCCAACAACGTGATCGCCAACCAGGCCAACGTTTCGCTGCAGAACAACGCGCAGCTGATTTACAACGACCCGGATGGTGATACGCCGAACGGTGCCGTCGCGGCGGATCGCAACGTTGCCCTGGTCGGCGGCCAACCGACGGTGACCGTGCGCGAACCGACCTTGCAGGTCAATCAAGTCATCACTTCCACCTCCGGCCTGGGCGGTTATGACCAGGGCGACACGGTGACTTTCAACATCACCATCAGTAACGGCAGCGGCAGTAGCGATTTCAGTGCGTTCGACATCAGTTTCCTCGACACCCTGCCGACTCAGCTGAGCAACGTCACGCTGGTCGGCGTGCTGTATCAGAACGGTGCGACCAACAACGGTGGCGTGGCGTTTGAAATTGTCGGCGGCCAGTTGCGCACGGCCAGCGGCGCCAATATCGACATCGCCAAGGGCGGCAGTATCGTCTTGCAACTCAGTGGCGTGGTCAACGCCAGTGCCGCCGCATTGTCGAACATCGCTAACGTTGCCAGCGTGCAATGGACCAGTCTCGACGGCGGCAATGCCGGCGAGCGAACCGGCGTCGACGGCACACTCAATGGCGGTACCCTCAATGACTACCGCAACCTGTCGACGCTGCTGATTCCGGTGGCACAGGCCATCGAGATCTCGCGTGTCGGCGGCTTACCGGATACGGCGGCGCCGAACCCGACCACCGCCGCCGTCGAACAAGTCACCGTCGGGGAAGTGATTCGCTACCGCGTGGTGGTGCTGGTGCCGGAAGGCAACAACCCCAACTATCAGTTGCAGATCACCCTGGCCAACGGCCTGCAGTTCATTTCTCCGGATGCACTGGTCAACGCCCTGCGCATTGCGTTCATTTCCAATGGCGGGCTGAGCAGTGATGCCAACCTGATCGTCGGCGGCACGCTCAATATCAACGGCAACGAAAACAGCCCAGAGGCCCTTCCGATCAATGCGGATCTGTCCGGGCTGGCGCCGCAAGGCATCTTCGACCCGAGCCGCCTGACCGTCATCACCAACCCCGATGGCAGCCAGGTGGTGACGTTCAACCTTGGCAATGTGGTCAACGGCAACGGCGACGATGACGATCTGGAAGGCATCTCGATCGAGTTCAACGTGCGCGTGACCAACATCGCCGCCAACATTGCCGGCGCGCAACTGGCGGTGACCGCGCAGGAAATCGTCAACGGCGCCGGGCGCGCAGTGAGCGACACAGTATTTGAGCGCGTGGTCGAGCCGAGCTTCAGTGGCCTCGACAAGCAGATCATCACGTTCAACCCGAACCCGAGCGGCAGCATTGGCAATGCCACGGTGCAGTTGAGCTTTACCCAGAACGGCGGCCTGCCGGCATTTGATGCCAACGTCAGCGACAGCTTTGCCGGTGGCAGCAATTACACCCTGCTCAGCGTCAGTATCAATGGCGTCAGTTACGGCCCGGGCAATTTGCCCGCCGGCATCAGCTTCAGCACCAGCGGCGGTGTGAGTGTCAACTTCGATCAACTGGATGTCGGCGCGCAGGTGCAGGTGCGTTACTCCGTCGACTTGCCCAACTCCAGCATTGTTGCCAGCAGTAATGCCACGCTGACCTGGAGCAGCCTGCCCGAAGACTTCACCAGTTGGGGCGGGAACACCGTGGGCATTGATGGCACCACCACCGGCGAGCGCGATGGCAGCGCCGTCGGCCCGAACCAATACATCTTGCGCGACAACGCCGGGCTCGGCGTGATCACTGGCACCTTGTGGAACGACACCGCGAGCCCGACCGCCAGCGCCACGCCTGACGGCGCCGGCCTGGCCGGGCAAACCGTAACCCTAACCTGGGCCGGTGCCGATGGTCGCCTCGATACCAGCGCCGACAATCTGCAATTCACCACTGTCACTGATGCCAACGGCCAGTACCGCTTCGGCGTCTTGCCATTGGGGGTGTTCCGCATTGATGTACCGGCGGGGCTGGTCAGTTATCCGCAACCGATCGGGGATTTGCGCGTCAGGGTCGACAGCGATGCCGGCACCCTCGGCCAGATCACCATTACCTTGGGCGATGCCGACACACAAAGCGCCAACGCCGGTTATGTCGAACAGAACGACGCACCGGTCAATACCCTCCCTGGCACGCAAAACGGCTTGGAAGACGTGGTGCTGGCCATCAGCGGCATCAGCGTCGCCGATGTCGATGCCGACCGCGATCCGAACGTCAACGACCGCGCTATCAGCGTCATTCTTACGGTGACTAACGGTACGTTGTTCCTCGGCGCAACGGTGCCTGGCGTCACTGTCAGTGGCGCCAACACCGCCAGCCTGACCCTGACCGGCAATCTCGCCGACATCAACACCGCGCTGGCCAGCCTGCGCTATCTGGGCAATGCCAACTTCAATGGCACCGACACCCTCACCGTCCTCAGCAATGACCGTGGCAATTACGGTGACGCCGACAGCGACGGCATTCCCGGCACAGCCACCGATGCGCTGACCGACACCGACACCCTGCAAATCATCCTCGCCGCCGTCAACGACAACCCGGTCGGCGTCAACGACAGCGCCACAGCCCTGGAAGCCGGCGGCACCAATAACGCCTCCGCCGGTATCGACCCGCGCGGCAATGTGCTGAGCAATGACACCGACGTCGACATCGTTACCAATGCCGATCAACTGCGGGTGGTCTCCGTCGGCCCCGGTGCCGGCATTCAGACTCCTGTCGTCGGCGTGACAGTGATCAACGGCCTGTACGGTCAGTTGGTGATCGGCAGCAACGGTTCCTATCAATATGTCGTCGACAACAACAACGCGGCCGTACAGGCTTTGCGGCTGTCGGGCCAGACCTTGCGCGATGACTTCAATTACGTACTCGCCGACCTCGCCGGGGCGACTTCGACGGCCACGTTGAGCGTAACCATTCAGGGTGCCAACGATACGCCGCAAGGTGTCGATGACGATGGCCTGGCCATCGAGGCCGGGGGCGTCAACAACGGCACACCGGGCAGCGACGCCACGGGTAATGTGCTGAACAACGATCAGGACGTCGACAGCGCGGCCAATGGCGAAACCCGCACCGTGACCGGCATCCGCCCGGTGGCTGAAGCCGGCTCAGGCAATTTCACCGCCGTCAGCGGTGCCACCGCCATTGCCGGGCTCTACGGTACCTTGACCATCAATGCCGATGGCACTTACAGCTACGTGGTCAACAACAGCAATGCCACGGTTCAGCGGCTGAGCGCCGGGCAGCAACTGGTGGAATTCTTCAGCTATCGGCTGACCGATGCCGGCGGGCTGGATGATGTCGCGCAACTGCGCATCGTCATTCAGGGCGCCAACGACAACCCGGTCGCCAGCGATGATGCTGCCTCGGCGCAGGCTGCGTCGACCAATGGCAACGCCTCGGAAAGCAACCCCAGCGGCAACGTGATCCAGTTCCCCAGCCGTCCCGGGCCGATCAATCAACCCGGCGGCAATGGCGTCGACCAGGACGTCGACGCCAATGACCAGCCGAGCAGCCAGTTGCTGGTCAACGGCGTGATCAACAAAAGCGAGGCGAGTTACAACCCGGCCGTCGACGTGCTCAGCGGCGTCGCCACCGGCACCACTTCTGCCAATGGCACCGTGGTGGTCGGCCTCTACGGCACCTTGCGCATCGGCGCCGATGGCTCGTTCTTTTATGACGTCGACAGTACCAATGCGGCGGTCCAGGCCTTGGCGCCAGGGCAGACATTGACCGAGTTCTTCACCTACCGCGTGACCGACACCACCGGCCTCACCGACACCGCGCAACTGGTGATTACCGTCTACGGCGTCAACGATCCACCCGTGGCGCAAAACGTCATTGCCGTCGCTACCGAAGCCGGCGGGATCAACAACCTGACGCCGGGCGTCAACCCTTCGGGCGACGTCACGGCCAACGATACCGACCCCGATGGCGACCCGTTGACGGTCACGCTGATCAAGTCCGGCGCGAGCGGCGACCCGGGCACACCGATTGCGGTGAATCTCGGCGGCACGGTGATTGCCGGGCTGTACGGCACGCTGACGATTTTCCCCGACGGCAGCTACGTCTATGAAGTCGATAACAGTAACCCTGACGTTCAGGCGCTGCGCCGCAGTGCTGATCTGCTTTCGGAGCGTTTCACTTACACCGTCAGCGATGGGATAGGCGCGACGCCGGAAATCGACAGCGCGGAAATCATCGTGTTGATTCGCGGGCAGAACGACAATCCGATTGCCAGTGATGATTCCGGCGTAGCCATCGAGGCCGGCGGTTTGAACAACAGCCAGCCCGGCCAGGATCCCACCGGCAACGTGCTGGACAATGACAGCGATGTCGACGGCGGCGAAGTCCCGGGCGACCTGCCCAACTACGACTACGGCGAAACCCGCGCGGTATCCTCGGTGCGCACAGGCTCAGAGGCTGGCACCGGGACGGCGGGCACATTGGGCACGGAACTGCGCGGCACTTACGGTTGGCTGACACTGAATGCCGACGGCAGCTACAGCTATCGTCTCGACAACAGCATGGCCGCCGTGCAGGCCTTGCGCGCCGGCAATACGTTGTTCGATGCGTTCAGCTACGAGGTGATCGACGCCGCCGGCACCAGCGATCGCGCGACGTTGAACATCACAATTCAAGGGCGCAATGACACCCCGATCGCGCAGAACGACAGCAACACCGCCGTTGAGGCCGGCGGCTTGAACAACGCCACGCCAGGCACTAATCCGAGCGGTAACGTGCTGAGCAATGACAGTGATGTCGACGGCAACGGCGAAGTGCTGAGTGTCATCGGCGTCAATCAAGGCTCCTCGGTGGGCCTGATCGGCAGCGGGTTCAATGGCACCTACGGCGTTCTCACCCTGAATGCCGATGGCAGTTACAGCTACGTGGTCGACAACCTCAATCCGCAGGTTCAGGCACTGCGCAGCAATGCCGACACCCTCACGGAAACCTTTACCTATCAGATCCGCGACCTGGCCGGAGCCACCAGCAGCGCGACGCTGACCATCACCGTGCGCGGGGCCAATGACAATCCGATCGCCAGCGACGACAGTACCGTGGCGGTCGAGGCCGGCGGAACCTTCAACGGCACGCCCGGGGTCAACCCGAGCGGTAACGTGCTGACCAACGACAACGACGTCGATGCCAACGACGCCAAACTCGTCACCGGGATTCGTACCGGCAGCGAGGCCGCTGGCGGCACCTTCACCACCGTAGTCGGCGCGCAGACTTTCAACGGTTTGTACGGCACGTTGACCCTCAACACCGACGGCACTTACAGCTACGTTGTCAACAACAACCTCGCGGCGGTGCAGGCGCTGAAACTCGGTGATTCGCTGGTGGAAACCTTCACCTATCGCCTGCGCGACATCGCCGGGGCCACCGACACCGCGCAACTGAGCATCCGCATCGACGGCGCCTGGGATGCGCCGGTCGCGGCCAACGACACCACCCTCGCCGTGGCCGATAACGGCAACGGCAATGGGGTCAATCCGAGCGGCAATGTGCTGCCCAATGACACCGACGTCGACCAGGGTGACAGCAAGATCGTGACCGGCATCCGTTTCGGCACCGAAGACGCCGGCGGCAGTCTGGCCGGGGTCACCGCAGGCACCGACAACAGCAACGGCACGCTGATCAACGGCCTCTACGGGCAATTGATCATCGGCGCCGATGGCAGCTACACCTACAACCTCGACTCCAGCAATGCCGCGGTGCTGGCCCTCGGGCCGCTGCAGTTCCTCAATGAGCGTTTCACCTATCAGGTCAGCGACCGTGGCGGGCAGAGCGATCTGGCGGAAATCCACATCATCATTCGTGGCCGCAACATTGCCCCGGTGGCCGACACCGACACAGCCACGGCGATCGAGGCCGGTGGCAGCAACAACGATCAACCCGGCCTCAACCCCGGCGGCAATGTGCTGGACAACGACACCGATGCCGAAAGCGATCCGCTGTCGGTGATCGGTATTCACACCGGCACCGTCAACGCCATCGGCACGGTTGGCAGTGTCGGCACTTCTCTGCGCGGTTTGTATGGAGACCTGTTGATCAACGCCGATGGCAGCTACACCTACACCGTCGACAACAATCTTGCTGCGGTACAAGCCTTGCGCCAGAGCGGCCAGACGCTCGACGAAGTGTTCACCTACACCATCGTTGATCGCTGGGGCGCTACCAGCAGCGCCGAGTTGCGGATCACCGTCGATGGCCGCAACGACACGCCGGTGGCGGCGGATGACAGCGCCACGGCGCTTGAGGCCGGCGGCGTCAACAACGGCACAGCGGGCAGCAATGCCACCGGCAACGTGCTGGACAACGACACTGACGTCGACAGCCTCGCCAATGGCGAAAGCAAACAGGTGCAAAGCGTCAGCAATCAGGCCGGCCAGTCCACCGGCGCCGGACAGGTGCTGATCGGGCTTTATGGGCAACTGACGTTGAATGCCGATGGCAGTTATACCTACGTGATCGACAACAATAATCCTGTCGTTCAGGCCTTGCGCACGGCGGGCGAAACCCTCAGCGAAACCTTCACCTACCGCATGGTCGATACGGCCGGCGCGACCTCGGACGCGCGCCTGACCGTGGTGATTCAGGGGGCCAACGACGCGCCGGTGGCACAGAATGACAGCGGTTTTGCCAGCGATCAGGCCCCTGCCCCGCAAACCACCGGCAACGTGTTGCCCAACGATGGCGACGTCGATGCCAATGACGGCCTCATCGTGGTCGGCATTCGCACCGGCGCCGAAGCTGATTCAGGAACTGCCGGGGTGATCGGCCAGCCGATCATCGGCCTCTACGGCACACTGGTGTTGAACGCCGACGGCAGCTACACCTACACCATCGATCAGAACAACCCCGCCGTCCTCGCCGCCGCCGGCCTCGGGCAGATCCTGCGCGACGTGTTCACCTACACCATCAACGACCGTGCCGGCGCCAGTGATCAGGCTGAACTGGTAATTACTCTCGACATCGCCACGCCGTTCATACCGGCCCCGGGCGGCAACAACTTCGAGCGCGACCCGAACACCCTCAACCGCAACTTCCTCATCCCTGATCCGCAACCTGCGGTGTTCGTCACGCCTGTGGTCGAGCGTGCGGCGCAAATCTCCGAACTGTCGGTGTGGGGCGTCGACGGCAGCAACCTGCGTCTGGCGGCAGTCGGTGAGTTCACCAGTGAGTCGGTGGGCAATGGTCTGGGATTGGTGCCGGGGCAATTCGTCCAGCAAGCGGTGCGCACCAGTCGCCTCGAAAGCGAACTCGACCTGCTGTGGATTCAAGGCCGACAGGGCCGGACCGGTTTGAGTGCCGATGGCTTGTTGAGCGATCCGTCGCTGTTCACCCTGAACCCGGCCGACCTGACGCACAGCCCGGCACATGCGGAAAAACAACAGGAAAAACCACGGGGCAAGGGCTTCAGCGCGCAATTGCGCGATGCCGCGCAACGGCGCACGCCACGCTAAAACGATCGATCTGAAGAAAACATCGAAGAATGCAAAGGAATGAACATGCGCCTAAATGCGACCCGGCTTCTCAGTACCGCCATCGCTTCTGCACTGTTGCTCAGTGCTTGCTCATCCACGGAGCCGAAACCCTCAACCGATGAAGAGAACCGCCAAAGGATCATTGCCGACCAGTCACGCATGTATTCCGGTCAGGAGCCGGTTACCGCGCCGATCACCTTTTACGAAGCCGCCGCGCGGGCGTTGAAATACAACCTCGATTACCGCCTGAAGCTGATGGAAAGTGCGCTGGCCTCGGACCTGCGCGACGTTTCCAGCCATGAAATGCTGCCGCGTCTGGTCGCTTCGGCCGGTTACGCCGGGCGCGACAACGATTCCGGCGGCACCTCGATCGGCATCGAGGATCGCCAGGTCAGCTTGCGCCCCTCGACCTCGGAAGAACGCTATCGCGAAGTCTACGGCCTGGGTCTGAGCTGGAGCCTGCTGGATTTCGGCGTCGCCTATTACCGTACGCAACAGAAATCCGACCAGATCCTCATGGCTGAAGAACGCCGGCGCAAAGTCGCGCAGAACGTCCTGCAAGACGTGCGCAACGCTTACTGGCGAGCGCTCGGCGCGCAACGCTTGATGCCGGAAGTCGACAAGCTTTTGATGCGCACTCACACCGCACTGACCTCCGCCCGCGAGGCGGAAAGCCGTGGTCTGCTGCCGCGTCAGGAAATCCTCGCCTATCAGCGCGCGTTGCTCGACTCGATCTACCTGCTGACCGTGCGCCGTCAGGACCTGGAGTTCGCCCAGGCCGAACTGTCGGCGCTGATGTCGTTGCCGCCCGGCTCGAAAATGATCCTCGCCGACATGCCCGATCCGCCGCTGCCGGAAGTCCGCCAGAGCATGGCGCGGCTGGAGCAGTTGTCGCTGGAGAACCGCCCGGAAATCATGGAAGAGTGGTACCGCAAACGCGTCAACCAGAAGGATCTGGAGATCGCCAAGGCGCAGTTGTGGCCGAACGTCAGCGTCGATTTCGGCTACAAGTACGATTCCAACAAATACCTCTACAACAACGACTGGATGAGCACCGGCCTGCAAGTGTCGATGAACCTGATCCGCCTGCTGCAATTGCCGTCGCTGAACGCCGCAGAAAAATCCCAAGGCGAAACCGACGACACCCGGCGCGTGGCGCTGTCGATGGCGATACTCACACAGGTTCGCGTCGGCACCCTGCGCTATCAACTGGCCCGCCAGGAAGTGGCGTTCGCCGAAGACAGCCTGCGCGTCGATCGCAGCCTGCTCGATTACGCTCAAGCGGCGAAAACCGGCGCTTTGGGTTCGGAACTGGAGGTGATTCGTTCAGAGGGCCGCTACCTGCTGTCGCGTTATCAGCGTGAAGCAGCGTTCTCCAGCGCTCAGGCCGCCTGGGGGCGGATGTACAACTCGGTGGGCCTCGATGTGCTGCCGAAAGAAATCTCGCAACACGACGTCAAGACCCTCGCCCGGGAAATCCAGCGCACCCTGAATGAACAAGAACAACAACGCCTGCTCGCCACCACTTCGCAAGGAACGCCGAATGCGCAAAATCGCCCTTGAGCCCCGTTTCGGGGCCCTGTTGTTGGCCAGTCTGATCCTGCCCGTCCACGCCGAAGAAAGTCCTTCGGCTCCCGCTCTGGAAAGTGCCAGTGCGATTCGTGTGTTACTCGCCGCCGAACTGGAGACCACGCTCTCCAGCCAGATGGCCGGCACCCTTGGTGAGCTGAAAGCCGGCTTCGGTGAACAGGTGACCAAATCCGAACTGCTCGCCCGCTTCAACTGCAATGAAGCCGAAGCGCGTTCGAAAGTCGCGGCGGCGGAACTGGCCATGGCCAAACAGAACCTGCAGGCCAAACAGCAATTGCGCCAGCTCAACGCGGTCGGCGATATCGAAGTGTCGATGGCCAACACTGAAGTGCAAAAGGCTGACGGCGCGCGGGCCATGGGCGCGGCGCAAAGCAGCTATTGCCAGGTGCTCGCGCCGTTTTCCGGGCGCGTGGCCAAGGTTTACGTCAAGCCTTACCAAACGGTATCGGCCGGGACGCCGCTGTTCGATCTGGTCAGTGACGGCGCACTGAAAGTCCGCCTGAACGTGCCGTCCAATCTTCTCAAAGACCTCAAACCCGGGTTGCCGCTACAAGTCAGCATCCACGAAACCGGCAAGACCTACCCGGCCCATGTCAGCGCCATCAACTCGCGGGTCGATGCGGTGGCACAGACCGTTGAGCTCGAAGCGCAACTCAACAACAAATACCCCGACCTGATGGCCGGCATGAGCGGCACCGCGCAATTCGAACAAGTCGCTCGCCCATGACCATGAACGAGCCGCTGCCCCACCCTCACCTGCTGCTCGAACTCGATGCGTTGCGGGACAAGGCCATGGCCGCCGACTCGCTGAACAGTCTGGCGTTCAGCATGGCCAACGATTTGTACCCGCTGCTGCCATTTCATCAGGCGCTGGTGTTTGCCCAGCGCGAGTCCTCGTTGGAACTGCTCAACGTCTCGGGGCTTTCACGGCCCAGCGAGGATTCGCCGTATCTGGTCTGGCTGCGCCGCGCCAGTCGATGGGTTGCGGCGCAAGTGCCCGACGCTGAGCCGGTGTGGATCGCTCAGGACACCGCCAACCCGCCGGCGGACATCGCCGAAGGCTGGAACGAGTGGTGGCCCTCTGGATTGTGGTGCGTGCCAGTACAGGATCGGGACAATCAGCGACTGGGCCTGTTGATCCTGTTGCTGGAGCAGGAACCGCCAGCGGTGTTGTGGCAACACCTCAAAGGGTTGGTCGCGACCTGGGCCTATTGCTGGTCGGCGCTGACCCGGCGCAAACGCTTCGGTCGCTGGCGACTCAATCGCAAGCACCTGCTGCTCGGCGTGATCGCGCTCGGTGCGCTGCTGTTGCTGCCGGTGCGGCAAACGGCATTGGCGCCGACGGAAATCGTCTCGCGCCAGGCGCAGATCATCAGCTCGCCGATCGATGGCGTGATCGAAAGGATTCAGGTTCGGCCCAACCAACCGGTAGACGCCGGCACGCCGTTGTTTTCGCTGGATGAAACCACGCTGCGCAGTCGCGCCGAAGTGCTCGGCAAGGAGGTCGCCGTCGCCGATGCGGAATTGCAAGCGGCCAGCCAGCGGGCCTTCGATAATCAGCAAAGCAAAAGCGAACTGACCTTGCTCGCCGGCCGCGCGCAACAACGCCGCGCAGAGCTGGCAGCGGTGCAGGCGCAACTCAAGCGTACGCAAGTGCTGTCGCCACGGAGCGGCGTCGCGGTGTTCAGCGATCCCAATGATTGGCTGGGCAAACCGGTGGTGACCGGCGAACGCATCATGCAAGTGGCCGACCCGACGCAACCCGCCATGCTGATCCAATTGGCCGTGGCCGACGCGATTGCCCTGGAACCGGGCGCTGAAGTGACGTTGTTTCTCACCGCCTACCCGCTGGCACGGCTCAAAGGCCAAATTCTGGAAACCAGTTATCAGGCGCGGCCCAGCGATGAAGGCGTGGTCGCTTACCGCTTGCTCGCCAGCATCGACGGCGCTCCGGAACACGCACGCCTCGGCCTGCACGGCACCGCGAAACTCTACGGCGGTCGAGTGATGCTCGGTTATTACCTGCTGCGCCGACCACTGGCGACGCTGCGTGCGTGGAGCGGCTGGTGATGCTGGATCCGGCCGACCTGCCCGTACCGCCCCTGCGCGAGGACTTGCGCCTGAGCGAAGCAGCCCACGGCAGCAACGGCGAACCGGCGTGGGTGATTCAGGACACGGTGATCAACCGCTTCTACCGCATCGGCTGGCTGGAGTTCGAATGCCTGCTGCGTTGGGGTCAGTCGCCGCGCCAGATCAGCGAACAGATCGCAGAAGGCACCGCGCTGAAGCCGGATGTCGAGCAGGTCCTCGATTTTCGCCAGTTTCTCGAACAGCATCAATTGCTGCGCGCCGGTCCCACCGCCCTGGAGCGATTGAAAGAGAAAAGCGAACAAGGCACATGGCTGACCTGGCGCTGGTGGCTGCACCATTACCTGTTTTTCCGTATTCCGTTGCTGCGTCCGCAACAACCGTTGCAGGTATTGGCACGGGCGCTGGGTTGGCTGTTTCATCCACTCACCGGGATTATCGTGCTGAGCCTGAGCCTGCTCGGGATCATTCTGGTATTACAGCAGTGGGACGTGTTCACCAGCGCGGTGGTCGAGTCGTTTTCCACCGAGGGCCTGCTCAGTTTCGCTGTGGCATTGATCGTGGCGAAAACCCTGCATGAACTTGGGCATGCCTTGGTCGCGACACGCCTGGGCTTGCGCGTCGGGCACATGGGCATCGCATTTGTGGTGATGTGGCCAATGCTCTACACCGATACAGGCGAGAGCTGGAAACTCAGCCGTTCGCGGCAACGGTTGGCAATTGCTTCGGCAGGGATCGTGACCGAGTTGTCGCTGGCCGGACTGTCGACGCTGGGCTGGGCGTTGTGCGATCCGGGCGCGTTGCGCAATGCCCTGCTGTACCTCGCGACCACCAGCTGGTTGCTGTCACTGGCGCTGAATGCCAGCCCGTTCATGCGCTTCGATGGTTACTTCATCCTTTCCGACCTGCTGGATTTTCCCAACCTGCACGAACGCGCTTCGGCGCTGGCGCGCGTCACCCTGCGGCGCAATCTGTTGGGTTTGCAGGAAGACTGGCCGGAAACGTTTCCCACCGGTCAGCGGCGTTTGCTGGTGACCTTCGCGATCCTCACCTGGATTTATCGCCTGGTCCTGTTTCTGGGGATCGCCCTGGCGGTCTATCTGTTCTTCTTCAAGGTTCTGGGGATTTTCCTGTTCATGGTCGAACTGTCGTGGTTTATCGCTCTGCCCGTGATGCGTGAACTGGGTCACTGGTGGAAAAGTCGGGCGGCGATTCAGAGCCGCCGCAAATTGGGGTTTTACGCGGTGTTGCTGGCGATTGTAGTGGGTCTGGCGCTGCCTTGGCGCACGCAGATCGACGCGGTCGGAGTGGCCCGCGCCGAGCATCAACTACGCGTATACGCCCCCTATCCGGCGCGTCTGCAATCGATTCATCCGGACGGCCCGGTGAAGGCTGGAGAAACCCTGATTACCCTCGATGAGCCGGACATCGCCTCACGCCTGCAATCGAGCGAAGCCAATGCCCGTAGCTATGAAGCAAGATTGTCGGGGCTGATCGCCGACCCCGCAGGTCTGGCCGAAGATGCCGTGACTCGCCAGCGCCTCAATGTGCAATTCGAAGAGGCCCGCGCGGCTCGGTCGGAGATCGCCCGGCTCAACCTGCAGACACCGTTCGCCGGGGTGTGGCTGGACGTCAATCATGACTGGAAGCCGGGGCAATGGGTCGGCCGTCAGGAGTCGCTGGGCATGCTGATCGATCCGCGCAGTTGGCAGGTCGACGCGTATGTCGCGCAGGATCAGGTGCATCGCATGGCCACCGGTGATCGCGTGCGCTTTTATCCCGACGGCCAGACCACGCCGCTTAGCGGTCGCGTGGTGCAAATCGGCAGCACCCGCGCCGGTCAGTTGTCGCACCGCATGTTGTCCTCACGCTTCGGTGGGCCGGTGCCGACCACCAATGCTGAACATTCGTTGATTCCGAGCAGTGCGTTGTTTCAGGTATTGATTCAGCTGGATGAGCCGTTGCCGAGCCTGCGCGAAACCCGTGGGCATCTGAAAATCGAGGGTGAGCGGCGCAGCTTGCTGGGGGACGGCGCCACCCATGTGCTCGCGGTATTGATGCGCGAGAGCGGATTTTGACAAACGGGTTCAGCCGGCGACGACAAACACGATGATCGGCCCACACACCGCCAGCAACACGTTGGAAATCGCATAACACACCGTGAAGCCGATCACCGGGGTGTTACTCCCCGACTGCTCGATGATCTTGTTCATCGACGCCGCTTCCGTCTGCGCACCGGCCAACGCGCCAAACAGAATCATCGGGTGCAGGCGCAACACATAACGGCCAAAATACAACGCCACCAGCGGCGGCAGGATCGTCACCACCGCACCGGACAGCAACAGCGCCAGCCCCTGCTCTTTCATCGCCGCAAACGCTGCCGGCCCGGCGAGCAGACCCACCACTGCGCCAAACGCGGTCAAACCGAATTCGGAAAATGCCCACTGTGCCGCCGGGGGCAATGCGCCAATTTCCGGGTGGCGCGAGTTGTACCAGCCGATTACCAGCGCGGCGACCAATACTCCGCCGCCGATCCCCAACTCAACCGGAATCATGCCGATGTGGGTCGACAACAAGCCCAGCAACGAACCGATCACCATGCCCAGGGTGTGCACGGCGATATCGCTTTTGTAGTTGTTCTTGCGGATGCGGCCCAGGCGTTTGGCCATGGCCTCGACACTGGCAGTACGCCCGGTGAGCGAAACCAAATCGCCGCGACGCAACACGGTGTTGGGCAGCAACGGCAAGTCATAGCCCTGACGGCTGATGTTGTTGACGAAGCATCCCAGGCGCCGATCAGTCGCCAGGCGCGATTTGGCTTGGTGGATGGTCTTGCCCGCGAACTCCGCCGAGGTCAGCACGATGTCCACTTGGCGAGTGGCAAACGACAACGCTTCGGGATGATCGATTTCCGGCCCGACCCAATGACTGAGGTTGCCCACCGCATCGCGCAGGGCGTAAACGCCGATGACATCGCCGGCCATGAGCACGAAGTCTTCATCGCGCTCAATGACCTTGCCGGCGCGCACCACACGCTCGACCGTCAGTGACTCGTGCGGTTTTTCCAGATCAATGATGCGCAGCCCGGCGGCCTGACCGTTTTCCGCAACCTGATGGGCACGCACGACCATGCGCGTGTACGGCACGGTGATCGCCTCCTCTTCCTTGGCGATCCCCAGCTCCAGTTCGAGTTCCCGCGCCGATTCGCGCAGGTTCACGCCCAACAGTTTCGGCGCAATGCTGCCGACAAAAACGATCAGGCCAATGGTGCCGAACAAGTAGGTAATCGCGTAAGCAATCGCCATATGACTGTTGAGTTGCGCCTTGGCCGCTGCATCCAGCGTCAGTTGATTGATAGCGCTGGTCGCAGTGCCCATGATCGCCGTATCGGTCAGCGCACCGGCGCCGAGGCCTGCGGTGAAACCAGCGTCGAAATCGAAGATCGCGTACATCAGCAGAATCGCCCCCAGCGCCGTGGCGCACAGCACCACCGAGAGCAAGACCAGTTTCAGCGTGCCGCGATTGAGGCTGCCGAAAAACTCCGGCCCGCTCTTGAAACCGACTGCGTAGATAAACATCACGAAAAATACCGACTTCAAGCCTGCCGGCACTTCCAGGCCGATCTGACCGATCAGCAACCCCATCAGCAGTGCACCGGCCACCGAGCCCAAGTGAAAACTGCCGAGGCGAATCCGACCGATAAACACACCCAGGGCAATCGCCAGAAACACGGCGATTTCCGGATCAGTGCGCAAGGCGTGGAGGATGAATTCGAGCATGGGCCAACTCCCTTTGAGCGGCGGTCACTGATCGTCCGATCTTGAGCAGACGCGGCGTACACCTTATCCATTTGGCAGATATGTAAGCCAGCGTAGTTGAGCGATGAATGAATACAACTACAGGTCATCCGACCTGCCGCGATGATGCTCGCGATGTGCTCGTGTTCTTCTGGGGATCCGGTGGCTGCCCTGACGCGGGACCAGCTTGCGACAGCGGATAACGGGGACGTTCCCCGGTAGCATCCGAGAAGCCGTGGGAAGTGACTGAGGGCCGAAAATTGCGAGAGCGATATTTTGGCGGGGACAAAAACTAAGGGCCTGCATGACATATGTCATGCAAGCCCTTGATATTTATGGTGCCCGAAGCCGGAATCGAACCGGCACGCCCTTACGAGCGGGGGATTTTAAGTCCATTATTTTTCCCTTATAAATCATATACTTATAGTATTTATTTTTCCGCATCACACAGTTTCCTTGTTCGTTCTAGGGTAGTGAAACCAGGACCTCAAAAGAAATTGCGGAAAGAATTCGGGCCGCCGGAAGCCCGCACTTCAAGGCAAGGCAGACGGATGTCCGTCGTGTTCGACAGGGTAAATTGCTGCAGAAGTTCCAGGGTTTGGAACTACACAGCGTTCGGCAGGTTCAGTGCGGCCAATGTTTCGGCCATGCTTACTCCCATTTCCAACCGATGGTGTTCGCCGACGGCTCAGGCGTCAGCTCGAATTACCCGACATTGATCAGCGGCCAGCCGCCTCCCGGGTCAGTACAGCCGTCGATCAATTACCCTTGCAGTACGTGCCCGTAAGGAAGGATTACCCGCAGCAGGTCGTCGGACTTGGGTCCTTGTAAATAATGCTGCAGTTCAATGCTAGCGCGTCCAGTGCCGGTATCGCTCAAGCGCACTGGACATTCGAGCGTCGTTCGCTCGATCGGACCCTGCCCGAGATAATGGGCGATCCCCACTACGGTTACCACGCACTCATAAACTTCAGACATGCACGGTTGGTCCCTGTTGGAGTAAATGGCGATGCAGGCATCAACCAGACAGTCAGACAATGGTAGACCAGCCCCTATAGGACTGGTATGCACGCTGCCCAAAAAAGGCCCCACACTGGGACTAGGTGTGGGGGCCGATTGAACATAGGGTGGAATTATTGGTAACGTGGTGGTGCCTCAGTCGCCATCAAAGAAGCCACTGCCCGAATCCGCTGGCCTGCCCAGCACATAGCAGGCCACCGCCTGCGCGTTGTAGTGGTCATAACCGGGCACCACGGCCAAAAGTGTCCAACCGTCAGCCAAGCGTTGATTGACCTGCGCTGCGTGCAACTCTTCCACCACCTCCACCGCGTCATTGATCTGCATCGGTCTTGCTCCTTGAGGACTGAGTTGACCAGTGTAGCCGGCCGGGCTGGAGTTCCTTTCAGACCGAGTGTCGTAGACACTGATTTTTCTCAGCACGTATTCGTTTTAGATATCGCAAAAAAACCATAGGGAAAACCTTATGCCTTTACTGCATCGATATGAATCACTACTGCTTAAAAAAAACGTATGCCTATCACAGCCCTACGCGCATCGCATGAGTCAGTGCCTAGCATTGCGGCTTCAATACTGTTCGTCACTCAGAACGATCAACAAATTTTCGGTATTGGATGAGATCGCACTTCTTGAAAAAACATCGACAAGTCGGCCTACGGGTACGAAAGCGGCTGAAAAATTCAGAGGCCCCATTTTAGGACGGTTCTGGCACAAGCATTACTTTGACGCAAAGCATCTGCCCCAGAACATTTTGAACAAATGGTTCGGCGATTACGCAGTGAAAGAGGGAGTGCTGAAGATGAAGCTGCATGAAGTTTTGATGATGGAGGAGGATGATACGGACATGGATAAGTACTGGGAGGCAAAGGCCAACCATGTGGCACACGCGCTCGTATATGGGGGGATTGAGGCGAGAAGGAATAGGAAAGCGTTGACGGGCGAATGGATAATTTATTATGAGCACGCCGGACTGAATTATTACTTAGATTTAGCTGACCATAAGGAATTGGAGGATCAGCAAAAGCTTTTTGATCGCCTAATGGATGAATGCGCATGGGAGTTCCCTTTCGCGTTCAAATCGTCAGCTGCTGAAAGTTTCGCAACATCTGGCTAAGTCATCCGCGCTCAGCTCGTCGCGGCTAAGAATCTGGCGGTGAAGGAGAGATTCGAACTCCACAACTTCTGCGACAACAAATATTCACTGCGATACCTTGTCAATGACACCTTTTCGCCAGAAGAAGTCGCCTGATGAGACAGCCTTCCACCCGAAGCGGAATATCACTTAGGGCTTACTGAGATTTTTGCCAAAATAATCTATGACCTCATTGGCCTGCGTACCCTGGCGGAAACGTTTCTGACCTTCGAAGTCAGTCGAGGGCAGCATGTGGATTATCTGATGATCCGCATAGAGGGACATAACATCATGCGGACTCAACCCTCCGGCGCGTTGTCCCGTAAGCGTGTTAGTCGCCTCAATGGCTGCACCAATCATTACGTCCGCCAGCTGTACTGCAGGACTAGTCCTCGAGTCGACTTGCGTCACTGACTGGAGCTTGAGTGGAAAGGTGAGGCTTGCGATCTCCGATTGGCGAAATGTCACCTCGTCCTTGTGATTAATAAAGCGCAACAGCAAGTCATGGTAAGAGAGCAGGTTCTTGGACTGATCATGCTCAACCAAGTAGGGACCATCAGCCATGACTTCCATCCGGCTTATCAGCGATTGCAACACCACAAAAGCGGCGTCAGTGGTGACACCTGATGTGGCGATCGCTTGAAGGCATTCCGGCGCGGCATACTTCGCCAAAGGCCCCAACGCCTCCGGTAGTTCCTGCCAGCGAGTGGCGCGAGCAGCTGCTACGAGGTCAGCAAGTGCTGCTGGGCTTTTTTCCTTTACGGCGCGCTGGAAACAAACGAGCATCAGCCTAAAGGCTGTCTCTCCGAGAAGAGTGGGGCCCGCCACATAAAGCAGCGACCCGAGCGCATAGTTCTGACCATCCTTATAAAAGTCGCATCCGCGCTCGTAGTAGTACGGTTCAACTGCGTAATCCAGAAACATCAACAGCAGCAAAAAGCGCTTGTCACAGACGTAGGTAACGCACTTGTGATGGGTCAGGACATCGCGCATTAACGCCAGAAGCCGTGGGTGATTGGCTGACCGGCGTGACAGAGCGCGGTACTTGAGCTCTTCCGCTTGTAGCTTAGGAAAGTGCTCTTGGATCAAGCGTCTGGCCTGATCATCATCAATGGCAATGGCAGCGGCCCCTTGGAACCTCTGCTCGAGGTTCAGCAGGTCAAATCCGGTATAGCCACTTTCGTCGACTCTAAAGCACTCCATACGCAACTCCCGGGGGTCGCCGACAGCACTGGAAGAGAATGGCTCTTCTTCTGTATGTGCCGCAGGGTTACTAATGACGACGGACAGTTATCGCGGATTAGCAGCATCGGCGACCGCTTGCACAACTGCCGCCTGGGCAGCTCCAGCGATAGCAACAGGCATTGAGCCAAGCCGAAGCTGATTGATCCTTTCAAGGGTTTCCACAATGGTGAGGACGAGGTTCGGATCGTAGTCATCTCTGTCAGCCTCTTCGTGAATACCTTTGTTTAGATACGTCCATACGTTCGATTGAACCGGAACACCTATTACGTCTCCAAGCCCCTGAACGACGCCTGGTTTGTCCTGATGCACGAATGTTCTGGCGTCATCGAGCCGCTTTTTCAAAGCCTCGCAGAGATTTCTCAGATTTGGCTCCGCCCCGCGGCCAGCGAGCGGCAGGGTTATTACACCGAGGTCGTTCTTGCCGAGCCACTTCCAAATCTTGTCCGTAAGCATTTCCAGTGCCTGCCTGGATGCGCCCAATGCGTTGCGCCAGTCACCAATGTCCAAAGCAGCACGGGCTTGCTGCAGATAGTTGAAGGTGTTCTCGTTACCCATTACCCGCGGCCGGTGATCCCCGATATGGGGCATGAAGTAGTAAGCCGTCCATTGGCCTCTCTCGACATGATTCTGCAGATCCTTGATGAATTCGCTGCTGTGGCACGTGACGATAATTTGAGTTGCTGCGAAGCGATCGCTCTGGAAAATCGCCTCTCTGATGCCTTCACGGTGCTCGGTGTCAATCGCGTTGATCGCATCGTCAAAGATGATCGTCGGCGCCTGAATATGCAGTGCCTTTGCAAGAAGGATTGCAACGCCCAGGCAACGAACATGCCCCTCGCTGAGGACGTGCAACGCATCTACCCTAGTCTCTGGAGCAGCGCGAAACGCCAGCCCGATGCGCTCGTCTTCGTTGGTCGGCAGATAAAGTGCCGCTAGCTTGTCGCCGTCATGATCGCGTCTATTGAACTCGTTGTAGATCTCCAGAGCGACAGTGTTAAGCCCCGCTATGAGCGCACCGGGCAGCTCTGATCTGAACTGCCTGAGTAGCCTCAAGAATTCGTCATAGGCCGCTTTAATGCGTCGACCGAGTGCTAGCTGCACTGCCTCTTGCTGCACTGCATCGATGAGCGCAGCGTTTGCTTGGTCAAAGTTGGCAATTGTCTGTCTAGCTATGCCAACTAGTCGAGCCACCTCAGCGCGGCGTGTTTGAAAACCAGCTACAGCCTGCGCTGCCTGAACGAGTCGAGTGCGTTCATGTGCCAGTGCCGCGCGATCTGCCAGTGCCTGGTTTGTCTGAGCATCAATCCTTTCGCACTCGGCTGCTAAGTCGATGATCCGTTGCGCCATCGAAGGCGTATCGCCTTGTTTTACACCGCTCGCTTTCCACCAGGCAGCACTGTGGTCAGCACCAGGTGATGCGAGATATCGCAACCTGTCATCAGCATGATCAGGGTGGGCACTAACTCGCTGACCGAAGGCAGTTAAAAGCCCCTCCAAACCTCGGGAAGCGCGTTCCCATTCGCCTCGCACTGTGTTTTTTTCAGCCTGCAAGTTGGCGAGCTCTTGAAGCTGAGCCAGACCGTTACGTGCCTGCACGTAAGGGTCACGTACAACGTGATAGTCACCATTGATTGGCGTCCCACAAGCGGGGCAGTTATCGGGCGACAAGGCTTGTAGGCCAAGAACCGCGTTGTACAGATTTTGGAAGGAGGTCTCACCAGTCTTTGCGGTGAGCCTTTTGTCCACATCCTCAAGCCGCTCCTGCTCACGATCAGCAGCCTGATATGCCATAGCTAACGCGTTGTTGCTGACGCCATAAACACCTGGTGTTGGCCCATCCAGTTGCGCATTGAGGTAATGCAGACGACCTGGAGCTGCATCGCTGCCTATGAGTTCAAGAAGCTGATGGTACGAAAGGCCGGCAGCATAAGTTCCGGCATAAGCAGCTTCCTCTTGCGCGATTGCCTGAACTGCTTGGAGCTCGCCATTTATTGTCGCTTGATCGCGCTGCAGTGCTGCACGCTGTGTTTCCAACTCTTGCTGTTTGATCGCAACTAGGTCGAGCTGCTGGTCCATCGACTCGTTGAAGTTAGTGACGAAGTCATGGAATTGCTCCATACCAAACAGAGCCGCTATCAGATCCTTCTTTTCGCCTGCGCTCTTAGCAGCAATTCGCGAAAAGTTATCTATGCGGTTTTTCTCAACGAAGCAGAATCGATAGGCCTCTGAGTCCGCTTGCACTGTCGACACCTGACCGTCCGCACCTCGCGCAGCGAGGACGGGGGCTTCATACCTATTTTCGTGAAGGTTCGCGAAATAGCGCTGAGGAGGGATTCGCTTAGCCGACGCCTCATCTACGCCCCCCAAAAGTGCCAGCTCTAACGCCTCGCAGAGGCTCGTTTTGCCGCTGCCATTAGGGCCGTAGAACATGGTAATTCGCTGAGGAAAGTTGAACGTCTCAGCCACTCGGAAGCCACGAAAAGGGCCGACGGTTAGACGATCCAATGCGCTCCACGCCCACTGGCCAACAGTAATCGCCCCAGCAACTGCGGGAGGAGTGAAATCTGTCTGGAGCAGAGACTCTCTAGCCTTAGCGGCCAATACCACCGATCGGCGGCTCAAAGCACGCGAGTTTGCGGCCACAGTGTCGAAGTTTTGGTCGACCAGATTAGCAAAGCGTCGAGTGTCTTCGGTAGAACCGCGTTCTGGAACATGAAGCCAAGCTAGGAATTGCTGGTAGTCATGCAGAGCCGAACTCATATCGTTTACCTCCTGTAAACGTACCGCGGTCAACATCCAATCGCTGCGATAATTCCAACCACATCTTCTGATGCCGAAATCGAATTGGCAAGAGCGTCGGATTCAATAACCCCAAGCCCTTCAGGGACTAAGTGCGCGATGTCGAGGTAGCGCGATCAAAATCAAAGCCCCCGCTGGCTGGCTTCGGTGAAAGCAACACTAAATTGATCCGCAGAGGCGCTATGCATGATCACGATCCGAATGCATCGCTGCCAAACTGTTGCCTATGAGGTTGAAGAGAACTGCGAGGAAACCTGAGCCGAAGGCACGAACATGTTCCATAATCAAAGCGGAACAGTTCGAGTCATAACTTATTGAAATTACTTGATTTATTTACGGACTTGAAAACCGTCGACTGTAACAGGTCCATGAGTTCGAATCCCATCGCCTCCGCCATATTTTGTCCCGACAAAGCCCTGATTATTCAGGGCTTTGTCGTTTCTGGCATTCAGGAAATTTGCTCCTCTCTCTTTGGATCGTTTCCGCATCTTTTCGGGCATTTCCGCAACCCTACCCTTCTGACACCGTTAAGTGCTCAACAAAACTAAGCACAGCGCGACGGTAGCATTGAATGCTCAGTAGACCGCTTTCGTCCATTAGCTGCCGCTCACGAACACCTGCTTTCGGCCAGAAGCTGCCCGTCACAGGCGTCCCCCCTTTGGTTGATGACAGTCTTCGACGACCACCCTGCCGCGCACCCCAAGATGCGCGGCAGGAGGATAAATATCCACTTGGCCAAGCGCGACGCGGTGGAATCTCAGAACAACGACACCGGTATTTTCACGATGACCCGCAGCTCGTCAAAGTTGCCCTCGACCTGATGATTGCTCGCGCGATGCCAGGCGTAACCGGCAAGGATATTGGCCCCCTTCAGCTCGGTTCCCTGGAAGGTATAACTGGCGAAAACACCGGTTTCATTATGGTGCTCGTTATCCTGAAGAGGTGAAGCGGTATAAACACCTTTGCTGCCTCCGTTGTAACCGGTGCCGTCAATACCCCAGCCACGTGTATGCCAAAGTATGCTTTTGAAGCCCGGCACGCCGTAGGCCGCCCAGTCATTGATGTACTTGATCTGCAACGAGGTTTCGTTCGGCCCGTTGAAATAGGAAACCATGGTATTGGGCAACGAAATGGCATTTGATTCTTTGACGTAATCGAAGAACTCATCACCGACTATTTTCTGCAGGCCAAACTCGACGGTATGGTTCTTGAAGCTGGGGGTAACCGTCAGGCCATAGGCCTGCTGATCGATATAACCGGCCTCTTGTTTTCCGCTGGATTGGGTGTTGTAAGCCGACAACTTGACGGAGGTTTTTATTTCTCCTGTCTTGAAGTCCCGGCTTAGGCCTAGATATTCCCGATCCCAGATATCCTGAATACGGGAAACATAGACACTGCTCTTCAACCCGCCCGCACTGGTGTAATCACCGCCCACGTAGGCGGTCCAGTCACTGCTGACCGGGCGCATTGCATATTGAAGCCCTATGGGCTCGGTACCGGCCGCATAGCGGGGCGCCATTTTCGAGAAATAACCGGACTTCAATACCAGACCTTTGATGGATGAGTTTTCGAACGACCATCCATCAAAAGACGCCGGCACGGTACGTGTATCGGAAAAGTTCATCACGGGGTTGGCCACTTGATGACGGCCAATTTTCAATTCCGACTCAGCCATTCGCAACTTCAGCGCGGCAACGCCCAGGCGGCTCCAGCTCGGCTCGACATCACCGTCACTGTTGACCAGCATGCGGTTACTGCCGCCTGCCGCATCAGCGGGGTTGCGCTCCAGTGCAACGACCGAATATGCAGCGAGATCAAGCCCGACGCCCACCGCCCCAGGTGTATACCCGGAGATAAAACCCAGCTTGAAGCCCTGTTGCCAGGCGACTCGGTCATGCGATACCCGTGGCCCATCATCGGTACGATAACGGTAGACCGTGTCTCCCCTGCCGATCTCTTTGGAATACCAGTGCCGGGTATCCAGTGTCAGAGAACTTCCCTTAAAAAAACCGCTGTCGGAATTCTCCGCCAGTGCTTCAACACTCAGCAGCATGCCGGGCAAGACACACGCCAGCACAGCTCCACTCTTTACAGGAAGCCACATAGGGATAACCCTCAACTTTTATTATTTTTATATGCCAATAGCGGATTGTTACGAAGCGACCGAAAGTCAGTTAACCAAAACCTTATCGGGACAGTTCGGACACATACTTGACCAGCTTCTCTGCCATCTCGGCGTTGGCCGTGTTCACGGGAGCAAAGTGATTGGAATCACACAGCGCGTCATACCGCGATTGCACGCCCGCGGTAGTCGCGCGCTTCACGTAATCGCGAACGGAGGGAAAACGGTCACTCTGATTGGTGATGAATATCTGCGGGACTTTTACCAGTGGCATCTGCGCCGGGGAGACTTCCTGCAAACGCTTCTGCAGCGCCTCACCTTGAATGTTGCCAAGCACCTTGGCCTGAACATCGCCGCGTGGCAGGGTCGAATACCACGCCAAGTCGACCACACCATCGAGCACGACCACGCCGGAGATTTTCAACGGGTTTGCGGCATACAGTTCAGACTCCGGCTTCAACAGGCTTCTACCGGCCAGCCACAGCGCGTAATGCCCCCCCGATGAGTGACCAATGGTGACCGTTTTCTTCAAGTCCAACGGGTACGTCTTCGCCAGCTCCTGCAACTTGTCCGCCGCGCTGGCGACCGTTTTGAAAGAGTTCGGCCATTCGCCGTAACTGCCCACACGACTATATTCGATGTTCCACGTCGCGAAGCCTGCCTTGGTCAGCAGGTCAGCGACCGGCGCCATGTAGTCGAGGCTGACATCAGCGCTCCAGCGTCCACCGTGAACAACCACTACAACCGGAAACGGCCCTTTGCCTTTGGGTAAACGCAGGTCGCCGAAGTTATCCAGGCCTTTGCCATAATATTCACGGTGCACATCGCCCATGACCGCGGGTGCGCGCTTCACCGTTTCCTGAAACAGTGACCATTCATCCTGAGGCGCCGACAGCGGCAGTGGTTTTTCGCAGGCAACATTGTTCTCTACGGCCTGAACACCGAAGGCCACAGAGGCCAGCAATAGCGACACGGCAATTTTGCATTTCATTGGGAACCCTACCTTTTTTTGATTTTAAAGTTCACAGCCAGGTTGTTCTTGAGTCGGTTTCGCAGAGCATCAACGCAACAAGCCAAAGCGCTCAGCGAGCGAAAGAGCAGTTACAACCCGGCAAAGATCGCTGTCGGATTCAGGCCCGAGCAGCGTCCAGTTTTAGCCACCGCTTGATCCACTGCACCATGGGGCCGCTGCCTGCCGCCAGGTCGTCGAGGATGTTGAAATGGTCTGAGTCCAGCGCGAGCAGCTCGGCCGGTGCGCCTTGTTCTATGCAGGCGCAGGCATAGTCCATCGTCTGGCGGCGGAATTCGTCCGTCTCGCGCAGCCCGTAGGCCAGCATCAGGGGCGGGAGCCGCGCCGGAATGTGCAATATCGGGCTCAGCGACTCGACTGATTGCCAGGTGAAATCAATCGTCGAGGCCAGAAAGGTATGCGGTAGCGGACGCAAGTCAAACACCCCGCTGACAGCGATGGCGCCTTGGTAGGGTTGGGCCGGCAGGCCATAGTCGCCCACCCAATCGGTCGCCAGCAGCTCGGCCACTCCGTGGGCTCCAGCTGAATGCCCGACCACCACGATGCGCTCGCGATCAATCCCGAACCGCTCGGCGTTGCGCCACAGGAAGCAGAACGCCGCGCGATGCTGGCGTACGATCTCGGCAATGGTGACTTTCGGCGCCAGCGTGTAGTTCTCAATCACCGTCACCACGCCCAGCGCGGCCAAGCCCTTGGCCACGAAGCTCCACTCCTTGCTGGTGGTCGCCCGCCAGTAACCGCCATGAACGAAGAACACTGCCGGGCGCAAGGTTCCGGGGGTTGCCTGTTGGGGGAAAAACACGTCGAAGGTTTCGTCTAGGGTCGGGCCGTAGGGCACGTCCAGCTTATTGGGCAGTTGGGCGCGTGCGATTTGGCTTTGCTCGATGAACCGCTGAACATAGCCATCGAAGTCTTTGACCGAGGCCTCGATGTCGTACTGCTCGTCAAGCTGCGCCGTCGTGGTAAAACGTTGGTAGATCGGGATTTTCATACAGGCATGCTCCGGGGAGTTCTTGGGGGCCAGCGCCATTGGCAATCGTTCGGCAAGAGGTCAGAACGGAAAAACGAGCTTTAGCCAATAGGCGTCGCCTTCGGCGCGATTGCGCACCGCGCGCTCCTGCTGCCACTTTGCGGTCACGAACCAACCCCGCTGACTGCTGTATTTGATCGATGGGCCGATGGCGAACGCGCGGCCTTTATTGTCCTCGACCCGCTCACCGCGGACATCGTCGTCGGTGGTCTGCTGGTACACGTAGCCGCCCACACCGAGCACCCAGCCATTGCTGAGGCCCCAGCCAATGGCATAGTCGGCGTGCAGCTCCTGGCCGGAACGGTAATCAGTGTCGCGGTTGCGCAGGTTGAAGTCGTACATGGTCTTGATGTCGATGTTCAGCCCGTTCGGATCGACGTAGCTGAAGGCCGCCACCGGTTGCACGGTCCAGTAATTACGGCCGATATTGACCAGATCGTCGCGGTCAAAACGTCCCGTGGGAGCGAAGAAATCGATGCCATAGGCGGCATGCATTTTTTCACTGTAGTGGTAGCCCAGGCCGGGGCCGAACGTGATGTCGCCCAGCTCGCGCTTGCGCTGACTGGTGCCGTCGAGCGAGACCTTCAACTCGACCAGCGGCGCGATGGCATGGAACGCCAGACTGCCGCCCAACACCTTCTGCTCGGTGACCCACACGACGCGCGGCGCAATGACATCGGCGCGCAGGCGGAAGTCCACTGGCAGCTGCCGCCCGTCATTGCCGCGCAAACGGTCGGCGCGGTAACGCTGGGCGTAGACGGTGCCATACAGGCCCGGTGGCGGCATGGCGCCAGACAAGTAGTTCTCGGCACCCATAGGGTACATGGAGCCGCCACCTTCGGTGGCGAGGGTTTGCGCGGCCGGCGCGGTCAGCGAGCAGCCCAGTAACAGCCGCGCGGTGACAAGAGATGGGCTTACAGCACTGTTGTTATTGTTCATCGTGTCTACCCATTGATTGGCGAAAAAACCAGGCAGGCGCTCACCTTTCACAAGCGCAGCCGCCCCAGGTCAGGCCCGAATCACCTGCGGGCCTTATCGGAAAAACCTGCAAATAAGCGCTTCAGGTCTTTTTGAGCATGTCGAGGGCAACGTCGACGATCATGTCTTCCTGGCCGCCGATCATCCGGCGCTTGCCCAACTCGACGAGGATGTCGAAAGCCGACAAGCCGTATTTGCTGGCGGCCGCTTCGGCGTGGCGCAGGAAGCTTGAATAAACCCCGGCATAACCCAGCGCGAGCGTTTCGCGGTCGACCCGCACCACCCGCTCCTGCATAGGGCGGACGACGTCTTCGGCGGCATCGATCAGCTTTTTCACATCACAGCCGTGGTTCAGGCCCATGCGCTCGGCCGCGGCGATGAACACTTCCATCGGTGCATTACCTGCGCCGGCGCCCATACCGGTGAGGCTGGCATCGATGCGATCGCAGCCGTTTTCAAGCGCAATCAGGCTGTTGGCCACGCCGAGGCTGAGGTTGTGATGGGCATGCATGCCGGTCTCGGTTGCCGGGTCGAGCACGTCCTTGAGGGCCTTGAAGCGCTCGGCAATGTCCCACATGTTCATCGCCCCGCCCGAGTCCACCACGTAGACGCACTGTGCACCGTAGCTTTCCATCAGCTTGCCTTGCGCGGCGAGTCCGGCGGGGGTTTGCATGTGGCTCATCATGAGGAAACCGACGGTGTCCATACCCAAAGAACGGGCGTATTCGATGTGCTGGCGGGATACGTCGGCTTCGGTACAGTGGGTGGCCACGCGCACGATGCGCGCGCCGGCGTTGTAGGCAGCCTTGAGGTCGTGCACGGTGCCGATCCCCGGCAGCAACAGCGTTGCAATGCGGGCACGCTTGACCACTGCCGCCGCCGACTCGATCCACTCAAGATCGGTGTGGGCACCAAAGCCGTAGTTGAAACTCGACCCCTGCAAGCCATCGCCGTGCGCAACTTCAATGCTGTCTACGCCGGCGTCGTCCAGCGCCTGGGCGATCCGTGCAACTTGTTCGAGGCTGTAGCGGTGACGCACGGCATGCATACCGTCGCGCAGGGTGACGTCGGAAACGTGGATTTTTCTATTCTTGTCGATCATTTTCCCACCCCTTCAGCGGCGAGTTGCGCTTGGGCAATACGTTCGGCGACGGTCAACGCCGCGCTGGTCATGATGTCGAGGTTGCCAGCGAACGCCGGCAGGTAATGCCCGGCACCTTCCACTTCGAGGAACACCGCGACCTTGATGCCGGTGCTCCAGCCCAGACCGGGAATGTTCTGCCGGTTGTCCTCGCCGAAGTGCTCGAACTGAACTTGTTGTTTGAGCCGATAACCCGGCACATAACGACGCACTTCAGCGACCCGCGCCTCGACGGCGCCGGCGATTGCCTGGGTGTCGGCATCCGGCGGCACGAAGCAGTAGATGGTGTCGCGCATAATCAGCGGCGGCTCGGCCGGATTGAGGACGATGATCGCCTTGCCACGGGCGGCTCCGCCCACTTCTACAATGGCGCGAGACGTAGTCTCGGTGAACTCATCGATATTGGCGCGGGTGCCGGGGCCGGCAGACTTGCTGGAAATCGCCGCGACGATTTCGGCGTAATGCACCGGCGCCACGCTCGCCACTGCATGCACGATCGGGATGGTCGCCTGGCCACCGCAGGTGACCATGTTCAGGTTCGGCGCCTCGGCATGCTCGGCGAAGTTCACCACCGGAATCACGAAAGGCCCAAGCGCTGCCGGGGTCAGGTCGATGACGCGCACACCATGGTCGCGCAGTCTGGCGTCATGCACCTTGTGCGCACCTGCCGAAGTGGCGTCAAAGGCGATGCGGATTTTCTTGAAATCGGGCATCGCGAGCAGTCCGTCGATGCCCTCTGCGGTGGTGGGCACGCCGAGACGTTCGGCACGCGCCAGACCGTCGGAGGTCGGGTCGATGCCGACCATTGCAGCCACTTCGAGCATGTCGGAATTGCGCAGGATCTTGATCATCAGATCGGTGCCGATGTTGCCCGAGCCAATGATTGCCACGGGAATGCGAGCAGATGACATCTGTTCTTCTCCTGTCGAGTGCAGGCCAGCGCCTCGGCTGCGGCCCGCACTCGGTGAGTGGGTTCAGCGCAATGGCTTGTAGGCCACGGCTTTGATTTCGATGACCAGATGCGGGTGAGGCAACTGGTGCACGGCTACAGTGGTGCGCGTCGGGCCGTCGGCGTCGAAGAACTGCGCGTAGACCTGGTTGTACTGAGCAAAATCGTTCATGTTGACCAGATAGCTGCACACCTCAACCACGTCTTCGAGGTCGGCATCGACACTGCGCAGAATGTCGCGAATGTTGTTCAGCACCTCGCGGGTCTGCACTTCAATGCACGGGCGCACGCGCCCAGTGGCATCCAGCTCGGCACCGGCGATGCTGTTGTCGGGGCGGCGCGAACTGGTGCCGGAAACGAACAGAAAGTCACCGGCGCGTTTGACGTGCGGAAAGGCGCCCAGCGGGGTGGCCTTGCCATCGACCACGCGGGCACGGGTTTGCGCTTTGTCACTCATGGCTTTACTCCTCGCGCAGCGTTTGGAACGCCACGCTGCCCAGATGCTGGAATTCACAACGTACCGCGACCCCCGGACGCAACGCCACGGCTGCCGTCGCGGCACCGGCCAGCACCAGGCTGCCGGGCTCCAGCGCTTCGCCGTGCTGCGCAGCCAGGCGCGCCGCCGCCACCAGCGCGCGTACTGGTGCCCCGAGGATCGCCGCCGTGCTGCCCATCTCCACCGCGCGGCCGTCGAAGCTCATCACCAGCCCCAGATTGTCGAGATTGGTGTCGGGCCGCTGCCATCCGCCGACCACGAAGCCGGACGACGAAGCGTTGTCGGCGACCACGTCAGGCAGCGAAAACTTGAAGTCGCGGTAGCGCGAGTCAATTACCTCCAGCGCCGGCGCGACGGCTTCGACTGCGGCCAAGGCCTGCAACGGCGTCACCTGCCCTTGCAGACGCTTGCCGAGCAGAAAGCAGACCTCCGGCTCGACACGCGGGTGCACATACCGGGACAAATCAATGCTGCCGCCCTCCTCGATCCACATGTCCGAGGTCAAGCGCCCCCAGATCAGATCGGAAACACCCATCTGGGCCATTTTCGCGCGGCTGGTGAAGCCCATTTTCATGCCCACCTGACGCGCGCCACGGGCAAGACGTTGTTCGATCAACTGGCGCTGCACCTGATAGGCCTCGTCCAGCGTGACGGTGTCTTCACCGCTGAGTTGCAGGGTCGCCTGAGCGAGCCGGGCCGCCTCATCGAGGCGCTGGGCAATACGTTGGATTTTCATGTGGATCACCTCAATTGGCGGGTTCGAAACAGGCCCGGACGCTGCCCAGACCCTGAATGCGTGCCTCGAAAACATCACCGGGCGCGACACTGACCATCGGTCCCAAGGCACCGCTGAGCACCACATCGCCGGCCCGCAGTGGCGTGCCCATATCGACCAGGGTGCGCGCCAGCCACAACGCGGCATTCAAGGGGTGACCCAGGCATGCCGCACCGACGCCGAAAGATACGGGCTCGCCCTGGCGCTCCATGACCATGCCGGCCAGGCGCAGATCCAGATCGGCAAGTTTCACCGGCCGCTGGCCGAGCACGTAGAGGCCGGCCGAGGCGTTGTCGGCGATGGTGTCGAGAATGCTGATGTTCCAGTTGGCGATGCGGCTACCGACCACCTCAATGGCAGGCAGTGCATAGGCGGTAGCCGCGAGCAAATCGCTCAGCACGATGTTTTCGCGGTCCAGATCGCGCTCCAGCACCAGCGCCACTTCCGCCTCGCACTTGGCCTGCATAAGGCGCGGCCAGGCGATCGCCTCGCCATCGGCGACCTCCATGCTGTCGTACAAGGTGCCGAAGTCCGGTTGATCCACGCCCAACTGCTGCTGCACCGCATGCGAGGTGAGGCCGATCTTGCGCCCGGTGATACGCCGCCCGGCGTGGACCTGGCGCTGGGTGTTGAGCTGTTGCACCCGGTAGGCGTCGGCAATCGAGGCCAACTGATCGCGGACCGGCAGCACCGGTTCGCCGCTTGTGGCCGCCTGGTCGAGCAGATCGGCAACTCGTTGAAGTTGTTCGCTCATTGCTCGCTCTCCTGGTCAATGCGTACGCAGACGTTGGTCAGTTCCGAATAAAAGTTCAGTGAGTGCATGCCGCCCTCACGGCCGATGCCGGACAATCCAGCGCCACCGAACGGCGTACGCAGATCGCGCAAAAACCAGGTGTTTACCCAACTGATGCCCACGCGCATGGCCTCGCTGACGCGGTGCGCGCGGCTCAGGTTGGTGGTCCAGATGGTGGCGGCCAGGCCGTAACGGGTGTCGTTGGCGCGGGCGATGACTTCACGCTCGCTGTCGAACGGCGACACGTGGCAGATCGGCCCGAAGATTTCTTCGCGCACCGAACGGGCGTCGTCGGACAGCCCGGCAATGACGGTCGGCTCGACCCATGCGCCGTTATCACGTTCATCACCAAAATGCGGTACGCCGCCACCGGCGATGAAGGTCGCACCTTCCCGGCGCGCAAGTTCGAAGTAACTCAGCACCTTGTCGCGATGCTTGGCCGAAATCAGTGGCCCCATCTGCGTGGCAGGATCGTGGGGCCAGTCGATTTTCATCACCTTGATGCGCTCGGCAATCGCTGTGCAGAAACGCTCGAAAATCGGCCGTTCGACATACACCCGTTCGGAGCACAGGCACACCTGACCGCTGTTGAGAAACAGCGCGCGCATCATGCCGTCGATCATTTTCTCGAAGTCGCAGTCGGCGAAAATGATCGCTGCGTTCTTGCCGCCCAGCTCGAACGACACCGGCTTAACTCCTTCGGCGGCAGCACGCATGATGGTGGTGCCCGTGCGTGATTCGCCCGTGAATGTGATGGCGCTGATGTCCGGGTGCCGGGAAATGAACTCGCCGGCCGAGTCCGGACCGAAACCGTGCACCAGGTTGAACACGCCATCCGGTACACCGGCGGCTTGCATCACTTCGGCGAGCAGCGTCGCGGTGCCGGGAGTGTCTTCGGAAGGTTTGACCACCACCGCGTTGCCGCACGCCAAGGCGGGTGCGACCTTCCAGGTCAGCAACAGCAACGGCAGGTTCCACGGGGAAATCACTCCGACCACGCCGAGTGGCTTGCGGGCGGCGTAGTTCAGCGCGTAGGCACCGTCTGGCAGGTCCAGGCGATGGCTGTCCAGCGGCGCGGTGGCGAGGATGTCTGCGAAGGTACGGAAATTGGCGATGCCGCGTGGCACGTCGATCACCGAGGCCATGGCCAGCGGCTTGCCGGTGTCGGCCATTTCGGCGGCCAGGAAATCGGCCTGGCGACGCTCCATTTCGTCAGCGATCCGGCGCAGGACGTCGACACGTTCAGCGGCGCTGGTGCGGCCCCAGGCGCCAGCGACGGCGCGATGGCCAGCCTTGACCGCCTCGTCCACCAGCTCGCGGCCAGCCTCATGGACCACGGCGACGACGGAGCCGTCGACCGGGCTGATGTCCTCGAAGGTGCGCGGGCTCTCGACCCAGCGACCATTGATAAAATTTCGATAGTTTTTCATGACTGACCTCAATGACACGGCTGACGGCGAGCCTGCAGCCGGCTCGCGAATTTGCAGAGGCCCGGCCCGATAAATCGCGGGCGCAGGCATGCACGGCTTGCGTTGCAACGGCAACGCAAACGGTCTACGGAAAAAAATTGATGCGGCGCGCTTCAGCAGCGGTGATGAGCGAGATCGCGCACCTGCTCGTTCATCCCCTCAGGGGTTGAACTCCACGACAGCGGCGCCGCTGCCATACAACGCGCCGTAGTGATGCACTGTGGCGCCCTGGAAACGCCCACCGAGTGCGCCGAGCAACCAGTGGAAATGCTTGAAACCCATGTCCACCCGCGCTTCGGCGGCATAGGCCGGCAGCACTTCGCGCAGCGCATCGACATCGCCCGCCTCGATCAGCGCCAGAACCTTGCGATTCCAGGCGTCTTCTTCTGCGTGGACGATGCGGTCGTCCTGCGCTTCGATGGGTTTGGTAAACAGGCTCCCGGACAAGCCACCGACGCCCACCACTGCCACGCGCTTGCCTTGTTCGGCAGCGCAGGCCACGGCAATCGCCGCCAGCTTCTCGGTCGCTTCGGCGTTGTCGTAGAGGTTGTTGGACGCCACCACCAGCGGCAACGCTTCGCTGCCCACACTGAGCGCGGTGCTGGCGACGATGGTTCCGGTGTCGATCGGAAAGCCTTGATAGTCGGCGCCACGGGCATTCACACCTTTGGCCCGGCAGGCCTCGATGCAAGCGTTGGCCAGGCTCACATCGCTGTACAAGTCATAGGCCATCTCACCGAATTCGTGCCAGTTTTCGTCGACGTGAATGTCTTCGCTGCGGCGCCGGGTCAGCCAGATCTCATCAAGCACGGCGAACCATTGCGTGGAATAGAGCAGCACCACGTCGGGCCGAGAGGCACGTAATGCGGCGCCGGCCTGTTGCATGGCCTGTCGGAAGCGCTGCCAATTGGGCACATCGGGGCAAAGTTGCGGCAGCGGGCTACCGTGGACCAGAAAAGCCGATACAAGCGTCATGGTTGTTCACCTTGAAAAGAGGTCTGCGAGTCGCGAGGTTCAGGCGGCTTCTGCTGCGGCACGGGCGAGACCGGCCTTGAGCAGATTCCATTCCATTACCGCGTTGCCAGTGCCGATTACCGTGCCGTAGCCGTGCAGTTCCGCCGCCAGTTGCGGGTACTGCATGGCCGCGTGCATCCAGGTGAACGCACCGGACTTCACTTCGGCGAACGCCTCGTCGATGAACTGCGGCAGCAGACGAAAGACTTCATTCATTTCCCCGCGCCGCATCAGCTCGATCATGCGCATGTCCCACTGATACCCCAGTTGGCTCTGCGGATGTTCCTGGGTCATGTCTTCTGGCGGCTCCGGCTCTTGATGAAAATGCCAATGCGATAGAGTGTTGGACGCCAGCAGCACCGCGCGCTTGCCCGATTTGGCGATCGCTTCGCGGGTGGCCTTGCCCAACAGATCCATCTCCACCTGGCCCTCTTCCATGCTCAGGTAATAAGGCGTGTTGTTGGCCGAGATCGACACCACTGGAATGTCCCACTGCGGACGGATCATATGCAGTGCGGTGATGGTGCCGTAGTCGACGCGAAAACGCGGGTTGCGCATCATCTTGGTCTGCAGCCCTGCCTTGCGGCCTTCTTCACAGCAGGCCTCGGCCAGTTCGACGTCGAATTTTATCGAGTAGTCGAAGCGAAACAGGTTGGGAAAGATCGGGTCGACCGAGCGCCCGGCCAGGTGCTCGACACCGATGAAATGATGCCCCACGGACGTGATCCAGTGCGGCGAGTGCACCAGCAGTACGTCCGGCTTCAACGCCTCGACACTGGCGCGCGCCCGCTCATACGCCCAGCGCAATTGTTCCCAGCCGCCCTGGGAGCGTGGTTCGTTCTGCGGTGGGTTTTCCGCATAAAGAATGTGCGGTGGATGAGGGGCCAGAAACCCGCTGATAATTTCACCGTTTGCCATGTCGCTTCTCCTGTTCTTTTTGTGTTGCATCAAGGCAGTGAAGAATCAATCGCGAACTGGAATTCCATTTCAACCAACGCCCCCAACGGCAGCGCATCAACCCCTAGCGAAGTTCGCGCAGGTGGGGTGCACCCCTCGAAGAAAGCTTGCCAATGCTGATTGAGCACGCCGAACTGGCTGAAGTCAGCGCAATAGATCCGCACCAACATCAATTTCTCCAGTCCGAACGTCAGCTCCTTGCACAATTCGCTGAGGTTGATCAGGATCTGCTGCACCTCTGCGGCCATACCGCCGTCTACCAGGCCGCCGTGGGCCGGGTCGAGACCGACCATTCCCGAGACGAAAATGAAACCGCCGGCCCGTACCACAGGGCTATAGGCAAAATGCGGCGCAGGCAAGGCGCGGCTGACCAGAGGAGTCCATGTAACAGCAGTTGCCGGGGTCGCTGACCAAGTCATTTTGTTATTCTCATTAAGTACGTATACGTCCTTTATGAGGCCGATGCTATGACCGGTCATAAGGCCTGTCAACGACTTTTTGGCGGTCAGCAGCAAAAACAATAGTACGTGCACGTTGATTATTGGCAGACTTGTTTCGCCGTGCTGGAAGACCAATACTTAACTGGCTGATTTGCCTGACAAATAGTACGTGCACGTACTTATGATTGATCCCCAAAGGATCGCCACCGCAAGGAATGACCGGACGTCCAATGCCATCCACACGCACGCCAGAGCCCGCGAAACTTTCTTCCCAAAGCCAGCTACTCGTCGACCAGTTTCACCTGGAAGACATCGTTTCCCACCTGCTGCGGCGGGCACACTTCGTCGCGGAAGAACTGTTCAACGCAGAATTTTCCGGCGAATCGATCACCCCGCGACAGAAAGCAGCACTGATCGTGGTATCGCAACACCCCGGCCTGACCCAGAACGCACTGGCCGGTCACCTGTTCATGGATCGCAACACCGTTGCCGAAATGGTCAAACGCCTGTGCGCCAACGGCATGCTGATCCGTACCAGCGCTAAAACCGACCAACGCGCCTATCAGCTGTACCTCGGAACCGAGGGCGCCGAGCTACTGGATCGCGTGCTGCCGCGTGATGCAGAAGTGGAAAGGAAACTGCTGGAACGCCTGCCGGAGGAATATCGGCCGCTGTTTTTGAAGTGCCTGAAGATGATGGTTGCGCCGTTGGATGAGTCATAACGTGGACAGCGGCGCTCGGTTTTCTCTGATTTGCAGATTGGCAAAAAACGAACCCTTTGAATGGCGCTATGTAACGTCTTAACGTAATTGCTGATTACAGAGAAGATGATCACTT
>Ga0308163_10000174_pt1 | contig 176242 bp, 159 predicted proteins | sample PhyTR1_FD_201037 | JGI IMG/M metagenome (GOLD analysis project Ga0308163, IMG submission 201037) | Phyllosphere microbial communities from UC Gill Tract Community Farm, Albany, California, United States - DLSLT.R1 | ecosystem: Host-associated > Plants > Phyllosphere > Unclassified | place... | reverse complement strand
TGTTGCTAAGTAACTGTGCTTTTTCATGTGATGCCCCGGGTGCTCCAACTGGATTATCAAGCAGGTTTTGATGGCGTTTTTTAACCCGACTTAACTCGTGCTCCGGCGCAGTTATTTGCACCGAGCTGGGTGGATCATTATTCTTTTTAACGTCTTGATTTTCTTCCTCTACCTTTTTCAAGTGGTTATTAATAGAGGTTGCTGGTGTTTTCAATACCACGCTTTCCATTGATGCGTTTGCTTTAACGGGCGCTGAATCTACCGCCTGAGTATGACCAGAAACCATTCCACTGTTTACACAAAGGGTAAATACCTTGTTGAATAATGTTTCAAACAACGAGGCCGGGTAAAGCTGCCTTGTCCTACTGATTGTTGAATGCCAGGGTAACTCTTCGTCTATATCAAATCCAAGAAAATATAACACGTCCATTCGTATGGAGCAATGCTCCACAAGTTTACGGTCAGAGGTAATGTTCTCAAGATAGCCTGTTAGCAGAAGCTTAAAAAAGACCACTGGGTCAATTGACGGGTTTCCGGTCTTGCCATAAAGTTCTTTAGTGTCTTTATATAAAAAGCTCAGATCAAGCGTTTCGCGGAGTCTGCGGTACACGTTTCCCTTGGGAACCCGGCTCGAGAGCTGGAAGCTGGTGAACAGCTTTTCGGTATAGTCCTTTCTGCCTTGCATGCCTTGAATTTACGAATTTCGACACTTTTATAAAAGCAAAAACTGAAATTTATTGGAGTTCTGCAACAGCCACGGTGGAATAGTGAGTCATCGGCTTTAACATTTCCAAATATGGAGGGAATTGCGATAAATATCAAAAACAATAAACGCTTGTAGTGATACAATCAGCGAGTATATTCTAAGTCACCTTTGAAGGATTGCTGTATCTTGAACTACCGCCCTTCGATTTCAAATGGTCTGAGGGGACAGAATCTTGGTCTCTTTACTCAACCTTTTCAATTTGCACTCCTATCTAAATGTTGATATCCCCATTTTCTCATATCCCTTATCACCGGATAAATGGTATCACCATATGGGGTTAAATAATACTCCACTCTGGGCGGCAGTTCTGCAAAGCTTTCTCGTCTTATGATTCCATCCTGTTCCAATTCATCAAGTTGCCTGGATATCATCCTCTCGCTGATTGTTGGCAATGTTCTGCGCATCTCGCCAAAACGGTTTCTTCCCTTTTTTATCAGCACGATAAGGGTAGTCTTGCATTTGCCCTTTATTATTTTCAGAAATGCATCTGATGGACAGATGTATTCCGTTTGACCGATTTCTTCCATAATTTTAAAACCTTGAGTATCCATATTACAGTACTTTTTGTCCGTAGGGGATAAATGTAAGTACTTGGAAATGGCTAATCTTTTGTGCAATTTTAATAAAAAAACATGGAAAAATCATTCAAGGGAATACTGGTTTCCCAAGTTTCAGATGGCTTTGAAGCCAAGGTAACTGAACTTTCAACAGCTTTACTACCAAAGAATGATGTCTTGATTAAGGTACATTATTCCTCCCTAAACTATAAGGATGCCTTATCGGCTGCTGGAAATAGGGGCGTAACAAGAAATTTTCCACATGTACCAGGTATAGATGCTTCAGGAGAAGTTGTTACCAGTAATAGCGAATTATTTAGGGCTGGGGACCAGGTAATTGTAACCGGATTTGATTTGGGCATGAACACCTGGGGTGGGTTTGGAGCATATATTACTGTCCCGGCTAATTGGATCATAAAGCTTCCAGCAGGACTAAGCTTAAACGAAGCTATGTGTTATGGCACAGCCGGCTTAACTGCAGCACTTTCAGTAAAGCAAATCTTAGATTCAGGCATACAACCCGAAATGGGAAAAATTGCTGTTAGTGGAGCCATGGGTGGTGTTGGGAGTATTGCCACTGCCATTTTATCCAAACTGGGTTTTGAGGTTACTGCCATTTCTGGCAGAGCGCAAAACCTGTACCTTACTAAAACCTTGGGCGCAAAAGAAACGATTTCGCGGGAAGAATTTATCCAGACATATGATGCCAAGCCCATTTCAAGCACAACATTTATAGCCGGAATAGATACCGTTGGTGGAAAGGTGTTATCTGGAATGATCAAATCTGCAACTTATGGTTCAAGGGTGACCTGTTGTGGAAACGTTGCCTCGCCATCGTTGGAAACTTCTATATTTCCATTTATACTACGCGGCGTTCAGCTTATCGGGGTCGATTCAGTTCAGGCACCTATTAGCCTGCGGGAAAAAATCTGGCACCTACTTTCAAGTGAATGGAAGCCTGAAAATTTAATTGATCTGGCTCAAAAAATATCGTTAGATCAAGTTCCAGATAAGCTGGAGTTGATGAGGAATGGAAATGCCAACGGGAGATATTTGCTCGTTCACGAAAACATATAATTTTAAAACTACTAACGCACCGTGGGGTTCAAAATATCAAGACTATTGATTATCCGCTCGTCATTTGGCGACCTTGCAATGCCATTACTAAAAGAATACATTGACGCCTGCAGTACCAGTTCTCCTAATGGCAGAATAAATAATCTAATGATTAGATGTCCAGTCCAATTTAGCCATTGTGCAACAGCCACGGTGGAATACGCACAAACAGAAACTTTTCTTTTTGCCGAAAAGTTTAATCAAAGCCAGATTAAGCAAGGATCGTCTTTTTAAAGTAGGGAATAATGATAAATAAAACATGATGGAATATAAAGTGTTTAGGAAATCTTCCGAAGAGCATTACAGCTCAGAAAACAATGCATTAGGAGGATGAAAGTTGCACGTTAGGCTTTCTTCAACGCTTCCTATATTCAGTAGGTGAAACACCTAAAATACGCTGTACATATCGACTAAAATAGGAAATAGATGAAAAATTCATTTCTTCTGCAATATCGCTCAGCGTAAGTTCTTTATTACGTAATCGGCGAGTGATTTCAGTGATGGTAAAGCGGTCTATCCAAAACGTGGTTGTGTATCCGCTTACTTTTTTACAAACCTCTGAAAGGTATTTTGGTGTTACAAATAGCTTATCTGCATAATAAGCTACCTCCCGGTTTTCGATATACTCACCACTTTCCAACATTTCTATAAACCGCCTCAATAGCAAAGCATTCTGATCTGATATTAAATTTCCCATATGAATGCGAGCGTGGATATCATACATATCAAGCACATGTACGATCAGAAGACTGCCCAATAATTCTGAATAAAAACGATGAGATGTGTCTTGTAATCTAAATTTTATTTGTTGAAGGTCGTTCAGGCAAATCTCTTTTTCTTTTGCTGTGAGTGAGAGCACTGGGTTTTGAAGCAAAGATAGGTTTCCGATAATATCATAATCGTTATTGGGCGTATTATTGCGGAGAATACGATAAGAAATATACAAGACCGTAAGCCGAAAATCTGATGAAGCATCGATATCAGATACCAATTGACCGTGTGTCCAGATCACAAAATCACCTTCTTTGATTATGAAATTTTTGTTGGACATTTTGAATCTGCAAACTCCTTGATGACAAAGAATGTGTACTGCATACTGGCTGAACCTCTCAGCCAATACTTCACTTAAATTATCTGAAAAAACCAAATCTTCTTCATTAAATGCTGACGGTTTTTTCATTGCTCTTTTATTTAGGATATGGGCATTCTTACTTTTCATTTTTACGATTACGACTGTTTTACAAAGGAAACAAAATTATTTAATTAACAGCATTTCAAGCTGTTGACGTTTATGTCTTATTCCATTATTTTTAAAAAACGGAAAAAAGTGAAAACATTAGAGTGTTGTGTGAAATAGATATAAAAACAATCGTGGTTACTTTTGTAATATCATTACCAATTGAATTAGAAATACAAAATCATGGAAAAGAGAAAATTAGGAAACCAAGGATTGGAGGTATCTGCACTTGGTTTAGGATGTATGGGACTAACCTCTGGCTATGGGCCGGCAACCAATGAAAAAGATGCTATTGAATTAATTCAGAAAGCCTACGATTTGGGCATCACATTTTTTGATACAGCCGAAGCCTACGGTCAGGGTGCAAACGAAAAGTTGTTAGGAAAAGCAGTAAAATCATTTCGTGACAAAGTAGTGCTTGGAACAAAATTTGGCTGTATAGATGGCGAAGCTTTTAAAGGTTTTGATAGCAGTCCAGAAAGAATTCGCATAGTGGCAGAAAATTCATTGAGGTATCTACAAACGGATTACATTGACCTTTTCTACCAGCACAGAGTGGACACCAATGTTCCGGTTGAAGATGTTGCCGGAACTATTCAGGATTTAATTAAAGAAGGAAAAATCAGACATTGGGGATTATCTGAAGCAGGTACAGAAACCATCCGCAGAGCACACGCAGTAGAACCTGTTACTGCTTTGCAAAGTGAGTACTCTTTATTTTACCGTGACCCAGAAAAAGAAATGTTACCATTGCTGGAGGAATTAGGCATTGGTTTCGTACCATTCAGTCCGTTAGGCAAGGGGTTTTTAACGGGTGCAATTGATGAAAACACAAAATTTGACCCCACAGATTTTAGAAATCAGGTACCGAAATTTTCGGAAGAAAACAGAAAAGCCAATCAAGCACTAGTAAATGTAGTTCGCGAAATCGCGTCGAAAAATAATTCGACACCAGCACAAATTTCTTTGGCTTGGCTTTTGGCACAAAAATCCTGGGTTGCACCAATTCCTGGAACAACAAAAATTCACAGATTAGAAGAAAATGTTGGTGGGACTACAATCCAACTAAACCAGGAAGAATTGGCTAATTTAGAAAATGCACTAAAAGACATCGAAATTGTTGGCGCAAGATATCCACAAAGCATACAAGGTACAATTGGGAGGTAAATATGAAAGCAACACCTAAAAAGGTTGCTTTTGTTGCATAGTTCTTATTCAATCAAAAAACGGTGATATAATATAGGTGCTGGTTATCGAACTTGGGCTATACTTATTTTACACGCCTGTTAGGCGTTGCTATCTTATTTTGTCCCACCTATCAATTAGGTCTGATTCTATTAAATCTTGACTGATTGGAATTTCTCCATGTTAGGAGCAAATGCAGTTAACTCTGAAATGAAGAGGGTTTCATAATCAAAGCGCCCCCCATTTAAATAAAATACCAGTATTTGGATTAGTTACTTCAGGCTCCTACAGTATCCGCCAATACCGGCGGGCCAACTATTGGGCGACAGCGGTTGTTCCTAAGATTGAATGGGGGAGGACTCCAGATCGGGTACATTTATACCAAAACAGTTGATTTCAAAACAACGCTACTGAAATTAGGAACAATGTCCAGATCGAAGTAAAAAGTTGATCCTTTTCCCATTTCACTGATTACCTTAATTGTCGACTTATGATAACGCAAAATTTCAGAAACCAGATACAGTCCAATCCCGAATCCTTGTGGTGTAGTTTGATCAGTATTGACTCTATAAAAACGTTCAAACAAACGCTGTTGGTCTATATTGTTAATCCCTATGCCATGATCGATAACTGAAACACGAACTTTTTGGAGATGATTTTCGCATCGTATGTATATGTCACCAGCATCTTTAGAGTATTTAATTGCATTGTTGATCAAATTCGTCAATACCTGTCCAAGTTTATCACGGTCAGCAAATACCCAGGCCTCATTACAGTCGATGTTCAGCTTAAAATCTTTGTTTGAACTCAAATTTGCGTCAGTTGCAATTTCATAAACAAGGGACTTTAAATCAAAATTTTCCTCATGCAATATGACCTTCCCTTCCTGATACTTAGCCTGGTTCAGAAAATCATCTATCATATTTGCCATTTTCTTTGCCTGCAACTCCGCACGAGTTAATACATTAATGTCAAAATCGTTATGTTCCTTATTTGCCCTGCGCATTAAAACCTGAACATAAGATGTCAGTGACGTCAAAGGTGTCTTAAGCTCATGGCTGACCATAGCAACGAAAGCCTTTTTTCTTTCTTCTTCTTTTTTTATTTCAGTAATATCCTTTGTGAAACAACGGGTATGGACAAATTTCCCATCTTTCCATAACACATTCGAACTGATCAGCACATGGCGTAAACTACCGTCCTTGGCCTTCAAAGTTGCTGGGTAATTTAGTAAAGTCTCATTATTGGTCAGACGGGTTAAGATATCATCTATAACCACCATATCTGCATGGAAACTACTGATTGGCTGCCCTACATACTCATGATATGAAAAACCCAAAGCATGGAGTTCCGCTTTATTTGCCCACAAAATGATGCCATTTTCATCTACCCAATGGAGCGGAATGGATGCATTTTCAACAAAATCACTAAGGTCTTCAACTCGCGCCTCCAGCAAATCAATCTTACATTTAGATTTCTCCAGTTCCGCTTCTAGTATTTCAAGATCATTCATAGTTAATGCGCCATGCATACCTACTGCACAATTGCTGGTTAAAGGTAAGGTTTTTCAAAGGCTTACAGGTCACTGATTTTCAGGAAAAGAATTAAAAATTTGTAGATGTTTCCTTTCATCACTCGTTGTGTAAAACGAGCGCCCTACTACCCACTGCATCTTGATTCACAGCCAGGGACTTGGATTTACAGTAAAGCCCATAGTTATTTCAAGCACACAGCTATGTACTTATAACGACAGGTATCGTAAAATGAAAAGTAGAACCTTTTCCTTGTTCACTATCAACCCAAATTTTTCCGCCGTGATCCTTAACTATTTTAGAAGCTATATAAAGTCCAACCCCTAAACCTGAATGGGTTCCAAGAACATCCTGGGCCCTGTAAAATTTGTCAAATACCGACTTCGCATTTAAAGCAGACATGCCAATCCCCTGATCGATAACGGAAATGTTGATAAACCCCTGTTCAGGAGATAAGGTATCAATATGAATGGAGGTGTTGGCGAATGAATATTTAGCAGCATTACTTAAGAGATTACTGAAAACCTGTTCCATACGCAGCTTGTCGATATGTACATAGATTTTTTCACTTACCGCATAACTCAATTTATGATCAGGATAAATGTGCTGCATCACGGCAAGCATCTCCTTTATAAACTCCTCAAGATTAACACTTTCATAGCTATAGACCAGGTTGCCATTTTCAATTTTGGAAGTATCCAGAAGCTGCTGTACAAGTGTCAACAACTTAGTCGTTTGCTGGTCAATTTTTTCAGCAATGTTTATAACGCGGTCGCTGCACTCGTCCTTTGCCTTCCGAATGATTTGCGTATAGGCTTTTAAAACTGTTAGCGGAGTTTTTATCTCATGACTTGCTACTGAAATAAATTCTGTTTTCTTTTCGTCGATGATTTTTGACTGACGCAGTTCTTCTTCCTGTTCACCGGCAATTTTATAAAGTGAATCATGTTTTTTTTTGATTACCTCATAAGCGTTCAAAGGTTCCTCATTGGCAAAAAAATTCTTTAAAAAATTCACCTTTGCGGGATCCAGATTTAATGAGCGCGGTATCCCTAACTTCATCTCGATGAAAGTTAAACCGTCAATTTCACCGGTATTGAATTCAGGCACGAGTTTCTGCGCATAATAATAGCCTTCATCAGCATTGGTAAATTTTATATTACTGGAGAAGGTGAAAAATGCAGACAAAGCAAAACGTTGTTTGTATTGCTCTAATCCAATGGTTAAGTTCCCATTATCGGTATGCTCAATGACTGTCCGCGCTATTTCGGACACAGCTGTCGCAAAAGTCGTTTGAGTTGCTACCGTCAATCCAATCTTTTCGGCAACTTTCATCGACCTTTTGTGCGCCAGCACCAGGTCCATTTCGTTTTCCAGCGATATGTTAACTATGCTTATCATCCTATCTCACTTTTGCTATAATTACCGACATGTCATCATTTTTACGTGCATGATCCTTATAAATAGCTGCTGCTAAAATACTTGAATCATACTTTGTAATCAATGGATATTTGGTCAGGTCCCAGCGCGTTTTAATACCATCAGAGCACAGAATTACCTGATTGTACTGATCTGCGGGATAGTGCTGATCATTCATTGTATTTGGAATATTATGGCCTACGATTCCGTTATAAGCCATATGATTTTTAAAGGCTACAGGGCCGCTCATTCGCGCAGCAATGTTGCCAATGCCGGTGGAGGCCCAGGTTTTGCTTTCAAAGTCGTAACAGGTAATATTAATGACAGCACCTCTTGTTTTTTTGATCGCAGTATGAATAAAACGCAATGTCTCCGTAGGACTATAATCGGGGCATACCCTGAATGCCGCAGCAGCCTCGTTTACCGCTAGATTAGCCTCCGGTCCGTGACCTAAGCCATCCGCCGCCATAATCTTCAGGTATTTGTCTGTCATTTTATAAACCATGCCGTCGCCGCTGACATTCTCACCTGGTTTAGCAACAATAAGTGGACGTATCACGACTTTCTTAGGCTTTTTCGCATCAGCGGGATCATTATAAACCCGGCTCAGTGCGATGGTTCCCCAACCGTGAATCGAATATAGTTCGAACACATCAGACAACCTCTTCATACTGCCCAGGCCATGGCCCATTGTATTTGTGGTAGATATACCATCAATCATCATTTTCGATGGATTCATCATCCCCGGCCCCTGATCGATGCTGATCAGTTCAAAATAAGGTTTACCCCCATTGTTAAAGACACCAAAAAGGATTTCCCCGTCGTCTGCATATTTAAACAGATTAGAGGTCATTTCAGACACAATAAGATCAAGTTCGTTCAGGCGTACAGTATTCAGTCCCCCTTCCAGGGCACGGCGGTGAATTTCTTTTTTTATTAAAGAAAAATAGCTACGGTCATTAGCCGTAAAGCTTATATGAGTCGCATCAACCATTGGCCCATTTTATAATCATCACTGTAGTCCCTTTTCCAACAATACTCTTGATATCAAATTCATTCACCAGGCGCTTAGTCCCCGGGAGGCCCAATCCGAGGCTTTTTCCTGTAGAATAACCATCTTTCATGGCTAAAGAAATGTCGGGAATCCCCGGCCCATTATCCGAAAAAGTAAGGCGTACACCATTGTTCCGACCGCTTGATACCACCTCGATCAAGCATTGGCCTCCCTCCCCGTAGCGTAACATATTCCGTATAAGTTCACTTGCAGCCGTAATCAGACGGGTTTGATTGACCAAACCCATTTTTATTTTGACAGCTGTTTCCTTAACGCGGTTTTTCAAAAAAACTACATCCTGCTCACGAGCAACCTGTATGTTGTCCTTACTCAGTGATAGAATCATCGTCGTCTTCCGTCACTATTTCGTCATCGAAGTCATCAATCATAGTCCGGAGCAAAATCATGCCTTTTTCAACATCAAGAGCAGTATGGACACCTTTTAACGGTAAACCAAGTTCAATCAACGTGATGGCCACAGCAGGTTGCATACCCACCACCACCGTTTCTGAATCTAAAATTTTAGACATGCTAGCGATGTTACCAATAATACGACCCATAAAAGAATCGACAATGGAAACTGCTGAAATATCTATCAGAACCCCTTTAGCACTAGTTTTATTAACCATCTGTACTAAATCGGCTTCAAGGGCTAGTGCCAGGCGGTCATACAGGTCAACCTGTATAGTCACCAGCAGGAACTTACCCATTTTTAAAATAGGAATTCTGTCCATTGCTTATATTAATGATTTTGGAGAGTTGCCTGTTTTTTTAACTTCAAGTCGCATTACCTTGAACGCGTAAGACAATGCACTCGCTAATGTTGCTTTAGTAATTACATTTGAAAGATCAATCCCCAAATGAACCACCGTCTGTGCAATTTCCGGTCTGATTCCGCTGATGATACATTCAGCACCCATCAAACGTGTAGCGCTAACGGTCTTAATCAAATGTTGCGCAACCAATGAATCTACTGCGGGAACTCCGGAGATATCCAGGATAGCAATACTTGATCCTGTTTCAACGATCTCCTGTAGTAAGTTTTCCATTACAACCTGTGTACGGGCACTATCTAAAGTACCAATAATAGGCAATGCAAGAATACCATCCCACACACGGATAACCGGGGTAGAAATCTCTGTAATTTCATCAGTTTGACGCAGAATAACTTCTTCACGGCCCTTGATAAAAGTTTCAAAGGTAATGATAGACAGGTTATCCATAATCCGGCTGATTTTCATGCTTTCCTCATATAAAGCTGTGGGATCGCCTTTCATCTCCTTTTGCAGGATCTCTAATAAAGCATCCTTTAAGGAGAATACAAAATTACCGGTTTCTCTTGGGCTGAATCCCTGGCGTGCACGTGTAATAGCTATCCCACCAAGAATCTCGATAACAGGACTCCATTCATCTGAATCGATATTAGCATTCGCTACATTGCTGGTAGTAAGGTTAGCTACTAAAGAATTAACCAGTTCTTCCGACTGACTTCTTAGCTCCTCATTACTGATAAGGTCATCACGAAGGCCTTCGTCAGAGAGTTGATTTTTCATCCACAATTCCAGGATGTTCTTTTTGTTTTTCTGTAGCAATTTGTGCGGGTTTAGTGACATCTTAAAAATGGATTCGCGTTGGAAACTATCTTTAAATAAATAATTCGTTTTAAAGACGGGAAGTTAGCGAAATCCCTAACAAATTTACAAATTTATTCTTGATAGGTTTCGATGGTCAAGCTTAAACAAAGCATTACGTTACGCTAATATCTGCCGTAGACATTTCTAAGGTGAGTAAAACCAGGGCTTAAGATCTCATCTGCTAACTTCATAAAAAGTGTAGCCCCGGTCTCATGCTTCAAGCCTGCAAAATTTTACTGCCCTGTTACAGCAGATTAAAGATTTTCACATACTTTTGAGTCTGATTGCTTATATTCAGCATATCTACCAAAACCCTTTATTTTTTATGCAAAACGTCCTTACAAGAAACAACGTTTCAATTAGTGGTGATGGAGAGAAAACTATACTTTTTGCTCATGGATTCGGTTGTGATCAACATGTTTGGCTTGACATACTTCCTGCTTTTTCAGCGGAATACCGAATGGTCACTTTCGATTATGTAGGTGCAGGAGGTTCAGACCTTTCCGCTTACGATCAGGAACGCTACAGCAGTTTGGCTGGTTACGCACAAGATGTAACAGAAATCTGTGACGAATTAAATATTGTAAATGCGGTATTTGTCGGGCATTCGGTAAGTAGTATGATTGGGGTGCTCGCATCAAATGCCAGGCCCGGTCTTTTTGAAAAATTAGTTTTCCTGGGGCCTTCGCCATGTTATCTAAACGAGGAAGGATATGTAGGAGGATTTACCTCCTCAGATCTGGATGGGCTATTCGAGATGATGGACAGCAACTATCTTGGTTGGTCAAGGTCACTTGCACCCGCAATTATGGCGAATAAAGAAAGACCAGAACTCGGTGAAAAATTGACCAATAGCTTCTGCAGTACTGATCCAGCTATTGCCAGACAATTTGCCAGAGTCACCTTTTTATCCGATAACCGTGCAGATATTAAAAAGGTGTCCATACCAACGTTAACATTACAATGTGCCCAGGATATTATAGCGCCAATTGAGGTCGGCCATTATTTAAATCAAAATATGGATAATAACACCCTGGTATTTATGAAAGCATCAGGTCACTGCTCACACATGAGTGCACCCGAGGAAACTATTTCTGCCATAAAAGAATTCTTAAATTAAGGCATGGACCAATACAATCCTGGAACTTTATTCGACGCAGAACTTCTCTTTGAACATGCTCCCTGTGGTTATTGTTCCTTTTTAGCGACCGGCGAATTAGTCAGGATCAATACCACTTTACAAAACTGGCTTGGTTATGGGGATAAGAGCGAAATATTGGGCAGAATCATAAGGGATTTATTCACTCAATCGGGTAAAATATATTATGAACTCGTATTTCTGCCCATGGTCAGTATCCAGCATCATGTCAAAGAATTAAACTTTGAAATCAAACGTGCCGACGGCACTTCCTTTCCAGCATTAGTGAATGCTACACTAACGAAAGGTGAACAAGGACAGCAAGACCTAATCAACTTATCAATTATCGACATTACCGATCGCAAGCGATATGAAAGTGATCTGCTGGAAACCAAGAGAAATGCGGAATACGAACGTAAGAAGTTTGAGTTTTTATCAGACAATAGCCCTGAGCTCGTTTGGTCAGCAAATGAACTGGGAAACATTACCGGAGCGAATAAGCGGTTTCTAACTTATTTCAAGTTATCAAATCTCGATTTTGCCATCCCTGCGATCATGAAGCGTATCCACAACCTAGATAGGTACAAATTGAGCAAGGCTTGGCTAAAATGCATCAAAGATGGGACACACCTGGAGGTACAGGTACGGATTCAGGGCAAGAATGATCTCTACCGTTGGTTTTCGGTTAGAGCTGAATCTTTCCATGACGCACCAGAGAACATGGATCGCTGGATCGGCTCCTTCAGTGATATTGATGCGCATGTGGCAGCGGCTGAGAAAAGAGAAGAATTTCTCAATGTCGCCGGACATGAAATAAAAACCCCAATCACCAGTCTTAAAGCCTCCCTTCAATTGCTTGACAGAATGAAGCATACCATGGACTCCCCCGTCCACAAACGCTTAATTGAGCAGTCGAACGAAAATGTGGATAAGGTGATCCGTTTATTTAATGAACTCCTTGTGGCCGGTAAACATAACGACGGAATTTTACAGCTAAACAAAACCTGGTTTGACCTTAGCGATATGCTTGACAACTGCTGCGTACATGTCCGCTTATCCGATACTCATAAAATTGTGGAACAAGGAGACCTGCATTTGAACGTTTTTGCTGACAAACAACGTATTGACCAGGTTATAGTTAATTTTGTCAATAATGCAGTGAAATACGCGCCGGAGTCAAAAACGATCTACATCCTTACCGAACAGAGCGGCACCTATGTTAAGGTCTCCGTTTCTGATAAAGGTCCGGGAATCTCCAAAGAAAAATTACCCGATTTGTTTAAAAGATATTTCCGCGGAGGCCAGGATAATCAAACAGCAGGACTGGGTTTAGGTCTTTACATTTGTGCAGATATTATTGAAAGGCACGGAGGACAGATAGGCGTTCAAAGTGAGCCTGGTAAAGGAACGACCTTTTGGTTTACTATTCCAGTTGGAGTTTTGGTGTGATGAATATCTTTTCTACCATGGTAGAAGTCTAAGACAAAACGAATCTTAGCAATAGATAGTTCCCTGGCCCTGATTTAGTCAGGCTGGCAAGAAGTACCGCGGGGATTTACGGAAGTGTAATGCAATCTCATAGATATGCTTCAGGTTGTATTTGTGTGGTGTATTGCAATTTTCCACATTACACACAAATGAAGTACTGGTATGAATGATCTCGCCAAGCCTCTTCGCAGTTATCTTTTCCTGCTTACGTAAGCTAGTAATCTTATCAATAACATGTTGCTCTATGCTATGGATTGTTTGGGCCGGGTTTTTCATGTGTGTATAATTAGCGTTAAATCGTTAAATGATATAACAATATATATGCCTGAAGTTCGCTCGCGTCTTGAAATGAACTCAGGAGTAGCACTAAAACGTTTAATTATTTAGGATATATGTAAAACAAAAGACTTTATCTCAAGTTGTTGTAGCACTAACCGGATACCCATGACAATTTCAGATAAATCATTCGCAGGCAGAATGTTACTTCCTTATGATGGCGGACGTATTGAATTTTTAGCTAAAAATATGAGGATGCCGATAAACCTTGTGTTTGCTGTGCTGGGGAAAATTGAATTACCCTGTGATGATTTGGTTATATTTCTTATTAATGAGCGTGTCAAAAATAGAAAACGAAGCACTGTAAGCTATGAAATACAACTCAACAGAGCAGATGATACGACGCTATAGGAATGGCAACTGATACCATTTTAATACAGCCCTTATCCTACTACCCGATAGGGGCTTTTTATAGTTCGCCCGGATAACCTATATCTGAATCAATCTCAATTGTTAGCTGGGTGAATAAAGAAAAAAGCCGCCACATATATAAAATACGTGGCGGCTTTATTATTAATATTGCTGTGATAGCCTTAGTAAACTTGTTTCGTTCTTGAATCACCGGCGCCATAGTAGAAGTTCACTACCTTTTTATCGCCTTTGTTCATTAACAAATAACCAGTACCTACAGACCTGTTAGTGGTTGTATTCAGTGAAGAGTTAAAACTCAGGCTATACAAGTTGTTATATTGGTCGTAATTGGTTGCCCTGTTTATCGAACCTTTTGCATTTGGTAACAGCACGCCTGCGTTATCTCTTCTCAAATGGATATAACCACTCCCGCTTTCAGGAGAGTTGTAAGACATCAGCTTACCGCTTGCATTTGTTTGTCCGGTTAACAGCGGTGCAGTCTGTATCAGATTGCCCGTTACGTCAACCATTTCAATGTCCACCTTAACACCAGGATCATACGTATAGCTATTGAAATCAATTGCTGAGTATGGATAATTCGTATAATAGTATGTGAATAATCTTTCTACCTGATACTTATCTGATACACCTGAAACCACCACCGTATTATATCCATAATTAGTAACATAACCTGGTATAAATAACACCTTGCCATTTTTATCCGGAGCCACTTTAAAATAATAGCTATTCATTACCGAAGGAATATTGGCATTGAAACTATTGACATTGAAATAAGTAGTTACCATAGTAGCACGTGGTAAACTTGCAGGGAATGTTGTTGCAGCATCGTCCTCTATGCCGTTCACAAATAATTTCTGTTCAGCAGTAACTTGCGAGAAAGAAAGTGAATAACCATTTGGTGCAGCAGGCAATTGGATAGCATAGCTACCTTCAGCCGTAGTATAAGTTGGATAGTAAACAGAGTAGCTACCTGCGTTATTTACTGGAATGGTTGTCGATGCCGTAACCAGAACATTTGCACCAACTTTTTCAGGTCTGGTGTTCGTCAGGTCAGTTTCAATATATAATACACCAGAAATTTCATTTGTTAATTCTGTGGCATTCCAAAGTTTAGCTGTTCCGTATGCTACATTTTGCGCTTGTATCTGCGTGGCTGCATAACCAGTTTTGCTGATCATGAATGAGCTGGTAGGGAACAGATAAAGAGCTGTGAATGACACTACTCCCTGAGCATTAGTTTTGGCAGCATAAGCTTTACCTTGGGAAGATACAGTTACATCAGCATCTGCAATGGGTGTATTAGAAACTGCATCTACTACAACAATGCTATAGTCTTGTTTCCTCGCATTCACTGCACTGGCAGCGGCTAAACTGTCGTTCAGTTTAACCTGCTCCAGGGCGGCAGAATTGATGAGCTGTTGTAAAGCTGTAGCTCCTTTTTGCTTCAGCGTTTCTAAATCCAGCTCATGCTGATATTTTAAGTTTAGTAATTCTTTTTGAGCTTCAATGGCGTCGCGCTCATTAAAGGAATCCTTCGTGCAGCTTGAAAGCAGAATAGTACAGACAAGGATTGTAAAAAGGGTAATTTTTGAGTTCATATTGAGGATTATTAATTTAGATTAAAATTTACGGAGGTTAGGATACTTATTATAGTGGAAGAAGGACACCAACTTTAGAGATGAAGGAGTTTGTTCTAAGATCACTTCCGAAGCCAACTTTTTCCATGTAAGAGTAGTTATCCATTACCGGAGTCAGGCCATTCATATATCTCATATCAATCAGCAGCATTAGTTTTCCCGAGATTGGCAGCTTTACATTTGCACCAGCGATGAAATTAACTCCGGATGAATTGAAACGGCTGGTTACGCTTTGTGTAGTAGTCGCAGTGGCAATAATATCTTCGCCGGGAAGAAGGTTGCCCGTTCTCTGGTATTTCTCGTTCACGCTAAGGGTATAGCCATAACTGCCACCGAGGTAAATTGAAGGAAACCAGGATTGTCTGATGTCAAATGCATAGTTGACTAAAAGCGGAATATCTATGCTATTAATTTTATAGGAGCTGTTTTTTACATTCTTGGTCTGAAACGATTCCGGGAGTCCCAGTCGTGTATCGTCCTTGAAAGTAATTGTGGTTCCCCCCTGCTGCAGAAAATTAGCTTCCAGTTGCAGGCTTAGAGAGTGCAGTAATTGATAATTGATGGCCAGCCCCGCAGTGTATCCGGTATTGCTGCCGGTATGAGGTTGTCCTTTGCTAAACTGATTAAGGCTTAAGCCACCAGACAGTCCAACTACAATTTTGTGTGATAAGGAATCCTCAGTTAGTTTTTCTTTTTGTTGAGGCACAACCGTCTGCGCGTTGACAGTGCTTGAGAAAATGGAAATACCTGCGATTAATAAACCGATTTTGCATACCGGTATACTAAGGTACTTTTTAGTAAAAATAGAGAGCATTGAGAGCGTAAGTTTATTTTTAAATCAGGCGAAGATATATATTATATCATATTGAAGGATAAATTATCCCAACGAATGAAGGTATTTTATTGTAACAAAAACGCTATTGACTTCTTGCGATAGTCAGGGCACTGCATGAGCTTACCAGAGGGCAAAAAAAAGCTGAATACTCCTTCATAAAGGAATATTCAGCCCAAAAAAATTATTATTAGCTAACCTTAGAAATTATTCAAAATTGTTCAACGTCTTGAAACCACCTTGTTTCAAGTATTCATCTTTTTTCATCAGTTGTAAATCTGACTGGATCATGTCTTTTACCAAAAGTGGCAGGTCATATTTAGGTTTCCAGCCTAATTTAGTTTTAGATTTTGTTGGATCGCCCAGTAACAAGTCAACTTCAGTCGGACGGAAGTAAGCAGCGTCAACTTTAACTACTTCTGCACCAACAGCTAATTCAGCAACGTTTAATCCTAAACGGCTAACAGTATCCTGATCAATTGCGGCAACTACACCAATTTCCTCAGCACCTTCGCCTTTGAAATCTACTGTGATACCTAATTCTGCAAAGCTCATTTTAACGAAGTCCCTAACAGTTGTAGTTACCCCTGTTGCAATAACATAATCTTCCGCAACGTCCTGCTGAAGAATCAACCACATTGCTTCAATATAATCCTTCGCATGTCCCCAGTCCCTTTGTGCAGAAAGGTTACCTAAATAAAGACATTTTTGAAGTCCCAATGCAATTTTAGAAGCCGCACGAGTAATTTTACGTGTTACAAATGTTTCTCCACGTAATGGACTCTCATGGTTAAATAAGATACCATTGCAAGCATACATGCCATATGCCTCTCTATAGTTCACAGTAATCCAGTAGCCGTAAATTTTAGCTACCGCATAAGGTGAACGTGGGTAAAATGGTGTTGTTTCACTTTGTGGTACTGCTTGTACCAAACCATACAACTCAGAAGTTGATGCCTGATAAATACGTGTCTTTTTCTCCAGACCCAAAATTCTTATAGCTTCCAGGAGTCTTAATGTTCCGATACCATCTGCATTTGCAGTATATTCCGGAGTATCAAAACTCACTTTTACGTGACTCATTGCCGCCAGGTTGTAAATTTCGTCAGGTTGTGTCTCCTGAATTATACGGATCAGGTTTGTAGAATCGGTCAAATCCCCAAAATGCAACTTGAAATTCACGCCATTCTCATGTTGATCCTGGTAAAGGTGATCGATCCTGTCTGTATTGAACATAGAAGATCTTCTTTTAAGACCATGTACAAAATATCCTTTTTTGAGGAGGAATTCTGCTAAATAGGCACCGTCCTGGCCTGTAACACCTGTAATAAGGGCAACTTTCATGTAATAGTTTTTTTAAGAGTAGATAATTAATTTAATATGTGAGTATATGGCATGAGGTACCTACTAAGCAAATTCCTCGCCACAAGTAGCTACAATCGCTTTGGATACCTCTTTAATTTCTTGTTCGTGTGCTTTAGGGTAAATCAACAAGACTTTCCCATCATCTACGACGATGTAATTGTCCAATCCTTTCACTACAGCAACTTTATCCTTCGGAATCTGAATCATACAATTTGTTGTATCCGTCAAATTTATAGTATGACCTGAGAACACGTTATTATGTTCGTCTTTTTCCACTACTTCATACAGTGAGGCCCAGGTGCCTAAGTCCGACCAGCCAAAATCTCCAGGGATAGTATAGACGTTATCTGCCTTTTCCATGATTGCATAATCAATAGAGATATTATCAGACAATGGGTAGTTTTCCAGGATAAAAGATTTCTCCGATGGAGTGTTATAAACTTCCTGACCTTTTCCGAAAAGGCCAAATATAGAGGGAGCATATTTAGAGAGTGCAGTCAAAATAGACTTTACGTTCCAGACAAAAATCCCAGCATTCCATAAATAATCTCCGCTGGCTACAAACTCCTGGGCGCGCTCCAGATTAGGCTTCTCTAAGAAACGTAGAACCTGATGTACGCCATCTTGTAGCTCCTTATTGTAATTGATGTAACCGTAACCAGTATCAGGACGTGTAGGGCTAATACCTAATGTGACCAAGGCATCCTTATCTTCTACATACGATAGGGCCTGTGCAATTTTATCCAGAAACACAGATTCGTTCAGAATAAGATGATCTGAGGGAGCAACAACTATGCTCGCATTGGGATTGAGTTGTTGAATTTTAAATGATGCATAAGCAATGCAGGGAGCTGTATTGTTGCGGCTAGGCTCAGCGATGATATTTCCTTCAGGAAGATCAGGAAGCTGATCAGCAACCAAGCCGGAATACTGCTCATTGGAAAGAATAAAGATATTCTCCTTCGGGCAAATCTTCGAGAATCGTTCATGAGTTAATTGGAGAAGTGACTTTCCAATACCAAGAATATCAATAAACTGTTTGGGAAAGGTGTTACGGCTTTTTGGCCAGAAACGGCTGCCAACACCACCAGCCATGATTAATACATAAGTGTCTTTCGTAGAAATGTTGTTCATTTTTTAATTGCTTAATTTCAATAAGTAAATGTAGATTGCACTAATATAGCGTTTAATAATAAATTATTATTTACATAGCAAAAAATAACACCTCTCAAATTACATAGTGTACGTTATACACCTATAAACAGTAACGCTTAAATGTAACATTTTTGTATAAATTGATCACACTATTTCATAGCACGCTCAGGCTAACCATGCTACAAACATATTTGGCTAATGTTTTGCATAGATTTACTAAACAAAATATCTTCAAAAATAGATTATTCTGTAAGATTAACAAAATCTCAAACTTAAATGAATCAGAACATAGGACACAAACTCAAAGCACTGAGGCTTACTCATTGCGTCAGTCAAAAATTTATAGCCGATCATATAGGCATTTCTGTGCCTGCATATTCGAAGATAGAAACAGGTTTAACTGACATTACATTTAGTAAAGTGCAGGAAATAGCCGGAATTTTCAAGGTTTCTATGGTCGATTTGCTGAGAATTGGAGAAAGTGCTGGTGGCAATCATCAATACCCTGATTTGAAAAAACAGCTTGATGAAGTGATGTTGAGATTTAATGAGCAGCAAAAAAAGATGATTGAGCTCCACGAAATTATTAGAAGTCAAAGAGCTGAATCTGTTAAAATATAATTATACTTCCCCCATTCTCTTTATATGAATCACTAAGAGAATGGGGATCATCATCCCCATAGAGGGGAAAATAATATTCACAATTACCCTTCGCTGTTAACAAGTTGTCAAAACAACTTATCCTTAATTAACAAAAAGTGATATACTTTCACTTTTACACATATGAATGTTAGTGGATCAGATGGAAAGCTCAACTCATCATCAAGTTGGATTTGCTCATCTGAGACTTCTTTTTAAACTATTCTGCACAAATTCCATCAATTGCGCAGCCGTGCTTGCAGATAAAGCACGTCACCAACTTTTCCAAAATTAAATGAGCTTGCTGTTCCTGTTTATCAGTAATCATACCATAAAGACCTCATAGGACGTGTAACCATTTCTAAGTGCCTCTTATTTTTCATCATATAACGTCGGTCTCCAAGCAAAGCTGTGGGCTCTTGTTGTAAGTTCATGTTAATGTATTACAAAATGCTAACTGTTGAGAATGGTTTCTGTCATTTCTGTTGTGGTGTAAAATAATATAACACAATAATTTTGAATGTATCAATTTTTAATATACTTTAGGAGAATAAACAGAAATAACACACTGTTTATGAACAACATACAAGTTATAACACTTAAGGTTTAGTTAGAATTATTTTAGCTGTTAGTAAGTTCCAGTAAGTACCTAAAAATAAAATTTATGCTCTCAGAAAATAAAGAGTTAGAGTGGCTAAATCATTCACCGTCCTACCGCCATTGTCCGAATTGCGAACATGGAGTTTTGGAGACAAGAATCAAACGTGGTTTCTTCGTGAAATACTTCTTTATCTGGATGGATGTTAAACGCTATCAATGTAATGCATGTGGTAAAAAGGTTTACATCAAGAATTCAGCAGAAAACCATCAGCTAAATTTTTAACACTATCGTCAAAATGCATTCTCCTCACCCTGGAAGATGTTTATGATTGTCAGGAAAACAATCTTGATATCCCACATCAATGTCCAATTCTCCAGGTAATAGATATCGTGTTCAACACGATTCTGCATATCCTCTGTTTCTTTTGTTTCTCCTCTGTATCCATTTACCTGTGCCCAGCCTGTAATACCTGGCTTGGCAAAGTGCCTTACCATGAATTTTTCAATTAATGCCCCGTACATGACGGTATGTTTTAACATGTGTGGTCGTGGACCAACAACACTCATTTGTCCGAAGAAAACATTGAAAAACTGAGGCAGTTCATCTAAGCTAAACTTTCTTAAGAATTTGCCTATAGGTGTAATTCTTGCGTCACCTATTGAGGCTTGCTGTGTATGGCTTGAAGAATTTACGGTCATACTTCTAAACTTATAGCACCAAAATGGAATGTCATTACGGCCGCTGCGTTGTTGTTTGAATAATACTGGTCCTTTACTTTGTATTTTAATGAGAAGCCCTATAAGCGGGTAAAGCCAGCTTAAAATCAAGATGATGACCAGTGCGCTGAAAATGAAGTCGAAGCTTCTTTTTTTAAATCGGTTAGGCATCTGTTCTAGTGGCTCCCGCCTGATGGTGATTACGGGAAATTGCCCAACCATAGAAGTCATTTCATAAGGTGCCATTAGAATGCCACCCAGATCTGGTACGAACTTGATTCTGATCATCAGTTTATCAGCTTCTTGCATCAGCGTAATAACATTATCCATTTTCTCAGGAGGGATACAGACATATAGATCCTTAACCCCATCCTCAACAGCGCTTTTAATTTGCTCAACGGTTTCTGGAGAGATACTTCCATCCTCCGCTGTGAACAATCCATCATGAGTACCAATAAAGCCATAAAATTCAACGTTATTTTGCTGCTTGAAATATTGCCTTAATCTGGCCGCAGTATAGTTATTACCCATGATGCCAATTTTCCTGGTTACTTTAAACTTCTTAACCATGATGTATTGAATCAGTGTTCCAAAAAATCTATTGATTACACAGGCGATGATCAAGAAGATGTAGAAACAGGCCAAAAAAAGCCGGGCGAACTCAGTGTTTTTAGAATAGACAATATAACACGCAAATATGGCTCCGTGAAGCAGTACTGTCCTCCAGGTTGCACGGTATATCCGTTCAATCCTTCTGGCACCGAATTCTGAGTACAGCTTAAAGATATAAGAGTTTATGAACCATATTAGATTACTGACAATCAGGTAGTGTGCGTGCCATTGTCTACCCTCCAAATTCAGCCAGTCTCTGGATATGTAAAACGATAACAGATAAACGCTATTCAACATGATTAGATCAATCAATGGAAGAAAGAAACGTAAAAGATAAAAAAAGCGGGTTTGCATAAAAGCGTTGTAATCTTAGAATGTGAGCGATATACAAAAATGCGACCAAATACTAAGATATGGTCTACATAGAAAAGTATTACCCATTGGAGGTCTCTCATAAGAGCTACTATAGTTCTACATTGAGCAGTCGTTTGGGTTAATGCTTCTATTGAAATTGACTTGAAAGCAGTCTCTTATGAATTTCGTACTAAGGAAACTTTTGACTGCGATAGGCACCATTTAGTTTCTGGACATACTCGGAAAGTACTTTTCTCTATAGTAAATGAAAGGGTATTCCACAGATTTGCTTATAATAATTCCTCCGATAATAGCAACCACAGCATAAAAAAGATAGAATAAGAATGACTCTGGATCAAAGATGGAAAAAGTCAGTTGCAAAAAATGAATATGAAATAAATATATCGAATATGAATACATTCCAATATAGGAGAAAGGAACAATTGCCTTGAGAAATTTGGGATTTTCATAATGGATAAGTTGAATCAGCAGGTAACCAAAGCACAAAGGATTGACAGATAGGTTGACTACTGAAATCCATCTATGTTGCTCTCTAGAGATAAAATTTGTGGTCAAAAATGCTAAAGCCAAGCCAATATATATCTTCCTATGCTCGTCTGTCAAGACCTTATCCAGTATATCCTTACGATAATTCGCAACGTAGGACAGCAACACTCCAAAAAATAATGCGTCAAACCTTATATGGCTAGCGCAATAGTCCCTCATGAAATTCCAATGTTCGTATGTAATGAAGTAGCTCAATCTGAAGCAAAATCCTATGAGTAGAAGAATGACGTAAGTTAGCGCTATTGAGCTGAGATTGACCTTCCTAAATCTTATTAAGAAATAAAAAAGTATTGATAGGAATAAATAAAAATGTTCCTCTACACTAACGGACCATAAATGTGAATTATTTGCCTTGAAATAATTCGCAACAAAAATAGCCTCGTGAAAAAAAGCAAATTTGGATTGGCTAACATGGTTTAGGTAATTATAACCAAACTGATAAATAATTAAAATGTAGTATACAGGATAGATCTTGAACCCACGTCTAATTAGAAACCGTTTGACATCAAAAGTTTCATATCTTTGATATTCCTTGATGATAAGCCCAGAGACGAGGTAACCACTTAACACAAAAAACAAATCAACTCCAATCCAACCGCCGGCTTGAATGCGAATGAATATTAATCGAGCAATAGAGTTACCACCAAAAGTTGGAAGATGACTTACCATTACTAGTGCCACTCCAATAAATCTCAGTAAGTCAAGTTGTAAATTTCTCTTCATATTTGTATTAATCCGCCAATATAATACTTTTTCAATTTAGGTTCTCAAGGCAAATTTACTTTCACCAATTTGGGCAAAAAACCCTGGTGGCCATTGCTCCATCTTTAGGTTTATAAGTTCATTTTTGTAAAGATTATTTACGGTAATGATGATTTAGTCATGTTCGAGCAGGTGGTTAACAATATGAATGATGCTGCCACCTGAACCTTGTCAATTACTAAAGAAGTTTAGAATCAAGAATTTATTGATGATTCTAAATAAACTGGAAAACGAAAAAATAGTTATTAGTGAATAATAGCAAAGGACGAACTGAGATGGATGTTTCTTTAATAACGTAAGTAGAAAAATTACCAAGGGCGAATATTTAAAATTATTGATTCACAGATAAAAGTTCACTGCTCGATTTTTTATATTTTTTTGGTTCAAAGGTATGAGATTCGACCAAAGAATATTGGAACAATTTAGGAACAAATTCTTCCTGTACCTCATTAAGTTTTATAATGTTTTTTTCAATAATAACGACGGTAGAGTTATGAATGATCTCCGCATCCAAGCTGTTATTAGACCTCACGATTGATAAGAATTTGAAACAGTCAATAAAATATCGTTTGAAAAGTCTGCGTGGTTCTTTCAAAAATCTATGAAACCACTCGAGTCCGATTTCCTGAAAAAAAATAGGGGCACGCTTTTTAATACCTGCTTTAAACTCAAGACTTGCACCTAAAAGACCGATAGTCGGCATATCTGGATAATCTATAGCCTTTAAAACATCATATATACCGAGAGCAATCTTATCCTGCTTAGGAAAACTAACGCCAATGAATACAAGCTTTAACTTATTTCTAATGATCAATGCAACTGAATCATGTATCACTTTGTCAAAGGCATCAGAGTCATTCGGTTGAATAAAAGGTAATGTGTAAGAATATGCTCCAGGATAATCCTGTTTGTAAAAATTGCTAGTTGATTCGCTTGAAGTCAGTAATAATGTTCCAACATTATTAGTTTTCGCAATGTCATACATTTCTACAAAAAGGTCACTTCCGGTTAAACGATGCTTAATATTTCGTTTATAGTACCTGGCAGCCCAAACAATTGGTTGTCCGTCAGGAAAAATATAGGCTGAACCTTTCAGACGATCATTTATAGATTTATTTTCTGCCTTATTTAGTTTAACAACATAATCAACATTGGGTGTAAAGATTAATGGAATTCCACTACAGGTGCCATCAATTGTTTGGGTCATAATCTCTTCTGCAACATTTTTGATACTATCAGCTATAATGAAATTATAACCCAAGAATTGTTCTCTTTTAAGCATTTATCAATTATTAAAGTATGGCTTTTTAGCAGTTAACGTCTACAAAAAGGTTTAAATAGGTCAAAAAAATAATAGCTACAAATATACAACCAATGATACATTTTTAAGATAAATCATACAATCTTTTATTCTACTCGTGTGATAAACTAATAAGCTTTGTAGTCATTTGATCAACAATTCTTTGACGGGAGAATCGCAGAGCGGTTTCTAACGCACTATCTTTCATCTTTGCCAATTCAAAATCTGTCAGATTATAAAATTTAATAATTTGATCAACAAGACTCGAAGCATCCGCACATTTGAAACTATATCCATTTTCATTATTATCCAAATAATCATTAATTCCTCCTCTATCGGAGCCTATCACGGGAATACCACATGCCATCGCCTCTAATCCTACCAAACCTAAGCTCTCGAACATTTTAGTCGGGAACAAAAATGCATCCAGCCTGTTGAAAATGCCCGGCAATTCCAATTGGGATTTGAACCCCAGATAACATATATATTGCGTGATATTTAGTTGCTTTGCAAGATTCAACAGATCAGCGACATTTTGTCCCTTTCCAACAAATAACACTTGTAAATTATGAAATTCAGGAATCATCACCAACTTGGCTACAGCATGTAAAACTGTGTCCCAACCCTTATCTGCTTCGATTCTAGAAACAAAGCCCAAAGTTTTGGTCTCTATTCTAGCTGGGGGAGTTAAGGGTTTGAATAGATCTAAGTTTATCCCTCCACTCGCTGAGACAAATATTCTTTTATAATCTAAATTATACAATTGAATAATCTTAAGTTTGAAATAATTACTTGGCGACACAATTAGATCAGCTCGTCTGATAAATGGCAATGACAACTTTAGCAGTAATCCATCAAGCTTGTGAGTAATAATCATATCCTCACCGTGTGGATTAAGTACTACCTTAAAATCTGCAAACATCTTTTTTAGGATTACTGGATACAGTGGGAGGATACTGTGTGAGACATTATGCACATAAATCAGGTCATACTTTTTAAAGAAACCATTGAATAATATACTAAAATAGAATATGAGATACTTACATAATTTATCGTAATATGATTTCCCTTGGCCCCTAATAAGTGATTTACAAACAATAGAAATACTGCCATCCTTCTCAATGCCCTCACAAAAGTTTTTTACAAAAACCCCGAAGTAAGCGTCAGTTTTCGAAGGGTACATATTTGAAATAACATATACACGTAATTTATTATTTTCAGATTTCATTTAAAATTGTGAGATATACAGATCAACTACTAACAGGGATATACAAAAATATGGTAATTAATTTAAAACCCAATTTTTCAACACCCCCTCTGGTTATAATGAGATAAATAGGTTTTTACTACAATGAAGTGTAGCCGTTAGTCTAGTAAGTTTTAAAAGCCAAATGGAAAGAAGATGTTTACTTATCTAATTCTCCAGCGATAATTTTTGTGAAGGAAGGTACTCCAGCTTCACATAAGTGTTGGGGATCATAAAAACAACTGTCGGGGATATCTTGACGGTCCAGGTAGGATATGTATCTTATGCTAGCGTATTTGCTAGTTAGAGACATCATTTCTGCATCATAAGCTCGTTCTAAGTCATAAATTCCTTTTCTTTTGGCAGCAGCGCGAAATGTTTTCGTTACGAAGCCATTGTAGATTATGATTTTACAACTTTTCAAACTGTCAAGGTTTTCAAGGGCTTTGACCAATAGTTTTTTCTTTACGCCATTTAGATTTGGGTGGCTATAAAAAGGGTGATTTTTGAAATATTCACTATTAATACCGCGGGTATTTTTACATACAATCTTTTCATAGCCAGAGTTGGTAGTTCTGGAGTGATTAAGAAAATTTCTGATACTACACCTATAAATTAAGCAAAATAGAAACCGCTGCATTTGCTTTTGGTAAAGGCTAACCGGGTCCCGTTTATATAAAAGTATCTTGTCCTTAAAACTTAAATCACCAAAAGATTCACTGCGGAAATAATCGCTTTGATTAGCACCATCATTTAATTGCCAGCTCGACGCTGATATGATGATTATTTTATCATTTAAATCAAGCGCAAGCAATAGTTTAGATAGGGCATACAAATCATGTGCGCTCTGGCCCATATTAATTACATTAGATGAAGTATATTTATGTAATAAGGCTGGGTCTAGTTGCCTTTCTGCTCTTGAGTCACCAGCAACAATTATTTTATTTTTATAGATTTCAGAATAATCATCCTTTGGCAATTCTGAAATAGGTATCAATTCTGGAATCCAAAATAATACTATGGATAAAAGGACGAAAATTCCAGCAAAAAAAACTAAGAAATACGATAGGTTTTTTATAAAAGGATTCATATTAAAATTGAAAGTAGATAAACTGCTGCTCAGCCCCTGAAAAATATAGTATAGAGCATATAATAAATGAATATTTAAGCCACCTTAAAAATCGTGGCCATTGTAAACCAAAAGATTCAATTGCGTAATTCTGTTCTCGCCCAAGCCATTCAAGTAAAATAAATAAACCCAGAAACATGAATAGAACGGTTGGAAATATTGTCGGTATTGATAAAAATGTAGGCGAGGCTATTCCGGCGATAAATTTACCCGCATGGGCGATATCCTCTGCCCGAAAAAAGATCCATGCGAACACGGTTAAGCAGAAAGTAACGAGCATAGCGATGAGCTCCTTAAATGACGGCAACGACCTTCCTTTTGCAACAATATCAAGATTATTTCTATTCGTGTTAAAAATGATTGACGGCATAATAAATAGTGCATTTAAAAATCCCCAGACAATGAAATTCCAGCTTGCTCCATGCCAAAACCCACTGACCAGGAATATGATAAATGTATTTCTGATCTTCATTAATAAGCCCCCCTTACTGCCTCCTAACGGAATATATAAATAGTCTCGGAACCAAGTGGAAAGAGAAATATGCCATCGTCTCCAAAATTCGGCAATATCCCTTGAAAAATACGGGAAGGAAAAATTCTTTAACAGTTCAACGCCAAAAAGCCTTGCTGTTCCTAATGCTATATCTGAGTAACCAGAAAAATCGCCATAAATCTGGAACGCAAATAAAATGGCTCCAAGCGCAAGTGTACTCCCTGAGTAGTCACCAGCGTGATTGAAGATAGTGTTCGCATATTCGGCACATTGGTCTGCAATAACGACCTTTTTGAAGAGTCCCCATAAGATTTGGCGTAATCCGTCGACAGCTTTTCCATAATTAAAAGGACGCTTTTCACGGAGCTGTGGAATTAGGTGTGTAGCCCGTTCTATAGGACCTGCTACTAAAAGAGGGAAAAAGCTAACGAAAAGAGAATAGTCGATAAAGTCTCTCTCTGGCTTTATTCTATCTTTATAAATATCAATCACATATGACAAACCATGGAAAGTATAAAACGAAATACCAACGGGTAAGATAACTTTCAACGTCCATACATTAATATGGATACCTGTACTTGCAGCTAGTTCTGCAAAAGAGTTAACAAAGAAATTATAATACTTAAATACACCTAAAAATCCAAGATTTATTGAAACACTTAACCAAAACCAGAATTTTTTCCGGCGGGCATTTTTTGCCTCAAACATTTTTATTCCAGTAAAATAATCCAGTAGCGTGGAAAAGATAAGTAACACGAGAAACCTCCAGTCCCAGCAAGAATAGAAGTAATAGCTAGCAAAGAGAAGTAATAAATTCTGATGTCTTCCTGATTTGTTGAAAACAAACCAGTAAAGAAAAAAAACTATCGGAAGAAAAAAGGCAAAGCTGAGCGAATTAAAGAACATTGTTAGATTAATTATATACCATTTTATATTCCTTTCATAAATCTGATATTTTGGGATTCAATAGTTTCAGTGTGCAAATCTACAAATTTATCTGCGTTTCAATCGCCGAGTTATTATCAAAATCTCCACTTACTTAGTATGCGTCCAACCATCAAGTTATAATAGTAGGATAATAAATATGTTAAGATAAATATTGGTAATAGTATAACAAGAGAGTGAACCAAACCTATGATTTCAAACAAATAATAGGTTATTGCTATAATGAAAACATGAATCAAATACAATGAGTAAGATATTTTACCCGTGAAAATAAAAAATTTATTGACAGGTCGCAGATTCAGCTTGAAAATAAAAATAGCCAAACTTGTATAGCCGAGGAATGCGGGAACATCATTGAATAACTTGCCTGCTGTTCCTCCCCTCAAAACTAATAATCCATTTATTCCAATGAGAACACTGCCAAAAATTAAGTACGCATAATTCTTGATGGTATTCCTCAGTACGTCTCTACTGTAAAGTTCCGCGACGGACATTCCCAGCATGAATTCCCAAAGGTATTGGAGAAAAAAACTATTCCATACCCGGTACTCCCCCTTATGTAGGCAAAAGACCAGGACGCTCCACAATAGACTGATCGCTATACCAGCGAATATAAATAAACTGCTTTTAGTCATTGATTTGACCTTAACAAGGATATAAAACGTTAGATATAACTGAATGATTGTTGATATAAACCAGAATTGTCCACCGTAAGTTTCATCAATGTTGTTGTCAAACATTTTATACAAGAAAGCATGTCCAGCAAACGTGTAAAGATCATAATTATAAAAGGGGATAATAAAAGAAACTCCGGCTAGGAAAGTGATTACAATAATATAGGGAATATAGATATTACTTAATCTCTTACGTATAAAAGTTCGAAAGTCTATTGGCTTTCTCAAGTAGGAAGCATACAGGCCGAATCCTGATATAAAGATGAAAAGGTGAACTCCAGTACCTCCAAACATAATTGCCTTTTCCAAATAGCTATTAAGTTCAAGAGATAACAAACTATGGTAAACCAAAATTGTAAATATAGAGTATCCTTTAAGAAAGTCAATCAGCGGAATTTTTTTTACCATGTATCAGATGAAGTTTTATATCTTAAGAAAATCCATTTAATGTACTATCACTTCCTTTTCCCCCTCCTTAGAGGTTTTGTGTTTTACATAGAGATCCCGGATTAGTTTGATCGCAGGTTTTTCCACTACTTGGGTGACAAAGGCCGAAATGGCGACGGTAACTGCGAAAGGGATAAAAACAGTTAAAATTTGGTTATTAGTAATAGAACGTAAGCTATTGATTATACAATAGCCAATAACATTATGAAGAAGGTACAATGAATAAGATATATTCCCAAGATATAACAATAGCTTGTTATTCAGAAAAGATAGGCGTTTGTGAACAAAAAGATAGAATATTATATAGACAATCAACATTATAAATATGGCAATAAGCCCGCGGTTCTTTTGATCATATAACCACATCGCTTCAACAATAAAAGTTATGGCAATGAGGAGATGACTTAAAATATTACCTCGCCCTTTTTTCAACAGGAAGAAATTCATACCAGCCACAAAGAGTGGCGAATACTCCAATATAAATAACGTATTAAAATATCGTTTTAAAGGAAACTCAAGGAAATGTGAAATGACAGACATTGAAATCCATAATATGCACACAAAATTGAATTTTTTTAGGATGCCACTAACGAACATTACGTACATAAGTATATAAAACACTAACTCGACTTTCAATGTCCAATAAACTGGGTCAATTGGTTTTGTTTTGACAAATTCTTGAAGCATTGTCAAATTGATCAGTACTTCCTTAGCTGAAAACTTGATCACAAGAGGACCAGGGATTACATAGGTAAATATTAGGGTGATAAAAATACAACACCAGTATACTGGATATAATCTGGAGAATCTGGAAATAATAAAATCAAGCTTCGCTTTACTACGTTCCAAAGTCATAAATATAACAAACCCACTTATAATGAAGAATAGATGAACGGCCAGACTGCCATAGATAAAATATTTTCTTACTTCTGAAATTACGTTAAAGACCTCATCATGGAAAAGTGTATAATGGAACAGTATTACAGCTATAACAGATAACCCTCTTAGGGCATCTAATTCTGTATACCTTTCACCTTTATTAACAGGTAAGTGAGTTTTAACGATCTCCATATCTAGCCTTTATATCTATTCTGTGAACGGCGGAGCGCTACCATATCTATTTGATTACGGAAGTAATTTGGTAGCCTCTTGATTCTATTTTCTATTCGGGTTCTCAACGTTTTCGGTTCTTTGTTATTAGTAATACCCCTTTTAGAAAAATCAATTATGATCTGATGTTTTTTAAATAATGGTACAACCTCGTCTAACCATTTACCTTTGATTATACCGGTAAATACATAAGGAATGATTTCAGAAACATTCAATTTAACCTGAGTCCTATCTACCATGTAAAATTTATGGTTCAGTACTGATGATCTTGTTGTTCCAAAATCCTCGAAATTCCAGGCACTTTCGTAGGTTCTGATATAGGATGAGAGAACTTCTCTTTTCCAGATAGCTGCCTGACAGCTTATCCTATATTCACTTTCTTGATTGATAGTCCACAGACCTTCGTAGGGGGAGGACGCTGTAAATGGCCCCTGAGTATTTTGATCAGTAAGATGTACACAATCAATATTTTCAGAACGCATTAGCTTCGCAAAATTGAAAATTGCATTATCGTTAACTTTAGATTTTAAGAAATAGTCCTCCTGCAAGTAAAGGACTAATTCGTTATCGATTGCGGACAAACCTCTTTTTAAACATTCGCTCCAGGTAATTAAATGCGCATCGTTCAAACCCTCACAGCTTTTTACAGAGACAATATTTAGACCCGGGTAAGTATACTCTTTATATTCAGTATTTAAGTAGATAGTTCCTTGGTAATCCGGCCAATGTGTGCTAAAAAGTTTAAAAAATGGATCCCAACAATCCTCAAATTTATCGCAGGTATTTACAAAAATTACAAACTCGTTCATGATATTTTCATATAATTGGAGATGATTAATCACCAAATTTCAAAAAAATTACTTCTCTACTCCCTGAATCCTAATCAAAGATTTCCCATTCCTCTCTTGTCCGTAGATGTACAATAGGACGAGATTGATGTATAACGCATTTACAGCACTCGCAAAAAAGTGACCTGCCATAAAAGCGATAATAAAATAAACTACACAAAAAAACAACCTGAAGCTATATCTGTTCATTCCTCTGAAGATCGTTGTGAAATACAAAATTAAATATAGAAAACAACCTATAAAACCGAAAAACAGAAATGCATCGAAGAAATCCATTTCGATGTAAAATTTAAGTTGATCTGTTCCCCCGAAAAGGAAATTAGGCAATGTCCATAACGCCAAATTGTCACTGATCTTGGTGATAATGGTATCACTTCTTCCTGACGAGATCATCGATAAGAATCCGCTATTTTCGTATTGACGAATGAACATATCAAACAGAAAGCTATACTTTTCGCTTAGAAGAACCGGAATGGCAGCGACAATTCCGACTATCAAAGCACCAACTGAAAAAATTTTTTGAAATAAATTGGCTTTAAAAATCAGGTGATAAAGAAGAAGAAGAAACAAATATAAATAGATGGCTTTTGCTCCCATCATCAGTGATGCCGCTATACATATTAAAAGTATAGCTAATCCTTTTTTATTAGTGAAATAACGGAAATACAGAAGTGATATACCAATGATGTAATAGAGTGTAGCTTCATTAATGGATGCGATCATACCGTCGTAACCAAATCGCTCATATAGGGGATATGAACGGAACAATTCAATTTGAGTAAATACTCCAACAAGGATAGTAATGGAGTTGATAAGATAAATTATCTCCAATACTCGAATAACTCTGTCCAATGCAATTTGATCGTCGATAATATCTTTGATAGCGTAATACACTATAAAAACGAAAGTATACTTATTGAAAAAAGTTATATGGTAGAATAGTTTATAATCGAGTACAGGATAGTTTAACATGAAAGTAAACTCCCCTATTAGAAATGACATTAAAAGCCCTCCCAGTAACAATAGACCTTTACCTCTTTCTTTATCATATAGCTTATAAATAATGAATATGAAAATCAACTCATACAAAAGCCTGAAGTAAATTGATATACTTCCTGATTCCGCTACAGGATCTCCTCCTTCGTCTAAAGAGGCGGTACGAAAATACATGTACTTATTGATTCCATCAGCGGCATAGAACAAAATCAATGCTGAAGAGAGAATGAAAGTAAGGACCTTATTTGATTGTTGTTGGTTTACCATTATTTAGAGTTTGGGGACTTGCAAATACAAAATATCACCCAATCAGATATTGCTTGTACTTATCCCTATTTTCATCAATGATACTTAATAAGGGTATGTTGTTATTAACTTTCACATCCTGATCTGGAAAGATTGACTTTCCCTGGCTCAGGCATTCTTTTATATATTCCATTGAATTAAATTCCGCATGTTCTGTATGCGTATAGGCCGCGATTTTTTCACTGATGAACTTTTCATCGCCCAACCATGAATGGTGAAAACCAGCAATTTCCGGAATGCAATATACTGTATCTAGCAACTGAGATTTTTCACCAGCTTTTCTTAACGAGTCATAATCACTGTTCCAATCCTCTCTGAAAGTTTTGCCCTTGATGATAAAAGTACGATAACTATAATCTGCAGGACCTCCCCAATTTTGGCTAAATAGATTGAAATAAAAGGAAGTAAAATGTAGCTTCACGGTCACGATTCCCCTATCATTAACCTCCTTAAGAATCTGTTTGGCAAATCTTGAATCTATAATTTCATCGATGTCTGATAATATGAGAATATCATCATCATTAAAATCAGGGACAAAATGTTTTCTTTGCATGCCTTCATTATACCATGATACATTCCTGAAAACATGGGCGTGCCAATCCGGTTTATTTTTATATCGAAAATGAGGTATTAATTTCCTAGGCTCTGCAAATATCTTATCAACATTAAGCTTATTATAAACGACTTTATCTTTCGTCTCATGCTCAAAAAAGAATTCTTTTTTCTTATACTGATGTGTCATGTTACACTCAGTAATGTGAATTTCATCAACCCATTTTGCTGATTCCTGAATGTGAATTTCTGCTATTAAGTTTTCTTTAAAAAATGGGCAGCACTCAATTACTTTCATGATTTGACTTATGTTTATGGATATATATAAAGGATTGCAGATAAGCAACAATAGTTAATAAAACGAATATAAGGGCAGTTAATAAAGCTACACCTGCAATTCCGTGGGTTGTACTGATGTATCTCCCTGCAGTGATGTATAACAAAGAGAATAAGGCAGTAAAAACAGTAATAAGGTTTATCTTTCCTGTGGCAGCTAAAAACGCACAGCCCATTGAATATAAGGAATAAAATAGTGCCCAAATTCCCATATATAAAAATAAGAGAGAATCACTGACATAGCCCTTCCCAGCTAGGATTTGCAAAAAGAAATTACCATAAAATACAAAAACGAATGTGACAGCCAGATATAACACGGAGGTAAATAGGATAGTTTTGATAAGGGTATTTCTGCACCAGTTCCAGTCATTACGGTTTATGGCGTCAGAATGACCTGCCCATAAGGGATTGTAAAAACTCAAATAAACAGTTAATACAAATGTATACAATTTTTGAACTAAATTTAATTCAGCACCCGTGGACAAACTCAGGTTAGCAGTTACAATTAGAGTTGTAGCATTATAAATAAAAGCCCCCGATATCTGCAGGATAGCAAAGGAGATACTTAACCTCAATAGTTGTTTGACCTTGAATAGCATCTTTTTATAATTGAAATCGAATAACCCCCATTTTCTGCGGTATAAGAAAAGTAATGTAGCTAAGCCGTTAATCAAAAAGGCGATTAGAAAAAAGACAATTGCTGTGACAGTTATATTAGCATTGGTTAATGCCAAAATGCTGATTACAACTAGACTAAGTATACCAGTTGTGATCGTTTGAACTGCTACCCAAAATGACTCTTGGTAAGCAAAAAACATAGACGAACCAATACCAATTGGCACGCCAAATAAAAAGATCGTCTGAACTCCAATTAAAATATTTGCGCCTTGCTGTTGAAGAGCAAGATTATTTGTTTTAAAGATTTGCTGGTATCCAATGTCATCTTTAAAAATCAGTAAAAAGAGGCTAATTATGGTAGCTGCTATCAGGAAAAAATAAAATACTGATAAAAAATATTCACGTGCCTCACGATCACCTTGTTCCCCTTTAACTCTAAGCTCGGCTAATTTATTTCTTAATGCATTCCCTATTCCAAAATCAGAGGTTGCCATTACAGCAGTGGCTGAGGTAATGGCAACCCAAATTCCAAATTCGTCTTTCGAGTATATTCTTGCGAGGATTGCGATTAGTCCTACTTTAGTGAGAGTACTCACAATAGTAGATAAGACCATCAACCCAGATCCATAGATTAATGCTTTCGTACGTTGTCCTAACGAATCGGCTATAGTCTGAATGTTTAATTTAATTGATTTTATCATTGGATATTATACGCCTTTGAGTTTCTTCTTTAATAAATAGAATGCTTTTTCTGCGACAGAAGAGGGATCACGAAATTGATTTTTCAGCACTATTTTTTCTTTTTTTGCGTTTATGGTCTCATTAAGATTGGTATGAACGAAGTCATTGATAACAGAGAAAATGTTATACTTATTTAATATCAACTTTCTAGCTTCAACTAAAGCGGGTATATGCTCATCATAATGATGGTTTTGATTCAAGACGCTCTCGATTTGGCTCAGCGTCTTATCAAAGTTATTGATATCGATAATTTCCATTGAATCCCTAGCAAAATGATCTTCGATATTGGTGCAGCCATTATAAAATGGGAAAGTATAGGTCAATAAACAATCATACAACTTCTCTGTGAAATAATTGTAGTGCCTACCATTTTCAATACAAATATTATATTGATAGTTGATGAGCACATCCCACTTATGATCGAACGTTTGAATTCCTCTTCCAAAAAGATCCAGGTCATCTCCCATTTTTTCCTTCAGACGGTGAGCAAACTCGTAGCGTTTTTTATGACCATCACTAATCAGTTTATTTGATGTTATCAAGGAAATTTTCTTCGTTTTCAGCGGAGGTGTGAGCTCTGCTAATTCAGTGTATGTTTTATCAAGCCACCATGGAACGCTAGGTGAAACGAGGTGTTTGTTAGGATGAACTATTTCTTTTTGACAAGTTTGAATATGCTTAAACTGATGGATAAACTTGGAATAGTACATATTCACCGGATGTGGCTCCGGTGCGATAAGCAGCGTATTTGAACGATTACATACAGCACTTTCCTCAAGAGCGTTGAGGTGATTAAAAACCACCCAAACATCGCATTCATCTATTTCATCATTAATATAAAACTCACAGTTCCCCCATTCCAATTTTGATGGAAGCTGCTGTTTGATATCAGGCCATTGATACGGGTATGTTAATTTAACTTTGATTTTCATTTGGCACCCCTTACTTTAAGGATTATGAGATAGACTAGGTTTAAAATATTTAACCAATTATACCTAAGATATGACGCTGATTTAGAAAAATAGAGCTTTGCAAGCTTATAATTTTTTAGCTTAAAATATTCTGTACCAAAATATCGATAATAGTTTCCTATACCTAAGCTCTGAACTCCGTTTTCAATTGCCAATTTCTGGTGTAGATTAAGAAAAACTTTGTAGGCCCTTTTATATTTTCCAAGTGTCTTTGATATTCCACCGGAACTGATCCGATACGCGGCTAAAGGACTATTTATGTAACCAAATTCGTATCCACCAACAGCCACCCTTATCCATAAATCATTATCTTCCAGAGTTTTAAGACGAGAATTGAAGCCATTTAAATTCCTAAACAAATTGGAATCCATCATGACAGTTAGAACGCCGATGCTATTTTTCCATAACAGTTGTCTTAAAAGGTCGCCAGATTTTTTATCGGTTAAGTCTGAAAGTGAGCCAGCTTGTTTTACTTCATTGATATCATTTACAAAAGTAGTGAAAGCTGTATGACTTATTAAATATTGCTTATTCTTATGATGAAATGCAATCTGGCTAGACAACTTTTCGGGATACCAGTAGTCATCAGAATCGAGAAAAGTAACCCATTTACCATTAATGAGCGGTATTGCCGAATTTCTAGCATTTGGCAGTCCACCATTAGTCTTCAAGTGAATAACTTTTACCCTAATGTCTTCTTTCGATAATCTATCTATAATAATGTTTGAGTCATCTAATGATGCATCATTGACGATGATTAGCTCCCAATTCTGGTGATGCTGATGGATTACCGACCTTACTGCTTCCTCTATGGTTTTCATAGAATTATAGCAAGGCATAATAACAGATACTAAATCACTTAACTCCATATCCGCACTTAATTACAAATACTATTATTTTGGGCATGTGCATGTTTTAGCTTTGTCAAACTTACCCTTTAAACTTCGATCTTATTTTTTGTAAAAAGCTAGGTTCTTGCTCTTCACCGTAACTTCCATAACCATACCCAAATCCATAACTCTTGGATTTGATATCATTTACTACGATTGTAAGATTTTTCATTTTTTGCTGCACATAAAGATCATCAACAATTCTCAGATTCTCCTTAAGCGTTACACCTTCCCGAATCATAAAGATTGAAACATCAGCAAGGTCAGCAAGTAGTTGCGCATCGGTGATGATTCCTATTGGAGGAGCGTCCATAATGATGTAATCAAATCTTTCCTTTAGCTCTTCCAAAAGCGTATGGGTTCTGGAACTTAATAGAGTTTCGGCGGGATTTGGAGGGATTGGCCCTGAACTAATCAAAAACAGATTGTTATTTATTTGTAAGGGTTTGAGTATGCTATTCAATGTTAAACTCTCGTCAATTGTAAAATTCGAAAAACCCACTCTATTCTCAACATTCAGCTTGGTAGATAGACCAGGTTTACGCAAATCCATCTCCATCAAGACGACCTTCTTCCCTGTTAGGGCGAGAATGTTGCCTAAATTAATCGCCGTAAAGGATTTTCCTTCACCGGAAACACTTGAAGTAAACAGGATAACCTTTTGATCCGTCCCTTTCAAATAAAAGCTTAGGTTGGTACGCAAAGCTCTAAATTGTTCTGCGATGGCAGACCTACCACTACTTGCAACCACCATATTATCAGAGGTGCTATTATGGCTAATTTCTCCGATAATTGGAACGTTGGTACGTTCAGAGATATCCTCTTTAGTACTAACTTTATTATCAAAAAATTGAATGATAAAAATAATCAACATCGGAATAATCAATCCTATGATTATAGCCAGGGACATTGCTATGGCTTTCTTGGGACTAACGGGACTATAGCTTGCTTTTGGTGGATCAATTGTTTTTGCGACAGGGACATTTGAAGTTTTAGATATTGCAGTTTCTTCTGCTTTTTCCATCAAAAAGATGTAGAGCTGTTCCTTTATCTTTTGCTGTCTAGCTAGAACCAGATAATTTTTCTCGATTTTTGGGACTTGCTGTATCTTACTATCGACCTGCGCAATCTGTTTCTTCAGCTTATCTCTTGTAACGAGGTAGGTGTTCTTAGTATTCTGAATGTTGCCCATGATATCATTTCTAAGATTACTAATCTGTTTATCGATATTTTGTACAAATGGGCTCTGTTCGGTTTCGCTCAATAATTGCTTATCCCTTTCAATCAATAAGGAATTATACTTGTCCATTGCATTGCTAAAAACGATATCACTAGGTGTCAGTGAGCTCGGCAAAATCCGTTTATTCTTTGTTTCATCCTTTAGATATTTTTCTAACTCATCGAAAACAGTGATTTGAATTTCAGTTTTAGCAAGATCATTGATGTACTGACCAGAATTTTCTATAATTAATTTGCTCTGTGCAGACATATCAGCAAGCTGATTGTTTTCACGGAAGTTTTGAATGTTACCTTCTAAGCCCCCCAACTCACCTCCAATATAACTTAACCTGTTCTGGATAAAAAGAATGGTGCTATCAGCGACCTGATTCTTATCGTCAATGTTCATTGAAATATATTGATCAATGAGATTTTGCATGATCTCCTCTCCTTTACGAGTGACAGAATATGTAAAATCCAGATCAATAATACTGACTTGTTTATTCGTTAGACTCACTATTAGCCTGCCCATCATCTCAGAAACTTTCTGGTCTATTGAACTAATAAATATTGAGTATTGAGAATTTGAAACCGGCACCTGAGCATTTTGAAGAATCTGAACTATTCCTAAGCCTTTTATTTCAAACTGTTGCCCATAGGCTATATTCTTCTCAACATCACCATATTTGATACTAAGTGTATTGCCAGCAATCTTATTTACTAATATTTGGGTGAATTTTATCGTATCAATACCTTTAATAATTTGAAGCTTAAAGGGTGACTCATACATTTCTACGGTTTTCCATCCATCGATTCTATTATAAACAATGTTCAATTGCATACTTCGAACAACCTTTTCCATAATAAAGCGGGTCTTGAGGATCTCTACTTCATTATCAACAGAACTTTTCCCACCCATCAAACTACCGAAATCCGCTATCCCAGATGCACCGGCAGCCGCAGCCATTCCACCGCCACTTGATTTTTCATCATTTACCAGTAGTCTCCCTTTAATCTCAAAATTTGGAGTGGCATGTTTGAGATAAAAAACAGCTACACAGCATGTGATAAACACGCTAAAAATAAACCATGCCCATTTCTGGACAATTAACCTAAGTATTTTTTTTAAGTCTATACTATCATCTAAAGTCTTTTTTGAGACCGTAGGAGTAACATTCAATTCAGTCATTATAAATTTTGAGACTATTTTAAATTAGTGAAAATCAAAGCCAATACAGTTACGACCGAAGTGACAACTCCCAAAAGCTGTATTTGAGCTGCATTGTTTGTAGAAACCTTCGCCTTGTTAGGCTCGACGTAGATGACATCATTTTGTCTTAGGTAATAGTATGGACTGTTGAAAATAGAAGACGAGTTTAAATTTAAACGGCCAAATTTCTTTTTCCCTTCATCATCACGAACAATAAGGACGTTTTCCCTTTTGCCATAAATCGTTAAATCTCCAGCCAAACCAATTGCATCCAGAACGGATACTTTTTCATTAGGCAAAGTGTATGAAGCAGGTGCACTTACTTCACCCAACACTGTAACTTTGAAATTGGCAAAGCGGACCTGCACATTTGGATCTTTATATATTTTACTTGCGTTTTCCCGAATCAATTCTTTCGCCTGATATGTTGTTAAGCCACCAACTCTGACTTTTCCAATTAAAGACAATTCAATATCTCCATTTCTGTCAACTAGAAAACCTGTAGCAGCCTGAGCATTGAGTGAAGTGTTAGCTCCACCACCGATCGTAGGTGTACTTACCGCCTGGTTAATTACTGTAGAAGTTGAAGGGTTTAAAGTGAAGATTGTAATCGATAGTATATCGTCAGATTGAATTTTAGGCTCAGTAAAAAGGATAGCATTATCTAATTTTGCACTATCTACCATTTTGATATCCTGGAAATAAGGAATTTTTTTACTGCTAACACAACCATTCAAGCACATAAATAAACCTGCGATGATGATTGGGGTGATCCAATTGTATTTTTTTTGGTTAGTCATATAGTAAATTGCTTTTTTATCTATCTCCGCAACTCCGTAAGCTGGTAATTTACAAAAGTTCGAAGATACGTTTTTTTAACGTGAAGTTGGAAGTGAATCAATTAGAAAACAAATGCCTCTCTATTTTTGAACGGATAATGCCCAAGTAACTTATATAAGCTACCTTCGGTGATAGATTTGTTTAATAGGCTAAAATGCCTATCATGGTGTAAATCTGTTCCTGCGAAGTCATAGATCTTTTCTCCTAGCAGATATTCACTCATCTTCTTAACATCTTTTCCATAATAATTGAGTACTGACAACAGGTTTAGCTGCATCATACAGCCCATTAATTTGAATTTTTTCAACCTGGACGGATCTTTAAAATAATAGATATAGCGTTCTGGATGGGCTAGTATCGGCTGAAATCCTTTTACCTGCAATTCGAAAATGACTTTATCAATATCAGGACTCTCGTTTAAATAGGACATCTCAATCAAAATATATTTTTCATCAATCAAACAGAGGTCACTGTTGAGATCAAATCCCTCATCAATCATGTATTCTGCTGCATAATCCATTCGTACTGGAATTTGTGCATTAGTGATCTCCCTCGTCAGGTCTTTAAACTTCGCCTCAATAGTAGAACGGTCATTTGGATAAAGTTCCTTTAGGATATGCGGGGTACCAATCAATCTGGAATATCCCAGTTCATGCAAACCTTTTACATATCGCAGTGATTGAGTCAACTCCGTTGCACCATCATCTATTCCTGATAATATGTGAGAGTGTATATCTGCTCCTAACCAGGAAATATCTGTTATGGCATTTGTCCTTTTGAAAAAATTGAACATTAGAAAATTTTAAAAGACTTAAATTATAATCGATACAGCAGGCCAATTTTAAGATGCATGTTATTGACATCTTTTTTGTTCCAATCCCAAAAATCCTCACCTTGCTCCCACTGATACTGGTAGTTTAATGATCTGATATACACTAACTGAGAATTTAACACAAACTTATTATAGGTCCATGAAAAATTTCCTGCAACTGATAAATCAACCCAATGTCTATTTATAAACTGGTTTTTATCAGCTGATGCATAAGCAAATTTGTAGAATAAGTCATTGTTATTCACCAGTCTTTCAAATTGAAGACCAATCTTTTTTAAACCTTTAACCCAATTCACATCAAGGGACTGTAAATTACTTCCCGGTCCAATTCCCGCTCCCAAAACTTGTCCTCTATTTGTATACCCATCTCTGACTGCATAGTGAGTATACCAATCTTCGCTTGCCCTGGTATCTCTTGTTCCGTCTTTTTCTAATTGAGTAAATTCAACGCCCATTTGAATATATTCATCTTTTCTATTCAAAGGCACCAATTTTCTAAAACCAACTACATAAGCGCGTGTATGTTCCGGTTCAACCAATCCATCCCTTAAGTTATAAGAATGATCGTTTCTTCCCCATTGAAAATAGATCTCCGCTTTACTTTCTGGCAAAACATACCTGGTAAAAACAGAGATATATTGATCTCTCCAGGCAGTATCGTCAGAATTGGTTCCGTCTGAATTAACATAGGAAGACTTTTGAACTGCCTTGAAAATAGGGAAATAATCTCCAAATCCGTTGCCCATATCAAAATTCTTCACCAAGAAAGTACGATCAAAGCCTATGAAAAAGTTGGGAATCCATTTTGGCTGGTATGTTACAACCATCCCAGATAAGTACCTCCAGTCCTTAGCTCTAGGCTGGTATTCAGGTCCGTCAGGTACAGGTATTCCCGATTGTTCAAGGCGTCCTCCAATAATCTGAGCTTCAAATGAACCAATATATGTCTTGATAGGACGAATAGTATTCAACGTGAAATGCGCAAATCCTGATGCATTGTTACTCATTAAGAGCGAACTTCTTACGCCAGGGCCCCACCATAAGTTTTCATTGGAAACTCCAACAGATACAGGGCCAGCATTTAAACGAATGCTACTTTGCCCCCAACTTAGTTTACTATACTTTCCATCACCAAAACGATCAGGCAAATCAATTGTACTATAATAGTTTGCTATAGAGGTATTCCAGTAAACTCCATTCGGCGCATCACTCAATTTTTGGAATTTTTTATTTTCCGTAAACACATATTCTGGGCGCAACTGAATAGTCAATGGGCCTAATTCAGCAAATAAACCAGCTGATACTTGAGTCTGATAGCCCCTGGACTGAACCATTGATCCATCATTCATACCATATGGATGATGTGTATTATACTGATTCTGCCAAACAACAGGCAGTGCATAAACTTTCAATTTTGTTCCAGGATCGGCATAGATCAATTTCCTGAAGTTATTAACAGAAAAAGTGCTATCCCCATTCAGATCAAAATTTTTGTCCGCTGACATGAACATTGGCCTGATCATGTATGAACTACCAGACGTATCTTTTCCCAAAAGTTGCTGCCTTCTGTAAGCATCTTCTACATTATCCAGTAATCCTACTGGTAAGGTTTGAGCAACAAGAGCCGTAAGGCTCCCTATTGTTAAACCAAGGGTGAGTAAAAGTATTTTTTTCATATTTATTATCTTATGTCGTTATAAAGGCTTCTAAAGGTACTGCGCAGCCCGATAGTGATTAGCCCGGTATTCGTTTGTGTGTAATTGTTGCTTTCTTTCCTGTAAATCCCGCCAACCTCAAATTTAAGGTTGTATTTAGGATTGATCAGGTAAGAAACTTTAGCTTCTGAATAGTACAGATCTGTACCTATCCCCTGTCCGATGTAATTTCCGTAATTCTCGTTACGGGTATCATAGGTTTTGAAGATGTCGCCTCCATAATTGTAGCCCTCAGGATCTACGCCATAACGGGCATAAAGTACTTCTCCGCTAAAGTCGAATCTTTTGTAAGTGTAATTCAGCTGTCCGATAAACTCACGGAAGTTGGCACCAAAGGGATGGGCCAGGGCTTGATTCATGGAAGAATAATTAGACAATCTGTCGAAATGGGAATAAGTATAAGGCCTGGCTGTATTAAATTCAGCAAGATAATTTAAACGTTTCACCTTAAATAAATCTGAACCTCTCAAACCAAATTGCAAGGCCCATTTATTGGCCCAATAGCCATTACCACCGAAAAACTCTTTTGCGGTGAACTCGTCGAACATGAACTGGCCATATAAGGTGGTCTTATCCAATACTTCATAATGCAAGTTGAATCCTAATCGCATTTTATCTGGTGAGGTGCTATTTGCGCCTTCAACCGAACGCAGGAATACGAATGGATGGATATAGTTAAAATCGAAACCTCTTTTGCCTTCAGGTTGGGCATCTGCCCAGGTTACTGCCTGGAAGAAACCTACAGAGAATCTTTTGCTCACGTTCCAGTCTACATAATGAATCGCATTCCATTTCCCACGGTCGCCCAGTCTGCGGTCTTCTGTCAGCTTTTCAGCTCCGGGATCAAGCATGTAAGCGAAGATGGTTTGATAGGTAACATTGCCCAAAGATGCACGCATTCTGAAAAAGGAATAGGGTGCGGTATTATCACTCAGCAACAGGGAACGGTAACCATCACCGATAAAGTTTTTGTCATAGCCCAGAGCAAAGTTGAGGTGTTTGTTAGGCGTGTAAGAAACCAGTGCCGTTACATAAGCATAGTCTTTAGTCGTATTGCCTAACTTATCTCCACCAGCCTGTCCGGGAACAACCTGGTTCTGGTCGATAAAATTGGTGTAATAGTTAGAGAATATACCTTGATTTTCATAGCCGGAGGTATAAAACGAGAACTGTTTACCTACGTTTCCGCCAAACTGAAATCCCCGGGTGTTGAGCCACGTATTCTTTTTGTCCTTGAAATCGCGGCCAACCATCAGGTCAGGTAAAAAATCTGCATAGACTTCATAGTCATCGGCTTTCCAATGCAACAAATGCTCTTGCGTCAGTTTTCTCCTAACCCAGCTTCTCCGGTTAAGGCTGTCTACCCCCACATTCATCAATTCCTGAAAACGGCCTACAAGCAATGTATCATCAGCATAATAGCCTTTGATGGAACTGTGAAAACGTGAGTTTACATCGTAAACCGACTGATTGAATTTCTGATAGTATTGATAACTATAAGGAAGGTTTTGATTAGGAGTATATTCTTCCTGTGCATTTGCGGAAATTACCAACAGCAAAAATGCAAAGGGGAGTAAAATTTTCTTCATAAAAATTGAGATATCATTTAAACAGGTTCATTCAAATGATCCAATTCCTCAAAAATAGAGTTTTTACTCTTATATTCATGTACTAATTCTTTCATTTTTATCACTACCTGCCTGTCATTGTTCACTTTGGCCGACTCGATCAGGCTGTAAATCTGGTCGACCACTTCATTAAATCTGTATTCTCTAACCCGTCCGATCATAATCTTTTCATGATGGGTAGGCATAGTATTTTCATTATCATTTAATAACTCTTCGAAGAGTTTTTCTCCCGGTCTTAAGCCTGTATACTGTATCTGAATATCATGGTTTGGCTCGAGACCTGCCAGACGAATCATCTTTTTAGCCAGCTCGACAATCTTCACGGATTTACCCATGTCGAAGATAAAGATCTCCCCGCCTTTACCCATCCATCCGGCTTCGAGCACGAGGCGGCAAGCTTCAGGAATGGTCATAAAGTACCTGGTGATCTCGGGATGCGTAACAGTGATTGGTCCACCCTTTTCAATTTGCTGTTTGAAACGTGGAATAACCGAGCCATTGGAGCCCAGCACGTTGCCAAAACGTGTAGTGATAAACTTGGTGATGGGTTTTACGTTAAGCTCGTTAATAAAGCTTAAACCATTGCTAAAGATAAAGTTATCCGAATGCAGGGTTTTGTTGAGCGACTGCACGTAGATTTCTGCCACCCTTTTGGAGGCGCCCATCACATTGGTTGGGTTAACGGCTTTATCGGTAGAGATCATGACGAACTTCCGCACACCATATTTAACCGCCAGGTCTGCAATGATTTTGGTACCCATTACGTTAACCTTGATGGCCTCAGAAGGATTATCTTCCATCAGGGGAACATGTTTATAGGCAGCAGCATGATACACATAATGAGGTTTATAGGTCTCAAATAAATGCTCCATCCTGCTTTTATCTCTCACATCACCCACGAAGGCATGAAAGTTTTTAACTTGATGGCTATCGCCAAGTTCCAGGTAAAGGTCGTGTAAGGCTGTTTCAGACTGATCATTTAGGATGATGAGACTGGTTTCAAACTTAAGCAATTGTCTCACGATTTCACTTCCGATAGAACCCGCGGCACCTGTAATCAAAATCCGTTGCTGATTGAGTTGCTCTTGTATGCCCTCAGCGTCAATCTGTATGGTTTTACGGTTGAGCAGGTCTTCAATATTGATATTCTGGATCTGTGTGGACTGTAACTTACCGCCCATCCAGACATCAACTGGCGGAATATTTAGTACGAGAACATCCTGCTCCAGACAGGCATCCACAATCTGATTTTTTCTATCGATAGGGATAGTATAGGAAGCGAAAATAATCTCATCTACTTCGTTTGCCTGAATGATACTTTCCAATGTGGCGGCATCATGAATTTTGATACCGTCGATTGTCTTACCCACCTTACGCTCATCATCGTCTACAAACGCTACAATTGTTTTGTTCACCCTCGGATCATGGTCAAATGTGCGTTTTGTGGCTACACCTGCCTCGCCAGCACCATAGATGATTACGCGGATTTTATCCAGATTGAGATTTTTGATATATAAAAAGAAATACTTGACCAGTACCCTGTAGGTGATTAGAAACAGAAAGCTCACCAATCCGCTTAAGATAGTAATGATAGGTGATACAAAGGAATTATGCTCAAAAGCCAGATAGACGCCATTAGCGATCAGGATCACTGCACTGCTTAGAACAATGGCAAAGAGTATCCTGAATATATCCTGTGCGCTGGTATAACGTATAATGCCCGAAAAGGATTTGGCATAGACAAATACGATGGCATTGACTCCTGTGGTAATCAATAGGTTCCAAAGGAATTCAGATTGGTTAATGGTATCAAGATCAAAGTTATATTTGATCAGGTAGCCAATGGTGAGTGCGACTGTGCATACTAACAAATCTAGTATGAATATGATCCACCGCGGGACGATATTAATCTTAGCAAACAAAATATAAAGATTTAGTCATACAACTTAAGGTTTTATCAATAGCCTTTCTGCACCCTCAATAATAAAACGGAGTTTAACAAAAACTATGCCCGACACTACCAATATGATCAGAGTAAATAAACCCGATTGTATTCCACTGATAATGAGGAGGAAATTAATACTGAATTGAAGTAAAATATAAATAGCGGCTACAGACAGTTGCGAAATGCCTTTGCTGTTATGCAGGAACTGATAAAAGTGACTACGATGTGCTTCAAGCACGCGTTCCTTTCGTAAAATTCTGAAACAAATTGTAGTCACCACGTCCAGTCCATAGACCAGTAGCAAAAGTACATAATTAAAATTGCCCGTCTGCAGAATGAGTGTGAGCATAAAGTATACAATGATAAAACCCAGACTAACGCTGCCAACGTCCCCGGCAAAACATTTAGCCCTGGTACGGAAATTAAAGAAATTGAAAACTGCCAGCGCGAGCGCCGTGATAAGCAGCAGGTTTCCATCCGTAAACTTTACCACCTGTTGATTGATGCCCCAAAGTGTGAGCAAAGTGATCAGTCCATATCCCCCGGTGATTCCATTGATACCATCCATAAAGTTGATCGCGTTGATGGTACCTATGGTAAAGAAAAATGCAAATAACATGATGTACCAGGGAAGTCCGAAGAGGTCTAACTGATAGAACATGAGCGCCACTGCGAGCAGGTGAATAAATAACCTGAGCTTGCTATTGACCTCCTGCATATCGTCGATAAAACTCACGAGGCTAATCAAAAATAGACCAGTTAAAAAATATACCGGCCAATGCCCGGAGTATATAGGATATAAAAGCAAAGCAATGGGAAAGATGATGCCACCTCCTCTGATGGTAATTACAGAGTGGGAACTGCGGCTGTTTGGCTGGTCTATTATGCTGAAACGATCAGCCAGTTTGAAATATACCAGTTCTATGGAAACAAATAGAGCGATAGCCACGATGACAAGTATAAGTTCTATCAAATTTTTAGATTTTAAATTCGTCGATCACCTTAGTCGGATTCCAGCCAAATGCGCTTCGTGCTTTCGAATCGTCAAAAGTAAGATCATTAATCATCTTTTTATAGTTTTTCTTATTTAATGGAAACCTTTTTCCGAGTAAATTACCAACCATTGCGATAGGTTGAGCGAGATATCCCGGAATATATCCCGGTGGTCTGGTACCTAATTGCATGGCTATTTGTGTGGAAAGTTCTGAAAATGAAGGATGATAGCCATCGGTAAGATTGTAAATTCCCGGTGCCTCCAGTGAAGGTAACAATATGGATGGAATAGACGAAGCCATCAGCATACTCTTTCTGGCTCTGCCCTTAGCGAAATTGAAGTAATACCCTCTCTTTATCCCTTTAATCATCGCCTTGAGATTACCGGGGGCATTGGATCCTGCGAGCAATGGCAAGCGCAGAATAGTATAGGGAATACCATGTTTGTTGCACCATTCCTCTATCAGTGCCTCTGCCAGAATTTTGCTGTGACCATAAGGCTCTTTTGCCATCAGAGGGCTGTCTTCATTTACCGAGGTGCCGGTATCTAACCCGTAAACTGCGATTGAACTAATAAAAATAAAGGATTTGGGAAGCGTGCCGCTGTTTTCTACGCCGCGGAGCAGGTTTTCTGTTCCTTTAACATTGACTTTATAGAATTCTTCGGATTCAGCAGCTGTTCTTGGTACATGGTGGGCTTTACCCGCGGCATGGATCACCAGATCTGCCGGTGGCAGTACAGGTACCTCACTGTCCAGCTGCACAATGATATCACCTTGTTGGCGTCCAAGTTTGATGACCTCTTCATTAGCAAAATAATCGGCGATATGCTGACCCAAAAAACCCGATGCGCCGGTTAAGATTATTTTCATTTTTTAAATTGTGCTAAGCGTCTGATCATGCGGTAAGGCATTAGTAGTAACGGTGCTTTTAACTGGTTTATTTTCCAGGCTGACAATATTTCTAGATTTCCCCTGACAATATTTTTCCAGCTTTTATTAGTCGCCCCGCCCATCCGCATTTTTACTAAGATACGAGATATATGTGTGCTCTTAAAGTAATATTTTTTAAAGACCCTTAACATGAACTCATAATCGGCTGCAAGCCGCATTTTATCATTAAACAAACCTGCCTTTTCATAGACTGCTCTTTTGATAAACAGTGAAGGATGCGGCGGCACATGGCCATCTTCAAAATACTTAGTATAGTAGGGTTTTGAAAACCATCGCCGTACAATGGCGTTGGTATCATCTGATTTTACATAAACCAGGTCACCATAAACCATATCCAGGGAGCTGTCGTTTATAAAAGCATCCATAACGTCCTGAAGTACCTCTCCATCTGCATAGACATCATCGGAATTGAGTATACCGATCACATCGCCCGTGGCAAGGCGAATACCCTTGTTCATGGCATCATAAATACCTTTATCTGCTGCAGAGATGAGTTGAGCTACCTGCTGCCTGTAGGGCTGTATTAATTCCAGCGTCCGGTCAGTGGATGCCCCATCGATAATGATATATTCTATATTTTTATAAGTCTGTCCCAAAACAGATTTTATCGCGTCGGTAATGGTGCGTTCGTTATTATAAACAACGGTTATAATTGATAATTTCATTCTCGGCTCAAATCTTTATAAAGTGATAAGGTTTGCTGATAACAGTGCTCCCAGGAGAACTTAGCAGCCTGGGCAAAACCAAGCGCACGCAGCCTGTTACGCTGTACATCAACATTGAGCAATGTCTTTTTGAAAAGCTCCAGATCTGCGCTTTCCAGCAATAGGCCTGCCTTGCCTGCAACTTCGGGAATTGAAGAGCTGCGCAATGCAAGAAAGGGTGTACCCGCTTTCATGGCCTCGAGCAATGGAATCCCGAATCCTTCGTACTGAGAGGGGTAAATCAGAGTGTAGGCCAGGTTATACAGTTCGTTCAGGCGCTGGTTGCCGACATGACTGAACAGTCGCCACCTGCCGGGAATTTGTTGCATTAAGTTTTGTTTCTCCGCGCCGCTGAGCTTCCCTCCTACAATGTAAAGGTCAAAATCTGGCAGTTCACTTAAAAGATTCACTGTAAAGCTGAAGTTCTTGTAATGTTCACGTGAGCCAATAAACAGGATATAGGGCCGGTCGCTATCCAATTTCAGTGAAGCGAGCTGACCCGGCTCCAACGGATAGAAGTCGGCAGACACGCCGTTGTAAATTACTTTGATATTTTCTTCGGGAATGCCCGGATGAAATTCCAGCAGGTCCTTCTTTGTATTTTCCGAAACAGTGATGATGCGGTCTGCAGCCTTAAGCATGCGGTTTTTTTGCAGCAGGTGTAAACTTCTCCTCAGCCCTTTGTAAAACTTCTCATGCACAAAGTCATGCACCGTACTTACTTGCAGTGCATAGGGATTACTGGTCATCCGGTGATAACTGGAATGGAATATAAAAGGCTGTTGATGTCTGGCTAGTTTTAAGGACGTAAACCTCTCCAGGATCAGGTATTTTTTATGCTGAAAACTGATGGTTTCTTCCTTAATGGACAATGTTTGTCTTACGATATTGTCATGCGTAAATTCTTCGAAGAAAACTTCTGTTTCATCACGGAGCAGGCGGGAGATCAGTTCCGACCAGTAGGTGGAGATCCCTCCTGCTTTCTGCAGACTGAATACGATATTGTCATAGTGGACTCTCAAATCTTTTTCTGGATTTTTGTCTGAGCAATTACCTGCTTGCGGAGCCTGATCAGGCTGTAAAAATAAACAACATTTTTTCCTAGCCCCAATTTAAATATCCGATACTTCATTAAGGTTGTGAGTAATGGTAGAACACCCTGTTGATAGGCGCCGATAAAGGCGGCTACCTGGCGAGAATCTTCTTTTTTAAGCTCCTGTTGATAACGGTTAAAAAACAGCTGTACCGTGATCAGGTTTTCGGTAAGGGGTTTGAGCATAGAATGGATGTTGACCACATAACGTTTGAAGCGCTGAGTAAAACTCATCTTATCCACATTTCCACTCACATTTTGTGTATGCTGGCGGTAAAACAGGAGATCCCTGTCGATCAGCTGATTATTCCCCAAAGCGGAGATGACCAAGGCGATCCAGTAATCGTGGTTGGCGGCCTGATAAGGTATGGGTGTAATCTTTTTTAAGGCCGCCGAATTGATGATCATGGTACATCCCCAGGCATAATTCTCACTGAGCATGAGCATTAATGGCAAGTGGTTGGGCAATGGCATCCGTTGCGGCAGGTCTTCGCCTTTTTCATCCATCAATTGGAAGGTGGAATAACACATACAAGGATGGTCGGTGCCCAGTTCCTGCTCCATCTTAAAGATTGCAGCTAATGAAACGCTCACTTTCTCTGGTTTCCAGCGGTCGTCCTGATCGGCAAACATCACATAAGCCGCATCGGTTGAGGCGGCCCAGGCTGCAAGCTGTGAAAAATTGATACAGGCAGAGCCATGATCGCTTCCATGGCTTAATAGCATAATCCTGGGATCCCTTTGCAGGTATTCTGTGAGGATAGCCAGTGACTTGTCTGTTGAACGGTCATCCCTGATTACCAACTGCCAATTCTCATGGGTCTGCGACAAAATACTGTCCAGCTGCTCCCGCAGGTATTTTTCTCCGTTATAGACGGCCATCAATATGGTTACTTTCTCTTCCATCATATTATTTGATCGCGATCCTGTTGATGATGAAGAAAAAAATGATAAAAAACATATGAAAAAAGCTGGTGAAGGAACACATAAAGATGCAGAAGATAAACAATGACCATTCCACAATGTAATATTCGCCCTTTCTGGCCAGGTAATTTTTGAAAGAATTCATCGATAGATAGCCATAGAGAAAGTTAAACAGGATTACACCCGCCCAGCGAAAATCGAGATAGGGATCGGTAACATAAGTACCTAAATCTATATAAGAGCTATAAGAAGCCGGATAAAGTTCTGTTTTATTTACTGGCAAAATAGTAATTACCGGTCGTGCGGCATATACCCCATATCCGTAATAATCATCATAAGAGGCCCGGGAGATGATCTTTTGTCCGGTAGAGAAATTGACTCCTCCATATAAGGATAGGTAAGTTTCAAGTAAACCCGTAGGCTTGGAAACACCATTATATTCTCTTAGAAAATCATTGATAGAGGCTGATTTGGTATCATCCGAAGAATTTCGAAGCTGCCCCAAAAGGATAAAGATAAAAATACATCCAGCCAGGATCGCAAAAAGTCTACCCACCCGTATTTTGGTGTAATAACTTACAGCCATAAGCATGGAGATAAAGAATATGATGATAATTTGCCTGCTGAAAAAATTGAGAATAATGAAGGCACTGATAAAAGTGAGGCCCAGAAACAGCAAAAAGGAAATATTCTTTTTCTTGTAGTTGATGTAGAACATGGCGGGCAGCACGGAATTTAATACGATGAAGTTGTGCAAAGGCGTGACGGCATTCTCGTTAAGATCGTCGTAAACTGCAGCACTGCCCAACTGGAGAACGGGCAAATATCCCAGCTGCCTGATTTCCATAACAAACACCCCCATACCAATGATAAGCACAAGCACCAAAAACCAAAAGCTGATGTTAGGACTAAGGGGTGGAAAGATATTGCCGAAGCTTAACTTATAGGTTTTTGAGGCGAGAAGCCCCCCAACCAGAAAACAAATAATACTGAGCACCAGAATACCAATAAATTGGGCTTCATAAGGAATTTGTTTATTAGAAAGTTGGATAAAGGAAAAACCAGCCGTATAGATAAAAACAGCATAGATGGTAAAGGGGTTGATCAGCTGTCCGAAGGTATAGAGGGAATATAAAATTGCCACCTCTGCGGCCAGTGTAAAGCCCAGAAAGGGCAATAGCTCAGCAAGATCGCTATCCCAGGAGGCATAACGTTGCAACAAAAATATATCTGCAAGAATAAAAAAGCCGGACAGGCTTAGTAAGATTATATTTTTGCTACTCATCGATGAAACAGGGATTTATAAAATCTTACGCACAGTTTAAACAGCCCTTTAGCGAGTAAAGGATAATTATTTACCGGGTGCTGGATAAAATTAGTAATGATATATGACATCCCCTTATTAATTTCCAGAGATCTCACCCGATGCAGGGCTAAAAGATCTCTGTTCATTTTTACCAAATGATGCTTGTCGCCGTATTTTTCCAGGAGAAGAAGCTCCATTTGCTGGCGGACCCTTACCTCACCCAAAAACATGTTGGTATGATTGGTCATGGCACTGCTCCCGTGAATCCTGATCGCCGTAAAGGAGACGGATTCATTGTCGAATATAAAGACAGGTTGTATGAGGGCCAGCTGAAACCACAGGAGCCAATCCTCGTTGTTGTGGAGATCGCTTTCAAAACCACCGCAGCTTCTGATCAGTTGCGTACTTGCCAGTGGACTGGCAATAGTAACAATATTATTGGTAACCAGCCTTTGCATCAGCAGCTCTTCACTGAGAGTAGCGGTGGCAAGAAAACCTTCAGGGTATTTTTGTTGGGCTATTTGCTCGCCTCCCGAAATGCTAAAAAACTGGGACGAAGAAAAAACCAATGCGGCCTGTTGCTTTTCCATCAGCGGAACCTGAATACTCAGTTTAGCCGGGGATAGTAAATCATCTGCATCCAGGAACTGGATATATTTCCCCCTGGCAAGGGATATCCCTCTGTTTTTGGCGGCGGATGTACCGCCATTTGTGGTATGGAGATATTGGAGGTTGAATTTAGGATGAACGGCGATAAAATCCGTCACCACCTGCTCGGTATTATCGGCAGATCCATCATCGACGATGATACATTCCCAATGGCTATAACTTTGCTGCACTACACTCTGCAGTGTCTCTGCGATCAAATGTGCGTAGTTATAGGTGGGAATGATTATAGATACCAGTGGATTGTTCATGCGGTTTCCTCCATCGTTTGTTGTATCACTTTCCACCTGTGCAGCCATTGGTGACTGCTGACTACTTCCTGATAGTTTTTTTCTATCAGTGGAAGATAATCTTCGTAGTTATTTAAAATACTAATGAGCTGCGCAGCTGCATTTTCCATGTCGATTTCAACGATCGGCAGATAGCCAAACGCTTCTTCCATATCTGATGGCAGAATACCTACGATCAAACATTTGGAAGACATGGCCTGCAAATAGCGCAGGGTCATGGTAGAGATATATTCCGCTCTTTCAGGATGGCTGACCGATGAAGGTACGCAAATCACAATCTTTGATTGGGATAAGGCTGTGGTAAAGGCTGCCTTGCCTGGAAAAAGCACTTGTGTACCCGGGCTTTTAAACACATGGTTTTTCTGCTGCGCTTGAAGGGCTTCTGCAATCAGGTTGTGGTAGGCCTCATAGCTGCGCCCGAATTCAAGCACATCTATATTTTTATCAGCCAGGCTTTGAAAATGATAATCCTCGCTTTTTATAGCCTCGGGAAGCCACATGGCTTTACAACGGTTAGTAGGGTATTTCTTCAGGTAATCCTGATACACCTGCTGAGAGGAGAAGAAAACGTAGCTTATCTTAAAAAAATCGAGCAAGGGAAATATCCAGTGATGAAATCTTGGCCATACATCAAACATATAGATGTAGTTTCTCCGCGAGCGGAAGGCATTGGGAATCATCAGCCTGAAATCGCCACTGATCATTGCCGCAAAGTTGATATCTTTCCCTGAGCCCAGTTTTATGCGCAGCTGATGTAGACCGGCTAAGACAGCAAGCTTTCTTACCAGCCATGATTTTAAACGCCCATGACGGTTTTTCTCGCGAACAACCTTGTAGTTGGCCGGATGCGCCTGAATAGAGGAATAAAACTCATCCACGAAATCCAGGAAATAATCTTCATCTGCCGTTTGCAGTAGCCTGACGGTTGTTTGCTGATCAGATTTCATAACCAAAAGATTTTAGGTGAGTTCTCCAGAAATTCAGGTCGTATCTTTCCCAGGCATGACAGCCAAAGGGCAGCTTTTGGTGGTTGTGTTCATACAAAATACCAGGATTAACCTCGAAACTAAAACCGATTGCCTCCTCAGGTTCGGGTACTTTGAACCATGGGAATACTGCCGGAATTTCCACTGCCCAGAACAGATCTTCGTTGATCATGGGCTGGAAGGGATAGTAGGAGTAAATATAAATGACCTGATGTTTGATATAGCGGTAGATATTTCTGAATATGGACCGGTTGGCATCGGTATAGGTCTTTTTGAAAGGTAGTTTGCGGACGTGGGTAACTGCATCATAACAATGTTTGACTTTTCTTAAGCAAAAACCACCATTACCCTGACCTACCAGCGGACTGTTGAGGCTGGCTTTTTCATGTCCCTCAAATAAAGGCGCACCAATATTGGAATAACCGCGTGCGCACCATTCCATCAGTTCATCTTTGAATACAAAGGCATCCAGCTGATAGATTAACAGAAATTCGTAATCAAGGAAGGATTTATAGAAACCAGGGTATTTCAATAACCTGTTGTAGGAAGGGATATCCTGGAAAAAATTATTGTTAAAAGTACGGTACTGCGCGGCTCCGGATTGGACGTATTCATTAGCGCCGATGAAAGTCTTTAACCTTTCGGGGATCACAAAAAATATGTCGTAATTAGCCAGTACACGGAAACACTGATCCAGGGCGATCTGCTCGGTAGCGGATATTTCTTCCCGGTAGACCGGTATAACAACACAGGCTTTCTTCGTTTTATCCATGGCTGCTATATTTTTTAAGAAAGGACAGCTGTGGAATAGCGGTTAAGGTTTCCAAAACGTTTTTGTTTCGCCACACAAATAACTGTAGAATCCCATAGAACAATCCAGACAATATGACCGTCCCTGCGATAATTAAAGCTCCGTTTGAAGTGACCTGATACATACTGTAACGGAACGCAAAAAAGCTCAAAGCCGTGACAAAGCTCTGCAGGAATGTTTTAAAAGGGAAATGAAACTTCATCGCCCGCTGGGCATAAAAGAACAGCACCAGGGTTACAACCAATTCGGTACTAAAAGAAGCGATAGCCGCCCCTTCATGTTTAAAAACAGGGATCAATGCGAAGTTTAAGGCCAGGCTGACCACTACGCCAAACATGGAAGCATAGAGGATTTTCTTTTCCTGGTGCAGGGGCAGCAGAATCTGGTTGCCGAATACCTGTGCCATACCAATCACAATGACGATGAAACAAAGGATGTTGAGGGAATAAGTAGCATCGGTATATTTTGGCCCGGCGAATAACACAATAATTTCCTGGGAAAGGCAGAGCGTACCCATAGCAATAGGAACACTGATAAATACCACAAAACTGAGCGATTTATCAATCAGCGTACGGGCAGTATCAAGGTTACTTTCCTGAAAAGCAAGGGTGAGTCGTGGCAAGAGCACAGCCCCCAGCACCCCAATCAATGCCATAGATATTTTGCTGATGCGCATGGCCGCAGAATAATAACCAACGTTGAGGTTATTGGTCAGGAAGCCCAGGATGATGGTATCAAAAACGAGGTAAATACTGGTGATGATGCTGTTGGAAAAAATGATAAGCAGTGGTTTGTAATGTCGCTTGAAGGATAATCCTTTGAAAGAAAGGCTGACCACTTTACGGGCAGCGTACATATTGATTGCCGCAGCAAGGATCACTGCAATAAGGTTAAGACCATAATATAAATTGCGGTCCTGGATACCATGTACAAAAAGAAAGAGCAGACAAATGGTGAAAAGCCGGATGCAGACGCTCCTGATGGCGATGAACTTGAATTGCTCTATGCCCTGGAAAAACCACTCTACAATAAACACGGAACCGAGCACGATGGCCATGCCGATCTCGTATAAGCCAAAATTTACCCTAAGTTTTTCGGTGAAAAAACTGACCACTAAAAGGATGATAACAGCAATAATGGACGTACAGAGGTGGATGAGCAGCAGTTCGGAGAATACTTTCCCGAGTTTCTCGCGGTCGTCTTTTACTTTAGCGATCTCCCTAACGCCATACATGGGTATGCCCAGTGCAGCAAAAATGAGGAAGTAAATGGTAAAGTTGTCGGCGAAGCTTACCGCACCTATCGCTTCTGGCCCCAAAACTCTGGAGGCATAGGGAAAACTGATCAGGGGGAATATGATCTGTGAGATGGAGAGCAGTGCATTGAAAAATATGTTTTTCTTTAACACAGACATCTTAAGCCAATACAGATTTTAAGGCACGGCGAATCAGAAGAACGGCCGCACCGAGGATACCAAATAAAAATCCACCGATAACCAGACAAAACAGTTTACCATTCTTTTTGGACGGGAGTGGATATACAGGTTCATCGATCACCTGGATCAATGGTGTTTCTTTTCTTAAGGATACTTTGGAGAGCTCCAGGTTTTTTACCAGCTCGGTTAAGATGGCAGTATTGGCCTGCACATCAACCTGCCTTTTCTGAGAAGGGACCTTTAAGCTTAACCTGGCAGGGTTCATATTGGGATTCACCTCATTTGACACGGCTACACCACTGATGGCTCCGTTGAGCATGCGTCTTACAGAATCTGTCTGATGCTGAATGATACCAAGGTTGAAAGTCGACTTTTTAGTCTTGGTCTGGATGTAAAAGTCGTTTACATTTTTGACGATTTCATCATTAAAGCCTTTGGCAAATTGTTCATCGGGTGCGGTCATCTGCACTTTGATGATGTTTAACTTTTTATCGGGTTTGATGACGCTCAGGTTTTTTTTATTGATCTGCAGGGCGAATTCGCTGAGCAGGCTGTCCTGTATGCGGGATAGCGGCTGACTTTTAGCATTGTCGAAGTTGACGTTTTTGAGCTCGGGATTATCGCTCCATTGATTTTCACGGAACTGATTGTAATCGATATAGCGGTTAACGAGCAGCTGATCTTTGCCGTTGACAGGTACAGCGCTGAGCAGGGTTTTGGTGATCATCATCCTGGATTTGTATAATTCCAGCAGGTTATCACCCTGGAAAACGCCGCCGCCGCCGCCACCAAGATCGAGCCCCACCATGGAAGCCAGGCCCGAAAGCTGCGATAGTCCGCCGCCAGCGCCGGTTTCCTCTTCGAGAACGAAAGTACAGTTGGCGAGGTAGTTTGTTTTACTACGGAAAGCATATGCCAATCCGATTGCCGCACCGATGCCGATGAATAGCAGCATGATAAGCCATTTGGATAGCAGGTAACGATAAGCGCCATTCAGACTAAGTAAAAGTTCTCTGAAAGATACCTCATTTATTTTTTCCGGGGTTTCGGTACTCATTTTTTCCAAGCTTATTTTAGTAAAGTAACTATGATCGCCGCCATAGAGGCCAGTGCTGTAGACAAACCTACCAGTGAGGCGATGCCCATTTTTTGTCGCTCTGCACGTTTAGGTACAAAAACTTCTGTTCCCGGGGTTACTCTGGGAAAGTTATTAAAGAAAAGGAACTTTTTATTAGCCGCCACAGATCCGTTTGGATAAACTACATAGGTAGCTTTTCTGTAGGCATTATAACTAAAACCTCCGGAGCCATTGATGTAGGTTTTGAGACTGCGGCCGGGTACAAAAACCATACTGTTGGGTTTTAACACCTCACCCGTTACTTTGACGGTCTGCAATTGTCTTGGCACCCTGATTACATCACCATCTTCGAGAATAAGGTCTTCGCGACTAAGGGGTTTTGCCATAGCTTTTTTGAGGTTGATCCCTACCAGGTCGCTGCTCAACACATCCAGCTCACGCTCAATGCTGGTGGTGTCTTTTGCGCCAACCTCTTTGAGCCTCTTCAGGTTCATGAGGTTAACCTTGTTTTCCCTGGCTTTTTCATCTTCTTCTTGATCGGAGGCGAAGTGACGTCCCGGACGTTTGAGGGAAGCACCGTCAACATAAGCCGATGGTGTTAATCCGCCTACGCGGTTAATGAGGTCTGAAATGCGTTCATCTTTGCGTACCAGTGTATAAATACCCGGATGGATCACTTCTCCTTCTACCCTTACCTGTTGTTGCAACTGGAAGCCCTCTGAATTGCGGATGGATACGATATCGTAAGGTTTAAGGATAAAGGCATCGCCAATCAGCTGCAGTTTAGGATCAACATTGACGTTGAACACTTCGGCGGTAACCGCCGATCGTGAGGAGATATCGCTATTTTTTACTCTCCTTGAAATTTCAATCCTTTCTGGTGTAGCACCTTCCTGAAAACCACCTGCCTTTTGGATCAGCGCTTCCAGGCTCATGTTTTCCGCAAAGTCGAAGGTTCCTGGTGCTCTAACCGCACCCTGAATGGTTACTGAATACTCGTCCCTGAGGTCGAATATGGAGGAGATGGTGACTTTGTCTTCGCGAGATAGCGCAATATCTGCCGCGCTGCCATCCAATACTTTTTTTACATCGAAAGAGATCAGCTCCTGGCTATTGTCGGCACTTAAACGTGAGATATAACCACGGCTCTGGAAAGCATCTTCTCTCAGTCCGTCGGCTTTGGCAATCAAACCTTTTAAGGTAAGTCCGCGTTCCAGCTCAAACTGCCCGGGGCGGAACACAGCACCATCAATCTGCACACGGTTGGCATAACGGTTCAATATTTTCTCGACAACATAGCTATCACCATTTAAAGGATAATAAGTGCTGAATTGATCTGCACTCACATCCGTGATTTTACGTTCTTTATTGGTACGCTGCAATACTTTAATCCGCGCGGTATAAGCTTCGTTGCTGAAACCACCGGCAAAGTCGATCACCTGTTCAAGAGATTCGGTATTGAGCACCTCAAAAATTGCGGGGCGTTTTACTTCTCCGGCCATTTCTACCCTGGTTTGATATACAGGGATATTGATCACATCCTGATCCTGCAGGCGAATATTTTTGGTCTGGATACCTTTTAACAAGAAGTCGTAGATATCGATAGTAGAGACTACTTTGTTATTTCTAACGACCTGGATTTTACGGTAGGAGCCGTTCTGAGCGGGACCACCACAGGCGTATAGGGCGTTGAATACACTTGAAAGTGAAGACAAGGTATAGGTACCGGGTTTAACGGCATTACCGACTATGGTAACTTTGATACTTCTGATATTACCGAGGTTGACCGCCACCTGGCTTGCACCCGTTCTGAGTGCAGGATAGGTTTTTGACATCACTGAACGTATTTTTGAGCTGGCCTGCTCGATGGTTAATCCACCTACTGGAATTAAACCCACATACTGTACGCTGATGTTTCCATCGGGACTCACCTGAAGCCTGTAATTAGCTTCATTATTACCGGTAAGGTCGATCAACAGTTCATCATCCGGGCCAACCACATAACTTTTTGGGGTAGCCATGCGGAGATTGGTTTCGAACTTCAAATCGCCGCTGGAGAAAAGCTCCGATCCAAATATTTTAAGTCCTGCTTTCTGTTTCGCCGTATCCACGCGCGTTACAGCTTTCAGCGAATCGCCCGGATAGGTTCTACCATTCTGGGTAGTAACCGCTTTCATGTTAGAGGTACCACCTGAGGCGGCTCCCTGCCCCCTGATGGATTCCACGCGAAGGCGAAGTTTCTCAATCTCTGCCGGTTTCATCCCCTGGGCAGTAGCCATTTCTTCCAGCTGCACATCGGAATAACCCATTGCATCGGCACGCTGAATCAGCGTTTTGATCTGGGCATCCGTAAGATCATCTACTTTAACAGTGGAATAATCGGTTTGTGCCATTGCGGCCTGACTGCAGATGAGCAGGGTAAAAATGGCAAGGGCAGCGAGTAGATTTTTAAATATCATATAAAATTTCAATTCTTTGTGGTTAGGCAAGCTTGCGGTTGCCGGTGTTCAGATTTGTTAACGTTTTCCGGAAGCAAATCGCTTATTCAAAATAATTTAATGTGCGGAATCCCTGCTCTTGCAGGTATTCATCTTTTTTCATGAGCTGCAAATCTGCCTGCACCATGTCTTTTACTAATGCCGGAAGGTCGTATTTTGGTTTCCAGTTCAGCTGTGTTTTCGACTTTGTGGGATCGCCCAAAAGCAAGTCGACCTCCGTAGGCCTGAAGTATTTCTCGTCAACGCGGACTACTGTACTGCCAAAATGCAGCTGTGAAGTATTTATGCCCAGGCTTTCGGCCAGTTCATAATCTACATCGATGATCACTCCTTTTTCATACTGGTCTCTGCCGCTGAATTCTACTTCGATTCCCAATTCTGCAAAACTCATTTTCACAAAATCGCGAACGGTAGTGGTAATGCCGGTGGCGATGACATAATCTTCTGCTTTATCTTGTTGAAGGATCAGCCACATTGCTTCTACATAATCCTTCGCATGTCCCCAATCACGCTGTGCGGAGAGATTACCAAGATAGAGACATTTCTGCAGCCCCAGGGCTATCTTACAGGCTGCCCTGGTGATTTTACGGGTAACAAAAGTTTCCCCTCTCAGCGGACTCTCGTGGTTAAACAGGATGCCATTAGCGGCAAACATGCCATAAGCTTCTCTATAATTTACGGTAATCCAGTAGCCATATATTTTTGCCACCGCATAAGGTGAACGTGGATAAAAGGGGGTAGTTTCACTTTGTGGTACCGCCTGCACCAGACCGTAAAGCTCTGAAGTGGAGGCCTGGTAAATTCTGGTCTTTTTTTCCAGACCCAGGATGCGGATTGCTTCAAGCAACCGCAGCGTACCTATTCCGTCGGCGTTTGCCGTATATTCCGGCATTTCAAAGCTCACCTGAACGTGGCTCATCGCCGCCAGGTTGTAAATTTCGTCTGGCTGCGTTTCCTGTATGATTCTTATAAGATTCGTGGAGTCGGTTAAATCGCCGAAATGCAATTTAAAGTTGACATCATTTTCGTGCTGATCCTGATATAAATGATCAATCCTGTCAGTATTAAACAGCGAGGAGCGTCTTTTTAAACCATGCACAGCGTAACCCTTTTTTAAGAGGAACTCAGCAAGATATGCTCCATCCTGCCCGGTTACGCCTGTGATTAAAGCAACTTTCATGGAAATGATTGTTTTATTTCTGTTATGAAGCTTGCATGAGCTTGTGTATTCATTGTCAGCAAATAAGCTCGCGCAGGTTTCATTAGGTTAATCGATTGTTTATGCAAAGCCTCAAAGATAGCTGAATTATTTGATTGAGCCGAAAATTATAGCCGTCCAGTAGGTGTTAGAGATTCTGCACACAACGGTTTAAACTGTCTCTCCAGTAAGGAATTTCTATATTGAAGGCCGCTTTGATCTTTGACTTATCCAGCACAGAATAATGCGGGCGTTTTGCCTTGGTCACAAATGCGGATGAGGCTACTGGTGTTACTTTCATATCTACTTCGGCAAACTCAAAAACAGCCTCGGCGAAATCATACCAGGAGGCTACACCTTCATTGCTGTAGTGATATAAGCCATGTTGTTTAGGATCGTTTTTAACTATGCTTAAGATCAGCTCTGCCAGGTCCATCGCATAGGTGGGTGTGCCCACCTGATCGTAAATCACGGTCAGCTCGCTCCTGCTCTGCGCTAGTTTCAGCATGGTTTTCACGAAGTTATTGCCCTTTTCGGAATAGAGCCAGCTGGTGCGGATGATGTAGAATTTCTCCATCAGCGACTGGATCTGTTGCTCGCCTTTCAGCTTGGATAATCCGTATACGTTAACCGGGTTGGTGTCCAGGTCTTCTGTAAGTGGAATGCTGGAATCGCCGTTAAACACAAAGTCAGTAGAGATATGGATCAAGGTAGTGCCCTGCTTTAAACAGTTTTCTGCCAGGGTTTTTACTGCAAGCTCATTCAATGCAAAAGCGCTTTCCCGATCTTCTTCGGCATTGTCTACCGCGGTATATGCCGAACAGTTGATGCAATAAGCAGGCTGGTATTTCTCAAAAGCCGCCGCTACCTCTTCCGGTTGATTGAGGTTGAGGTCTGCAGATCCGAGGAAAATAAAGTTATAGTCCTGACCTGCTTTGTTAATTTTTTGTTCCAGGCATTGCCCTAATTGTCCTTTTCCGCCTGCTACTAAAATGTTTTGCTCCATTCAGCTAATCCTATATATATGTGTGTTTAACCTTTAAGGCTAATATATTAATTGATAAAGATATTGATTAAAAACATAGATGCCTACAAACAGGCATCATTTAAGCGGTTTTTAACATTGTTCGTTGAGCGGAAATGCGCCGGAACAAAAAAGCCTTCCCTTTTTCAAAGGAAGGCTTGAGGTAATTATAATAGTTAACGAGAGACTTCTTATTGCAATGAACCTGAGAAAGTAAACTCTGGATGTTCTACACTTTTGAACTGGCCTAACACTTCGCCAGTTGTTGGATGTATGAAATATTCCAGCGTGAAACGATCTGCATTCAGGCGTTGCGTAGTTAAAGGGGCCATATCTGCTACAATTAAGGCACCATTACCCGCCGGTGCTTCGGCTGTAAATTTGAATACCCCATCGGCAGTTTTGGTATAGCTATACGGGAATATTCCTGTAAATCTTGTCGCGCTCTGATAGATGTCAGCAGTTAAGGTCATCGATTGCAACGTGGTATTGAAACTGATCACCATTCTGTCCAGTCGCAAGCGGTAAGGACCTGCCAGCATCGTTGCCGCAGCGGCAGCTCTTCTGGTTTGGAAATCGGCCGACCAGCCCGGATAATTGGTCGCATTAGGAATGATGAGTCCCGAATAGTTGATACCTATCAAGGATGCCAGTGGGATAATTGGTGTGGAGGAAACGATTACGTCTACTCTTGTTCCGCCTACGGTAGCATAATAAGTGCCTGTTTCCGGATCCCACAAAAACTCGCTGATCAATTTATCTTTGTAGGCTACCGGATTTTGTAATAAGATCCCGGTTAGGGTGAAGACAAATGGAGCGGAGTTGGTGATGGTTGTTCCGGCATCGTTCCAGGTAAGACTGAATACCTTGTTGTAGATATTGAAGGAGGTTTGTACGCGCGTTGCATCACCCAAAGTTACATACAAATAGTTATTCGCCTGAAAATAGTCTACCGCAGTAGATACTGCATTGAGCAGTCCTTTGTTGTTATAGGCCTCTTTTTCTGCCTGCGTAGCTCTCACCATCACGAGCTTACTGTCCAGCAGTTTGCCATGCAGTTTAAGCGTATCGCCCGACTGCTGGTCAAATACAAACTCGAAGTCTGAGTAGTAGCCCCAGCCACGAACACCGCCAAAGGTAGTCTCATCTGGATCGGCCAGCAGGTGCATATAATTGTAAGTATCAAAGGATAAGGTAGGTGCCTGAATCGCTTTCAACCGATAGGAACTCTCAGAGCTGTTTTCTGCAGGATCATAATCCAGGTCGCCCAGCATAGTTACCCTGTTTTCGTTGCTAAAGTTAAGGTAAAATGCATAACCTCCCCCACCCGCGGGATAAAGGTAAGCTTTCCATCCATGGCTGCTGCCAGTGAGCTGCTCCTTGTAAGCAGTTAATGCCTCGGTTAATCTTTCTTCGGGACGTTGTCCGTCGATGAGTTGCTCTTCATCTTTTTTACAACCCGATAATACCGCCAGGGAGAACAAAGTATATATTAATAATCTTTTCATGTGTTCATCAATTAATTAACGCTCATTGTTCCGTAGAAATAAGAGTTGTTGTTACTTACTTTATAAAATGCCCCTAATGATCCTAAACGACCGACAGCACCAGTGATCAGCTGGTTGATCCAGTTTACTGCAAAAGGACCGCTAACAAAATAACCATTGACAGGTGCCATGGATGTTGCAATAACACCCATATTCTGATAGGTAGTTGAAGTTGGCTGTACGGCCGCACGGGCAAAGGTAATCCTGCCCGCGGCTTGCGTCATGGTATAATCTGTTGTAGCCAGATAAGTGGTGGATCCAGCAGCATTGGTAAAGCTGTAGGTCATCGTCATGGTACTGAGGCTAGGAAAATCCAGCTTTACATCTTTCAGCACAAAACCCTGCGCAGCGATAGCCGTTCTGGAGGCATTCCAGGCAGCGAGAAACTCGGGAGACTGGTTGGGCTGTGTTGCAGGATTGGAATACATGGAGGTATAACCACGGCGCGGGCCAATCATGTTGGCCAGCACTGGCGGACTGATTTTGTCTAATGCCGTTTGTACCTGCTCCTGCAGGGCATAGAAATCGATATTGAAAGAAGACTTGAAGTACTCTACCACATATTGTTCTTTCTTTTGCAACCTGCTTTTTCCCTCGCCCGCGGCAGAGCTGACGATGGAGTTGAAGACCACACGCCCAAGCATGAGCATATTGGAACTGGTTTCGGCAAAGTCTTCACCCGGTGCCGATCTGGCATATTGGGTGATAAAGCCGAGGGTATAAGCATCTTCAAGCGGCTCTAGCGTCCAGTTTCCTACATAACCGCCCCGGGAGATGGTCTGGTAGTCGGTCTGGTAATCTATCGTCTGGTTAAGGATATGCGTATACTCATGCTGGATCACCTGGATCATGCGTTTAACCTCAGACAGACTGGTTTTATCAAAGTTATTGATTACGTATAACACGATTTTACGGCCACCCTCTGCGGTTCCAAGGGTAATACTACCATCGGAGTTATACTCAGCACTTCCGGCCAGCACAAATTGTTTTGGAGAAATCCTCTTGATAAAAGTGTCTCCCCCTACGATTTCGAATGGTCTGATCCATACTTCTTTGACAGTTTCCATTGCTGGGATAACCTGACCTTCCAATACCGGAGTAATTACCTTACCCGAGGGCAGTTCAAAGCGGTCGAACTTATATTTCACCTCAATATTATAGGGATCCAGGTAATTGGTACCCAGCCAGGTGTCTACCGAAGTTTTTGCAATAATATTTTGGTCTATCAGATCCAGGTTGGCCTCAGGCATGTTTTCCTTTTTACAGGAAGCAGCGATGAGGACAATGATCAGGGCAAAAATGCCATTTTTGATTATATTTTTCATCTTTGAACTATCTAGGATTTTGTTCTATACCGGACAATTTAACCTGTGAAGGCATTTGGAATAACCTGCGCGGATCATCAGGGCCTAAGGTTTGCACCGCGGCCGTTCCGTTGTTGGCAAATACGCGGTGGTTGACAGGGAGTTTGTGCCTCAGGAGATCAAACCAGCGTAGTCCTTCCTGCAGAAACTCCGCACGTTTGAAGTCGAGTACAGTTCTGATTAATCCTTCTTTTGGGTCGCTGATACCGTAAAAGGCTGCGATTTTAGCCAGCGTGATGGCATGTTGCGCCAGGTTATAGTTGGCGATGCGTGTGCTGCAAAAGGTATTCAGATCGGCCATTGCCAGCTCATTCTGACCGGAAGCGGCATAAGCTTCTGCCCTGTTGAGTAAGGCCTCATCAGCGGTTAGCACCGGAACAATGGTATAGGGGAATCCTATCGTTGCATTCTGACTGGTTTTTACGAAATATTCATTCCACTTTAACAGGGTGAAATTCGGAACGCCATAGTTATATACCGGATGTGACCAGCGTGCTCCTGAAACATTATTGGTTCCAAAAAGAGTGTTGTTTAATTGCTGACCGAAGCCATAACGTGGTGAGCGTGTTCTGGCCCACGATGATGCAGTCTCTATCAGCAATAAGGTAGAAGTTTCTGTGGCCTGGGTAAAGTTGGTGTACATCTCTGCCGCAGTATAGGTGTTATACTTAGTATTCCATGGCCTGATGATGGTGACAAAGCTATTGCCGGGCGCAACTGCACTGGCATGTTGAATTGCTTTGACATAGTCTTGTTTGAATAAATAGTACCTGGCAGCAAAGGCATTGGCCGCAGCCAGGTTAAAGTGATATTTAGGCACCTGGTAAGCCGAGTTTTTGATCAGCGGCAGCCCCTCGAGCAGGTCTTTTTCAATCTGTGCATAAACTGATGCTACCGTACCCCGGCTATATTGTCCGTTTACGATTTTCTCTGGTGTGGTAACATATGGAATGCCGGGCGAGCTGTTGTCTGTTGCCGGGTCGTAGGTTTTGGCATACAGCGTAACGAGCATGAAATGCGCATAGGCACGCGCAACCAGCGCTTCTCCTTTGTAAGGAAGATAGGCAGTTTGATTTTCGGCTTTGCCTATAGCCTCAAGGGCGATATTGGCGGAGGCGATAGCAGTATAACTCCCGTTCCAGAAGTCTGTGGGCGTGTCATTGTCATAACTGTCATTGTCTGCCCAATAAAATGGCCGGTCTACAAAGCGGTCGTTGCTAGGGTACATTGGCCCTTTATCTTCTGCATTATCTGATGCAGATTCGGTGAAAGCGATATAATTGGCTTCGTTATAGGCACTGGTAAGCAACTCTGCCACTTTTTCTACGGAATTTACCTGGGTACGCTGATCGGGGGCCTGATCAAGGTATTTTTTACAGCCCGCAGTGGAAAAGATGCTAAGGGCGATGAGGTATATATATAATTTTTTCATGAGGATATCTCGTTATGGTTTAGAAACCTACTTTTAGTGATAAGGTGAATTGACGCGGAATAGGCAAGGCCACACCTCCTGAGCCGAAGAATTCTGGATCCTGCCCGTTCAGCTTTTTGTCTGAATAGATCAGGAAGAGGTTGTTTCCTACCAGGCTGAGGGAAGAATTGCTGAAGCCCATTTTTTTGGTGACAGCTGCCGGCACGTTGTAACTGAGGATAATCTGTTTCATGCGCACAAAACCGCCATCAGCAACCCTTACTGAAGAGAAGTTATAATTGTTATAGGCATATATATTGCTGAAGTCCAGCGCTTCTTGTTGATCAAGGATAGATGGAACGTTGGTTTTTAGCTCATCACCCGGTTGTTCCCATCTGCCAAGGAATGCTTTTGGCATGGCGTCGAGGTCTGAATAACTGGTTTTAAAAGCGGGGTTAAGTCGCACTTTGTTTCCTGCAGCAAAGGTAACGAGTGTAGATAAGCTGAAATTTTTGTACTTGAAGGTATTGGAAAATCCACCGGTATAAGTTGGATCTACAGGCCCTTCATATTTCAGGTATTTCACCACATTGCTTTGCAGGTCGATATCGTTGCTCACCTCACCATCCTGATTAATGAAAATAGGAGAACCATTGTTAGGATCGAGCCCCTGGAAGTCGATAGAGAACAATCCGCGCTGCGCATATCCTTCAAGGGCACCACCATCGGCCTGTGTCAATCCAAAGATCAACGGTTGGTTTTCCAGTTTGGTGATCTTATTTTTATTGTAGGCGAAGATCAGCTGTGTGCGCCAGTTGAAGTTATTGGATTTAACCACTACGCCACTCAATGCTGCCTCGATACCTTTGGAGTTCATATCTGCATAGTTGGCCAGTTTTAAAGGCTGACCGCCGATGCCACTGGTCCTGATTTCACCGATGAGGTCGTAGCTGTTTCTCTTATAAGCATCTACGGTTAGGGAGATTCTGTCATTCAGGAAGCCCAGGTCGAGTCCGATGTTAAGCTCGTTCAGCTTTTCGAAAGTCAGCTCGGAGTTTTCCAGTCCTTCGATATAGAGCTTGGTTTCTTTTTCGTTGAGGTAGGGACGACGGGTTGCCATACTTTGTACGACCAGGCTGGAGTTTTTAGCAGAGCCCATGCTGGCTACGAGTCCGTAGGTTGCACGAAGGGTTGCCCTGTTAATGATTTTCTGAATATTTTGCTTTTGCATGAAGTCCTCGGTATCGATATTCCATGCTCCTGACACGTTCCAGGTTGGCAACCAGCGTGCACTGCGCGACTCACCGAGCAGGTTGGAGCCGTCATATCTGCCGGTGGCGTTGATGCTGTATTTGCCTTTGTAGGAATAAGCACCGCGCATGGAATAGTTAAGGTAACGCTCATAGTCGTAGCCCATGCTGTAGTAGTTAAAGCCACCCTCTACATTTTGTTTAACGATGTTTGGGTCGATAAATGGTACTCCGCCTTTATCATACTGATAACCATAACCCTGGAAGGTTTTGTTCTGGCGGTTGATATAACGCATCTCCTGGGTAGCGAAAAAGTTAACCAGGTGATCTTCGTTAAAGGTTTTATCATACTCTAAACTGTTACGCACGTAATAGTTGGTGATGTTATCATCATTGGTATTGTAGAAACCTCCATAAGGTAATACAGATACAGGCAATGCATTAGGATCATCAGGGTTGGTGTATAAAAAGCGGTTATTGCTTCTGATGGTGGCATCATTGGGACTTACGCCGGCACGATAGGCCTGAGCCATGTTGGAGTTTTCGGTCACTTTATGCTCCTGACTAGTTTTGGCATAACGGTAAGCACCGTCGAAAGAGTATTTGAGGTTTTTGGTGATCTTATATTTTAATCCACCCTGTACTTTAAAGTCGATCACACCCAATTCGAGGGTATTATTGTCTAGCTCGTTGAGGATATTGAACGCGGCATAGTTACGTGTAAAGAACTCGCGGTTGCCATTTTCATCAAAGGGAGTTAATACGCGACTGGTATTTAAGGCATAACTGAATGGGTTGATATCAAACTCACGATCGTAAGTTCCATACACGGGATTTCCGTTTCTGCCCAATGTACCGGGTGCTTTCTGGTCCCTTACGGATCCCTGAACGATCATCTCCAGGCTAAGCTTGTCGGTAAGATCGAAGTTTCCTCTTACATTACCCGTGAAACGCTTCACATTGTCGCCTACGGTCCAGCCATTGTCTTTGAGGAAACTGGTGGAGGCGTAGATTTTAGATTTTTCCGTTCCTGAAGAAACACTGACAGAGTGCTCCTGCATGAAAGATTGCTTAAAGAGCACATCAAACCAATCTGTATTTGCATTGGCATAACGACGCAGGAATTGTTTTTGGCTGGGAAGGTCGTTCTTTAAACCATAAGAATCTGTCGCCGCATCGTAAATATACATCTGGTTAAACATTTTAGTGAACACACCACCGTCTTCTGCACGTGAGGTTCCTGAATGATTTAACCATCCTTTGTTCTGCATTTCAAGGTAAACGTTCATCTGATCGGCAGAGTTGAGGATATCAAAGTTATTGTAAGAAGGCTTCATATAGCTGGAGAAGTTCCCTGTATAAGATACCACGGCCCTGCCGTTGGAGTTTCTACCTTTTTTGGTGGTGATGATTACCACACCATTCATCGCCCTTGCGCCATACTGCGCCGTAGCCGCCGCATCTTTCAGGATGTTGAAGCTTTCGATATCATCAGGGTTTAATCCCGCTACAGAAGAACCTACCAATGTTGAAGGGTCTCCGGTAGATAGCTGCTCATTGGAGATATTCACCACATCTTCAAGGATAATCCCGTCGACTACCCACAGAGGTTTATTATCGCCAGTGATGGAAGTAGCTCCACGGACACGGATTTTGGGTGCAGCACCAAATGTTCCGGAAACGTTTTGTACGGATACACCAGCTACGCGGCCTTCGAGCATTCTGCTGACATCGGTGATCCCATCACGTTTCACATCAGCGGCTTTAAGCACAGTGGCAGAACCTGTAAAAAGTTTTTTATTCAGCTCCTGATAACCGGTGGAAACGATGTTTACTTCCTGAAGCTGACTCGCATCTTCGTCCATGGCTACATCGATTTTAGTTCTGCCATTTACTGCAATTTCAACAGTTTTGTATCCTAAAAAGCTAAATACCAAGGTCGCGTTATCCTGCACCCTGATACGGTAAGCGCCATCACCACTCGTCGAGGCGCCATTGCTGAGGCCTTTTTCGCGGATATTTACGCCAGGAAGGGAGCCATTGTCTTTTTTAGAAGTAACAGTTCCGGTAACGGTGATTACAGCCGCAGCTTTTTGCAGGGGCGCTTTGATGAGGATCACCTGTTTGCCAACGATGCTGTAACTGATTCCTTTTTCTTTGAGTGGTTCCAGGTCTTCTTTGATAGAGATCAGTTTTGCAGGCACCTCAATCGTTGTGGCTTTACTGATTTGTGCGGCATCGTAAACAAAACTTACACGGTAGGCACTTTCTATTTTTTTAAGGTAGCTGTCTAATCTTTCTGATTTATAACCGCGGGGAAGGGATTCTGCCCTGGCGTGCATAGTGCAGAGCATGAGGCATAACAGCAGGCCATGCCCGACGTTATACTTTAATCTCCGCATTTTAGAAAAGTAGTTTTTCTCCATAGTTGTTTTGGGTTTAGGTTGTTGTATGGTTTATAGGTTAGTAATAGTTATGCTTTTGTCTGTACTGTCGATACGGATTTTGTAAGTCTGTTTAAGCACGTTAAAGATTTCTTCGAGGCTGCTGTTACTGAACCGGGCATTGAATTTTTTGGCGCTGCGCTTGTGGTCTCTCACACGGATGTCCACATGGTAGTAATCGTTAAGCTGGCGGCATACTTCCTCCAGCGGCATATCTACAAATTCCAATTCCTTCGTCATCCAGGAGGTGGCATTGGACGGATTTTCCCATTTGATATTCTGCTGTTTAAGGTCGTAGCTTAAGGCTTGTCCGGCCACAAGAACCGCAGGAGAACTGATCGCGTTGGGCGAAAACATCACTTTACCAGTTTTTACGGCAAGCCTGATTTCTGCAGGGCTGTAATTAATGTTGAAGGAGGTTCCCAGTACACTGACCTTCGACTGGCCGATATTTACCTGGAAAGGACGTGAGGTATCGCGGTGGACTTTGAAAAAGGCCTGCCCTTTATCGAGGGTAATTTTTCTCAACCGATCTGCCGTTGCAGGATAATGCACACGGGAATTGGCGGCGAGGATAACCTTAGTGCCGTCGCTCAGCAGAACGGAATCAATTTGCTGGTGGGTTTCTTTAACCAAATCAGTCGCCTTTTGCTCCTGCGGATAAAAGAACCAACCGGCCAGGCCCACAAGCACAATTGCAGCTGCTGCCCTGAACCAACCGAAATTGGGTTTACCGGCAGCTGTACCTTTCTGTAGCAACGCGCCGAAGCGCTGCACGGCAAGTTTATGGTTCAGCTGGTGCAGCCTTTTTGTAGCAGCCGCATTCTCCCAGATGGTTTTTGTTTCCTGGAAGGTCTTTTCATTGTCGGCAGACAATTTTCTACCTTCTTCCACCTGCTGCGCAAGTAGTGAATCTTCAGGGGCGTTAAAATGTTTCAGAATGGTATCCTGAAAGGCTGTATTTTCGTTCAAGGTCTGTTTTTTTTAAGAATGACAAACGCAATCCTAAAAACCCCTAGTCTATTTCAGAAAATTTTAAATTATTTTAGCAGCACCGGAAAATTTAGCAGATTAATACAGAAATAGCGAAAGCATAGAGAAATAATTCTGTCTGAAACCAGAATTTTCGACTTTCGCCTGCTCCATCACGCGCATCCTCAGTATTCTGAGGGCATTGCCCATATGATTTTCGACAGTTTTCTCGGAAATACCGAGGTCAAGTGCAATCTGTTTGTATTTCAGACCATCAATCCGGCTCATTTTAAAAACCTGCTGGCATTTATCCGGCAATAATTCTATCTCACGATACAATAAAACGATGAGCTCATTCTGTTCATTGAGCAGATCGATGTCCTCTTCGGACAGATCGGCCGCAATTTTAAGATGGTGTTTTTCTATGTTTTTCTGCCTGTTGAGGTGATTGATAGCTACATTGACTACACTTTTGTAGAGGTACGATTTGATGGATTTTACATAGAGCAGCAGCTCTTTGTTTTCCCAGATCTTCAAAAAGATATCTTGCACCGCCTCCTCGGCCACAGCTATGTCATTTACATACTTATCTGCCGCGAGCACCAGTTTTTGGAAATTCCCGGAATAAAATGCCGTAAAGGCTGCCCTGTCGTTCTGTTCAATAATTTGATACAGCTCTTCTCCAGTAATTACAGGACATGTCTTCTCGGTCAATTTCATTCAGATAGGCTGGTCGCTTTATCAATATAACAGTTAAATATTGAGTTAAGACCCTAAAATAACGTTTCTGAAGCGAATAGCATAAAGAATAAAGCAAATTCTGTCCTTAATAAGGTATTTATAATTTCCGGAGCAGCCACCAATGGGTGGACACCAGAAAAGCAACTGATATTTTCGATAAATTCCAATTGAATTTACTTAGCGCATAAGAAATAAACTTTTAGTCCGTTATAACTTATAATTTCAGGACAAACCTCTGATAAAGAACAGATAAACCCTGTAAGGATAATAGATTTTATATAAAATACGATTTAAGATTAACGCGATCTCAGCTTAACGCGGTCTCAGCCAAGATGGCAAGGAATGTTCTGCATGCCTGCCTTTTGAAACGTTGTCATTTTTAGCCGTATCATATAATGATCTCAAATCAGTCAAAAATCACCAGTTTAGCGATCCTTCGTGGTATCGCCGTTTTAGCAGTTTGCTTTTGTCATTTCGGAAAACCCTTATCCCACGGACCAGTGTTACCGGATATATTTGCCTGGCTGGGAGAATATGGCCAGTACGGGGTACACATCTTTTTCGTGATCTCAGGCTTTGTGATCCCCTACAGCCTTTACCGTGCAAAATATGAGATCAATGATTACTTCAGATTTCTCTACAAACGTTTTCTGCGACTGCATCCACCCTATCTCGTTGGACTAGCCATTACATTGATGCTGGCTGCGGCATCTTACCATTCGCGACATATCCCCAATCCGGAATCTGTGGAAAGCATTATCAAATACCTGTTCTACATACAAACACCAGCAGATAACCCGGTGTTCTGGACCCTGCGCATTGAAGCGGAATATTACATCTTTATCGGATTATTCTTTGTGCTGCTGCTTAAATGGCCACAGTTGACTCTGATTGCCGGGACCGCTGTATTACTGGCGCTGAGTCAGACGGTCGCCATTGAATACATCGGACTACTGAAATTTATTGTATTTTTCCTGATAGGTACGGTAGGTTACCTGATTTACGTGAAGGGAGAAAAGCCTTATCTCGAGATGGGCGTACTGCTGACATTGATTGTTTTTTCTTTCGCTTTTTATGAGTTACCGGCAAGCATCGTATCCCTGCTGACGATAGCGGTGGTGTTGTATTTCAGAAGACCGGTGCACAATGTATTAGAGTTCCCCGGAGAGATTTCCTATTCTTTATACCTGATTCATTTCCCGGTGGGGATAAAGATGATTAACCTGTTACAGCGCCATATTGCCCCTGCCAACCAGTGGATCTTGTTTTTTGCTGCCACCATAGTTTGTTTCGGACTCGCCTGGCTGTTCTGGATGTTCATTGAAAAACCGAGTGCGGGACTGTCAAACCGGGTGAAATACGGAAAAGCCAGAGCCCCGCAGCCAGTAGTGGAAACATCGGTGGCAAGTTAAGCTCAGGAAAGCGTCAAAGGAAGGCTGATTTTGATTTTGGTGCCCTGGCCTAGCTGACTCTCTACCTGGATGCTGCCGTTAAGCTCTTCGATCTGGGTCTTGACCATAAACATGCCCATACCTTTACCTTCAGTAGTGGTATCAAAACGTTTGTAGAGTGAAAACAGGTGCTGCCCGTTTTTTTGCATGTCGATGCCCTTTCCGTTATCCTGGAAGGTGAGCACCAGCTGGTCCTTGACCAGGGCGCTCTGGATGTGGATGACAGGAAATGCTTCGGGCCGGCGGTATTTGATGCTGTTGAGGGTGAGGTTGTAAAAGACGCTGTACAAATAACCTCTGACGGTATAGAGCGACTGCATGGCCTCAAAATCGCAGCTGATGGTTACCTTTTCGGCAATCATGAGGTTGTTGATGCTGAAGGTGATTTCTTCGACAAGCTGCCGGAAGTGCACTTCTTCTTTCTTTTTGTTGACCTGATCTTTGATCTGTAACGTATGGTTGAGGTCTTTGATAATGGTATCCATCGTTTTGATGGAGGACTGCAGCCCATCAATAAGTATCTCACGCTCGCCATCTTGAGTATCCTTCATCAGCTCTGTCAATGCGAGGATATTGTTCACCGGCGCGAGCAGGTTATGCGAAACGATATAAGTAAACTGCTCGAGGCTGCGGTTCCGCTTAACCAGATCGGCATTACTTTGCGCCATGGCCAGGGAGGTACTTTTTGAGGCGGTGATATCGCGCAGCGACAGAATAAACCCACGCTCTGTTTTTTCTTCTGAGTCGGCCCGGATCCACCTGACACTAAACCAGCAGTCGTTACCGTAGCGATCCCTTAAAGTGACATGATAGGAAACCTCCTCTCCTTCCATCACCCGATGGATAATGCCAGCAATGTCGGGTTTGCGGTGTACCGGGAAATAGCTCATGATATCGCAGCCTGCCGCCATAGGCGGGTTGCGGAAGTTTTCGGTTAGCTTTTGCGCAGGCAGGTTGAAGAAGATCACTTTTAAGTCTTCGCTGGCCATGACATAGGCCGTTTCGGAATGGTCGAAAAGCACAGAAAGGCTTTCTTTGGATCTGAAGACGTGTTTCTCCCTGATCTTGAGTGCAGTGGTATCAGCGAGATTTCTTTTATACAAACGTTCTTTCTCGCGTGTTGCCTGTTCCAGCTTGTTTAAGGCACGCAAACGCTCTGCCTGATTGTAGAGGGCATAGAATAAACGCTGTGGCTTCTCACTGATCACATAGTCGGAAGCCCCAGATTTAAGCAGTTCCAGCGCCTCATCCTCCCTGCTTTCTGCACAGATAATAAGGAACGCAACATCGGCTTCCTGCATCTGAAGGATGAGTAGAGCTTCCTTTGCGCTGATGATTTCGAGGTCTTCATCGCAGAGGATAATATCAGGCCTGTAATCCTGAAGTAAATTCACGTATTCCTCAAGGGTCCGGACAGCTAAATACTGATATGCTGGGGACAATTCTTCCAATATTTCCAGCAAAGGTCCTGTATCCTGCACTCGATGTTGCAGATACAGTATTTTAGGTCTTTTATTCATTACAACCTCTTAAGTATTTCGGCTGCCCAAATATAAGATTTTCAAGAGTCAGATCATACGTAAACTGCAAAGAAACAAGCCTGTCTGCACTGGAAACAATTAAACAAAGCAAGAATATTACCCTTAATACATTATAAATGGTTTTAGCAATTTATTTTGTAACAAGATAATTATATGTTGAAGCCAAAAAACATTCTCCAGAGTTGTTGATTTTATTTCAAAGCGGCCCAAGCCCTCTCCGGATGAAGCAAATTTCCTAAAAGGAAAAGAGTATGGCCGGTAGAATATAGCTAATAATTCTACAGAGCACTATATCAAAGGGTGTATTGACCCCTATCAAGCCTTAAAGAAATAAGTTTTTTGATGCATACAAAATAGCTTTTAAACAAATAAACCGCGTATTGATCAGTCACCTGGCAAAGGTCACAGAGATAATACAAACATTCAAATCCGACATCAGGATTTCCTATAGGATTATATTTTATCTCAAAATACGATTCTTAGCCATTACACCCAACATAATTGGGTTTTTTTTGTATTATTGATGAACACACCATTATGATGAATATTATACAGAGGTACAGGGAAAAATACAACACCATTATTAAGGATTCTCAGATACCACTTATGCAGTCGAGGATCAAGATATTGACCGTCGGATTGCTCATGTTGCTGACGCTAACAATAACTATCCTGCTGATTTCGCTGGCTAAACCACAACTGGTAACGATCCTGCGGTTACTGGCCCTGATTGTACCGATGGCCTGGTCACTTTACCTGCTGCTGGAAAAATCTCAATGGCAGCCTTCTGGCCATATCCTCTTACTCTCACTGACGGCCTTTATCTGGACCACACTTGGCATGTACACCAATGCATTTAACCTGGTGACCATGCAGGTGGTACTGATGGTGATCTCTGCCAGTTTTTATATCCTGGGCAAGAACTGGGGGATAATTTATGCCCTGGCAACGGCCGGTCCGGTGGTTGTTCATATGCTCCATTCGCGCTTGCAGGATGGAAATGTAAACATCACCCCCCAGCAGCTCAATAGTAATATTTACATGATTGCACTGATTACAAATTTTGTGATCCTGATTTTGATGCATTACGAGTTTTTTAAGTGTTTTTACCAGAGTCAGCTCAAAGAACGAGAGTTGAATACGCAGCTGCAAATGGCCCTGACAGAAGCCAAGCAGGCGACACAACTGCGGTCGGACTTTCTATCCTCTATGTCGCATGAGCTGCGCACGCCCCTGCATGCGGTAATCGGGATGATCAACGTTCTGAGCGTTGAAAACCCGCGGAAAGACCAGGAAGAAAACCTGGCAATCCTGCGTTTCTCCGCAGAGAACCTGCTGGCGCTGATCAATGACACGCTGGATTTCAGCAAGATGAACGAGGACAAGATTACGCTGAACAACTCGCCCTTTAATGTGAGCAATTTATTGCAAAATATCCATTCCTCATTTAAATCCAAAGCAGAATACAAGGGTGTTGACCTGCGCTTGAGGTTAGATTTTGAGCAGGGTTTGTTTATCTCAGGCGACCAGAACCGCCTGACACAGATCCTGAACAACCTGATTTCGAACGCGGTGAAGTTTACCGATGGCGGCGGTAGGGTAGAAATCAACATCAGCACTTCGCTGCGCAATGACAAACAGATTATCCTGCTCTTTGCCATTAAAGATTCTGGCATCGGGATTCCAAAGAATAAACAGGAGATTATCTTTGAGCCTTTCTTGCAGGCAAACAACAACATTACCAAACGTTACGGCGGCACAGGACTTGGTTTGGCGATTGTAAAACAACTGATTGTGCTGCACGGAAGTACACTGAAGCTGGTGAGTGAAGAAAATATCGGCTCGGTATTCTCCTTCGAAATTCGCTATGAAATGGCTGCACCGGAGTTAGTGGAGGATAAAGGCACACCGGCAGCAACGACTATTGAGGGGATCAATAACCTGAATATCCTGATTGCGGAAGACAACATCATCAATATTATGCTGCTGAAGAAAATCCTAGACCAGTGGGGCTGCACTTACGCCTTGTCTAAAAATGGCCAGGAAGCGGTTGAAATGGTAAAAACGGGGGATTACGACGTTGTACTGATGGATATCCACATGCCGGTAATGGATGGTTTTGAGGCCTCAAAGATCATAAGAGAGCTGCCAGACGTGAAGCTGTCAAAGATTAAAATTATTGCACTGACCGCTTCAAGTGATGTGGATATACAACAATCATTCAATTTTACTTACCTGGACGACTATTTGTTAAAGCCTTTCTCTTCGCAATTGCTAAAAGAAAAGCTGGAAAATGTGGTTGCCAGCAACAGGTAAAACAATTGTGACTTATTGATGTTCTGAGCTATATTACCTATAATACAACAAATTGCCTAATTTATGAATTCCGACGCTCTCCTGCCGCTAAAGCATATCCACGGCACCCGGCTCGTTCAACTGCTGATTATGGTGGTGTTCGGCGCAACGGTGATCAACGGTATTGTTTATATTCTTCACGTTCAGCAAAATCAAGAAAGCCTGCGCAAAAGACAGTTAAATGAGAAGGCAATGGTGATAACCAGGCAGCTGATCGGGGCCATTAAAAATGCAGAAACGGGAAGTCGGGGTTATATGATTACCCAGCGGGAGAAATACATTCTGCCTTATTCCAAGGCGATCAAAGAAATCCTTCCCTATCAAATTGAACTGACGCGCTTGATTGAGCAGCATTTTGGAAAAGGAGAACTGGCGGATGTTAAACTGCTGAACACTATTATACACAAAAAACTGGCCGACCTGAGTCTGATGGTGGAGCTGAAAAATCAGGAGAAGGACAGGGAGATGCTGCTGATGATCAATAGCGACAGGAGTGAGAATGACATGAATACCATTCGGAATACCTGTAACCGCTTAATGGCCAGGTTTTACGAGAACATTGATAAAGAAGAAAAGAAAGTCTCCGAGACACTGATTGCAGGCGAAATCAGCATTACCTTGTTTAGCGTTGTGATTATTGCCGGCATGGGTTTTATGCTGAGCAAATTGCTGGAGGGGCAGCGTAAAAATGTGATGCTCTTCGATCAATTGCAGGCACAGAACACGAAACTGGTCTTACAGCAACAGGAGTTAAAAGGTTTGAGCATGGACTTCTCTGCGAGAAATGCAGAGCTGGAGCATTTTACGCATATCATTTCGCACGACCTGCGCGGTCCGCTGAACAACATGATCGCCTTAATGAACATCATTTCTGATGAACAGGATCCGGTGAAGGAAACTCCTGAATTTAAAATGCTAAAGTCGGCCGGATCGGGATTGTACCATAAACTCGACGATCTGATTATTTTGCTGAGGAAGAAAAAAGACGGGAACATGCTGAGGGAAATTGTGACCCTTTCTGAGCTGTTGGATGAGGTGAGGACGAATTATAAAATGGAGATTGAAAGAGCGGGAACCCGCATTGACGCTGACTTTACGGAAGCCAATGAGCTCTTATCGGTGAAGATTTATATGCAGAGTATTTTGCAGAACCTGATCAGCAATGGCATAAAATACCGTGATCCGCAGCGCGACAATGTAATCAGCCTGAAATCCTGGCGCGAGGATGGCCATATCAAGCTGCGTATAGCCGACAATGGCAAAGGGATTGACCTGAATAAATTTGGGAAGGACATCTTTGGCTTGTTCAAGACCTTTCATACGGATGACGATAGCCATGGTGTTGGCCTTTACCTTGTGAAAAAACAAATATTGGAAATGAACGGCAGCATCGATGTTGAGAGTGAAGCGGGAGAGCATACCACCTTCACCATCAGCATTCCGGTCTAACGTCTGGGATGGGCTAAGGAGATTTTTATTATCTTGCATTTCCTGTTTACAAGAGAGAGGCCCGGATATGAGCACTATTATTAAAGAGATCACCCCACTGACGCAGAAAGATTCGTTCACGATATTTTCCAGGGTGAAAAAGGCATTCAACTTCCCCCTGCATTTTCATGACGTATATGAGCTAAACCTGATTGTGAATGCCCGGGGAGCAAAGCGCATGGTGGGCGACCATGAAGAAGTGATCGATGAGATTGAACTGGTGCTCGTAGCGCCTAATCTCTCCCATGCCTGGTTTACCCACGAATGTAAAAGCGAGGCCATTACGGAAGTGACAATCCATTGGCAGAAAGACCTGTTTGATGAGAAGTTTTTGAAGAAAAAACAGATGTCGGTGCTGAAAGACATGCTGGTAAGAGCCGACCGTGGCATTCTTTTTTCAAAGGAGACAGCAACGCTGCTGATGGGCAGGATTAAAGACATTGGCGATAAAAAGGGCTTTAGCGCGATTATGGAGCTGATGAACATTTTACATGAGCTTTCTCTGTCTGAGGGTATGAAAGTATTGTCTGCTGGAGTTTTTGACAATGACCAGATCCTCAATCACAACAGCCGCCGGATAGACAAGGCCTACGACTATATGAACGCCAATTTTCAGAAACAGCTGACACTGAAAAACCTGGCGCAGCTGATCAGCATGAGTGATGTATCGTTCAGCCGCTTCATTAGTCAGCGGACGGGGATTACCTTTGTGGATACGCTAAATGAGATTAGGCTTGGGCACGCCACGCGGATGCTGATTGAGACATCGCTGTCTATTGCGGAAATCTCGGTGAATTGCGGATTTAACAATATCTCCAACTTTAACAGGATCTTTAAAAAGAAAAAACAGTGTACGCCTAAAGAATTCCGGGAAAACTCCCTGGGGCTAAGGGTATTTATTTAAAAACTCAATGATTTTACTTTTTGTTTTTTTGTCCCCCTACATTGATCACGGCACCGATACTGAAAATTGAGTTCCCTGCCGTCATGTATTTCCTGTTTTTCAAGCCAAAATTACCACTCGAAGTATATTGCAGCTGAACGGCATCGCTCAGGCGCATACGCGTAAAGAAAATAGGTTCCAGAAAGATATTGTCTTCTTTAGGGTTCACCGCACCGTTGATAAAAAACCTGTCCATCGTAATATGGCTTACCCGCAGGGCAGTACCATAATTAAGGGGATAGTTATTGCCAAAGAGGTGGAAGTTGTTCTTTTTCTTGGAGCTATAATTGACCTGGAAGAAGTTTTTTCGGTAATCCACGGATTGCAGCTCGGTACTAAGCAACGTTTCGCCCTCATAATCGCGGTAAGTTCTGTTGGTTTTACCGCTTCCAAAACCCGCATAGATTTCCAGGATCCTGTTATTATCCGGACCAAAAGTAGTGAAATACCCCCCACCAACTTCGAGTAGCCGGTGTTCCATGTCTTTTGTGCGGCGTTCATTTTTCATGTATGCCCCGCCCATTAGCACACCGATATGATTGGTAACCGCATAGGCGCCATTGAAGTTTCCATTTCCTTTCAGTGAGATATGCGCGCCGCCACTAAATTCTCCCTGACTGCTGAGCATAGGCGTGTTTGGTACATTTGGTACGTAAACGGAAGAACAGGAGCAGAGGAAAAGTGCAGCAATGGAAAAGACTTGTAGCGATTTTAACATAGATGATTAAATTACGTTTGCGAAAATAGCAATAATAATCATGCCCCGAATCATTCGGACAACAAGAGCTGCAGCAAGACAATAAATGACAATAAATAAGTCCGTTTCTGCCAAAACCCGGAGCAGAAAAGGAGATTTTACGCAGAATGGCCATTTTGGCCGTTTTAATACGATTTTATCTGCCACAAGTAATAAACGTTATATCTACGTTTATTACACTTAGCGTAGCGTATACTTTAAGCCGTTTTATTAACCATAAGTAGATAGTAGTATTATTTTATCTTAGTGTATTTATAACACACCTAAACATAGTCATTGGACATGATTAAAAAACAGTCATATTTAAAGATAAAAAACAATATTTTGAATTTTATTTGTTTGATCTTCAGTATTTTATACAATAAATGAATATTTTTTTTTGAATTATATACAGGTAATAAATATTAGTTTTAAATTTGGAATAGTGCTTCACAACACTACCATATTCTAACCAAATATAAACTGTATGATAGTTTTCACCCAATACAGGTAACATTAGATTACCTGTATGATCTACATACACTAAAGAAATTTACTTAAAATTAAAGAAGCCTACATCCACTTACTCAGGTAAGCATTGAAGGCTTCTTTGTATTGTTCCCCGATGGTGATGGTCATTTCCCCAAGATTTAAACTGCTCTTGGTAACCGACTGCACCTTGTCCAGCGCAATAATATAAGAGCGGTGAACCCTCATGAACATTTTAGCGGGAAGTTTTTGCTCCAGTGCCTTTAAGGTGATGAGCGTAAGAATGGGTTTAGGGTTATTCACCAGACATACTTTCGCATAATCTTTGAGTCCTTCGATATAGACAATATCCCGCGTAGCCACCCGCACCAGCTGATACTCTACCTTCAGGAAGATATACTCTTCATCCTCTGCCGGGGGAGTAAGGCTATTTTGTACCGTTCCAGGTTTAAGCAGTTCCGCATAGGTCCGGGCTTTATTAGCAGCGGTAAGAAATTCCTCGTAATTGAAAGGCTTAAGCAGATAGTCAAGCGCATCCACCTTGTAACCCTCCAGCGCAAAGTTATTAAAGGCCGTGGTGAAGATCACCCTTGGTCCCGCTCCCCCCGGCTGCCGGTCTAAAATACGTGCCAGCTGAATCCCCGTAAGATCAGGCATCTGGATATCCAGAAAGATCAGGTCTATCTGTTGCTCATGGATCACCTCCAATGCCTTTACGCCGCTGGAGAAACTGCCCGTAAGCTTGAGGAAAGGCGTTTGTTCAATAAAACTGCAAACCAGGCCAAGGGCCAGTGGTTCATCATCTACCGCTATACAATTGAGGATCATCGAGTATTAAAGTTAAATGAACAATAAATTCAGTTCCATCTGCTGATGGTGCTGCAGAAAAGTTATGCTTCCCCGGATACAACAGCTCCAGTCGCCTTTTGGTGTTGCTCAACCCAATTCCGCCGTAAGTATCTGCAATTTCGGCCTGCTCAGGGAAAATGGTATTTTTAACGGTAAGGTTCAGCGATTGGTTTTCCATGCTCAGGTCGATCGCGATCACTGAAGGCGCAATGGCACTTACACCATGTTTGAAGGCATTTTCTACATAAGGCAGAAACAACATCGGTGCGATGGGAATATCATTATCCACCATTGTGCCTTCAAAACTTACTTTGGTAGTTTCGTTGAGCCGCAGTTTCATGAGTTCTATATAATCTACAATAAAGGACACCTCTTTGCTGAGCGGCGTAATGCCGGCCTGGGTATCATATAAGAGATAACGCATCATCCTTGATAATTTATGCAGTGCACGGCGCGAGTTTTCTACATCCACATGCGTGAGGGCATAGATATTATTCAAGGTATTGAAAAAGAAATGCGGGTTGATCTGGGCTTTAAGGAAAGAAAGCTCTGAGCCAATTTTCTCTTTCTCGAGTGCTTCCCGCAGCTGTTTATCTGCCTGCCATTTTTGTACCAGGGTTAAGCTGGTGCTGATGCCAACAATCAGGAAGGTCATCATGATCACGAAAACATCTACGATATCCCCGCGTTTCGGCGGCCTGACTATTCCTACATCCTTAAATGCCTTATCCATCAATTCGGGCAGTTGCAGTACATCATCCGCAGATTTCATGATTACACTGATCACCAGCGATATAATAACCACCAGCAGGATAAACCCGAGGTTGTTGTTTTTCATCAGCAGTTGCGGAACAAGCACATAGCTGTTGAAGTAAAAGATGATCACCAGAATGGCCAGAATAAAGCTCTGCTTGAACCAGAACTGGATGGGAAGATCGATATTCCAGGACAGCGGATGGTAAAAAAGCAGGATGAACGCGAATAACATCCACACCAGAATATGTAGCAATACGGTAATATAGGCTCGGCTTTTCACTGCATTCATCTCTTGCAAAATTAGGCTTTTTATTAATGGCTACAAGGTAGGCAACGCAGGCAGACAAGTCCAAATCTTTCCGTCGGCTCCCGCAGCCTGTCCGTCGGTGTTTGTTGCCCCACAGTCTATTGTGTTTTTTTTAGCGTCAGAAGAACCGTTGATTTGATGATTATAACAATTAAATATGTCGGGATTAATCATTAAATGCATGCTTTTCCTTTCGCTCTGCCTGGCTTCAGCAAGAAGTTTTGCACAGGATTCGACAGCGAAGGTATTCCCAGCGGCCTGGGACCTGGCGGCCTGCCTGGAATATGCGAAAAGCAATAACGTGCAGCTGCAAAACCTGAGGCTGGATAAAAAAAGTGCTCAGGAAGATCAGCTGCTGGCGAAAGCTGCGGTACTGCCGGATTTATATGGCAATGGCTCGCTTTCTTATAACCATTATAACAGGAATACAAATGGGACAACCACAGCCATCAATAATTCCGGGAGTTTGGGTGTGAGTTCTGCCTGGACCTTATATCAGGGCGGTTACCTTAAAACAGATATCAAACAGAAGGCACTTTCGGTAGACGCGGCGAACTATAGCGTGCTGGAGAGCGAGAATGATATTACGCTGCAGATTACACAGGCCTACCTGAGTATATTGGTGGATAAAGAGAGTATCATTTATAACCGCGACCTGGTAAAAACTTCCGAAGCACAGCTGGCACAGTCGAAGCGTCGTTTTGATGCCGGATCTGTAGCACGGAAAGAAGTGGTGCAGTTTGAGGCACAGCTGGCGGCGGATCGTTTTAACCTTACCACTGCCGAAAACGCCGAGCGCCAGGACAAGATTACACTGAAACAGCTGCTGCAGCTTTCCTCGGTGCCGAATTTTGATATCGTTAGACCCGATACGGTTATTTCTGACGAGCCGGTAACTGACCTGGCAGCAGTACAGAAATATGCCCTTGAAAATCGCCCGGAGATAAAAAATGCCGAACTGTCGGTTAAGATCTCAGATCTGGAAGTCGCCAAGGCCCAATCAGGTTACCTGCCTACGCTAAGTTTAGGGGCCGGTATTGGGACCAGTTATGCGAAGGACCCAACCTATAACGCCTTCAGACAGTTTGATAATAACTTTTATCAGCAGGCAGGGCTGACACTCTCGGTTCCGATTTTTACCAAGAGACAAAACAAGACCAACGTTGCGAAAGCTAGGATAGCCATGGAGCAGTCGAAACTGACACTGGAGAATGCCAAAACAACCTTGACCCTGACCACAGAAAACGCCTTTATCACGGTACAGAATGCACAAAAACAGTTTACATCGGCCACTGAGCAGTTGAAATATAACAAAGAAGTCTACCGCATCGCCGATCAGGAACTGAAGATAGGAACTGCCAATATTGTAGATTTTTATCAGCAGCGCAATCTTTATGTACAGGCCATACAAACTTATATACAAGCCAAATACAATGCAGCCTTGTCGGCCAAAATTTATGAGTTCTACATTGGAACACCCATTAAACTTTAACATATGAAGCCTAAAAAAATTATCCTCATCAGTTTTTCCATCATTGTCCTGCTGGGCCTGATATGGTATTTCTTTCTGAGGAACAAGGAACAGCCGGTAGTGCTGACCACAGAACAGCCAAAAACGGGTGCCATTTCTACGAGTGTTACCGCCACCGGAACGATACAGCCGGTAGATACCGTAACCGTAGGTACACAGGTTTCGGGTACGATTTCCGCGCTTTATGCGGATTTTAACTCTACCGTTAAAAAAGGACAGCTGTTAGCCCAGCTGGATAAAACATTGCTGCAGGCAACGGTAGATCAGGCGAAAGCGAGCGTAGCACAGGCGAAAAGCAATGAGATTTACCAGGCGGCAAATTTTAAGCGTCAGCAATTATTATATACCACCGGATCGATCAGCAAAGCAGAATACGACCTGGCGCTGAATACCTATCAGGTGGCCAAAGCGAATGTGAGCAATACCAAGGCTCAGCTTAGTGCAGCAGAGAGAAACCTGTCTTTTACCCAGATCTACTCTCCTATTGACGGCGTGGTTTTAGGAAGGAGCGTAAGTATTGGTCAGACTGTAGCGGCAAGTTTCAATACCCCGACTATTTTCACCATTGCCAAGGACATTACAAAAATGCAGGTAGAAGCGAAAGTAGACGAGGCAGATATAGGCAATGTAGTGAAGGACCAGCGTTCAACTTTTACGGTGGATGCATTTATTGACGATACCTTTAACGGGACGGTGAAGGAGATTCGTTTGCAGCCAGCGATATCATCGAATGTGGTGACCTATACCACGATTATTGACGCACCCAACGACGATAAAAAACTGAAGCCGGGTATGACGGCCAGCATCGTGATTTACACGAAAGAAATCAACGATGCCTTACTGATCTCCGCAAAAGCATTGAAATTTAAACCCGACTCGGACCTGGTGAAGACATATCAGCTGGTGCCAATCAAAGGCTTGAAAGAGCAGGAAATGGCGGCCACTGCCAAAGCGAAAAAACCGGCAGGCAATACAGCGACGAAGGAAAAGCAGGCTGCTCTGGATGAAAGCAGTAAAAATTCTACGGGGAAAGTCGACAGTAGCAGTACCGCGGAAACCGTAAAAACCACTGCCAGTTACGTTTGGGTGGTAGAGGGACAAAAACTGGTGCAGAAACATATCAAAATTGGTCTGAACGACAATACCCACGTGCAGGTATTGGAAGGGTTGACCGCGAGTGATGTAGTGGCCACAGGCTCAGAAGCCCCGGCAGCAAATTCACCGCAGGCAGCCTCGAGTCCCTTTATGCCGAAAAGACCGGGAGGTAAACGATGAGCAGGAAAATCCTGGAAATCCAGAACGTAAAACGAGAGTTTACGATGGGAACGGAAACGGTAAGGGCATTAAAAGGAGTTTCCTTTGATGTGAACGCCGGGGAATTTGTGACGATTATGGGCAGTAGCGGCTCCGGTAAAACCACCTTATTGAACATGCTGGGTTGCCTGGACAAACCCACTGAGGGGATATATATGCTGGACAATGTGAATGTAAAAGAACTGTCGCGGGACGAGCTCGCAAGGTTAAGGAATACCAAAATAGGTTTTGTGTTTCAGGCCTATAACTTACTGCCACGCACCTCGGCCCTGGAGAATGTAGAGCTACCCTTGTTGTACAACCCACTGATTGGTACGCAGGAGCGGAAAGAGCGGGCCATTGCAGCACTGCAGGCCGTGAAGCTGGACGGACGATTTGACCATACGCCAAACCAATTATCCGGGGGACAACAGCAACGCGTGGCCATTGCGCGGGCATTGGTGAATGAGCCGGTGATGATTCTTGCGGATGAGGCTACAGGAAATCTGGACACGCGGACCTCTTATGAAATTATGTCGCTGATGCAGGAGCTGAACGGGAATGGCAAGACCATCGTATTTGTGACCCACGAGCCCGATATCGCTGGTTTCAGCACGCGCACAGTAATGCTGCGCGATGGCAAAGTGCAAAAAGATACTGAAAATTTAAACCGCCGCTCGGCAAAAGAAGCCCTGGCCTCTTTACCGGAAAGCGACGATTATTAAGCTGATTATGAAGATAATGAACCTTGTTATCCTGGCCATGAAAGCCCTGCAGCGCAATAAATTGCGTGCATTGCTGACCATGCTGGGAATTATTATAGGGGTAGCCTCTGTAATTACCATGATGTCTATCGGGGAAGGCTCCAAACAGAGCATCAACGAATCCCTGTCGAGCATGGGATCTAACATGATCACCATTATGCCGCAGAGCAATGAACCTGGTGGCGCAAGGATTATGGGCAGCAGTCTGAAAAGCCTGACCATCAAAGATGTGGAAGCACTGCAAAAAGATGCGCCAGACGTGGCCAAAGTATCGCCACTGGCGAGCTCCAGCGGTCAGTCCATCAATGGCGCCGCCAACTGGCCCACCACGATACAAGGCGTGAGTCCGGAGTACCTGGACATCAGAAAACTGTCTGTCAAAGACGGGATTATCTTTTCGGACCAGGACGTTAAATCCTCTGCAAAAGTATGTCTATTGGGAAAAACGGTGGTCGACAATTTGTTCCCGAACGGGGAAGATCCACTGGGCAAGGTAATCCGCTTCGGAAAAATTCCTTTTCAGGTAATTGGCGTGCTTACACCAAAGGGAACGAGTAATTTTGGCCAGGACCAGGACGATATCATTATCGCTCCCTATAGCACCGTGCAGAAAAGGGTGTTGTCTTCCATTTATTTCAGCCAGATTTACGCTTCGGCCACTACCGAAAGTGCCTCTGATGCTGCTGTGGATGAGGCCACAAAACTCTTGCGCAACACACACCGTCTAAGAGATGGTGAAAACGACGATTTCCAGATCAGGACACAGGCGGAGTTAATGACGATGTTAAATTCTACGAGCAGCATGATGACCGCCTTGCTGACTGCAGTTGCCAGTATATCATTGGTGATTGGGGGGATTGGCATTATGAATATTATGTATGTTTCTGTGACGGAACGCACCAGGGAAATAGGCTTAAGAATGTCTATCGGTGCACGGGGAATTGACATCTTGCTTCAGTTTCTGATTGAAGCAGTGATGATCAGTATTACTGGCGGAGTGATTGGCGTAGTACTGGGGATATCTGCCGCGGTGATTATTCCGGCAATGCTGAACTGGCCAACGGTGATCTCTGAATCATCTATTGTGATTTCCTTTCTGGTCTGTGCCGTGACAGGTATATTTTTTGGTTATTATCCAGCCCTGAAAGCTTCCGGCCTTGATCCGATTGAGGCATTGCGCTACGAATAAAGAGTCTCATTTCTAATACCTACGGCTCATTTTTTGATAAAAATGGGCCGTTAAAGTTTAGGTCGTGCAGGCCTTTTTCCTGGCGCTGCTCGCTAAAACTTTAATTGTGCAGCCGCAAATGCTTTAATTACACGACCTTGGTTTCAGGTAATGAAGGGTATCAAATCCCTGCTTCAATGAATCGTGGCGTTGATTTTATCTAATCATTTGCCTTACCGTCGAATAATTCAGCGTGCGAAGCGCCTGATTCAATTAGTCGTGGCGTTTACCCTCCTGCACTTTAAAAACATGCAGTACCGCCGGGAACAGCGCATCCATACTTTCCTGGGCACCGTTTACCGACCCCGGGAAGGTAAGCACCAGGGTTTCTTTGATGAAACCGGCGACCCCTCTCGACAACATGGCATGAGGCATACGCTCCTGTCCGTATTTGCGTGCATTCTCCATGATCCCGGGAATTTCGCGCTCAATCAAGGGCTGTATGGCATCGGGAGTAACATCCCTTGGTGAAAGTCCGGTACCACCCGTGAAAATGATCAGGTCATAACCCTGAGCCACAAGATCCTTTGCTTTCTGCTGGATTTGATCCACATCATCCGGGATAACATCGTAATGGTTGGTTTCCAAAGAATATTGCTCCAGCTTCGCAATGATTGCTTTTCCGGAAGCATCTGTTTTCTCTCCGGCGCTAATGCTGTCTGAACAAACGATTACCGCGCAGGCAATTGTTCTATCCGGCAGTGAATTGTGCTGACTCTTGCCGCCCGATTTCTGGGCTAACCTGATGTTCTGTATTTCAATCCCTTTATCGATGGGTTTAAGCATATCATACAAGGTCAGCGCCGTAACCGACGCGCCATGCATGGCTTCTACTTCAACTCCGGTTTTGTATACCGTATGTACTTCTACACGGATAATGATGTTCAGTCCTTCCACCTCGTGGCTAATCGAAGTATATTCTATCGGCAATGGGTGACAATCAGGAATCACATCACTGGTCTTTTTCACCGCGAACAGACCCGCGACTTTAGAAAACTCAAATACATCCCCTTTGGGCACTTTCTTTTGCAATACCGCATCGATAGTCGCCTGACTGGAAACTTTCACCGTAGCAAGTGCTACAGCCTTTCTAAGCGTATCTGACTTATGTGTAATATCTACCATTATTTATTCTCCTTCCACTGGTGTGACTCATTCGACAGAATTTCTTTGCCCCAAATGGGCAGCTCGGCCTTAATACGCTCCACCAGCATATCGCAGGCCTCCATGGCGGCTTTGCGGTGAGGCGAAGAAGTAAATACAAAAAGGCAGACCTCTCCCGCCGGCACCAAACCTAAACTATGATGCACATGCATGCAAGTAATCGGGAAAGCCTCAAAAATCGCCTCGCGTATCTCATACATTTTTTCCAGCGCCATTTCCTGGTAAGCGGTATAATTGATGCCCACTACTTCCTCATCGCCGATTTTATCCGCGCGCACCTGTCCCAGGAAAATACTATGTGCACCAATGGCCGTATTGCTTTGATGTTTGGCAATGCTTTCTGCGATAAAGTTTGCAGGGATGGCACCATCAGTAAATATATTTTTGAGCTTCTTTTCTCTCATTGTTTATGATATTAATCGTGCGATGCCACCTTTGAGACTAAAAATTTCTTTCTCCGGATAGGCTTCCATCAGTAATTCCCCAGCTATCACACTGCGCATCCCTGAATGACAAAACAGGATAATTTTATCTGCTGCAATTGGGGGAATGCTTCTTCTTAAGGCCGACAAAGGGATACGAAGATAATCAAATCCTGAGGCCTCGGGCGTTTCACCGGGCTCACGGACATCGATAATGGTGTATTGTTTATCTTTCAGCACTTTCCTGAAGGCGCCCGGCTCGAGTTCTTTTAAGCCCTCCGATTCGGCTTTGATGCCACACAACCAGTTATAATCCATTTTAAGAAAAGCATCAAGATCTTTTGGCCCTGCCTCCTCTTCTTTGCTGAGTGAAGTGAGCTGCAATTTATAGGTTTCGTTGCTGTAGGAGTTATAGATCAGCATCTGGTTGACCAGCGGCTCCCCTATTCCGGCAATCAGCTTGATGGCTTCACTGGCTTGCATGGTGCCGATAATTCCGGGCAAAACGCCTAAAACACCAGCTTCGGCACAATTGAGTACTTCGCCGGGCATCGGTGCTTTGGGAAATACATCGCGGTAATTTATTCTCAGGCCTCCCTTAGAGGCGACATTGAAAATAGCTACCTGGCCCTCCGACTGTGATAAGGCACCATAAACCAGGGGCAGACGGAGCAATACGCAGGCGTCGTTGATCATGTAGCGGGTAGGGAAATTATCCGAACCATCGATCACCAGATCAAACTTATTCAAAATCAGCGCCGCGTTCTGATTGCTGAGCTGCAAGGGATAAGGAATAATATTGATATCAGGATTAAGCTGACTGAGTCGCTCTGCCGCACAATCAGCCTTTAAACGGCCAACATCAGCAACTGTATACAAGACCTGGCGGTGGAGGTTGCTCAGTTCTACCGTATCATGGTCTACAATACCAATGGTTCCAATCCCGGCAGCTGCCAAATATTGCAATGCGGGACAACCTAATCCACCAGCACCAATTACCAGGATTTTTGCTTTGGACAATTTCTCCTGACCAGCCTGGCCAAAATCTCTCAGCAGCATTTGCCGCTGGTAACGTTCTTTAGCTCTGATCTCCATCCTATCCTCCCGAAAATGGTGGCATTAAGGCCACCGTCATTCCATCCCTCAGTTCTTTATTGGCATGAATGATCACCTGATCCACGCCGATCTGGTAGTTGATCTCTTTCAATGCCGGGTACAGCTCATGCAGTTGCTGCGTTAGGCTGTCGGTATCTGCAATATTCTCCAGCTGAAACTGATTCCTTTCCAGGAGCTCGGTAAGTCGGCCGAATAACAATATATTTATTTTCACTTGATTTCTTTTGATCGGTTTATCGCATAATTTGATGGTTACTCCGGAAAGATATGCACTTTCACCATCGTTCCGGCAACGGCCGAGGTTTGCTCTTCTCCCAGCTCAATCATGCAGTTTGCTGCAGCAAATGAACTCATTCTGAAGGATTCCTGCGCATGAAGCGGCGTAACATTTCCGTCATTATACCAGGCCTTGAGAAAATGGGTGATCCCGGCAGGTTTAGTGCAGGAAGCCATCAACAGCGCTTCTTTACTTTTTAAACGTCCCGAAGGCTGATCATTGTCTGTGATCCCGGTTTTATAATTGCTGAGTTTTTCCAGTGCCGGAAGCACGTAGTGATAAAAACAACTCAGTACAGAGGATGGATTCCCCGGAAGTCCGAATACCAACTGCGCATCGGTTTTACCAAAATACAGCGGCTTTCCTGGTTTTTGCTTCACTTTATGAAAGATCTGGCTTACCCCCGCACGGTCTGCGGCACGGATCACGAAATCATAGTCGCCCACACTCACACCACCGGTTAACAGTACCACATCATTGTCTTTCAGCGCATCCTTTAAAACTGCAGTTAGCTCTTCAAGATTGTCATCTGCCGCGTAAAAATTGATCTTGCTGATCTGCGCCTGCTCAAGCGCCGCAGCGAGTGAGAAGGAGTTAGATTCATACACCTGTCCGAAACTAAGTGGATTTCCGGGCTGCTGCAGTTCTTTGCCGGTAGCAATAACACCTACAGTTGGAATTTGGTGAACTTTGACATCAGTGACACCAATGCCCGCAAGAAAGCCGATGGCTGCAGGCGTAAGCTTGCTGCCCCTGGCCATTGCCAGCGCTCCTGTGGTCACCTCTGCACCTTTGTCCCTCACATTGTCGCCTAAAGACAGATTTAGGTCCTGGATAATTATTTTATCGTTTAGGATTTCTACTTTTTCCTGCATCACGACAGTATCGGCACCATTTGGAATTGGGGCGCCGGTGAACACGCGGGAGGCATACTGGGGAAGCAGGGTAGATTGAACGGATGTGCCCGCCTGCATCTCCCCATGAACAATCAATGGCTGATTACGGTCGGCAAACCTGAAGGCATAACCATCCATGGACGACTGCACAAAAGCAGGAATATCATATTGAGCATATACATCTGCGCCAAGGGTAGCTCCCGCGGCAATGGCCAAGGTTACCTGTTGCACAGGGAGAGGACTAATATGGTCCAGTATTAGTGATTTCGCTTCTTTTACGGAGATCATAATTTCTATTATTGGTTTAACCACCAATGGTGATCATACTTCGGTTATGTATCGCATCAGCTTCGATGTGTTCAAAAAGCCCCTCAAATTGTCCGCCCAGCGCCTTTGCTTTAGCCCCGATGGCTGAATGGATCAGGGGTAAAACCTGCTCACCATTGCGCAAAGGCCCGAGTAAATCGGTCTCGGCAGCAGAGAACAGACAGTTTTTAAGTTTACCGTCGGCCGTTAAGCGCATCCGGTTGCAGGTAGAACAAAATGGAGCACTCATGGTGCTGATAATGGCGAAAGATCCGGCATGATCCGGAACTTTAAAATGTTTTGCCGTATCATTTGCCCCGGCGGGCAGACTGCTGAACGTATATTTTTTGGTCACCTCATCAAGAATTTCTTCGAGAGACACCACCTGGTTACTGGTCCAGCGGTTGCCTGAAAAAGGCATAAATTCAATAAAACGGACTTCAATGGGTGATACCCTGGTCCATTCGATAAAATCGTTGATTTCCATATCATTCAGCCCCTTCATTACCACCACATTGATTTTGACCCTGATGCCATGCTGGAGCAGCAAGTTGATATTATCTTTTACCTGGCGGAAAATATTTCTGCGCGTGATTACCTGGAACTTATCGGCATCCAAGGTATCGAGGCTCACATTGATACTTTCGATCCTGGCCTCCAGCAACACATCAATAAAATCGTGTAACCTGGCGCCATTGGTGGTAAATGACAGATCTACCGGCAGTTTTGCCAGTGCAAGGATAATCTTCGCGGCATCTTTGCGGATCAGTGGTTCCCCACCGGTGAGCCTGATTTTGTTGACACCCTCCTGCACAAAGATTTTTGCAAGGCTTTCAATCTCTGCGGCCTGCATCAACCTTGAGGTTTGGGTAAATTCATAGTCTTCTTCTGGCATACAGTAAAAACAGCGCAGGTTACAGTTATCTGTAAGTGATATCCGCAGGTAATTATGTATCCGGTTGTAAGAATCCTTTATCATTCGTTTTACTGATCAGTCTATTATAGTCTTCAGGGGTATCAATATCCAAGCCACCATTTTCAAATGGCACGCTTGCCACGTCATTCTCGTATTTTTGCAGCAGCACTTTAGCACCTTCTTTTCCCTGAAGGGCGGCCAGATCGCTAAAATATTGCTTACTGAACAACACTGGCGTACCCAATGTCTCCTTGTAAGCGCTGGCAACAATATTTTTTTTGGCCGCATGACGTTTGGCGACCAGTCGCCGCAGCAGATCTGCTGTCAGGTAAGGCTGATCGCAAACCGCAAGGATGACCATTTCCAGCTGTGGCTGCTCTACCATCAAGGCTTCCATTCCTTTGCTGATGGATGAACCCATGCCCTGCTGCCAGTTTTGATGATGAACCATGCGGGTATCACTGTCGGGCATTTGAGCGGCAATGGCCTCATAGTTCCCCCCTAATATAACAAGAACCAGCGCATCCTCCACCATTTTTGCCTCATCAATCGTATGACTCAGTAAGTTTTTGTTGCCCAGGGGCAATAGCTGTTTTGCCTGCCCCATGCGGGAGGAGGAGCCCGCAGCGAGGATGATGATGCCGAGTGTTGGCCCCGCTGTCATATGTCTATTACTGAATTTTCGCTCTGCTGCTGGTGGATGGCATTTTGCTTTTCGCGAAGGGATACCCCGCTTTTTCCACAGAGCACTTTTTTTATCTCGGCAACGATGGAAAGGGCAATCTCTTCGGCCGTTTCTGCACCGATATCGATACCTACGGGTCCGAATATCTTATTTCGTTGCTCCTGCCTTACTTCAATTCCGCGGTCCTTCAGCTCGTCGAGCATACGTTCGAGCTTCTTTTTAGGCCCGAGGCTCCCGATATAAGAGCAGTTGTTTTTATGGAGCAGCAGCTCGAGTAAGGCGAGGTCGTAATTGTAATTATGGGTCATCAGTACAACTACCGTCTGCTCATCAATCAGCACCTGCGACAGTAGTTCTTCTGGTTTAGTGACCAGAAGTTGTTTCACCGAGGGAAAACGCTGTGGGTTGGCATGTGTAGCGCGTCCGTCGGCAATGGTAACCTGCCAGCCCAGGATATTTGCCATGGAAACCAGTGGAAAAACATCATTCCCGGCACCGGCAACGATGAGTGAAATTGGCGGACGTATAAATTCGACGAAGGCGGTGAGTACGTGATCTTCGAAAAGGTAATCGCTGGTAAAGGATTTTTTGGTAAGCAGTGCATGCCCGGCATCAGGAAGGATTTCGGGGATGTACATATCTTTGTCGAGATGTTCTGTCACCATCATCTCTGGCAAAACCAGCAGACAGGTACCTGGCATATAACCCTGAGGGTTGGTCAGTGAAAACAGGGTAACGAGCACTCCTTCCTGGCGTTTTGCGGTCAATTCTTGTAATAGGGTAACCGGATGAACAGGCTGGGTATAATCTATGGGCTCAAAGAGGATATGTACAATGCCATTGCATCCGAGCTGAACGCCGAATTTGGCATCATCATCATCGGTAGTATCGTAGGTGACTAACTTGTTCTGCTGCTGATTGATCACCAGAAGGGCTTTACGCAAAGCGTCTCCTTCCAGGCAGCCGCCGCTGATTGCGCCGGTGAGCTGACCATCATCTGTGACAAGCATTCTGGCACCCGGACGGCGATAAGAAGATCCTTCTACGTGTACTACGGTAGCCAGGGCCATTCTTTTTCCTGCTGTCAGGGCAAGCTGATAAGACTCGATGATATCTAAAATCTCTTTCATAAGCTGATAAAGGAAAACCTCAGCCAACCTGACTGGATATCACAGAAACAGACAGGATTTTGAAATGTTTTGAAGCTATTGCAACAATCCTGTTTATAAGCCCTGAAAGCAGCTTACATGCGGTAACGCAGAGAAACCGACCTGCCCAATGCCTGAGCAAAATCCGGTTCGATCGTAACCTCGCCATCCTGTTGTACCCATGCTTTACTGTTATCTTTTAATAAGGTAATCGCCTGTCCATTAAGGACTATCTTTAATTCTGTAGTCTCTTTATTTATCCCTGCACCGTTAATAATTTCGTACACATAATCGGTGTCATTATACGTAATACGCATCTTCAATCCCATATTCTTCTCCTTGTTTCCAAAGGTAAATTTAAAAAGTAATAACTTTGATATTTTGTTTTTATTACGTTATACGGGCAAAAAAAGCGTTTTTTAGCCAATATTTCAATAAAAAATAAAGCAGAGATATCTGTTTCTCCGGAGATTGACGGAATGGCGGGCGACAAAAAAAGCTCCATAAGGAGCTTCACAATGACATTCTATTTAAGCGTTATGATTTATCAACTATTTTCAAATTTGTATACAAATCTTGATAACCACTCGTATCATTGATTTTTGAAATTTCAAAAGTTAAATTAACGATGCTGTCTTCGATCGTTTCTAAGCTAGCAGTGGAATTTCCTTTTATAAGATCTATATTTCTATTTACAATAGCGAAGTTTTTATCTACATCTTCGAAGTGTTTTTCGACTTTTTCAAATCCCTTAGCAATGCTGTGATTAACATCTTGAATATGCTGCAATAGGTTAGACATAGTCTTTTCGAGTTCAGTTACTCTTTTCTCTAATTTTTCCATATTAAGCTGAAATTTTTCAAAGATAATTATTATTTACAGCTATAGTAGAATTTAGTATTTAAATTTTTTTCAGATAGTTGCAATTCATGATAGCATTCATAACATCACCGCTTTTGAAGCTGAGATATCTATTTTTCCGGGGATTGACGGAATAGTGGGCGACAAAAAAAAAGCCGCTCCGACAGAGGCCGGAACAGCTTTTATAGAAAGGGTAATTGGTGCTGTAAATCTATTTCTTATCACTGTCTAATCCGTAGAACTGGTTGAACAGCAATTTAAAGGTTCCATGCGACTGGCCGCGGAAGGTGATCTCTGGTCCGAAGGCATAGAGCTTTCCTTTACCCACAGCAGCGGTAAAACCCGCAACGCCATCTTTAAGGTAAGACTGGCCCCATGCCCATCCGCTTCTCAATGGTTTATCGCTGGAGAACCATAGCGTAGGTGCTACACCTTTTGCCTCCGCATCAGCATCCAGTTTAAACACCGGGCTATTGTCGAAGTTGATATCCACCACAGCTGGCATTCCCCATGCCGCAGGCTGCGAAGGATCAGTATTTGCCGTCAGGATGCTGCCGGGGATGTAGTATTTTGTGCCCGGCAAAGGTTTCTCCGTACCGTCGGCACTTTTTTCTACGAGCGCATTGTGCACCGGCAAACCAAGGTGATAGGCCAGGTTGGTACTGCTGCCGAGGGTGACAATGGATCCGCCAGCTTCAAGAAAAGCTTTGAGCTGCGGAACCGATTTCCCGGCAGTGATTTTTCCGACCATCTTTCTAAATTCGGCCGGCACATCCTCTGGCTTTGGCATCCTGTCATAATACATCATATTCTTCGCGCTCGCTTCGGCCTCAACTGCCGGAATAGCGCGACTAACAAATACAATAACATCATACTTACTGTTTAAATTGCCGGCATCGATGTCGTTCGGATACAGCAGCTGATAGTCGAAGTGATATTGGTCCATCAGCAAACGCAGCCAACCTGACGGGATAGAACCGCCATACTGATCCCAAAGACCGATGCGCAGCTTCGTTAGTTGAACCGCCGAAGAAGGGCGTTTGGCAACAGTAAATTTAAGCCCCTCGGCGGCAGATTTTTGCAACACCGCCTTTGCCTGGGCTCCGGCAGTAACGAAAAATGTTCCGGTTTCTCCTTTTCCTTTCGGAATACGGTAGAGCTGGGCACCTGCTTTGAGCAGATCATTGGCGACAGTGAATGAATTGTTGACGGCAGCGCTGAACAGGTATCCCGAAGTTGAAGCAGGAATAGCTTGTTTGACCGGCGACTGGGTCTCACCGTAAGGGATTTTCTGAAAAGGCCCACTAAAGCTATTCAGGATACGGTCGAATTTAACACCCATTTGGTAAGCGAGTGTCCATCCTGCCGCATCGTATGGTCTGATTGGCGGGCCTCCCGGATAAAGGAAGTCGTTTGGATGATCCTGTGGCTCGAACATATCGAGCACATGCGGCCGAAATGCCTGGTCGGTTTTTACAATATAAGAACCTGCAGGATAATCTTTACCTTCAACTTTGAAAGCAGCAGTGGCTTTTTGTACGCGGATACCCGATTTAATCAAAGCATTGAGGAATTTGATGGCCGTAGGGAAATCTGCCTGATCTGCCGGGATAATATAACCCCTGGCATCCCTGAGTTCAGGATTTTTAAGCACGGCATCATAATATTTCATGGAGATATCCGGTGCTTTGCTCATCCATCCCATTGGATCACCTGCGCTGGCGGTATTCTTATCACCCTCTTTCTGATCATCGTTATAGGCCGCCATGATGGCATCGGAGCGTTTTGGCGATAAAGTCCAGTTATCTTTGCTCCCGCGTTCAATGGAATTTTTGCCCATACGGTAGATGTTGAACAAAACCTCATCACGCTGACGGGCGGCATAGTCGAGCACCGAATAATTGAGCGAAACAGAGTAATCAATAGACTGTCTGAAATGCCATTCTGCCTGTGGCAAGACCGGACTTGGTGTTGCTCCATTAGGGATAAGGCGTTTAGGCACCACTGGGATTTTCTCCGGAGTAGGATTTCCGATAATCTCGGTCAGCAGTCCGATCATATTGTGAAACTGCGTGGTCGTGCGCAATCCCCCGTTATACCAGGTAGAAAAACTTGAGCCCGTTAAACGCGTATAACCCGGTTTGTTCTCCACAATTAACCTGCTGTACATTGCCGCGCCCAATGCGTCTATTCCCGTAATCATCAGCGGGTCGAACACATAATTAAAAGGATCACGATAAGGAGGCCCCGCGAGCACAGATCCCTCTGGTCCGCGTTGGTGGTGGTTGTACATAATCTGCGGAAACCATTCCAGGAACAACTGGCGACTCATGTTGGTGCTCTCCTTCGTGTTCATCATATAAAAATCACGGTTGTTATCGTGACCAATATACTTTTCATATAAGGTAGGAATATTGGTATTCCGTTTCAGCGGGTCGCTTTCTTTCATGTACCAGTCCGACACCAGGTCCATCCCATCAGGATTGGCATGGGTAAGCAACACAATCACATTGTCCAGGATGCGTTTGGTTTCTGCATCGTTACGGCTAATCAGCTGATACATCGTCTCCGTAAGTTGCTGCGTTCCCACTACTTCTGTAGCGTGCAAACCACCGTCAATCCAGACTACCGCTTTTCCTTTGGCGGCCAGCTCCAGCGCCTGTGCATCAGTAAGCCCCTCAGCATGTGCCAGCTGCTGGGCAATAGCTTTATATTCCTCTAGCTTTTTGATGTTTTCTGGCGAAGACACAATCATCATGTATTCATGTCTGCCCTCTTCGGTAAGACCGATATCCACCAGTTTTGCCCGTGGCGATTCGGCCAGTTTTTTATAATAGGCTACAGTTTGCTTGTAGTTTGCGAGTTTGTAATCATCGCCAATATTAAATCCAAACTGCTCTTTTGGGGAGGGCACAGTCTGCGCCTTGGCCACCATGATATTCAGCGCAAATAATGCAGCAATTGCATAAGAACTTTTATTTTTCATATGATCAATTTAAGGTACAACAGGTTAAATGAGTGATGCGTATTATTTGCGGTAATCCAATGCCGGCTCACGATCGCCCAGCATGGCTTCATATTTATAGTCGGCCCCACGTGCCTTGATCAGCTCCTTTTTACTCTCTGCGATAGCTGCAGGATTTTTGAACAAATCGTAAGCAGACAGTGCGATGGTTTTAGCGGCTATGATCATTCCCTTTTCGCCAATGGTTGAGCCCGCAGCCGCTACATTCTGCCAGCTGTGACCGGATGAACCCGGAATAAATGTAGCTGTGGAAATACCTGCCGTGGGTACCGTCCAGCTCACATCACCTACATCCGACGATGCAGCACCACGAGATTCGGTGGAAATGGTAAAGGGCTGAATAGTTGCCGTGGCCGATTCCAGCGGGGCGTTTTTACTGTTGCCCACCAGCGTTGCCTGTATTTTTTGCGCGAATGCCTTTTCTTCTGCGGTATAAGTAAAACCATTGACAAGCGTCAGGTTTTTGTGCATGATTTTAGACAGCGTAACGTTGGGCAGCATGTTATACACACCGCCAATCAATTCGTATTTCATGGTGGTGCCAGTGCCTAAAGCTGCACCCTCTGCCGTTTTGACCAATCGTTCCCAGATATCCTTCACATTCTGCATCTCAGGGTTGCGCACATAATAATAGACTTCTGCAAAGGCTGGCACTACATTGGGCGCTTCCCCGCCATGGGTAATGACATAATGTATGCGCGTTTCCTGTGGAATATGTTCACGCATCATGTTCACCATATTGTCCATAGCTTCTACCGCGTCCAGTGCCGAACGTCCTTTATCTGGTGATCCCGCAGCATGTGCCGCGGTGCCATAAAACCTGAACTTGGCATTTTTATTGGCCAGCCAGGGAGAGATGCTTGCCGTATTTGCATTTCCGGGATGCCAGTGCAAAACTGCATCCACATCGTTAAAAAGTCCCGCTCTCACCATGTAGACCTTCCCGGAGCCGCCCTCTTCTGCCGGACAGCCGAACAAACGTACCGTGCCTTTGGTACCAGAACTTTTAAGCCAGTCTTTTACCGCAATGGCCGCAGCTACAGAAGCAGTGCCAAATAGGTTATGCCCGCAGCCATGTCCCGCAGCACCGTTAACCAAGGCTTTTTGCTCCGGATCAGTGGTGTTGGATAAACCCGGCAGGGCATCGTATTCTGCGAGAATCCCGATAACCGGTCCGCCAGCACCATAAGAAGCCACAAAGGCAGTGGGAATACCCGCTACGCCTGCTTTAACATCAAAGCCGGCAGCTTTTAATTCCTCCTGCAGCAGGGCGGAGCTTTTCACCTCCAGGTATCCCGGTTCGGCAAACTCCCAGATTTGGTGGGCAATTTTGGCGTAATCAGTTTCTTTGGCTTCAATGGATGCGATGATTTTTGATTGTGCGGCATTTTTCTGCGCGTAGCCGGTGATGGCTAAGCAGGAGAAAAGACCAAACATGGTAATTTTTTTATACATACGCTATGATTTTTAGGGTTGAGGAACCACAGATCAGGGAAAGCTTGTTAACGAGACAGGGATCTTTCCGTGATCTATGGTAAATGAGAAGGTTAATCTTGAGATTGTTACTATTGAGGATGTTACTTATTAAGGTATAACTGATTGAACAGTAAACGGAAGGTACTTTGAGACTGCGCACGGAAGGTGATCTCTGGCCCGAAAGCATAAAGCTTACCAGCACCTACCGGAGCTTCAAAAGCCGCAATACCATCTTTCAGGTAAGCCTGTCCCCAGGCCCAGCCGCTGTGGAGTGGTTTGTCTGTCGCAAACCATGCCAGTCGTTTCAAGCCTTTGGATTCTGCATCTGCATCAAATTTGAAAACCGGACTCCGATCAAAATCTACGTCATTGATTTCGGGCATTCCGTAATTAGCGGCAGCAGAAGTATCAAATGTGGTGCTCAACAAACTACCCGGAATGTAATATTTGGTTCCCGGAAGTGGCTTTTCTTTTCCATCTGCACCTTTCTCCGTTAGCGCGCTGTGAACCGGCAGACCCAAATGGTAGGCAAGGTTTGTACTTGTGCCAATGGTAACTACTGTTCCACCGGCCTCCATGAATTTTTTAAGCTGAGGAACCGATTTATCTGCCGTAATTTTACCCAGCCATGGACGGAAAGCCGCTGGTATAGAATCTGCCTTAGGTTGTTTATCCGGGTAAAGCGGTTTTGGTGCCACACCCATTGGAGGAATTGCGCCAGTTACAAAGATGAGCACATCGAACTTCTTGCGAAGGTTACTGGCATCGATATTTTGCGGGTAAACGAGTTCATAGGGATAGTGATATTGTTCCATAATCCAGCGCACCCATCCTGCAGGAATAGAACCACCATAGTTGTTCCATATCGCAATGCGCATTGGAGAAAGCTTTGTGCCTCCCTGAGGTGTTTTATCTACCGCGGCTACTTTTAAACCAAGATTTGCGGCAGCATTACTAAGTACCGTTTGGGCTTTTGGCGATGCAGGAATATAAAATGTTCCCGGTCCGTAACCCTCCATGCCGCTGATTCCCGCAGGAATACGGTACACTTTGGCACCTGCTTTCAACAGATCATTTACCGCGATAAATGCATTGTTGATGGAGGGGCTGATGACGTATCCGCCTTTGCTTGTGGCTGCGAGTTTTTGCGCGGCGGGTGATTCTAGCTTGCCGTAGGCGATTTTTTGAAAGGGACCATCGAAGCTATCCATGATACGGTCGAACTGAACACCCATCTGGAAGGCAAGTGTCCAGCCGGCAGCATCATAAGGCCGGATTGGCGGGCCACCGGCATACTGGAAATCATTCGGGTGATCCTGCGGTTCAAACATATCGATCACATGCGGGCGGAATGCCTGGGCGGTTTTAACAATATAAGATCCTGCAGGATAGGATTTGCCGGCAACGGTAAAACCAGCTGTAGATTTCTGGATTTCGATCCCCGACAGCAACAAGGCATTGATGAACTTCACCGCAGTAGGCAGATCTTTCTGATCGGCAGAAATGATATATCCACGGGCATCGCGGTTAACCGGGTTTTTTAAGACCTGATCGAAATATTTGGTAGGAATATCTCCTTCTCTGCCCAGCATAAACTCCCCAGCCGGAGCGTTTTTGTCTTCGCTTGGTTTTTTATCTTTCTGATAAGCGGTATTGATGGAATCGACAAATTTAGGATAGAAGGTCCAATGATCTTCGTTCCCCCGCGCTATGGCGTTTTTACCCATCTTGTAGATGTTGAACAGTAGTTCAGTGCGGTAACGGGAGGCGTAAGTCAACACGGCATAGTTGAGCGAGACAGAGTAATCGATCGACTGTCTGAAATGCCATTTCTGCGGCACCACTGGATTTGGTGTTGCCCCATTTGGAATCAGTCGCTGTGGAACAAGGGGAATCTCTTCTGGTGTAGGGTTTCCAATGATCTCTGTTAACAAGCCCACCATATTGTGGAAATAAGGCGTGGTACGTAATCCGCCGTTCCACCAGGTGGAAAACTGAGAGCCCGCGCGCTGGGTATAACCGGGTTTGCCCTCGCTATTGAGGCGGTTGTTCATGGCAGCACCAACTGCGTCTATACTGGTTACGATCAGCGGATCGTACACATAATTGAAAGGATCACGGTAAGGAGGTCCAGCCAGTACTGACCCTGCAGGTCCACGCTGGTGGTGGTTATACATGATCTGGGGGATCCACTCTACGAACAACTGGCGACTGATGTTCTGGCTTTCCTTCATGTTCATCATGTAGAAATCGCGGTTATTATCGTGCCCAACGTATTTTTCGTAAAGTCTGGGGATGTCCATCTTGCGTTTTAGCGTATCGGCTTCTTTCATGTACCAGTCCGACACGAGTTCCTGACCATCGGGATTGGCATGGGTAAACAGCACCACGTCGTTCTCCAAAATATTCATCGTTTCTTCATCGGTTCTGCTCACCAGCTGCCACATAGATTCGATGAGCTGATGTGCACCGACCACCTCAGTGGCATGCAAACCTCCGTCTATCCAGATAACAGATTTTCCTTCTGCGGCAAGGGCTTTGGCATCAAGGTCGGAAAGCCCGTCGGCATGTGCCAGCTTTTGAGAGATATCTTTATAGCGGCCCAGTTTTTTGATATTCTCTGGCGAGGAAACGATGAGCATCCACTGATGCCTGCCTTCTTCGGTCATGCCGATATCCACCAGTTTAGTTCTTGGAGAAGCGGCTAGTTTTTTAAAATACGCTTCTGTCTGCGTGTAGGTTGCCAGCTTGTAATCATCCCCGATATTAAAACCAAAGTGCTCTTTTGGGGAGGGAACCACCTGTGCCTGGATAGCTGATGCGCAGAAAAGCATCGGCAGTACAAACATTTGATGAACTTTTTTAATCATAACTTTCTTGTTTAAAATTGAATTCTATACTTATTTGGCGATGCCAGCCTCTGCCAGCAACAGTAAAAGCGTACGCTGAGCTGCTTCATAGCTCTTGTCATCCAGCCACCATTCATGTAAAGAATGCGCACCACCTGCCTTACCGCCAGTGCCTATAGTGGCCGCCGGAACGCCTTTGGAAATAGGAATATTGGAATTTGTAGAGCCTACATCGAGGCTTGGACTGGCTTTTAAAAAGGTAGTGGATGCTATAGCACGTTGCACAAAGGCCGAATTTGGATCGCCGGTGCCCGAAGGACGGTCGCCGATTAATTTCACGTCTACGGTAAGATCTGCGCCGAAGTGTTTCATTTGGTTTTCTTCTGCGAGGCCTTTTTGTACGGCGGCCTGCAGCAGTTTATCGATAGCAGATAGACGTTCATTGCTTTCAGACCTCATGTCTACTTCCATCCAGGATTCAAAAGGGATAGAGTTGACAGAGGTACCGCCACCGATAACACCCACGCTATAGGTAACCCGCACGCCCGCTTCGCGACTCAGTTTATCGCCATCAACCGCCCAGTAGTGGATAGCCCGTGCCAGGGCGTTGTGTGGATTTACAAGTCCGAAGGAGCCCGAAGAGTGTCCTCCGGGGCCTTTGAAGGTGATTCTGTAACGGTGAGATCCCAGGCATCTGGTAGCCACCCTGTCGATATCAGTACCATCGATAGCAATGTAAGAATCTATTTTACCCGGTCCTTTATCGCTAAACAGGTTTTTTACGCCACGCAGGTCGCCCTGTCCCTCTTCCCCCACGGTGCCAATAAACAAAACATTGGCATCTGTCTCTATGCCTGTTTTTTCTACGGTTTTTAACACACTCAGTACCAGCGCCAGTCCGCGGGTATCATCTGCCACGCCGGGAGCGTATAGGGTATCTCCTTTAAATTTCACTTTTACATCTGTCCCTTCAGGAAAAACAGTGTCCATGTGCCCTTCCAGGACAACTGTTTTTTTACCACCCTTACCTTTTCTTAAGGCAATCACATTGCCCACGTTATCAGTCCATACCGAGTCTGCACCGGCCGCTTTGAGCATCTCTGCATATTTTTTTGCCCGCACCATCTCTTTGTAGGGCGGTGCAGGGATTTCCGTCAGCAGAATATGATCCTGCAGCGTTTGAGACTGCAGGTCTATCAGGTGTTGAAAAGCTTTCATCACGGCAGGTTTTTTAGCGATGGCGCTGATCTCCTGGTCGTACTTTTTAGTCGCATTAACCGCAACACTCTTTTCTGTTGGCCCGTCCTGTGCATTTGCCAGCAATGCTGAGCCCGACAGGAAGGCAAGGACCGCTGTTTTTATGCTGGTTTGTATAGTGTTCTTCATCAATCTATCTGTTTGAAAATTGTATCATTAATTACCATCCCTTTAAACCTTGCGCCCCTGCGTGTATTGGATAATCGTAAGCGGCTTTGTTTGACAATCCTTAAAGTGCTACCCGTTTAAACCTTAGGCCCCTGCGTGTGTTGCACAATCGTAAGGGGCTTTGTTTGATAATCCTTAAAGCGCTACCCGTTTAAACCTTACGCCCGTGCGTGTATTTCCCGGTTCTCCCCTGGATTCATCAGATATATTGTTGAACCAGGCGGCGATTTTTCTTCCATCTGAGAGGTTGACAATAAACTTGAAAATAATATAGTCATTTACCGCCACAGAAGCTAAAGTCCTGTTGTTCATCGCCAATAATTCTGCAGCAGTGAAGGTATAGGTCTTAGGAAATGTGGTGACCGTTTCATACAGTCGGTCGGCCGCCGAAACATTGCCGGGAAGCGGAAACTGTGCGATGTTTGGATACACATTACCCGGTGTTGAAATCACAATCGGATAAATAGGCACACTGGATTCTGCGGCATTGTAACTTGTATATACCTCTATGGACTGTACCGTTGCCAGGCCAAAGCCCTCCCAGTTGAGCGTAAAGGCGAACTGTTGTGCCGCAATGTTTGGATCTGCAAGGTTAAAGAAAGATACTTTAGCAGTCTGACGTGTTGGCAATGCAGATTTGGCCGTATCTACTGTAACTATCGGCACTGCTGCATAAGTATATTCCTCCCATTCATAATGTGTTTTTTTACATGCAGCTAATCCGATTAAAAGACATGATATGGACAGTATAAAATTTTTCATAAATTATTTTTTTTGAAACTCATTCTTCATTAGCTAATTATCTCGCGTAAAATAGATGCTGCGTTCTTTTTTTATTTATCCCAGAATACAGGGGTGGTTTGCTGAGCAACCTGAATTGCGCTGCCGTTGGCACCAAAAGTTGTATTGGCAGAAAGTTCTGTCTGTGAATAATAAAGTCGCAATGGGAAGGTGCTCAATGGCGACAACAGCGTACGCATTGCAGGAAGGCCTGTTCTTCTATAATCTGTATAGGCTTCCATTCCATTACCAAAAGTAGCCAGGTATTTCTGTGTCATCACGATGTTTAGTTTACCAGCAGCGTCGGCAGCATCATAACTTAAAAGCATTCTGCTCACATAACCCGTAATGGATGCTGCAGGAATAGCAACTCCGCCATTTGCCGCAGCATAAGTACTTACGCTGTTGAGCTGTGCCGTCACAGCCTCCGAAAGCATCACTCTGGCATCATCTCCGGTAGCTAAGGTTAAGGCCGCCTCTGCCCTGATCAGTTTAACCATGGCATTGGTGATCAAAGGCATAATGCCTGCCCCGGTACCATCGGTTACCGCTACCGCTTTGGCTGCTCCCGTAGCCCCGGTGTTATTGAGATATAGATTAGTCAGCGGTAAATTGTTGATTGGCGTATTGTCATACAGACCACCTGCGGGATAGATGCCAAAGGTAGACCTGCGCGGCAGATCTGAAGGCGCTGCTGTACCATCACCCGGATTACGTCCGTAATACCCGTTGCTGTTGGTCGCATTGTTTAACCCCGCGGTGGCATTCTGACGGTAAATGAAATAACGCAGACGCGGATCATCGCTGTTGAACATCAGGTCTATAAAGGACTGACTTTGGTAGAACGTTTTAGACGACTGATACTCGGCACGGTGCCATGGGTGTCGATTATTCGGGTTCTGTGAGGAACCAAACTTGAAAGTGAAATCTGTTGCATTGCTACCAATTAAAGTAGCACTACTGCCAATCAACCCCTGAATAGCCGTTCTGGACCTTGCCGGATCTACCAGACGAATCTGGTTATACAGCTTTAGTTTCAATGAATTGGCCATACTTATCCAGGATGCCTTGGTTCCGGCATAAAACAAATCTGCCGTAGCAGGCACCAGTGTCGTGGCGGTAATTTTATTGGCATCCGCCAGTCCGTCCTCAATCAGCACAAACAGTTTTTCATAGATATCTGCTCCCTTATCTAACACCGGACTGGTTTTACCCTGACCTTGCTCAGCCTCTGAATAGGGAATATCGCCCCACATATCAACCATCAGGCTATACAGATAGGCTTTTTCAAATTTAGCGATGGCCACATATCCCCATTGCTGCTGAGTAGTACCATTTGCAATTACAGATTCCAGGTCGTTTAAGGTCTGGCTATAAAAACCATCCCATGAATTGTCAAAATCTGTTCCCTGCTGCTGGTAACGACTAAGGCCGCTGGTATAAACAGTTTGCTGCATGATGGTTGCCGTACCGCTGTTCAGCTGATACATATTCCCCGCCAGAGAAATCTCGGTAGAAGGCAGTAAAAGCGACAATTGTGCTGCGGTAGGGTTATTGGGATCTTCGTTGATATCTACAAACTTTTTGCAGGAGCTCACTGCCAGCAGCATGCCGGTGAGCAGGAAGATGTATTTTTTATTTCTCAATTTCATATGATCTTGATTTAAACAATGACTGTCAATTCTTAAAAGCTAAACCTCAGGTTTATCCCAAATCTTTTGGTGGTAGGTACGGCGAGGTTATCATAACCCTGCGAGTTGCCCACACCCAATGAACTTACTTCAGGGTCGAAATTTGAATATTTCGGGAAATTAGGTGCATAATACCATAGGTTTCTTCCGCTTACCGAGATGGATCCTGAACCGAAAGGTGTCTTTTTCAGCAAGTTCTTAGGAAACTGATAGGCCAGAGAGATCTCCCGCAGACGGAATACAGTGGCATCAAATACAGATCCCTCGTTTACACCACCCGGACCGAGTCCGTTGTTAAAGAAATAATCTTCGTAGGATATCGCTACGTTATTCGGAATAGTATTGCCATTGGCATCCAGTAAAGGCTGTAAGGTGGCTACATTACCCAAAACTCCCGGAGAAACGATCTGATATTCCCTGTTCTCTGTATCTCTGGTTACTCCGCGCGACAGCATCTGCCCGATGGTATTGGAATACATGTCTCCTCCTTTTTTAAGGTCCATCAATACGGAGAGAGAAAAGTTTTTATAGGTGAATGAATTGCTTATTCCCAGGATATAATCCGGGTTGGGATCACCGATGGCCTGCAAGGAGCCAGAAACCAATGGTTTGCCCGAGTTGGGATCGATTAAGATTTGTCCGGCAGCATCACGGGCATAGGCTGTTCCGTAGATTAAACCATAGGAAGAGCCCACCATATGAACACTACTGGTTCCATTGGCGCCGCCGTATACAAATTTCTGGTAACCGCCAAGGTCCTGGATAACGTTTCTGTTTCTGGTAAATACCGTAGAGATGTCCCAGCTAAAGCCATTTGGATTACGGAAGGGAGCAAGGTTTAGCGCAATCTCAAAGCCTTTGTTGCTCGCTTTTCCCAGGTTTAAGATCTGGGTAGTAAATCCTGATGATGGTGCTGCGGTTACTTCGAAGATTTGAGAGGTACTCTTTTTGTTATAGTAGGTTACATCTAATCCCACGCGACTGTGGAAAAACTGCAATTCAGTTCCAATTTCGAGCTCGGTAATAAATTCTGGCTTTAAGTTGGAGTTGGTGAGCAGGTTGGCCAGGGTAACAGAGTTATAGGCCGTAGAACCTGAGGTAAATGGAGACCCAACTGATCCCACACCTGTTGTTGCTCCCAGTGGAGAGTTTACCAGATAAAATTCTGCCGTCTGGTAGGCTGTAGCTTCATTACCTACACGGGTATAGCCTCCCCTGATTTTACCAAAATTTAAGATATTGTCTGGAAGTCCCAGTGCTTTGGTAAAGATAAAGGAACCATTGGCACCTCCGTAGAAGTAACTTCTGTTATTTGCCGGTAAGGTAGAAGAGATATCGTTTCTGCCCACCAGGTTGAGTGAGGCATAATCTTTATAATCTAATGTGATATCTGTAAAAAATGCATAGTAGCGTTGTTTCAATAAGTTTCTATTGTTGGTGAGTTGAACTGGAGTTACCGAACTGGTGTTGGTAATGGTATTTAAATCAGCCACAATAATCCCGTCACCATAGAAGGCTTTACGGTTAGTCATTCGCTGATTGATGTTGTTCCCTAAAATCCATCTCAATGAAAGGTCTGGGTTCAGTTTTTTATTTAGGGTTACCAAAAAGGTATTGTCTAGCTCCTGACGGTAGATATCATCTGTTCCGATGCTGCCATTGGAATAAGAAGAAGAGCCTTTGCCCCTAACGTTTACCCTTCTGTCTGTATAAGCGTTGAATCCCGCCGTATTTTGAATGTTTAACCATGGTGTGGGGTCAAATCCTATCACAAAGTTTCCATAATAACGGTCTACACTGCTGGTAGAAACACTGTGAACGGTGGACCAATAAGGATTATCCAGACCGGTATAGTCGTAGACATTGCTTTTGTCAATCGGATTTTCATAAGGATTGTTGGTAAGGTCGTAACTTGTAGGCACGTACATTAGGGTAGACATGATTGATCCGGTAGAACCACCAATCGGCGGTGTTTTCTGATCGGTGATCACATAATTCATGGAGCCGCTAACGTAGAACTTATTATCGAGTTTCATGTTCCCGCTCACATTGAAGGAGGTACGGTTAATTTCGTTATTGGGAACAACGCCTGTATTATTTGTTCTGGACACACCTACATTAAAGCTCCCTTTTTCACTGCCCGAAGAGACCGACAGGGAGTTTTCATACACACTACCTGTCTGAAAAAAGTTCTTTGCATTCTCTTCCGCATAAGATTTGTAGGGAATCTGAATAGGTGTAACACCATCTGCCTGGTAAAATTCAGGAAAAACTGCCGAGCTAAACTGTCTGGTTAACTGGTGAGGAATGGTAGTGCGCGTTGGAAATGAACTGGCAACACCGGGATAAGGCAATCCCCATGAAGCATAAACCCCGTGACGGTAATCGTTATTTGTTCCCTGACCATATTTTGTCTGATATTCTGGTAAGCCAGAAACATTTTCCACGGCATATGAGGTAGCATAAGTAATTTCTGTACCCTTTCTGCTCATCTTTTTACCTGCTTTGGTGGTGATAATTACCGCACCGTTGGCTGCCCTGGAGCCGTATAAGGCTGCGGCGGCGGCACCTTTCAGTACCGTCATACTCTGAATATTGTTAGGATCAAGGTCAAAGGCACGGTTGGTTACGCCGGAGCCGCCGCCACTGTTATTCCCAACATTGGAGAAGCTGGAGTTATCAAATGGCACCCCGTCCACTACAAAAAGTGGCTGGTTATTTCCATTTAATGAAGAGTTACCCCTGATGGTAATGTTTGTACCACCACCGGCAACACCTCCTGAGGACTGGATATTTACCCCCGCCACTTTACCGGTTAAGGCACGAAGTGGATCTGGTTCAGACTTTTGTGCCAATTTTTCTGCACTTACTGTTGTTACGGAGTAACCCAGTGACGTTTTCTCTCTTTTGATCCCCGCGGCGGTTACTACAACTTCGGTCAGCGCATTGGAGCTTTCACTCAACTGTACATTAACTACCGACGTTCCGCCTACGGTGATTTCCTGGGTCTGAAAACTGATATAAGTAAACACGAGAACACTCTCGTTTCCCGGGACAGTGATCTTGTAGTTACCATCTTTGTCGGTTACAGTTCCGGTTTTTGTACCTTTTAATACTACACTTACCCCTGGGAATGGCGCTCCGTCTGCCTTGCCAGTTACTTTCCCCGAAACGGTGCGCTGCTGATTGGCGAGCAACTGAAGGTTGGTGGCTGACGTTAAGGAATCGGAGAGCGCAATATCATCCTTTCTTAAAATGATATAATCGGACTGGTCATTGACGATGTATTTGACATCCAGTTTAGCGAGGACCTTGTTTAATACCATACTCAGTTTTTCCTGACTGGCATTCACTGTCACTTTGCTGGACAATGGTATAATTGTGGAGCTGTAAACAAACTTCACATCAATTTTATTCTGAATATTGGTTAATGCGCTTTCGAGTGTAACATTTTTTAAGTTGATTGAAAGTCTTTTGTTTAGAATGCTTTCTGCACCGCCAGCATTTGCATAAGACATCCCCGAAAGGAGTGCCAATATGATAAACTGTACCGCAGAAATCCGCATAAGCTGAATTAAAAGAACCTTTCCGGTTTCCTTACATTTTTGCATACATTTGTTAAGTTTTGTTGATTTCCTGATTGAATGAGACAAAATGGTCCCTTACCCATAATTGGGTGATCTTAAACTGATGGGAATTTTACGGCAGAGGTGGCTTCAACACCTCTGCCTTATAAAGAGAGTTTTCGTTTTATCATAGGCAATTTTTTTGGTTAGTATTTTGGTTTTGGTTATTTTTTATTCTGCTTCTTCGGTATAGCGATGTCTTATTTCTACTGACTGTCCTTCAATCTCAAATTGCATATTCAATGCCTCACTGATCATACTCATGGTATTTTTTAAGGACTGGTCGGTAAAATCTGCGGTGATAAGGGTATTAAACGACCTCATCTTTTTTACACTGATGCGCACTTCGAATTTGTTCTGAATCCTTTGTATCACATCCGCAAGCCTGGCGTCATTAAATAACATGTCATATTCAGTCCCCCTTGTGAGCGATGCAACCTCTAAAATCGGTTTAGCCAGTTTATGCAGAGTTTGCCTTGTTTCGGAATAAATACCTTTCTGGCGACGATTTAAGGTCAAGCCGGCTATGTTTTGGGAGCTTAAACACACACGCCCGGTCAACACGTCTACTTCAATACTGTTATTTTCTTTTTTGATATTAAAACTCGTTCCCAGTGCCTGCGCTGTAAGACTGCCACACTGAATGATAAATGGCCGGGCAGCATCTTTGGCCACCTCAAATAAGGCCTCTCCTTCCAGGTTAACATTGCGCTGTTTACCTTTGAAGTTTCGCGGGTAGACCAGTTTACTCTTTCCTTTAAGCCATACTATACTGCCGTCGGAGAGGATGCTTTTGGTAATTTTTCCCGGATGGTTGGAAACAGTAGCAATCTGGTCTATATCAAACACTTCCTTCAGTTTTCCACGAAATCCAATTCCCATTGCCATGATTAAAATCAGGGAGGCGGCAATTTTGAATACCGGACGAAGTGTTACTGTCAACGGTGCTTTTGCAACTGCTACCGGCAAGTTTATCCTTTCAAACAACTTAGCTGAAATATTCTTTTCTGCATCTTGCTTTTCCGCGATGGAGAGCCTATCTGATGCATGGTGATCGGTGATGTATTCGAGCCAGTTTTCAACACTGCTATTTTGCTCCTCATCCAGATCTCCGTTGAGATATTTCTCAATTAATTCTTTAAATTCCTTCTCCTGCATTTGCCTTCTACCACAATTTACCATGGTTTCTATATGTATGACAACTCAGGGGGAGCATACACCTACGCAGTTTGAATTTTTTTTTAAAAAAAATATAATATCAGCGCCAGGCTTTTTCTTTTTTACAGGAAAACAGGCAATAAAACAATGATATACTGGAACAAATACTGTCCGAGTGATGCCCTCAGCTGTTTTAATGCTTTAGTCAATTGATTTTCTACAGTTTTATGTGAAATACCTAGAGATTCGGCAATATTTTGAATAGACTGATGTTCATTTCTGCTTAATCTGAATACTCTTTGACATTTTTCAGGCAGTCGGAGGACTTCCTTTTCAATTTGTACTTTCAAATCGAAAAGGTGGATACTTTCTTCATTTGAATTATCAACCTGAAGGTTTTCGAAAACGGAATAGCTCGCTGCATAGTTTTTTCGAACTTTCTCTGATTTGATGTAGTTCAACGTTCGGAATTTTACGGCGGTAAAGAGATATGATTGGAGAGAATGTGTAATTTGCAGATTTTCTCTATTTGTCCACAAGGAATAGAAGGTTTCCTGGACAATTTCTTCACAAACACCTTTATTTCTGAGGATATTATAAGCATGAGCATAAAGATTAGCAGAGAACTCCTGATAAACACGCTCGAAAGCGGCAACATTTCCGCCTACTAAAGATTTAATAAGGCCTTCTTCTTCATGTTCAAACTTTTTTTTGATCATTTTGCCGTTTTTATCAATAGTTAATGTTTAAAAATATATAAATACCACGACAAAACAACCTAATTGAGTATATAATTTGAATGTTAACAGAAAATAATATTTTAAATTATGATTTTTTCACTTTATAAGTCGACCTGTTCGTTTGCAGACAATAAAAATCGAGTTTATGAGAGAAATACGGCGCGAAACAGAGCGCTAAATCGATTATACTATTTATCTGAATAAGAGGGGCTCTGGAGAACCTCCGCTTTTCCCGAGCAGGGCAAACAGCGCTCAGGATAAGCATCGGTATGATTGATAACAGCCGGTAAGATAGTTTTTCAAAAATACTTTACGAAATAAAAGATACTAAATCCTATCAATGGATATCCACGTAATTGTCTCAGAGGTGTAAATAAAAACCCTAGATTTGTTCCTCAATTTTCAATTCAGAACATTTGCAATATGACATATAAGGAAAAACTGAGCGAAATACGTAGACAGATGAAGACAGATAAGGTAGATGCTTATATTATACCTTCAGCTGACCCGCATATCAGTGAATATTTACCGGATCATTATAAATGCATCCCTTTTACCTCAGGATTCAGAGGATCTGCCGGAACTTTGGTGATCACTCACGACTTTGCCGGCTTATGGACCGACTTCAGGTACTTTGAACAGGCAGGAGAACAATTGGAGGGCAGCGGATTTGAGCTTGTCAAACAAAAAGTACAGCATGCTCCGGAATATATAGAATGGCTCAATGAAACTCTTGAACGGGGAGCTACCGTTGCCACAGATGAGAAATTACTTTCGATATTGCTGGGCGACTTACTGACCCAACAATTCCGCAGCACAGGAATTAAGCTGATCAGCAAAGATTACTTAAGTGAAATCTGGGAAAACAGACCTTCTCTGCCTGTGGACAAGGCTTTTTTACTGGAAGAACAACACGCAGGACAGTCTGTGAGCAGCAAACTCATAGCCATCCGTGCAGAGTTAACCAAACTACACGCAGACCATCATCTCATCTCTTCGTTGGATGACATTGCCTGGCTGTTTAACATCAGGGGAAAAGACGTAAGCTATAATCCCGTGGTACTGAGTTTTGCTTTAATCAGTCAGGATCACGCCACGCTGTTTATAGATCCCGCCAAACTGACTGACGACGAAAAGGTGTTGTTGTTGAAAAGTGGCGTAGAAGTTTTGCCTTATGAAGATGTTGAACGTGCATTGCAGCAGCTACCAGAAAATATCAGCGTTTTAATCGATCCAAAGCGTAATTGCTTTGCCTATACCAAACTCATACCGGCTTCTGCTACACTAGTAAAGGATACGAACCCATCAACCAGGTTCAAAGCAGTGAAGAATGAGACTGAACTCCGCAATACGCGTGAAGCGATGCTCAAGGATGGCGTTGCGATTACGCGCTTTTTAAAGTGGTTGTCGGAGAACATCGGAAAAACCAGGATCACAGAGCTTTCAGCCGCAGCAGAACTAAGAAAACACAGAGCAGCACAGGAAGGTTTCATTGGCGATAGTTTCAATACCATCAGTGCTTACCAGGCTCATGGTGCTTTACCTCACTATGCCCCATCGGCAGAAAGTGATGCAGAGATAAAAGATCAGGGTCTTTTCCTGGTAGACTCTGGCGGGCAGTATTTTTATGGAACAACTGATATCACCCGTACTATCCCTATGGGCACTACCACAACAGAGGAAGCGACAGATTATACGCTGGTATTAAAAGGCATGATAGACGGTTGTAAAGCAAAATTCCCTAAAGGGACCTGCGGCTACCAGATCGATGCCATCACCAGAAAGCCTTTATGGGATCACCTGATCAATTACGGACATGGAACGGGCCACGGTGTAGGTTATCTCTTGAATGTTCATGAAGGTCCGCAGGTATTTAACCCTACCAATACGCCTATTGCTATAGAGCAGGGAATGATCACCTCCATCGAACCTGGGGTATACCGCCCGGGGCGACATGGGATTCGTATTGAAAACCTGGTACAGACCATTGCCCTTGAAGTAAACGAATTCAATGAATTCTACGCATTTGAGACGTTGACCATCGCACCGATTGACACTTCTATTCTGAACAAGGATTTGCTTGACAAATCCCAGGTGGAATGGCTCAATGCCTATAATGCCATCGTATTTGAGAAACTGAGTCCGCGATTGGATGCAGAGGAGTCGGCCTGGCTGAAAAATGCCACCAAAGCGATATAAAAAAAACCGCCGTATAGTTTACAAGTGTAACTATACGGCGGTTAATATGATTGGATTGTTTTAAGACTGTGTCCAGCTATAGGCTGCGCCTACTAAAGCTGCATCTTCCCACATGGTACTTTGCTTTAACACTACTTCTTTGTTGTTCAGGTGTTTTAACACTACAGGAATAAAATAATCCCAGGTTTTAGCGATGTTTCCACCGATTACAACAACGTCAGGATTTTCTTCTGCAATGAAATCATTGAGAAACAAAGCCAGGTTTTGTCCAAATTCTTCAAAAATCTGATCAATGATAGGCTGATTTCCCGAAGCCAGCAGAGATTCTACGTTTTTGATATCCTCGCCAGTAAGCTCCTTGTATCTGTTAGAGAACCATCTTGTAGAAATATATTCTTCGGCAATGCTGTTTTTGAAAGGAATAAATGCACGGTCAGAATCTACAGTGCTTCCTTTGCAATTACTTGCAGACCCTAATCCCGTACCGAGGGTAATACCCAGCGCACGCTTCTCACCGGCCACTGCTCCAGAGGCTAATTCACCGTGCAAAAACGATTCAGCATCATTTCTGAAAAGAATATGGTCTTCAGGAATTCCCAATTTTTGAGACAGGATTTCCAAAACATTCATCTCATAAAGAGAATCATATTTTTTGGTTCCCTTCATCAGGGATATACCTTTTTGATAATCGAATGGTCCGGGCATCGCAATACCGATGTGGACTTTTTCTTCTCCGGAATTTACAATCAGCGGAGTGAGGGCGTCAACCCAGGCTTTAATAATTACGTCGGCGCCTTCCATAGAGGCTACGCGCTCTCTGATCAGCGAACTTTTTACGATCTTAAAATCAGCAGCATCGATATGTGCCGCAGTGATGTGAGATCCTCCAATGTCTACCCCTATATAAGGTAGTCTGGGCGATTTTTGATTCATATATGTGTAAAACTAAGGTAGATTAGGTTATTTAATCAATTTTAACAGATAAGCACCGTAGCCACTTTTTACCAGCGGCGTTGCGATAGTACGCAACTGTTCTTTATCAATGAAGCCCATTCTATAGGCTACTTCTTCGATACATCCGATTTTAAGACCCTGACGTTCTTCAATTACCTGAACGAACTGTCCGGCTTGCATCAGTGAAACGAAGGTTCCTGTATCCAACCAGGCTGTTCCACGGCTAAGTACACCTACTTTAAGCTTACCCTGTTCCAGGTATACCCTGTTAACGTCGGTAATTTCGTATTCCCCGCGAGGTGAAGGTTTAATGTTTTTTGCAATTTCCACAACGCTGTTGTCATAGAAGTACAATCCCGGAACGGCGTAATCAGATTTTGGTTTTAAAGGTTTTTCTTCGATAGAAATGGCCTGGTTGTTCTCATCAAATTCTACAACACCATATCTTTCAGGATCGGAAACACGGTATGCGAAAACCACACCACCCTCAGGATCGGCACTTGCTTGCAGAAGATTGGACATTCCATCCCCGTAAAAAATATTGTCTCCCAGAACCAGGGCTACTTTATCATCACCGATAAAATCAGCTCCGATGACAAATGCCTGCGCAAGTCCGTTGGGTTCATGTTGCACTTTGTAAGAAAATTTACAGCCTAAGCTACTACCATCTCCCAATAATTTCTGGAAATTTGGAAGGTCATGAGGAGTAGAAATGATTAGAATTTCATTGATTCCGGCCAGCATGAGGGTGGACAATGGATAATAAATCATGGGTTTATCATAAACAGGCATCATCTGCTTGCTCATCGCCAAAGTTAATGGATGAAGCCTCGTGCCACTTCCTCCTGCTAAAATAATTCCTTTCACAATAGTCGTTTTATATTTATAAGTTTGAAGATACACTATTTTCTAATTCCGTGTACCATTCTTCACCATATTTTCTAATGAGTGGTCCTTTTAGGAAAGTGTAAACAGGAACTTTTAGCTCGCGGCCGAATGAACAGGCATCAGAACAGATACTCCACCTGTCGTAATTAAGCACGTCAAACTCCGGATATTGGGTAATTCTGATCGGATACAAATGGCAGGAAATAGGCTTTTGCCAGTCTACAATACCCTCTTCATGCGCTTTTTCTATTGCACATTTGGTAATGCCATTTTCAAAGGTGACATAAGCGCATTCTTTATTTCCGTCCACACATGGTGTAGTAAGGTCGCCATCGCTGTCTACCACAGAGGTACCGTATTTTTCAATTGCCTCTACACCCTTAGGTGCCAGCATATGTTTAATTTTAGGGTAAATATCGGCGAGTATTGCTGTCTCAGCAACATCCAATGGTGCCCCTGCATCGCCCTCAACGCAGCAAATGCCTTTACATTTGTTTAAATTACACACGAAATTCTCGCGGATCACATCTTCGTGTATGAGTGTATTCTGTACTTCAATCATTTTCTTTATTTTTCTTTCACCAGCGGATATTTTAATCCGGTGGCATTTTGTATTTCCATGGTAACGGCGCCGACAATTATCTCCACCTGAGCTTTTACAGGCACCCTGTTTCCATCATCAGTAATCCATAGATAAAGACTGCTGTCTTTCCTGAAGATCCTGCCTGGTTCAATAGATGGGCTAAATTTCAGACACCGGATACTACCCAGTTTACTTTTCACTACTTCCTTCCCCACATACTTAATCTGCAGCTGATGGATTTCATCGCCCAGGAAGTAATTGAGTTTAAACAGCTCGCCAATTTTAAGCTTAGAAATATCCAGACTGCGCGAGAAGTAATAAGCTGAAACGAGGTCGAATGTTTGATTAGTGGGTGGAGTAAAAGTCCCCCTGTTAGAAACTACTTTTTTGGTACGCTGATAGAACCTCGCTTTGTCTTGCCGTTTATAACTCGCCTCTCTAACGTTCTCCTGATAAAAATAAGGGGTTAGGTCTTCTTTATCGATGTAGGAGTCGTAATGATCGCGTATTTTGTAAAAAATATCAAAAGTACCAGATGTACGTGCATCTACAACCAGTTTGTAGGTGGGTTTATCATCAAACTTGAGATCAGAGTTCTGCACTTTTATTGTTGCTTCTGCAGCAGTAACGAAGCCATATTTGAGTTTATAGCTTAACACTTCTCCAGACTGAAAAACAGGTTCCTTTTTTAAGGGTAACTCCTGTGCACCAGCATAAATCACGGTAATCAACAAGACGGCTAACAATGATAGTTTTCTCATACCAATGATTAAAACAAAAAGTAATCCAATTTAGTCCTTTCGCTTATAGACCGGCACTGTGGAGCAGGGTTCTCCATACATAATGCTTTTCACCACAGGAGTAAGCAGATTGGTTATCTCTACATAGGCAGAGACCGGCACATCCACATCGCCGCAGCCCTTTACCACCACACGCGCATCCTGATATTTCGTGATATCTATGCCAGCGAGTGCTTTGTTAAACAATACCGTTTCCAGCACCTCTAAACCACCAAACACAACTTCATTGGCCACTGGCCTGATTTTATTTGCCAGCAGCATATAGGCCCAGGTAGGAACGATGGCATCGGCACTGCAGATTACTGCAACATTTTTGCCGGTATAAACCGACCAGTCGTTCAGCTTGATAAACTCCCGGAAGTCCTTTTCGCGCAGCATAAGCCCATGAAAGAGGTTATCCTTAATATCAAACACAACACGTTCGGCCTGACTGTAATAATGCTCCAGGTTTAAAGTTATCAAACCACTCGAAGCCACTTTATTCACAATATTTTCCTGGATCTCCATCGCTTTAAAATTAAAAAGCCGGAAGTATAATTACTTCCGGCTTCAAAATTACGCAAAATAAGATTAATAGAATTTCACCCTATTGTCTTTTATATCACTTTTATCTTGTAATGCCTGGAAGGCAGCTCCTAATGATCGCTGAGCAATACCCTGACGCATAGTTTCTTTCTGTTTGTATGTGTTACCGATTGGAGCAGGGTTAGTGAAGCCGTTTACGGTGAAAACATAAACACCACGTTCGCCATCAACTGGCTTAGACACTTTACCTACTGGTGACCCAAATACAGTACCAATCAATTTGTTTTCCTGTGCTGCACCCGGTACAATTGGGTTTGCAAACACAATATTTTGCACAGGCATTACTGGTTTACCTGCTTTCTGTGCTACCTGATTGATATTTCCTGCGCCTTGAGCAGCAGCAGTTAATTTTTCGGCAAGCATTTTAGCTTTAACAGCATTCAATACCATTGGCTCGATATCTTTCTTCACTGCATCTAACGGAAGTACACCTTTAGGTTTGATGTCTGTAACATGCGCTACAACAAAAGCGTTATCCATTTGATATACTTCTGAAAGTACATCGCCTTTTTCTGCAGCAAATGCATCACGGATCAACTGACGAGGATTATCAAGTCCCGGAGCATAACCCTGGCTACCAGTGATTCTATCAGCTATAGCAACAGTGTAACCCGCTTTTTTAGCTTCAGCAGCAAAAGCATCACCTTTAACTGAATTCAGGAAGCTTGACGCTTTTTTATAAGCCTGATCTTTAGTTTTGCTACTAGGAACAAGGTTTTTCTCTATGTATGCCAGTTTAGCTACTTTAGAAGAGCCGATCTGGTTTTCGATTTTGATTAAATGAACACCGAATTGTGAGCGTACAACTTTTAAATCGCCGGTTTTGCCGTTAAATGCTGCGTTTTCAAATTCAGGAACCATTTGTCCTCTTGCGAAGGTACCCAGTTCACCACCTTTATCTTTAGAACCGTCTACACTGTACATCTTTGCCAAAGCTGAGAAACTTCCGCCATTCTGTACCAGAGTTTTAAGTGAATCAGCCATTTTCATCGCTTTATCAACACCACCCATTTTTGCAGCGTCCAATAAGATATGGCTTGCTTTTACTGAATCCGGAGAGATACGTGTATCAATCACTTTAGCCATCTTGTAAGAGTTGCCAGTGAATACCGGTCCGTAGAAACTACCTGCAGGCAATGCAAATACTGCTGAATCTACCGCAGGATCCAATTTACCTTTAGTAAGGTAGGTATAAGGAACTTTAACATCAGAGTTGATCGCAGAAAACAATGAATCACTTTTTGAAGCTTTAAAGTCTGCAGCCAGTTTCTCGATCTGTACTTTCACTGCAGCAGAATCATCTTTAGTAGGATTCACGCTGAAAGAAACATATTCAAATGATCTTGTTTCTGAAGGATTCTCAAATCTGTTTTTATTATCGTTATAATAATCTGAGTAATCAGCATCTGAAGGTTTTACAGAAGCATCTGGGATGCTTGCATAATCCAGGCTTACATAGCTGAAATTAGCAAGTTTATTTCTATTCTGATATTCGTCGTTTGCTTCCAGTGAAGTTACGTAAACAGAGTTTTTGATCAGGTTAGCATATTTCTGCTGTAACGCTTGTTTTTCAATCTCTGCTTCCAGTAAATCCCATTGTTGTTTTAACTGAGGGTTTGAAGACTGTTGTTTCAATGAGTTGATTACAGCTGAACGGTCTACCTGACCAGTTTGAGGATTACCAAAATATTGTACGATAAGCGGACTTGGATTTTTTCCCTGATAAAGATCGAATAACTCATCACTGGAGATATCCAACCCTAAGCGGCGGTATTCTTTGGCCAATAAAATAGTAGCCAGCTCACCATTCCATGCATTATCTACAGCCATAGCTGTCATTTGAGGATTGGCACTGCCGCCGTATTGTTGTTTAAACTGTTGTAAATTCTGATCTACTTTAGGACCAAACTCATCGATGTTGATTTCTTCACCGTCCACAGATCCGACAACTTTTTGAGATGCTGCCCAGAAAGGCTTACCTACGTTAATTGCGTCACCGACTAAAAATGCAACAATTGCAAAACCGATGGCTCCCACTAGAATAAAGCCGGCGCGATTCCGCAAAAATGTCATTAAACCCATAATATCTAATATTTATATTTTTTTTAAGAGGGCGCAAGATACAACTTTTGCTAAAAAAAGAAAACAATAAATTGTATTTGAATAAGTATTTAAAAGTTAAGGGAATAAGGCTTAAAAAATACTGGGATTATGGAGCCAATTGACCATTGACATAGGTTTGTCCGGAGCCCTGTTCAAAATCGACAGAACTGAAATCCTGTGGTGCGCTAAAGTTGATTGCGTTTAAAACGGTACCATCCGGTCGGGTAACAATTCCCTGGGGTGAAAAAAACATTTTTTTGCGCTGATCCCAGGTTAGCTCTTCTGTGTTAAACGTAAGATCGTCTCTCACCACAACCACATTTTTTTTAAAAATGGTCATCTCTTCTGTTTCCTTTCTCAAGGCATAATCAGAGACAATTGTTCCGGTAACTTTTTGAAGGGGGTCAAAAAAAGTGATTTTTACTCCTTTTGGCATTTCCTGATATTTACTGCCGGCAGATGGATTTACCTGATCGAGGATAGGTGCAAAACCTTTTGCCTTCACCACCGCAGAATCACTGAATGTGATTTCTACTTTCAACGAGCGGTCTTTACTTAGGGTAACCTTTTTAGAAGATATCGTAGCCGCTGTTTTTAAGTCGTCATCATTACATGCGCTTAAAAACAGTGGCAAAAGACATAGTATAACAATCCGGGAAAGTATACCAGCGCTGTTCATTAGTCAAATTTAAATCTGCGGAACCATCTGTCGTTGATGGTAAAACCTAAATGCAGATTGATATAATTTTCGCGTAAGTCGCCTGAAGTCATTGTGCCTCTACGGCCAACTTCTGTTGTAAAGTTCATTTTGTAAAACGCATTTCTAGACGCTGCGCTTGCCAATGGCAAACCAAGACCAACTGAAAGTGCCATGTCTTTTACGTCTTTATCGTTAATGCTGATGTATGACTTATCATATCTCACACCAAATCTATAATCAACTCTGCTAAAATAATTGTTAATAGAAGTGATATCAGGTGTAATCTGACCACCCAATGAAACCCCCATACTATTCTGCAGCCCCTGGTTGATGCTATTGATAGACAGCTGCGACCATTTACCTGTTCTGAAATCCGCTCCAATCAACCACTTATTGGTTTTTTGAAACACGATACCGAAATTATGAACCAGTGGTAATTTTAAGTTGGATTTACCGCTACCTACCGAGTCAATTGTTTCAATTGTGGTATTGTCTACACCAGTTTCCCCTGTGTACTGATATTTGCTGGCCAAAAATGTTCTGGTAGAATTTACAGTAGAGGCCGAAGAACCAGAATAACCCAGGGTAATCAATGTTTTAGAGTCTAAATGGATATCATATTGTGCACCATAAGAAAATGCAACTCCACCTACGCTGTTTTTATTTTGCAAGCGGGTTGCCAATGCTTCAGCATCCTCGTAAAATTCAACGGCTTTATTTTCGATCATGTTTCCAAACAGGTACTCCACATTGGCCCCTATTCTAAAGCTCTCACCAATTCTGTAACCGTAGCCAATGTAAGCCTTAGTTAATCCACCCTCTCCGGTATAAACGTTATTAACATTCTGAGTAGCCGGGTTTCCGGTACCAGAAGTGCTGCCTATGGTACCTTTCTGAATAAAACTATATCCCAGCTCAGAGTAAGGAAGAATACCGAAACTCATTGCCGAATGAGTAGTCACAGGAAATGCCAATGCCACATGGCTGAGTGTAGAATTGAAACTGCTTTCTTTTTCCGAACCCTTGCTTAAGTTAACTATGGATCCAGACATACCTACATCGATTGTAGTCAGGGTAATACCAGCGTATGATGCCGGATTCTGCATGTTGATGTTGTTGGAAAAACTCGGTTTATTGATTCCGGTAGATATTCCGCCCATTGCCCTGAACTGTGGGAGCAGGCTTCCTTTAATATTTCCGATTCCGTATCTGGAATAAGGTGATTGCGTAGTAACCTGTGCGTTCACAGAAATGCTGGCTAGCAAAACAAGAACTGCAGTAATATAATTAATTCTTTTGTACATATTCAAATGCAATGACTTCGTTTAATCCTTTTAAAACTAAATAGGGATCGTGTATAATTTGAGGCGCAAAGATGCTGTTTTTTAATTGTTCCAGCAAAAATGTTGCGTCTCCCCCCGTTATAACTACCTTAATGTCTTTATTTTTATGGGCGTTGATACCTATAAACCCTTCAACTTCATTAATCACCCCCTGTAGCACACCATTGGTGATTGCCGTATGGGTGTCAGTTCCAGACGGGATATTTTGCGTTTCCTTATCCCACTCAATCAATGGGAGTTTGCCTGTATAATAATTCAGGGCTTTGAAACGCATGTTAATCCCCAGACTGATACTGCCTCCATAATATTCACCTGTATTGTTTAAAAAATCATAAGTGATACAGGTTCCTGCATCGATAATCAGACAATTTTGATGAGGATAAGCATGATGAGCAGCAATTACCTTTGCCCATCTATCTTGTCCTAAGGTAGAAGGTGTTTTATAATTATTTGTTACACCAGTATTGATCTGGGTAGTGAAAGCTATGTAATTGGTAAACTTCTGCAGTAGGGCAATAACTTCTGAGACGTCTTGTTTTACACTCGAGAGGGTACAATTGACAATATCATAGGTCTTTATTAAAACTTCCAGCTGATCGTTATCAATCTGAGAAAGGCTTTGAAAAAACACCAGCACCTGATCATCAAAAACAGCAATCTTGCTGTTTGTATTGCCTATATCTATGACGAGGTTATGCATTAGTCCCAACAATTCCTAACTTCATGGCACAAAGCTATTAATCTTTGGCAAGTTTCAAGGTCACAAATTGTTAAAAAAAGTTAAACGAATAAAAAGAACTGGATAGCAAATATCAAAATGAGGAACAAACTTTCATAAAACCAGCGCTTTGTAGCGTTCGAAAAATAATAGGCCAGCAAAACGGCTCCCGGAGGAATACACAGGAGAAAATGATACAGTTTAAAATTGGGTTTCGTGTAAAAGCTAACGATAGCAATTAAAAACATGAAAAATAACATCTGGAAGGCCTTTCGGGTGCTGATAAAACTTCTGAAAAAATTCTCCCTCAATTGAATGATTGCCAATACCATCATAACCAGAACAGGAACAAGAACGAGATAATCGTTGTATTGAATTTTAAGTACTGCTGGAAACTTATTTTTAAGCGGTAGCCAGATGTTGTAAAAACTTCCAAGGTTGTCGTTCCAGTAATAGAAGATGGCGAGAAAAAAGATAATGGTAATGAATCCAACCAGTCCTGATACCCACTCACGCCAGCTAAACGACCGATATAGCAAAAGGCTGAGCCAGATGAGGAGCAGCATCACTACAAATGGAAAATAGATCAGCGTGCCTAAAGCAATAAAAATCCCCACGTCAAACATGATCATGATCGCATTGGGCGATTTACCAATTTTCAACAATTTATCCATGATAAGGATGAGGAGGAAATTGCAAATGAGGGTGGGACTCAATACTAAAAAGGGTTCAAAAAGACTTGCACCGGTAATGTACAGTAGTGCCGGCAAAAAGCCCGGCTTGGCAAGCAGACCGTGGTTATTTACGATTCTATTGAAAATCAGCGCCTGTATAAAAATGAGAATCCCCGCGAGGCAGATATTAGAAAGAACAGAAAGGCTATCACCAACAGGTAACTGAATCATGAATTTGGTATAGGATTCCAGGAACTCAAAGTTTAACCTTGCCGGTGGATTTACCAAAAATACAATCCGCATAAAAAAGGTATATGCGAAGAGCAGGGGTATATTTATCGGGTTTAGAGTTTTAAATTGATTGATCATGCCTTTTCTCGGTGGCAAAGTAAAGAAATTTATCTGGCAAACTGCCCTACAACTTTATCAATCACTGCGGCTGTTTCATCGGGAAAATCAAAATGATGCCCCTGCGGATTGAGCACCCACTGCCGTAGTTTAACCAGCCACCGGCGATCCTGTCCCCAAATTACCGGTATCCCGAGCTCTTCCAGCGCAAATGCGTTACATTGTTGCTCATATTGGAATTTCATAGGGACTACGAGCAATTTTTTTCCTAAAAAAAGTGCTTCTGAAGGTCCTTCAAAACCTCCACCAGTCAGCAAACCCGTACAGCTCGCTAAACTGGAGTTGAATGCTTCATTGTCAATGGGACTTACGGTTACGTTTCCAGCAACAAAACTTACCTTGGTATGCTTAGAGAAAACTTTCCATTCTACCTCCGGAATCTGCTGTAGCAACGGGAGCAGCATTTTATCGTCCACAGCGGGAAGATATACTACGTAATGCCCTAAATCAGTGGTTACCAAATTCCTTATCTGTGACCGGATTACAGGGGTATGAATAAAACTATCGTATTTTGCGAAATGAAAACCTACATAATGTGTGGCCGGTGCGTAATGTTTCATCACCAATTCCGCCCAATTACGACTTTTAGGTTTGGGTACATTTTTAGATTGAAAAGATGCCTGATGACTCAGGCCAACGCTCTGTATGCCGCGCATTTTGCAAGCCCAGGCCGTTACGGGCTCAAAATCATTTAAGATCAGGTTATAATCTTTCAGTGGCAACTTACGCATATCGTTAACAAAACGGGGAAGGTTCATGGATTTCCAGGTTTGGTAATGATCAACCCCACCTTTTTTGCCGAAGATGAAACTAAATCCATGTAACTGAAAAGCCATCTCCTGGCTCAATTTCACATCGGCTTGCGTGCCACTAATTAAAAGATCTACATCACCATGCTGTTGCAGCAAGGGTACAATCTCGCGGGCACGGCTAACATGTCCGTTCCCTGTACCCTGAATAGCATATAGTATCTTCATCTTCTCCGAATATCAGCAAATTTTTTGCGCTAGACAATTTCTAGTTTTATCTTTTGGAGCAAAATGCTGATATCTAACTTACTATGAAGATCTTCACTATCGGAGAGTATTCCTTCTTCTACTACCTCATTCTGAAAATCTTTATGATCGTATTTAAAGATTGTCCAACTCTTGTTGCTGTATTCCAAAGCCGTAAGGTTCTCCACCCAGTCGCCGCTGTTGAGGTAGGTAACAGAACCATCTTCGGTATCGATTATTCTTTTTTCAGGCTGATGGATATGTCCGCAGACAACGTACTCGTACCCACTTTTAGCGGCCAACTCAGAGGCGGTCTGCTCAAAGTTATTGATAAACTTTACAGCGTCTTTAAACTGTGCTTTGATCTTTTTGGAGAAACTCATCTTCTCCTTGCCCACCGATTTGAGGCACCAGTTTACCAGGCTATTGATGAGAATCAAAGAATCGTATCCTACAGCCCCAAGTTTTGCGAGCCATTTGGAATGCTGCATTGTCACATCGAAAATATCGCCATGGAAGAACCAGGCTTTCTTTCCATCCAGTTCCAGCACGAGTTTATTTTGTAAATGGAAGCTGCCCATGTGAATATCTGCGAACTTGCGCAGCAGCTCATCGTGATTACCTGTAAGATAGTACACAGGAACACCTTCAGCCACAAATTTCATCAGTTTTCTGACAACCTTCATGTGTGTTTCGGGCCAGTACCGCTTGCTAAACTGCCATATGTCTATAATATCTCCATTCAGAATAAGCATATTGGGCTTAATGCTCTTGAGGTATTTTAACAACTCTTTCGCATGGCATCCGTAAGTACCCAAATGGACATCAGAAATAACGGCAATATCTACTTCTCTTTTAGACGTCATCTTCATCTATTTTCAAATCATAAGGACCGAAAAAAAACACGATCAAAGCAATTACACAAACGATTGTAGCTATCTCCTGCATAGTGTTATCCAGTTTACTCCACAAATGTGCAAAAGACAGGTTAACAAGCCGTTAAGTCAGCATTATATTGACATTACCATTCTGCCCAACAGCGAAGTTAATCCCCGGCAAGCTCGTTTCGCAGAAAACAGCTGTAATTTTTGAACACAACCGCCTTAAAACTTATTTAAAGGCGGTTTTTGTTTTTTAGAAAAAATCTTTAAAAATCGGCCTCCAATAGGGTATAAACGCAGAAAAGCGGCTATCAAGAAGTGACTTTGTCCAGTGTATGTCCAGTATATCTCCAGTATCTCTCCAGTTTCTCCCCAATCTGATCTGGAGAAATACTGTAAAACCTCCAAAAAAAGCTTGTTTAAAAACTACTTATAATATTAGCTTGTCTGCCTTTTGTTCAGCCCAATTCAGCCGGTCTACACAACACTCAATGTTGTTTTTTTAGCATGTTGGCCCAGAAAATGAGACCGGGTGACAAAATTTTGGGCAAAAAAAAAGGTGCCCGATTGGACACCTAGATTTTATTTATTCTCGATTCAGGCTATGCCGCCTTTTTCTTTTTATCAGTGTAAACCGCAAATCCAAGTCCGGCCAGCAGTAATATCGATCCTGCAAGCGAGATCTTTTCTCCGGTATAATAAGATGTTGGATGGAATACAAACTCCAGTTTGTGGTTACCCGATTCAAGCTGTGCCGCACGCAGTACATAGTCTGCCCTGAAATATGGTTTTTCAACGCCATCGATCAGCATTGTCCAGCCTTTATCGTAATAGATTTCAGAAAACACTGCTACAACATCCCTCGGCGTACTGTATGAATAAACCAGGTGATCAGGATGATAACTTTCCAGTTTGATGTTGGCAGTTGGTCCGCCAACGCCAGCTCTGGTAGTATCGATTAAACTTTTGTATTTAATGTCTACGATAGCTTCTTTTTTAGGGTCAAAGCTGCTGATCGCCTTCATCTCTTCATCAGAGTTTTGAACAAACTGTACGCGATCTACAATCCAGGCGTTACCCGCAGCCGTAGCGTTACGTTGCATTTTGTAGGCTCCGGTTTCCTGATCCTGGGTGATGATATATTTGGTATTGAACATATCCAGTACATCCTGGTTCACGCTCTTTGTAAACTGGTGATCAATCAACTCTTGAATACGTTTTAAGCGCGCCGAATGCGCTCCTCCAACAGTTTTATGGAAGTACGAAGCATCTGCACTGGTGAACGTAGAGATCGACGTATCAAATACCCTGAAGTTAGGGTCTTTATCAGCCATAATGAAAGTATCTACATCCCGCGGTTGGAAATGTTTCGAAAGCTCACCTTTAGGAACAAAGTTCTTATTGTTTAAATAACGACGGTCTACCTGCCACATGTCAATAAGTACCATCAGCGCCAATACGCCGAATGCATATTCAGCTTTCATTTTTTTGGTGATGAATGCCCACATTAGCCCAAAACCAATCGCTACGAAGATGATTGTTCGCCAGGCATCTGCTTTTGCAAGATCAACACGATCCTGTATCAAGGCATTGCTGATGCTTGTTGCCAGATTTGTGTCGTTATTCATCATCCGTGTCAGGTTCCCTACAAACGCTTCATGGTCCGGGGTTCTGAAATCGAAGAAAATGGTTGGCACAATCGCAATCAACAAGGCGAAACCGCCGGTGATACCTGCCGACCAGGTTAATTTTTTCACCAGGAATTTTTGGTCATATCGTCCTTCCTGTGCTTCTTTTATTGCAAGAATAGCCAGAATAGGGAATAACAATCCTATAACAGCGAGTATTGATTCAACTGCGCGAAACTTATTGTAAAGCGGCACATAGTCGAAGAACAAGTCTGATAACAGTGGGAAGTTTCTACCGAAAGAAAGCAGCAGGAACACAATTGTGGTTGAGAGTATCCACCACTTCATTCTGTGCTTAACGATAAATAAGCCAAAGACAAATAATAAACAGATAATCGCTCCAAAGTAAAAAGGCCCGGCAGTGAACGGTTTATTACCCCAGTACACCGGCATTTGCTGCGCGTAGTTTGCCGCCTGATCAGGTGCTAAACCCAATCCCTGGAATGCTTTTGCAACATTGGAGTTTCCATCAAGGCGCGTGCTGCCACCGCCATATAAGTTAGGAATTAAAAATGTGAAAGACTCTCCTACGCCCTGGCTCCATTGATAGGCATACTCTTTTGGTAAACCCGTGCCCGGCTCTGACGCGTCTGCAGTTAAATTAGATTTACCACGAATGGTCTCTTTTCCATATTCATAGGTAGTCCATAAATTACTTGTGTTTACCACAACAGCCAACAATAATGCTGCGCCTAAAAAGGAAACTGCCTTGTAAAACTCTTTGGTACGTTTGGCTTTGAAAGCATGGTAGGTTTCAATTCCAATATAGATCAACAAGGCCAAAAGGAAATAATAGGTCATCTGCACGTGGTTAGCCCTGATATTTAAGGCTAAAAACAGCGCGGTCAGACTGGCACCAGTCCAGAATTTGCCACGCATTGTCAGGATGATACCCGCCAGTATTGGTGCAAAAAATCCAATGGATAAAGCCTGATTACTGTGCCCTGCAGAGATAATAATGAAGTTATAGGAGGTAAATGCAAATGCAATAGCACCGGCGGCAGCAAGCAAAGGATTTACTTTAAGCACGCAGAATAAGAGGTATGCACCTAAAAGATATAACAAAACTGTTCCTACCGGACTTGGAAAAACATCCATAACAACGGATATTCCATAGGTGGTAAGATTGAGCGGATACTGAACCCAGATCTGGTAAGCGGGCATCCCGCCGAACATCTCATTAGTCCAGAGTGGACCTTTGCCATCTTTGGCTTTATAGTCCATGATCTCCTTTTGCATGGCTTTGGCCTGCAAAACGTCTCCTTGTTCGGGTACTTTACCCTGAAGAACAGGACTAAAGTAAATGAAACATATTAATACAAAAAACGCACTGATGGCCAGATGTATGCCATTCTTTTTTAACCAATTATTCATTAAGGTTTGTTTACATTTAAACTAACCCCAAAAATATAAAATTGATACAGATTAGGAAGTAAATTTATTGATAAGTATCAAATACTTTATTTTACTTCTTCATATTCCACAAAATCACCCAATTTATCTGAGTTGCCTTGTTTGTGCCCTGGTGGTACATAATCAATAGAAATAGATCCTTCAGGTTTTTGATATTCACGCTGCTTGTTCTGGTTCATTGAATCTGCCTGTTGCTGCATTTTACCAAACATGTTTTTTAGCACCATTGGAAAGATGATACGTAAGATTACCCTGATTACCCAGAGTATCAAAACGGCTATAAAAAGAAATTTAATAAATCCCATTCGTCTAAAACAATTAATTTACAAATATAAACAGAATTTGAGAGTGATTAGTACAAATGCTGTTTAATCTTCTTCTACAATCTCTGCCACGCGACCTATCTGGCCGTCTTCCAGCCGCACTTTAATACCTCTGGAGTGGAATGCCGAGGAAGTAAGCAGGTTAGCCACAATACCTCTGGTAAGCTTACCGCTACGCTGATCTTTTTTCAATATGATATCCACCTCAAGTCCCGGATAAATATCCGCTCTGTTGTTCCCGTTCATTTTATCTTAATTACGCCTTTTTGAGGCTTGGTTTTCCAAACCGTTCTTCAAACATTTTTTCCATCGCAAACATTTCATCCCTCAACCTTGCAGCCATCAGGAAGTCCATATCCTTAGCTGCTTTGGCCATATCTTTTCTTGTTCGGTCAATCGACTTTTGCATTTCGGGCTTGCTCATGTATTGTACAACCGGATCGGCAGCGATGCTTACCTGATCAACTTCCACATAGGCCTTTTTACGCTCTTTATCTTCAGAGAAATCCAGTACCGAAGTTTGTTCCAGAATAGCTTCCCTGCTTTTACCAACAGTTTTGGGAACAATACCATGTTCCGTGTTATAGGCAATCTGGCGTTCACGGCGGCGATTGGTTTCATCCATCGTTTTGGCCATAGACTCTGTAATACTATCTGCGTAAAGAATTACCCTTCCCCTGTCATTACGTGCGGCACGGCCGATGGTCTGGATTAAAGAGCGCTCAGACCTTAGGAAACCTTCTTTGTCGGCATCCAGAATGGCTACAAAAGAAACTTCAGGCAAATCCAGTCCTTCCCGCAAAAGGTTGATGCCGATTAAAACGTCGAACTCTCCCAAACGAAGGCCACGCAGGATCTCCACCCTTTCCAGGGTTTTCACCTCGGAGTGGATATATCGGCATTTGATGTTCAGCCGGTCCATATATTTGGTGAGCTCTTCGGCCATGCGTTTGGTTAAAGTGGTAACCAATACCCTATCGCCCATTTTTATTGTCTTGTCAATTTCATCCAGCAGGTCGTCCACCTGGTTAATTGCGGGTCTTACCTCAATCAGCGGATCCAGAAGACCAGTTGGGCGAATAACCTGTTCTACATACACCCCGTCAGATTTCTGCAACTCATAGTCTGCGGGTGTTGCACTTACGTATATCGTCTGCGGAGCGAGGCTCTCGAACTCTTCGAAATTTAGAGGCCTGTTATCCAAAGCCGAAGGCAGTCGGAAACCATATTCCACCAATGACATTTTTCTTGACCTGTCACCACCGTACATTGCCCTGATCTGTGGCACTGTAACGTGGCTTTCGTCAATTACCATCAGGTAATCATCGGGAAAATAATCCAGCAGGCAGAAGGGCCTCATCCCTGGAGAGCGGCCATCAAAAAAGCGTGAATAATTCTCGATTCCTGAACAGTAGCCCAGCTCTTTCATCATTTCGATATCGAAATTTACCCGCTCTTCCAATCGTTTGGCTTCTAACAACTGGCGGTCGCCCAGCAGCTGATTTTTACGAACCTCAAGCTCCTCCTGAATTCCCCAGATAGAAGAATTAAACCGGTCCTTGGGGGTAACAAACAGATTTGCCGGATAAACAGCCATGTCTTCCAGCTTTTCCAGTGTTTTACCAGTAACGGGATCGATTACACTAAGTTCTTCAATGTCATCACCAAAAAAGGAAACCCGATAAGCCGTATCCAGATAAGCCGGAAATATATCAACAGTGTCTCCTTTTACCCGAAAGGTACCGCGTTTAAAATCGGAGATAGTACGGGCATATAAAATCTCAACCAAACTATGTAAAAATGTATTGCGGGAAACCCGCGTCCCTACAGCGAAACGAAATACAGAGCGCGAAAAGTCCTCCGGATTCCCCATACCATAGATACAGGAAATTGAAGACACGACAATCACATCTCTTCTGCCCGACATAAGGGCCGAAGTGGTCCTCAATCTTAATTTCTCAATTTCCTCATTGATGCTTAAGTCTTTTTCAATGTAGGTATTGCTGCTCGGCATGTAAGCCTCAGGCTGGTAATAATCGTAATAGGACACAAAATAGTTAACCTGGTTTTCAGGAAAAAACTGTTTGAATTCACCATACAGCTGAGCGGCAAGAGTTTTATTGTGGCTCAGGATCAGCGTAGGTTTTTGCGTCTGCTGGATTACATTGGCAACAGTGAATGTTTTCCCTGAGCCAGTAACACCCAGGAGTGTTTGGTAGTGTTCATTATTATTTACACCAGTAACCAGCTGGTCAATAGCATTAGGCTGATCACCCGTTGGTTTATAATCTGAAACAAGTTGGAATTTCATAGCTATTCAAAGATAAGAATTATTGATCTATTGATTTGTCGTGATTATATCCTAATTTTATTGACCATGAAGCTACTTGTATATGTTCCAGTACTCACTTCCAGGATAAGGTATATTTTCAATTTTATACTTAACGACATACTTCAGACACAGGCCGGATTCAGTTCCAATCTGGCTGAATTCAAGGCTTCCATGCTACCAAAAATAGTTTATGCAGAACAGGCGGTGGGCGACGAGCTTTTTTTTAAAAGCTGTGATTTTCTACTTTCGCACACGATAACACCCCCTACAATCAAAACAACCACTTTTGGGGACATGATCGTACCCTTTGCCATTGACAACAGCAGTTTACCCTTTGATGTTTTTGCTGCCTCATTTTATTTTGTAAGCCGCTATGAAGAATACCTGCCATTCAGAACCACCCAGGAGGGTGATTTTCCCGCTGAAGCAAGCCTGCAAAACAAACTAAAATTGCTGGAATTTCCAGTAATAGACGGCTGGGCGCTAATGCTGAAAAATATGCTGCTCAAACGTTACCCCAATTTATATTTTGGCAAAAAAGAGTTTGAATATCTTCCATTAATACTTTTATATCCTACAGATGAGTCTGGTTTGTCCCACTTACGCTCACGTGTGACGGCATTAATCAAACGTATACCCTTTCTGGCTAAAAAAAATGAAGAACCGGCAACTAACGGATTACAAACTTTTGTACATGAGCAGCATGAAAAGTATAAATTGAATGCCATGTTTGTGAACAGAAGGTCTGAAGAGATCGACACCATTTGTGACAAGCAGATTTCTTTGCCTAAAAGCTATCTGCAGTTGCTCAAGAATGGATCAATCAAGGACTTTAGAATGGGCTACACGCATACTGTCGGCTTTCGCTCCGGAACTTGCACACCTTTTTTCTGGTACGACCTGCAACTGGAAAAAACTACCCACCTGCTTGTTCATACTGTAGCAATTAATGATGCGATACTGAAGCAGCATAAGACATATAATCCAGCATATGTGGCCGATAAATGGGGTAAGCTGATTGAAAATGTAAAGCTGCTGAATGGCAAGTTTTATATCATCTGGCATCAGGAAACATTAGCTGAGTCTGGCAGAGGGAAAAGCGGCAGGTCATTATATGCGCAATTGCTTGTCAAATTTTTATCTTTACCTAATGATATTTGACCTGAGTAAAACAGATTCTATAGCCAATACCTTTATTGCGGAGTTACGGGACCAGCAAATACAGCAGGATCCAATGCGTTTTCGCAGGAACCTGGAAAGACTGGGAGAGTTTTTTGCCTGGGAAATCAGCAAAACGCTGACTTATGTTTCAGTAGATACAGTAAGTCCCCTGGGAATTGCCAAAACCAAACAACTGGAACAGCAGCCTGTTCTGGCAGCGATCTTACGTGCGGGATTGCCAATGCAGCAAGGTTTATTAAACATATTCGATCGTGCCCAGGCAGCTTTTGTTACCGCTTACCGGAAACCGCACACCACAGGACCGATAGAAATACAAACAGATTATATTTCCACCCCGGATCTCAATGATAAAGTCGTGATCGTTACCGACCCCATGTTAGCAACCGGAGCCAGCATGGTAATTTGCTGTAAGGAATTGCTCGCAGAGTTTAAAATTAAGGAACTCCATATTGTGATTGCGATTGCCAGTGAAGAAGGACTTAAACATTTACGGGCACATCTGCCAACGGCAAAAGTATGGCTGGGAGCAATAGACAAGGAAATGACCAGTAAATCGTACATTGTACCCGGACTTGGGGATGCAGGCGATCTTGCCTACGGATCCAAATTATAATTACTACCACCATTCATGATTAAACATATCTTTTTTGACCTGGATCATACGATTTGGGATTTTGATAAAAATGCTCAGGAGACCCTGACTGAATTGTACCAGCAGTATGATTTGCAAAAATTGGGTCTTTCGTCCTGCGATCAGTTCATTGAAGCTTATACAGAAAATAACCAGCTACTCTGGGCAGAATATCACCTGGGCCGGATCACCAAAGAAACATTAAGAAAGGAGCGTTTTCACAAGACATTTGTTGAACTGGGTCTTTCTCCCGATTCTGTTCCGCATGCATTTGAAGAGGATTATGTACGTATCAGTCCCACCAAGAGAAATCTTTTTCAGGGATCAGAGAAGGTGTTATCATACCTTCAAAAGAAATACACGCTGCATATCATTTCAAATGGATTCAAAGAGACTACGTTGACAAAGATGGATTTATGTGATTTAAATCGGTACTTTACTAATGTAATCATATCGGAAGATGTAGGCGTTAACAAACCCGATAAAGCAATATTTGAATATGCACTACAAATTGCCGGGGCGTCTAAAGAGGAAAGTATAATGATTGGTGATAGCATCGAGGCCGATATACGTGGCGCACAAGCTTACGGTATTAAAGCAATCTTTTTTAATCCATTAAAAAAAGAGAAACCTGAAGATGTATTGTCTGAAATTATACATCTGGAAGAATTGATGGAACAGTTTTAGTATCAATAAAAAATTAACAAACCTTAAAGCTGAAAACATGAGCAACGCTTCTGTATTTTCTTCGATAAAATCTGTTTCGGCAGCCTATAGGGAAATGATAGGCGAAATCTCCGACAGTGAATTTCAAACCACACCGCCTATTGGAGGCTGGTCTTACAGTGAAGTGTATTTCCATATCTTCGATGCGAGCATACTCTCTATGGCGCAGCTGGAAGCATGCATTAAGGGCAGAGGAAAAGATAAACCTACCTCTCTGGTTGCAAAGCTGATTCTTTTTTTCGGAAGATTCCCTCCTGTAAAGCTAAAGGCCCCGGTGCAGCTTGAAGCGAGGTTGAAGAAGGTTACCATGCAAGAAGCGCAGGATTTGATAGCTGCATTTCTGATACGTTTAGAGGCTGCTTATCCCAAAATAAGTGAAACAGATAAAAATATAAAAAACCTGCATCCGCGACTGGGCTATCTTGATACGGAACAGTGGTTGCGTTTTATCGAAATTCACCTTAAACACCACTACAAACAATTGAAGCGAATTGAGAAGAGCTTTTAATTTCACATCTTTGCGCAAATGAGAATACCCGGTTTAAAAGGTTTCGACGAAGATGCGTTCAATAAGTATGTTAAGAATACCGGCTGGCTGATGTTTGGAAAAATCCTGAGCATGGCAGTCGGGTTTCTTATTGCCAGGTATCTGGGAGCCAGTTTGTTTGGCGATCTAAATTTTGCCGATGCATTTACCACTATCGTTGCCGCAGTTAGTGCACTGGGGCTTGACACTTTCATCATCAGGGAAATTATCAATGAGCCTGAGAAGAAAAATGAAATACTTGGCACTTCATTAATGATGCGGCTAGGGGTAAATATACTGCTGATCCCCATTACGATAGCGATTTACCTCTTATTTCATCACTTTGCAGATAAACCAGGTGCTCCGCTTACCTGGATTGTTCTGATACTCTCTTTTGCCTCCTTCTTTAAATCTTTCAACATCATTGATTCCTATTTTCAGTCGCAGGTTGCCTCAAAATATGTAGTAAAGGTGCAGAACATATGCGTGATCCTGTCGGCAGTGATAAAGATTATGCTGGTCATTTTTGACATGCCTCTGGTTTATTTTGCACTTGCATTAACTTTTGACAGCATGGCGCTTTCCGCAGGCCTGGTCTATATGTACCATAGAAGAGGCTATAGCTTGTTTAACTGGACCTTTAGCCGCGTAAGAGCTATTGGCTTACTTAGGCAATCATTCCCGCTGATTCTCTCGGCAGTGATGGTGTCCATCTACATGAAAATTGATCAGGTGATGCTTAAAAATGTAGGCAGCGTGGAAGTAGGTATTTATAGTGCTGCTGCAAAAATCAGTGAGGCCTGGTATTTTATTCCCATTGCGATTGTCACCTCAGTTTTCCCGGCGATTATCCATGCCCGAAAGACTGACCTGGAGCGTTATACCAAGAGATTAAAAAACCTGTACGATCTTCTCGTATTTATTAGCCTGCCGGTGGCAGCTGTAATTAGTTTTCTGGGATCAGATATCATTCATTTTTTATACAGGGAAGGTTATCAGGGAGCCGGGCCAATGTTATCCATACATATCTGGTCTGGTATATTTGTTTTTCTGGGTAGTGCGAGTTCACAATATCTGCTTGCAGAAGGATATACAAGTATTTCTTTCCAACGAACAGCGCTGGGTGCATTGGTAAATATCCTGTTAAACTTATGGTTGATTCCCATTTACGGAGGACTTGGAGCCTCAGTTGCCACATTAATAGCCTGTTTTGTCAGTACCTTTTATATTTTACTGATACCTAAAACCAGAGCTCAGGGTATAATGATGTTAAAATCGTTATTTTTGTTTACAGCATTTCAAAAAATATTTAAATTTTGAGCAAAATAAAAGCATTCGCAACACTATTAACAAAGCCAGAAAGATTAAAGGCCTTATTGTCTTACGGTCACAAGGGCTATCTGGACAGCATCGGCTGGTTTAAGGCATTCGATAACCGCCAGGCGGTGGATCAAAACGGCGAGCCATTGCCCTGGGTAACGTATTCTTTTATAGACTTCATTAAAACCCGTTTAAATGCCGACTTAACTATTTTTGAATATGGCTCTGGCAGTTCCACACTGTTTTATGCTAAAAACGTTAAGAAGGTAGTTTCTGTGGAACATGATGAAGCCTGGTACAATAAAATTTCGAAGAGCAAGCCGCAAAATTCTGAGATGATTTTTACGCCATTGGAACGTGGCGGGGAATACTCAAAAAAAGCTGCAAATCTGGCCCAGAAGTTTGACCTTATTATAGTTGATGGTCGCGATCGGGTGAACTGCTGCAAAAACAGTATTACGGCCCTGAGCCCTACTGGCGTGATTGTTCTCGATGATTCCGAAAGGAAGGATTACGAGGAGGCAATTGTGTTCTTAAAAAAGGAAGGATTTAAAGAACTCCCTTTCACAGGTATCTCTCCGGGATTGTTTTACCTGAAAGCAACCTCTATATTTTACAAAGCTGAAAACTGCCTAAATATTTAACATGCTAAGTGAGGAAGTAAAATCGGCGTATAATACTTTTTACACGCAAAATGATGTTACCTGGCGAATGCTGGGCGCTAAAGCTAAGGCGAGCAATATTGTGTCGGTATGCAAATCCATCAAGCCTTTAAAAGTACTGGAAGTGGGTGCTGGCGACGGCAGTATTCTTCATTTTTTGGAGGAATGGAATTTTGCTAAAGAACTTTATGCGCTGGAGATTGCTGACACCGGGGTTCAGCTTATCAGAGATCGCGGATTAAAAACGCTGGTAGAAGCCAATAGCTTTGATGGTTACAAAATTCCTTACGAAGACGATAGCTTTGACCTGGTAATTCTGGCACATGTTCTGGAGCATGTTGAACATGAACGACTGTTGATCAGAGAATTGAAGCGTGTAGCCAAAAACATTGTGATTGAAGTTCCGCTTGATTACAGGTTTGGCGTTGATAAGAGAATGAAACACTTTCTGGATTACGGGCATATCAATATGTACACCCCCACCTCAGTCCGTTTTCTGCTGCAGAGTGAAGGTCTGGAAATTGTTGCAGACGAGCTCTCCATGACTCCTCCGGCAACTACCAAATTCAATGAATACGTGAATAGAAAAGTGCCAAAGAATTTAATTAACACAGCCAGGATAGAGTTGGAATATAGCCTCAAAAAAGGATTGGGAAAGTTATTTGGTCTTAAAAAACAGGAGCAATTTGCAAATGCATACACTGTCCTGACCAAAAAATCTGACCAGATACTTCAAATATTTTAGTACATGCAGAACCTTGCACCCATTGCATTATTTGTTTATAACCGCCCACAGCATACGGAACGTACGCTGACTTTTTTGAAACAGAATCAGTTGGCTGCAGAAAGTGAGTTGTTCATTTACTCTGATGGAGCCAAAACAGAGAGTGAAGAAAATAACGTTAGGGAGGTGCGCCTGCTATTAAAAAAAATTGAGGGCTTTAAGTCTGTTCAGGTCATCGAACGACAAACAAATATGGGATTGGCAGAATCGGTGATTGCCGGGGTAAGTACCTTAACCAAGCAGTATGGCCAGGTAATCGTTTTTGAAGACGACCTGATCAGCTCTCCTTATACCCTCACCTATTTTAATGATGCCTTGAACCGTTACCGCAACAATGAGCAGGTAATGCACATAGGCGCATACATGTACAACCTTAAAGGTGATAACCGGCCAGAGTCTTTTTTCTACAGGGCTGCAACAAGCTGGGGCTGGGCTACCTGGGAAAGGTCATGGAAACATTTTGAACCCAACATCGATAAACTGATGGCTCAGTTTAATGGAAAAAAAATAGCTGATTTTTCCATTGATCATACCATGAATTTCTGGAAACAGATGAAAGACTTCAAACGAGGCAGAAATAATTCGTGGGCGATCCGGTGGTATGCCTCCATATTTTTGAAGGGCGGACTTACCTTAAATCCCGCGCAATCTCTTGTGAACAACATTGGCCATGATGGTACCGGTGTCCATTCAGGCATAAATGATATATATAATGTAGTCATCAATCCTAAACCTATCACCAAATTTCCGGATGAGTTGAAAGAAGATAGTATTGCCTACAACGCCATCAAACAATTTCTGAGTACAAGAAAGGGTAGCTTATGGCAACGGATTAAAAGATATGCCATTCAACGCTTAAAAAGTTAAGCGGGCTTTCTTGCCTCCAGTATGATATAAGGCGACAGCTGCCTGGAGTTAAAGGGGATAATCTTTGTCAGCACTTTCCCTGCCAGCCACAACGTTTTCTTCAATATTCTTACGCCTAAAGGTTTCTGACTTTCGTTCTCCAGCCATAAACTAAAATTGCCATAATACTTTGATTGCACTACCTCCAGACCGGCTTGCTGCGAGATCTTTGCCAGAAGCTTTGGATCCATGCAACTTATATTGTGTTTATCGTAATTGTCCTTGTCGAATGACTTTTGAAACCAGCCATTCAGGGCTTTGAAATTTGGGAGTGTAATCAATAATGTTGCCCCTGGTTTTAAAAAATCAATATGTCGCTGAATAATATCTGCAGTATCATTAAAATGTTCAATCAAACCACATGACAGTACCAAGTCATACTTTGTTACTTCATGATGGTTAAAAAGATCGGCCTCTATGATATGAATATCAGAATTTCCCAGATTATTTGCCTTAAGCAGATCCTCAGTTACCGGCAAATGAACAAAGTAATCCAGCAGGGTTACCTCTAATTTGAAATACTTTTTTAAAAATACAGCATAATAACCTGGAAAGCCCCCCAGCTCGATGGCAGTTTGCACTTGCTGGGTTTTGATAATCGAAGCCAGTTCATGGTGAAATAAATAGTTTGAAGGAATATTTACCGACAGTCCTTTCTTGCTTTCCCAATAATTCACCCAAAATTGTCTATCGGTTAATAGGTTATCCATGTTGTTTTATTTAAATATTTTTTTGAACTTCCCATCGTCACACTAATACTCACATATCAGTGATAAGAAATGGAACGTTTAGAAGGAACACTGCGAAAGCAAGCTGCGCTTTTACAGGGTTTATGAATGATAAAGTTAATATATAACTTATGAAAACAGCTAAACGCGCACAATAATACGTAATTTTGGTCTATTGAAAGTAGTACATTTAAACACATACGAAGGAAATGGAGGCGCTGGAAGAGCTTGCCTCAGACTTAGCGATGCGCTTAATGCAAATGGTGCAGAGTCCAGCGTGATGGTATACTATCAGTTTCAGGAGAGCAAAAAAGCGATTTCTTTTAGTAAAACTCCTCTTCAGAAAGCCAGGGCAGTTTTTAATATCTTATCTGAAAGATATATGGCCAAGGGACTGATTAAAGCACTAAAGACACCTTTCTCCCTGCAATGGTTTGGGCAGTCGGTAAACAGACATCCGGAACTTAAAGATGCCGACCTGATTCACCTGCACTGGATCAATCATGGTTTTTTGCGCCCCAAAGACCTTGCTGCTCTTGAAGAGCTGGACAAACCCATTGTATGGACTTTCCACGATAGCAATGCCTTTACGGGAGGCTGTCACGTACGTTACTCCTGTGAGAACTTTCACAAACAGTGCGGATCTTGTCCCCTCTTGAAAGTAAGCGGTAAAAATGACATCTCCCATCAGAACTGGCTGCGTAAAAAAAAGGGATATGCTAATCTATCTTTCCATATCGTTGCCCCAAGCAACTGGATGGCCAGGTCTGTAAAATTTAGCAGTCTGATGGGTGCAAGAGAAGTTGCGGTTATACCCAACACTATTGAAACCAATGTTTTTAAGCCTTATGTGAAAGCAGAAGCAAAAAAACTATTGAATATTTCTTCAGAGAAATTTGTGCTGATGAGTGGTTTCATGCCCTCAAAGAACGACAAACATAAAGGCACTTCCTACCTTATTGATGCTTTAAATGATCTTTCCGGCAGGCCGGGAATTGACAAGGAGAATATCGAATTACTCATCTTTGGAAATAAAGACAACGCAGATATGCCTGAATTTCCCTTTAAAACTACTTTTTTAGGCACAATCAGCAATGATGCTCATCTGGCAAAATGTTATTCTGCGGCGGATGCCTTCATTACCCCCTCTCTTGAAGATAACCTGCCCAATACCGTGATGGAAAGCCTGGCTTGTGCAACGCCTGTAGTGGCCTTCACCACTGGCGGAATCCCAGATATGGTGGAGCATCTGGTAAACGGCTATTTGGCAGAATATGAATCTTCAGAAGATCTTGCAACGGGGATGGAGTGGCTATATCATGAAGACAGTGCAACCGAGATACAAAAACAAGCGCGCCTGACCATACTCACGCGTTTCTCCGAAGAAGTTATCGCCGAAAAACATATCAAACTTTATCAGTCTCTGATCAATCAACATCCCAGATAACCTGAAAATATGCAGCCAAAATTAAGTGTCATTACCATCGTTTACAATAACGCAAAGGATATTGAGCGTACGATGCGGTCGGTAATGAATCAAACTTATGCAAACATTGAGTACATCATTATAGATGGCGCCTCTACGGATGGAACACTGGCGATTATTCAGAAATATAAAGACAAAATCACCAAAGTCATCTCTGAGAAAGATAATGGTATTTACGATGCAATGAATAAGGGAATGGGCATAGCCACTGGCGACTACCTTTTGTTCATGAACTCTGGCGATGAAATTTATGACTCAGCAACTGTAAGTAAAATATTTGCTGCTTCGCCCGGAGCAGATATCTATTATGGTGAAACCGAAATGTACGGTGAAGGATGGATAAGCCTGGGGCAACGCCGCCATCATGCCCCCGATTCTTTTAACTGGCGAAGTTTTAAATATGGGATGAGCATTAGCCATCAGGCAATCTATGTTAAGAGAAGCCTGGCGGTGCCATATGACCTGCAGTACAAATACAGCGCAGATATAGACTGGATCATCAAAGTCGCAAAAAACTCATCCAGCATTGTAAATACCCATGGCTATGTTGCAAAATATCTGGTTGGAGGCATATCCAAGCAGAAACACATGGCTAGTCTGAAGGAACGCTTCCGCATATTCACCAAACACTACGGCTTAATACCTAATCTGGTGAATCACTTCAGGATCGCCCTAAACCTGATGTTATATTACCTGAGACACCGCCGAACCAACGATTAATCTATCAGGAAATCGCAAGCAGCATCAGCGACAAATCAAAATTGGAAAAACAATAGTTTTTGGCACTTGTAGTAATGGTATATATAATACACATTATTATGGGAAAATTAAGTAATCGTAACATAGCTGTATTGGCAGCACATGGATTCGAAGAATCAGAATTAACCAGTCCGGTAGAGAGATTGAAAGAAGAAGGTGCTACTGTACATATTATATCTTTGGAGTCCGGCTCGATACAGGGAATGAAACACGACCGCGAGTGGACGGTAGAAATTCCAGTTGACAAAGTTGTTACCGACGCTAATCCAGAGGATTATCAGGGGCTGCTAATTCCAGGTGGAGTGCTGAATCCGGATTCGTTGAGAAAAAATGAAGATGCCCTTACGTTTGTGAGATCCTTTTTTAAGGATGGAAAGCCCGTTGCAGCGATCTGTCACGGTCCGCAGGTATTAATATCAGCAGAAGTTGTGGAGGGCAGAAATCTTACCTCAACTAAAACTATCAAGATTGACCTGGTCAATGCAGGTGCAAAATGGGAAGACTCAGAAGTGGTAGTAGACCAGGGCTTGGTAACCAGCCGTAGCCCCGATGATCTGCCGGCTTTCAATGATAAAATCGTGGAAGAATTTGCTGAAGGTGTTCATGACGGACAGCATGCTTAATCAGGCATATCAATAGAAAAAGGGGAATCGTATATGATTCCCCTTTTTTTGTTTTTACTCCGGCATAGAAGCATCAATAATCTATGGATTTGTGGACCACAGTCCGGCTTCCTTTACGAATACCCTTCTATTTAATTTCAGCTGACTAACTACCAACTCGGCAAAATCCTCTGGTTGCATCACGCGTTCCGGATTTCCATCGGTGAGCTTAAGATCTTTGGCCATATCAGTAGCAATTGTACTTGGTGTTAAAGTAGTTACACGGATATTATGTTTACGAACCTCCTGCATCAATGATTCAGAAAGGCCAATTAATCCAAATTTGGATGCACTATAAGCACTGGTAACCGCAGCCCCACGCTGACCTGCAGAAGAAGAAACATTGATTATGTCGCCCGTTTTTCTTTCGATCATCTCTGGTAAAACAGCACGGGTAACGTAGTAAACCCCCAAAAGGTTCACTTTTATAATCTCTTCCCATTTAGCAGGCTCCAGTTCCATAAAAGAACCAAAAACACCTATTCCGGCGTTATTGATCAGAATATCTATTGCACCCAGTTCAGCTTTGATCCCGGCTACTGCAGCATTTACGGCATCTATAGAAGATACATCAGCCACCGCAACAGACACCTTGATATTTAAGGGCTTCAGCTCTTCTTTCAGCTGCTCAAGATCGGAGACCGTTCTTGCCATCAATCCCACGTTTACGCCTTCATGAGCGAGCGCAATTGCCATTGCACGGCCAATACCCTTACCTGCTCCGGTAATTAATGCATTTTTTCCTTTTAATGATTCCATGATCGTATAATTATGCCGTGAAATTAAGGAAAAACTAAGCCGGAACTCAACATACGCGTCATGGCTAATTCAAAAAACACTGCTGATTTCAAATAAAAAAAGGCCACCTTTTTGCAAAGGTGGCCTATTATACTATTTGGTCAGTGACCTATTGGAATTGTTTTCCTTTGATTTTGCGTTCGTTTTCTGTTAAGAAGATTTTACGTAAACGCATGCTTACCGGAGTAATCTCGATATACTCATCAGCCTGGATGTACTCCATAGCCTCTTCTAAAGAGAATTTAATTGCCGGAGCGATACGCTGACTATCATCAGTACCAGAAGCACGCATGTTAGTCAATTGTTTTCCTTTAACAATGTTTACTACTAAATCGTTATCACGAATGTGCTCACCCATAATCTGACCTTCATAAACCTCAACTCCCGGATCAACGAAGAAACGTCCGCGATCTTGCAATTTATCGATTGAATAAGCAGTAGTGCTACCTTTTTCCATCGATACAAGAACACCGTTTAACCTTCCAGGGATAGTTCCTTTCCAAGGCTCGTAAGCTTTGAAACGGTGAGCCATGATAGCTTCTCCACCTGTAGCTGTTAAAACGTTGTTTCTTAGTCCGATGATACCACGTGCCGGAATCTCAAATTCTAAGTGTTGAAGATCTCCTTTTGGTTCCATAATCAACAGCTCCCCTTTACGTTGAGTTACCAATTCAATTACTTTACCAGCAACATCACCCGGAACATCTACGATAAGGGTTTCAACTGGCTCACATTTTTTACCATCAATTTCTTTGATAATAACCTGTGGCTGTCCAACCTGGATTTCATAACCTTCGCGACGCATAGTCTCGATCAATACTGAAAGATGGAGAATACCCCTTCCATATACCAAATAAGCATCAGGAGACTCAGTTTCTACCACTTTAAGTGCAAGGTTTTTTTCCATCTCTTTGTACAAACGTTCTTTGATACGTTGAGAAGTAACAAATTTACCTTCTTTTCCGAAGAATGGAGAGTTGTTGATGGTGAAAAGCATGTTCATTGTAGGCTCATCAATTTTGATAACCGGCAATTGCTCAGGAGCATCAAAATCAGCGATAGTATCACCGATGTCAAATCCGTCAATACCTACAACAGCGCAGATATCACCTGAACTTACTTCAGTAGCACGAACCTTACCAAGACCTTCAAATGTATATAATTCTTTTACTCTTGATTTAACCATTTTACCATCACGTTTGATTAACGTAACCGGCTGATTTTCTTTAATTGTTCCGCGGTGAACACGTCCAACTGCGATACGACCAACAAAAGATGAATAATCTAATGAAGTGATCTGCATTTGTAAAGTTCCTTCCAACATCGGTGGAGCAGGAATATTTGCTACAACAGCATCCAGCAGAGGGAAGATATCAGTAGTAGGTTTAGTGTAATCCGTACTCATCCATCCTTGTTTAGATGAACCGTAAATTACAGGGAAATCCAACTGCTCTTCTGTAGCCTCAAGGTTGAAGAACAATTCAAAGATTTGTTCATAAACCTCTTCCGGACGGCAGTTTTCTTTATCTACTTTATTTACAACAACAATAGGTTTTAAACCTAAAGCCAATGCTTTTTGAGTTACAAAACGAGTTTGAGGCATAGCACCTTCAAAAGCATCGCATAATAACAATACACCATCAGCCATTTTCAATACACGCTCAACCTCACCACCGAAATCGGCGTGACCTGGGGTATCAATAATGTTGATTTTAGTGTCTTTATACCTTACTGAAACGTTTTTAGAAACGATGGTAATACCACGTTCTCTCTCTAAATCGTTGTTATCAAGGATCAAGTCACCTGTTTGTTCGTTGTCACGAAAAATTGAACAAGTGTGTAAAATCTTATCAACCAAAGTGGTTTTACCGTGGTCAACGTGTGCTATAATAGCTATGTTTCTTATTTTTTGCATAAAATGCGCCCTAATTTTGGCGCAAAGATAACGTAAATAATTGATATATCAGCCTATCAGATAGGACAATGTCATAATATATTGTTAATAACCGATCTCTGAAAAATCCGGCGGGCAGAATTAAAACAATGATAACATGGTATTTATTTGCCTGCCGATCCAAAACTACCCGGCCTGTTATGTGTTTCATTATCTCGGAGGGTATCTGTGCCTGATGATTAAATTATTGATATGAACAAGAAAGCAATATTAATAGGCGCGAGTGGGGCTGTAGGGAGCAGTTTGTTAGACCAGTTGCTGAAAGACGATGCCTTTTCGGCAGTGCTCATCGTGGTACGAAAGGAAATGCAGTTACACCACCCTAAGTTGAAACAGCTGGTTGTTAACTTTGATCAGCTAAAAGATTACGCCGGACAGCTCAACGGAGATGTTGTATTCTCGTGCATGGGAACTACGAAAAGTCAGACTCCGGATCAGTCGCAATACAAAAAAATAGATTACCAATACCCGCTGGACCTTGCCGAGATTACCCTGGCAAATGGAGCGGAGAGTTACCATGTTGTATCTTCTATCGGGGCCAACAGAAATTCTTCGACCTTTTATATTCAGCTAAAAGGCCAGCTTGAGAGTGATCTGGAGCGTTTACCCTTCAAAAGTTTACATATTTACCGGCCCTCTTTACTAGATGGCGACAGGAAAGAAAAACGCCTGTTGGAGCACGCCATGAATGTGATTATGACGGTGGTGAACCCCCTGCTTGTGGGTAAACTAAAAAAATACAGAAGTATAAAGGTAGAAACTGTGGCCCGGGCGATGCTGCAGCAATCGCTGAACCCTGAACAGGGATTATTTATTCATGAGTCTGATCATATACAGCAATTAACCAGAACACGTTAAACCGTACATTTGCTCGGTTGAGCATACAAAAAGCAGTTGCGTTCAAGATTAGCACTATATGATGAATAAATTCACAATCGGCATAGAGGAAGAATACATGGTAATTGACCCGGTTACCCGGGAACTCACCTCGCATGATCAAAAGATCGTTGATGCCGCCGAAAAAATCTTTAAAGACCAGGTGAAGGCAGAAATGCATCAAGCCGTGGTTGAAGTAGGTACAGGCATTTGCAAAGATACCAAAGAAGCAAGAAAGGAAATATCACAGCTCCGCAGTACTGTATCGCAGCTGGCGGGAGATTTCGGACTCCGCATTGGGGCCGCCGGCACGCACCCTTTTTCGCGTTGGGAGAAGCAATTGATTACCGAGCACCCGCGTTACAGTGATATCATCAATGAACTGCAGGAAGCAGCACGATCCAACCTGATTTTTGGTCTTCATGTACATATCGGCTTTCAATCCCGGGAGCTGGCAATCCATATTGCCAATCAGGTAAGGTATTTCCTGCCGCACGTATTTGCGCTTTCAACTAACTCCCCATTCTGGGAGGGCAGAAATACAGGATATAAATCGTTCCGCACCAAAGTATTTGATAAATTTCCAAGGACGGGCATCCCGGGCATCTTTAACAGCATAGAAGACTATGATAACTACGTGAAGCTGCTCATTAAAACGAATTGTATCGACAATGCGAAAAAAATATGGTGGGACATTCGCGTTCACCCATTCTTTGAAACGATAGAGTTTAGAATTTGCGATTGCCCGATGTTAGTGGACGAGACCATGGCTTTTGTGGGGTTATTTCAAGCATTATGCGCCAAATTATATAAATTAAGACTGCAAAACATGAGTTATATCAATTATTCCAGAGCACTGATCAATGAAAATAAATGGCGTGCGGCGCGATACGGTATAGATGGCAAAATGATAGACTTCGGAAAGCAAATTGAAGCAGATAGTAAAAGTTTGATTTTGGAGTTGCTCAATTTTGTAGACGATGTTGTAGATGATCTGGGTTGCCGTGACGATATCAACTATGTGCATGAAATTTTAAAGAATGGAACTGGCGCCGATAAACAACTTGCGGTATTTAACCAGACGGGTAACTTTGAGGAAGTGGTAGATTTTATCACCAGCCAAACTTTAGTGGGTATTGATTCCTAAACACTCTTTTTAAACAGATGATGAAGCATCAACAGGAGATAAAGATTGCGTTGATTGACATGAACAAGGGATTGCCCAATCAGGGTATCAAAAGTATATTGGGCATATTATCCTCTTATCAAAAAACGCAGGGGATAAATCTGGATGTCCAACTATTCGATTTGCGCGCAAAAAACGAAATTCCCGGTTTGGAACATGACATCTATATTTCCAGCGGCGGCGGCGGCAGTCCCTTTGATGGCAAAGACCAGCAATGGGAGCGGTCATTTTTTGAGCTTTTGGACCGTATAGAATCTTTCAATGCTGCTGAAAAGCGCAAAAAACACGTATTTCTAATTTGCCATTCGTTTCAGTTAGCCTGCCGGAAGTATGGCATTGGTAATGTATTAAAGAGGGAATCTACAGCTTTCGGCATTTTTCCGATCAAAGTAACACCAGATGGCGAAACAGACACCATATTTGCCGGACTGGACAATCCACTCTATGTGGTAGACAGTCGTAATTGGCAGGTTGTTGAGCCCTCTTCTGAGCTGGCTGAAAGCGGTACAACAATGATTTTAGCCTATGAGGATAGGTCAGTTGAAACCGACCAAGCCCCATGCATCATGTCAATTCGTTTTTCTGATGCTGTAGTAGGTACGCAGTTTCATCCCGAAGCAGGGAATAGGGGAATGAAAACCTATCTGCTCAACACAGAAAGAAAAGCGGAGATTATCGAAGCAAATGGTGAAGAATGCTACACAGAAATGCTTCAAAGCCTGGAAAATCCCAAGCGAATTGCAAAGACTAAGCTGCATATCATCCCAAATTTTTTAACAAAAGCCATCCAGTCTTTAAATTCATAGCTCATGATCAATGCCTATAGAAAGCTGTTCAACGAGAATTTCTCGGAGGAAAAATACAGGAAGTTCCTCGGCCTGCTGCAGGAAGAATATGCCGCCCCATCGATAAGGTTTGCAGAAACACCTGTTTTTATTCCGGCAGCACTCCGGGAACGCTTGATTGATGCCGGAAAGGAAATCATCGCATTGATCAAACAGCCGGATTTCAGGGCTATCACGGAGCAGGCCATACCGAAAGGATGGAAAGTTCCCAATGAGGGCAGTCACCCCCATTTCCTCGCATTTGATTTCGGTATCTGCCAGGGCGATGACGGAGAGCTCTTACCGAAACTGATAGAACTACAGGCCTTTCCTTCGTTATTTGGACTGCAGCTGCAACTGGCTAACTCCTATCGATCAGCATTTCAGCTTGATGAATATGCGGCATTAACTCCATTTTTTTATGGCATCGATGAAGATGAATACCTGAACTTGTTAAAAAAAGTGATTTTAGGCTCCTGTGCTCCAGAGGAAGTTGCCCTAATGGACATTGATGCACCTTATCAAAAAACAGCAATCGATTTTTATATTACGAGCCGTCATCTGGGAATCCCGGTTTTAAGTTTTACGGATATCATTAAGGAAGGTCGGCAACTATTTTATCAGTCAGGCGAGAGAAAAATTCAGCTGAAGCGAATTTACAATAGAGTGATTTTTGATGAAATCAAGGATAAACCTGAATTATTGAATGAAAATTTCGATCCGCGTGAAGATCTTGATATAGAATGGATTACACATCCGAATTGGTTTTATAGGGTAAGCAAGTTTACTTTACCTTTCCTCAAAGGCGATTTTGTGCCAGAGACACAATTTTTAGATAAGATAGAAGCAATTCCGAACGACCTTGAAAATTATGTGCTCAAACCGCTGTTCTCCTACGCCGGAAAAGGGGTAAAAATTGATGTAACTGAAGAGGATATTTTTCCCATTACGGACCCTGAGAACTGGATACTGCAGAAAAAAGTAGCCTATCTGCCTGTTATAGACTCTCCGCAGGGAATGGTAAAAACTGAAATCAGGCTGCTTTATATCTGGCCTGAAGGGGAAGAACCGCAGCTATGCATCAATCTGGCAAGGTTAAGCAAGGGGAAGATGATTGGAGTTAGCCATAATCACGACGATGGGTGGACGGGCGGAACAGTGGGTTTGATGGACTTGTAAATTTACATAATTAAGACCCCTTGAATCCATATATTCACTATTTTTGTATAATGGATATGCAAGTAATTTTAGTCGCGCTTTTGTTCGTTGCAGCCCTGTTCTATATTGGCCGCATAATTTATCGTTCAGTATCTCCCAAAAAAGGAGGATGCGGAACCAACTGTAAATGTGGTGTGGACTTTACGAATGTAGAAGTTAAAAATAAATAGATTTACTCTCACCCATGTTTGATCAGCTCAAAACCTACCTCAGAAAAAGGATCGATATTACCGACGAACAATTTGAGTTGATTTCTGGTGAAATAAAGGTGAAAACCTTTGAGAAAAACAAGGTTATTGTATCTCCCGGAGATACGAGTCCTAAGACTTTTTTCGTCACCGAAGGGCTGTTGAGATCTTACTCAGTGGACGCAAAAGGAAAGGCAAATATCATACAGTTTGCTCCCGAGCTCTGGTGGCTTTCGGAACGAAATAGCTTTTTCAATGAGCCCTCGGATTTTTTTATCGATGCTATTGAGCCCACTACTGCCTTGATTCTTCCAAAAAATTACTTTATTGATGCCTCGGAGCATGTTCCATGCTTGCATGACCTGAACAATACCATGTTAAATAATTCGATCCGTTTTATGCAAAAAAGGATCAACATGTTGTTGAGTGCTACGGCAGAAGAAAGGTACCTTGACTTTATGAAGCTCTATCCTAATCTTTCACTCAGGGTTCCGCAATGGATGATTGCCTCTTATCTTGGCATCACTCCAGAATCTTTGAGCAGAGTACGTAAGGACCTTGCACACAAACACTTCAAAGCTTAATTGCAATAAAGCAGTTCTTTCTGAATTATTTTTATTCAGCCAAAACTTTAATGAAGAAATCACTCTGGTAAATTAATGACCAATTACATCTAAGGATGTGCAATTCACATCCTTTAGATGCACTGAACATTCCGTAGATGTATTCCTTAAGGTTTTGTTGTCGTATCGGTTTGCAGACTATCGATCAATGTAGTATCTGACGGCTGAGCTTGCGGCTGGGTATTAGTAGCCTGGATATTGGTATCGATCTTTACTGAATCTGCTACCTTATCACTTCCCTTGTCGCCCATTGTGCAGGCAGATAGGAATAAAATACCTGCACCAGCCACGAATATATATTTTATTGAATGTTTCATAAACGATTTATTTCATTTATAAACCTGTTCAATCAAGCAATTGTTTTATAATTTTTGGATCAAACAAACTGCATAGGCTACAACTCCTTCCTCCCTACCAATAAAACCCATCGTTTCATTTGTAGTCGCCTTGATGGAAATATCTTCTATGGGAAGATCAATGGCCTTTGAGATATTCGCCTGCATCTGTGGAATGTGAGGGTTAATCTTTGGCGCCTCCAGGCACAGCATCGCGTCGATATTGCCTATCGTCCAGCCTTTCTCCGTCAACAATTTCACGGTTTCCTGTAAAATAATCACGCTACTTATGCCTTTCCAACGGGGATCGGTATTTTTAAAGTGGAAACCTATATCTCTGAGATTCGCTGCACCTAATAATGCATCACAAATTGCATGGAGCAATACATCTGCATCAGAATGCCCAAAGGCACCTTTATCATGCTCGAGGTTAACCCCGCCCATTACGAATGGATGATTATCTTTTAATTGGTGTACGTCAAACCCAAATCCTACTTTAATTTTCATGTTATGTATATATCTTTATTTATTGGAATTTGTTAAATTTAATAACAAACTAAATCTGAGCGTATTGGCCAATGGACTCCTTTGTACGGAGGCTAGTAAGTAAGAAAAATTAAGCTCAAAATTATCATATCTAATTCCTGTGCCCATAGTAAAATATCTACGGTCACCTTTTTGGGGGTTCTCATAAAAGTAACCCGTTCTTAGCGCAAACTTTTTGTTATACCAGTACTCTATTCCCGAGGAAATATTAATTTCTCTTAATTCTTCACCGGCTCCTCCCGGCGCATCACTGAAGGAACCAAATATTCCTGAAGGAACGGAACGATTAGGATCTTTACCCGACGCTATAGTTCCATCGATATTGTAAATCGGTTCCGTAGGCACTAACAATTTATTAAAATCCAGGGCTACAGTAATTTCATTCATCTCATCAAGAATAAAGGTACCCGCACCACCGATTTTGAGGTTTGTTGGAAGGAAATAACTCTGACCAGCGTCAGAATAACTCATCTTTGTCCCAATATTTGAAATATTTACTCCAGCTGAAAGGATCGCGTCATAACCAAATAGATATGTTGGCTTTTTAACAAAACCAGAAACATCTACGGCCAAAGAATTTCCGGCGCGGGATTCTTGCCCCGTTGAAAATTGTCCTGTTGATATGCCGGACCGTATATAGCGAACAGCGGTTCCTAACGAAAATGATTCACCGAATCTCCGGGCATAGGTTGCATCAATGGCTAATTCATTTGGACTGAATACGCCCAAATTCTGCTGATTAATATCTGTCAGCTGGATTTTTCCCAGCGAAAAATAGCGAAGGGAAGTTCCAATAACACCATTGCCGTCGAGTTTGTAATAGCCGCTTAAATAGCCTAGGCTAATATCAGACGCTATGCTTCTCAACCAGGGACTGTAGGAAGCTGAGAAGCCATAATCCTGTTCAAGAAATGCCAGTTTTGATGGATTAATACTCATTGCATTCGCGTCAGGTGCAACCGCTACCCCCGCATCTCCCATTCCTCCGCTTCTGGCATCAGGCGTAATCAACAGGAACGGGACTGCTGTTTTGACGCTGTTAAACCGGCTTCCGTTAGTTTGTGTATCGGAAAAAGATTGTGCATACAGCGGCGAACCAGCTACGGCAAAAATCAAACAGCTTAAAAATAGGCAACAGCACTTAAAATACATTATTATTAATTGATTGTTTTTTACCAGGCTGTCTTGACATCTTCGTAATTTTAAACAAGAGTTTTAATAGTCAAATATAAATAAATTTAGCTTCGATATGCTACCTGACCCCGAAACATTCGGTGTCCAAACAAGCACAATGTGTTGATTTTAAATTATTTTACGATGATATTATCCATTTGTTTTGGTGTATAGGTTTTTTTTTGTGTAAATTTATGCTCATAATTACCCAACACGTTGATATGGAAAAAACATACCTATATTCATTTGCTCTTTTGTTCTCAGTTTCGTCGCTTGTTTCTTGTAAATCAAACAAAAATGCGACCTCTGAAAAGACAGGATTAGCATATAATAGACCCGAGAATGGTGGTTTTCAGGTAAATAACAAGTTTAGACGCGGCCCAGGACCTGGATTAGTGGAGATTGAAGGTGGAGTATTTGTGATGAGTGGTAGCGCAATTGATATCCCTGGACAAGAACTAAAAGATTATAATCATAAAAGAGAAACTACTGTATCGTCTTTTTATATGGATGAAACTGAAGTATCCAACACCAACTGGTTAGAATATCTTAACTGGATAAGAAGGGTTGATCCTACAAACTACGAATATTATTATAATGAGCTGCCGGATACACTGGTATGGCGCAGACCACTTTCATATAATGAGCCATATGTGGATAATTATCTGAGACATCCTGCTTATCAGGATTATCCCGTTGTAGGTGTAACCTGGGAACAAGCGTCAAGATATTGCAGCTGGAGAACTGATATTGTCAACGAGTCTCTATTGAGAGAGCAGGGGTACATGACAAGCTATAAGGATTTGAATTCACCTGCTAAAGGTAAAAATAACGCAGCTCCAGCGGCAAAAGCCGATGGCCCTTTTACTACTGACCTGTATTTGAACGGGCAGTATGACGACAAAGGAAAACGCGCAATGAAAGATATGAGTCCTTCTGCCACTGCAGCTACTGGAGCGAATGGAAAGGCTCCTAAAGGTGGTGCAACAAGAAACGTAAGACTGGAGGACGGTATTTTGAAACAGCCTTATCGTTTACCTACAGAAGCTGAATGGGAATATGCTGCGCTGGGACTTATTGGGAACACAGATTATGAGAACATCAATAATAATAAAATTTATCCGTGGGATGGCCTGGGTATTAGCTCCGCTAAAAGTAAAACGCGCGGACTTATCCTAGCCAACTTTAAAAGAACCAAAGGCGATTACATGGGTGTTGGCGGCTCACTAAACGATAAAGGAAGTATTACAGTCCCTGTACGTGCTTATGTTCCAAATGATTTTGGTTTATACAACATGGCAGGAAACGTAAACGAATGGGTATCGGACGTATATCGCTCTAATACTTTTGGTGATGCTGATGCATTAAACCCTTACCGTGGAAATTATTATCAAGACAAAAAGGTAGCGGATCCAATTACCGGAAAACTTGAAAAAGATAAATATAACAGGCCAATCATGGCCGCAGCCACTGGAGGCAAAAAACAAACCTGGGCAGAGAAACAAGCTGCCGTAGCACAACCAGTTAATACTTATGCGGATCAACGCGGCTATCGTGACCCTCAAAATTCCCTTTATGGTGAAATTACGCTGGTTAATGATAAGTCCAGGGTTTATAAAGGCGGATCATGGGATGATCAGGCATTATGGCTAAACCCTGCATCAAGAAGGTACCTTAACCAGGATGAATCGACTGCTGATATCGGTTTCCGTTGCGCCATGACAATGCTTGGCGCATCAGAGATTAACCCAATGGGAAAACCGCAATTTAAGCCTAAACAGCAGAAACCGTTTAACGCTAAAAAGCGATAACCTATCATATCTTTAAAAGAGAAAGGCCTGTTTCATCAAATGAAACAGGCCTTTCTCTTTTAAAGATATTGGATAGATGGTCTTAAAAGCCGATCAACACCTGATTTTTCTCTACAATATCGCCTTTGGCAATTAATAGGGTTTTCACAATTCCATCCGTTGTAGATTTAATCATATTTTCCATTTTCATTGCTTCAAGTACGAGCAAAGCGTCTCCCTTTTTTACCTGTTGGCCAACAGTCACATTTACACTTAGGACCATCCCAGGCATCGGGGCCTTGATTTCAAGAGCAGTTTTATCGGCAGCACCAATCAGACCCATTGATTTCAAGAGGCTGTCATATTGATCCTCAACAGCTACTTCATACACGTTTCCATTAACCTTAATGCGCATCAATTTATCATTTTCTTTCGCTACGATTTCTATAGTATAAGATTTACGCTCATGGATGATATGGAACAAACCTTCTCCGAGCTTGCGAAAATCAATTTCTAGCAATTGGTCATTTCTTTTAATGTCACTGCCAGCTGCTGCTAATTCATAGCTGTAATTCTCATTTACCTTTATCGTATACATACCTTAATGTGTTAATATATATTCAACCAAGTTAGACCCCATTTTTAGCGCCTCTGCCCGTTTCTCTTTTGTATCTGCCGGATATGTTCCAAAGTCTTCCCAGCCATTCCCTAAATCACTCTCATAGCTATAAAAACATACTACCCTTCCCTCCCATATCAGCGCCAGTCCTTGAGGAGCTTTTCCATCATGTTCATGTATTTTCGGCAGGCCATTTGGAAAAGAATACTTTTGCCGATATAGGGAATGGTTAGCCGGAAGAAGCACAAATGATAGTTCCGGAAATACCTTCTTCATCTGTACCCTAATAAACCGGTCAAGTCCGTAATTGTCGTCTATATGAAGAAATCCGCCGCCAGTCAGATACCTGCGTAAATTACCGGCTTCCTGAACACTGAATTCCACATTTCCATGGCCGGTCATATATAACATTGGGTAATTGAAAATTTCGGGACTTCCCACCTCTGCGACGGCTTCTTCCGCTTTGAAGTTGGTATGAAGGTTCTGGTTACAAAAGGCAATTAGATTTACCAGCGCCGTACGGTTTCCATACCAATCACCCCCGCCATTATATTTTAGTCTGGCCAGCTGGTAGCCAGGCGGACGAGCGCTGCTAAGTAAAATAATTAGGATGGAAAGTAGTACAAGCCGTTTAAATCTCATCTGTTTAAGTAATTCACCTCAAAACAAGCAGCCAGCGCTGCAGTTTCAGTCCTGAGACGTGTATTACCTAAAGTTAGTGGTTTAAAATCGTTTTGCAAAGCGAGCTCAATTTCAGCGGGTGTAAAGTCTCCTTCAGGTCCGATGAGTACGATATACTGTTTACCCGGTTCTGCGATTTCACTGATAAAGCGACGGGGCTCCCCATCAATACAGTGGGCAATCATTTTAGTGTCTGCTGATTGCTTATTGATAAAATCCCTGAAACTTACCGCTTCATTGAGTATAGGGTGATAGGCTTGTAAAGATTGTTTAACGGCTGAGGTAATCACCTTATTCAGGCGATCTTCTTTGACAATTTTACGCTCAGAACGGTCGCAAATTATGGGGGTGATCTGATCGATTCCTATCTCAGTGGCTTTCTCTAAAAACCACTCTAAGCGGTCTATATTTTTAGTCGGGGCAACCGCAATATGAAGCCCATGATTTCTTTTTTGGTATTCTTTGGTTGTCTTTAGAATATTCAGGGTTACATTCCTTTTAGACTCACTTACGATCTCTGCCTCATATAATCCTCCAATACCGTCTATGAGGTGCACGACATCACCTATAGACAATCGCAGCACTTTCATGCAATGACGACTTTCCTCTTCATTTAAAACATAATCGGAGATTGCAATATCTGGAGTATAAAATACGTGCATGGAGATTAATTAATGGTTATCTACCATATCATCTTTTTCGATCACCAGTTCCAATTTAATGGTTTCAATATTCTGCTCGGTCTTTTTTAGAATGGTAAATAGATATCCATAACATTCCTCACTGTCGCCTACATCGGGTATTTTCCCAAAGGCATGGGAAACTAGTCCACCTACTGTATCAAAGTCAAGATCTTCAGGTAAATCATGAGGTAAATGTTCATTAACATCATATACCGTCGCGTAGGCATTGATAACAAATTCCGTGTCTGAAATTTTCTCTACCGTTGGTTTTTCCTCATCATACTCGTCCTGGATCTCGCCAACAATCTCTTCCACAATATCTTCAAGGGTAACCATACCGGCAGTACCTCCAAATTCATCGATAACAATTGCGATCTGAATTCTTTTTTGCTGAAGTTCGCTCAATAGATCGTTGATCTTTTTAGTCTCAGGAACGAAATAAGGCTTTCTGATGATATCTTTCAACGACCAGTCTTGATTTACCGCCAACAGCGGCAATACGTCCTTGGCATGAATAATACCGATAATCTTATCAATGATATCATCATAAACCGGCATTCTGGAATATCCCTCAGCAATGATGAGTTTAATCACTTCCTCTTTAGGGGTTGCCAGCTCAATGCCCGAGATTTTAGTGCGGGGCACCATGATATTTTTTACTACACGCTCATTGAAATCGAACACATTTCTAATCAGTTCATGTTCATTTGATTCCAGGGCGCCGCTTTCTTTTCCCTGGTCGAGCAGGTAGTATAACTCTTCAGTGCTGTGGACAGACTCATGACCGCCAACATTCGATATACCAAATATCTTTAGGATGATGTTTGCTAGTCCGTTCAGTAACCAGATGAATGGTCTGAAGACAACGTAAAAAATTTGAAGGGGCAGCGAGATGAATAATGTTGTTGCAACCGGACGCTGAATCGCGATCGATTTTGGTGCGAGCTCTCCGAAAACGATATGCATAATAGTGATAAAACTGAATGCGATAATCGGCGATGCCGTTTTAGAAAAGGATTCGATAAACTCGGGGTTTTGCCCCATCGACTCTAACAAATTGTGAAGCAAGTGCTCCATCACAGATTCTCCAACCCAGCCTAATCCAAGTGATGCTAAGGTTATACCCAGCTGCGTCGCAGCCAGGTAACCATCAAGATGTTGTGTAATAAATTTAGCAATATTTGCTACTCTATTACCAGATTTAGCTTTAATTTCTATTTGCGATGCTCTGACTTTAACTATTGCAAACTCAGCTGCAACGAAAAAGCCATTTAAGACGACCAAGAAAAAGGTTAAAAATATCTGAAAGCCCATTAAGAGTTGTTTCTAAATGTACTATTATAAAGTTCTATGCTTTCCTCAATCACCTTATAAGCATAAGTAACGCCCATCAACTTCTCAATAGTCACGTTCTTACCCTCTAAAGCTTTATAATCCTGAAAGAATCTTACAATTTCTTTCATCTGATGAGGAGGTAATTCAGAAATATCATTAATGTAATTTACCGACATATCGTTTTTTGCAACAGCGATAATTTTATCATCCTGCTCACCATTATCAACCATGTGCATCACACCAATAACTTTAGCTTCTAGCAAAGTTAAGGGGTAAACGTCAACAGAACACAAAACAAGGATATCCAATGGATCATTATCGTCGCAGTATGTCTGCGGAATGAAACCATAATTTGCAGGATACATAACAGACGAGAAAAGTACCCTGTCCAGTTTAATTAAATTCGAATCTTTGTCAATCTCATACTTAGCTTTAGATCCTTTTGGGATTTCGATGATAGCGTTTACCGATTCTGGTAAATTAGCGCCTGGCGAAACCGAGTGCCAGGGGTGATTTAAGTCTATACTCATTTATATTTCAGTGTTAAATGTCGTCTTTATCGTTTGTGTTCTGTGCCACCTTCTTCCTAAAAAAAGCCAAGGCCAATGGAAGTGAAGTGATTACTATAAATCCTACTATGATATATAGCAGGTAATCGTTAATTTCTTTCTCAAATCTCTTGCCGAGAAAATAACCTAGCAAAGTTAAAGATGTTATCCATAAAAATGCACCACAAATATTATATAATGCGAATTTCTTGAACTCCAGCTTCACAACGCCAGCAAAAATAGGTGCAAATGTGCGGACTATGGGAACAAACCGGCCCATAATTAACGCAAAGGCGCCTTGTTTGTTGTAATAAACCTCTGCGGCTTTAAGATAACGTTTTTTGAAAAAAAAACTATCCTTGCGATCATATAGAACCGGTCCGGTTTTTTTACCAAACCAGTAACCAGTGAAATTACCGCACACTGCAGCAATAATTAATCCCAGGATAAGAAAGTAGATATTTATGTCCAGCTTACCGGTCGCCACGAACATACCCGCCAGAAATAACAGGTAATCGCCAGGCAGAAAAAACCCGAAAAACAGGCCCGTCTCGGCAAATATGACGAACATGACCACGTAGAAGCCGCCTTCCTTGAGTAATTTCTCAGGGTCTATATATTGATGTAAGGAACTCCAGAAATCGTGCATAGTTCAAGTATTCGTAAAACTACAAATAATATTCGGGAGATATGCTTATATCAGATTTAAAATAACGGCTGGATAAACTCCTAAAAATACGGTCACAACTACAGATAATACCAATACCACCTTATACTGAACAGGTGTTTCCAGCAAAGTTTCCGGGCCATCTTTGAAGTACATCGCCACAATCACCTTTAGGTAATAGTAAAACCCTACAAGTGCATTTAAAATCGCGAAGGCAACCAGATATACCTGATACTGGGTCATCACATTGAGAAACATCAGATACTTACCAATAAAGCCACCAGTAAGCGGAATACCAGCAAGTGACAGCATAGCAATAGTCAATGCGAGGGCCACCAGCGGATTACGTTTCCCTAAGCCATTGAAGCTATCAATGCTATCGTTACCGGTTTTCTGTTTTACTAAAATGAGCACTCCAAATGCTACGATACTGGCAAAAGTATATGCGGCAGCGTATACCAAAACATTGTTCGCAGAAGAACTGCTTAGTGTGATCAGAGAAAACAACAGATAACCCGCATGGGAAATACTGGAGTAGGCAAGCATCCTTTTGAAGTTCTTTTGAAATAAGGCAGTCACATTCCCAATAAAGAGGGTCAGGCAGGCGATAACGATCATTGGCACCATCCAGAAATCATGCAGCGGTGCAAATGTACCGGCAAAGAGACGAAGAAAAGCAGCGAAACCAGCCGTTTTAACAACGGTAGACATGAAGGCTGTAATCAATGATGGAGATCCTTCATACACATCCGGAGTCCAGAAATGAAAGGGAGCAGCTCCAATTTTAAAGCACAGTCCGATCATGATGAGGATTACTCCAGGATAGAATAATGGAGAAACCATCAGGTAATTGCCGATAAGGTAATGATTGATTGCACCAAGGTTGAAAGAACCTGTAGCTCCATATACCAGCGTTATCCCAAATAATAAGAAACCTGTAGAAAAGGCTCCCATTAAGAAATATTTCAGGGAAGCTTCGTTAGAGGCAAAGTTGTTCTTTCTGATACCTGCCAGAATATAGAGCGCAACCGACATAATTTCGATTCCAATAAACAACATTGCCATATTGGTATAGGAAACCATGATCACGATACCAGAGAGCGCAAAGAGTATTAAAGTATAGTATTCAGCTACATTCTCGCTGTCCTTCGAAAAATAATTTTGTGTAAGCAGAAAGATGAAGATTGTACCTAAAACCGTAAGTGCCGAAAATGCTATGGCAAAGTTATCCATCGCCATCATTCCATAATAGGAAGCATTGGTATTCCAGGCGCTAACACTAAAGCCCAGGGCAACAAGCAGACCGATCAAAGTAAGTGGTAATAAAGCTTTTTTCGCCTTAAATAGGCCTGCATAAAGCACTGCTAAAGCTGTAACAACAATTGTTATAATGATATTCATTTCCTTATTTTACCGAAATTAATTTTTGATTTACCTGTTCTAATAAATGTTGTACCGACGCTTCTGATAAATGCAGCACTGGCTTAGGATAAACGCCCAAAACGATGATCAGCGCACAGATTATGAACAATACTAACTGCTCAGAACCCTTAATGTCTGTGAAAGCTATAGTCTTGGCGTTTGTTTCTCCCAGCATCACTTGCTGATACATTCTTAACATGTATACAGCACCGAAGATTATAGTTAGCCCGGCAAAAACAACTGCCCAAATATTATATTGATATACTCCCATCAGCAATAGAAATTCACCTATAAAACCATTGGTACCCGGTAAAGCCACTGTTCCCAGCACAATGATTAGAAAGGCAATAGCTAGTTTAGGTGCAACTTTTGCAATCCCTCCCAACTCACTGATAGTATTTGTATTTAAACGGGAAAAGATCAGGTCAAGGACAAAAAATAGTCCAATAACGTTCACCCCATGACTTAACATTTGAATCATAGCACCCTGCATACCCTGGGTGTTCAAAGCGAAAATTCCCGCAGAGATGAGTCCAACGTGGGCGATGGAAGAATAAGCTACCAAACGCTTGGCATCTTTCTGCATAAAAGCAATTAATGATGCGTAAACTATACCAACGATCGATAAAATAATCGCTGTGTTACCCCAGTCCTGCACACCTGCCGGAACAATCGGTAACAACCATCTGATCACTCCATATATCCCCATCTTTAGCATAATACCGGAAAGAAGCATTGTACCTGCCGCAGGAGCTTCTGTATAGGTATCTGGCTGCCAGGTATGAAATGGGAATATGGGCATTTTAATAGCAAATGCAATGAAGAACGACCAGAATATCCACCCTTGCTGTACAGGGTCGAGGCTTAGCTGGTAGAACGCCTGAATATCGAAATTGTGGGCAGGGTTTTGTAAATGCAGGTAAATAATTCCTAATAACATAAAAAGGGACCCTGCGATGGTGTACACAAAGAACTTCATGTTAACCTTAATCCTGTCTTTACCACCCCAAATAGCACAGATAAAATAAATTGGGATCAGTGCCGCTTCCCATCCAATATAAAACAGGAAGGCATCCATTGCTGTAAATACAACCAATAAGCCCGACTGCATAAATAAGATCAGGGCAAAAAATGAAGCTGGTTTTTGATAATTATGCTGATAACTGGCAAGAATGATGATTGGAACTAACACATTGGTCAGTAAAACTGTAATCAGACTAATGCCGTCTATACCTGCGTGAAAGTTAATTCCAAGCTGTTGTATCCATGGGAGGTTAACAGCAAACTGAGTACTTGCATCAGGGCTGAACTGGCAAGTGATAACGGCTGCTATCCCCAGAGAAAGCAGAGCGAAGACCAAAGCCACATGTTTTGCAGCATTGCCTGTAAAGGCTGTTAATAACGCACCAATCAGGGGCAAAAATATAAGCAATAATAAAACTTGTTCCATTATGTGTTCTTGGGCAGTCTTTTATAGAGATAAATAAGTATACAATAACAACGAGATGATTCCAACCACCATCATAAAAATATAGAAACCGACGTTACCGGTTTGTAACAATCTGACTCCCTTGCTGGCTTCAGATGTTCCCCATCCTAATCCATTTACAATACCATCTACGATCTTTTTGTCAAATATCTTATAGAAGAATACAGAGAGCGCATCAAGTGGTTTTCTAATTACTGTATCATAAATTTCATCGATGTAAAACTTATGGTAAGATACGTTGGCCAATGCAGAACGGTGCCCTTCATCGGCCACCGGAACATGATTTCCTTTAACATATTTCGTATAGGCATAAATGATAGCGATCAGCACACCAATCACAGATACCGCCATCAGCATATACTCAGTAGCAAAATCCTCCGCACCTGCATGTATAGGTATGATCGGATCCAGCCAATGTGATAACCAATGGTGGCCGCCTAAAGCTTCAGGGATACCAATGGCACCACCTACCGCTGAAAGTACCGCGAGGATGATCAGAGGAATAGTCATGCTTGATGGTGACTCATGAATTTTCTCTTCAGCATGGTGTGTTCCCCTATAAGAACCGAAGAAGGTAAGAAACAACATTCTAAACATGTAGAAAGCTGTAAGAAATGCAGTGAAAACAGCGATTGCCCACATAATCTGGTTATGCTCATATACATGAGCCAGAATTTCATCTTTCGAGAAGAAACCAGAAAAAGGTGGTAACCCAGAAATTGCGATTGTTCCAATCAACATTGTCACGAAAGTAACCGGTAGCTTTTTACGCAAACCACCCATGTGTCTCATATCCTGCTCGTGGTGCATGGCATGGATCACCGAGCCAGCACATAAAAAGAGTAGAGCTTTAAAAAATGCATGTGTAATTACGTGGAAAAAAGATCCGTTATAGGCACCCACACCTAAACCTAAAAACATGTAGCCCAGCTGAGAAACTGTCGAATAGGCCAGTACTTTTTTAATATCTGTTTGAGTAAGTGCGATAATTGCCCCCAAAACTGCTGTTGCCAAACCTACCACAGCAATAATATGCTGTACAAGAGGGGCAAGATCAAATATCACGTGAGAACGGGCAATCATATAAATACCCGCGGTTACCATTGTTGCTGCGTGGATCAGCGCCGAAACTGGCGTTGGTCCCGCCATCGCATCCGGCAGCCATGTAAATAATGGAAGCTGAGCAGATTTTCCGCAGGCACCCACAAATAATAATAAGGCAATCAGCGCAAGAGTACCGTCACCCGGAACCAACTTGGCGGCCAAAGGAAAAACCTTAGCAAACTCTACACTACCAAATGTGGTAAACAACAGAAATACGGCAATCAGGAAACCCAGGTCACCGATGCGGTTCATCACAAAAGCTTTTTTGGCTGCTGAGGCATAACTGCTATTGGTAAACCAGAAACCGATCAATAAATAAGAACAAAGGCCTACTCCCTCCCATCCTATAAACATCACGATATAGTTTGATCCTAAAACCAACAGGAGCATAAAAAAGATAAATAGATTCAGGTAGCTGAAAAACTTTCCAAAACCTGCATCATCGTGCATGTAGCCAATAGAATATACGTGAATCAGGAAACCGATGCCAGTAATGATTAACAGCATGATTGAGCTTAGTGGATCCACCAGAAAAGAAAGAGGAATCTTTAGTGTGCCTGCACTGATCCATTCAAACAATAATATTTCGTGTGATTTCACAGGGTCACTGCCCAGTGCCAGGAATATACCTACACTAATTACAAATGAGACGAATATTACACCGCTTCCAATAAAACCAATTAGATTTTTACCTAATGTATTTCTTCCAAGACCGTTGATGACAAAGCCTAACAGAGGAATTAAAGGAACCAGCCAAACTAAATTTACCATTTTATTTTTTATTCTTAATAATTACCACTTAAGGCGATTCAATACATTAATATCTGTCGACTGCGTATTTCTATAGACCATCACAATGATACTTAGGCCAACTGCCACCTCAGCAGCTGCTAAGGCCATGATGAAAAATACAAATACTTGCCCTGATGGATCGTTGCTATGTACCGAAAATGCAGTTAGCAGTAGATTCACTGCATTTAACATGAGCTCAACCGACATAAAAATTACGATAGCATTTCTGCGGGTTAGTACCCCGATTACACCAATGGTAAAAATAATAGCACTTAACCAGATATAATGGTTAAGCGGTACGCCCTGTAAATCATTAGTAATATTTTCCACTATACTTTTTCTTTTTTAGTTAACAATACCGCACCAACCATTGCTGTCAGCAATAAGATAGATGATAGCTCGAAAGGCAACATAAACGGCCCAAATAACTCCTTACCTAAATTTTTTACTAAACCCAGGTTGACGTTCTGTAATACCAGTGGATTAGTTCCGGCAGTCGCCTTCAATGATCCAACCAATGTAACTACTAAACAACAACCTGCGACGATACCAAGCACCTTCACCAGATTTGACTTCAGCGGCTCGTTATCCTTATTAAGGTTGAGGAGCATTAATACGAATAGGAATAAGACCATAATCGCCCCCATGTAAACAATAAAGTTTACGACGGCGAGAAACTGCGCATTTAGTAAAATGTAGTGAACAGTGAACGTGAAAAACGTTACGATCAGATAAAGCACACTATGCACCGGGTTTTTTGCAAAAATCACCATCAGTGAAAAGAAAATGCTTAAAAAAGCGACCAAATAGAATACCGATGTACCCATTTATAATTATTGTTTTAAGGCCTTAATGAGCGGCCAATGTATAACCTGTTTATATCATGACGGGCATAAAATATCCCGTTCTTTTACTTTTTTACCAATGGTTCTTCTACCAATTTATCTTTACCATAGATAAAGTCTTTACGAAGATAGTCTGATGGCACGATAGGTCCATCCAGGTAAATTGCCTCCTTAGGGCAGGCTTCTTCACATAATCCGCAGAAGATGCAGCGCAGCATATTGATCTCATATACCGACGCGTATTTTTCTTCCCTATACAAATCCTTTTCTTCAGGCTTGCGCTCGGCGGCAATCATAGTAATAGCTTCTGCCGGACAAGATAAGGCACATAAACCGCAGGCCGTGCAACGCTCTTTGCCATCCTCATCTCGCTTCAGGGAATGCATACCTCTCCAATTTATCGACATCTCCCGCTGTACCTCAGGGTACCTGATAGTAGCCTCTTTTTTGAAAAGGTGACTGAATGTAATTGCCAGTCCTTTTGTAATCGCAGGCAGATAAATGCGCTCCGAGAAGGTGAGTGGCTTTTGCTCTAATACTTTCTTCTTACTGGTTAATGGTTCCATTAAACCTCCATTTATATTCCGCAGTGCGGAGTGTTAAAACTTTTCTACTAATGCAATCACCACACCTGTGATAATTACGTTTGCTATTGCAAGTGGCAGTAATATTTTCCATCCTAAGTGCATAAGCTGATCATAACGGAAACGTGGAATTGTCCACCTCACCCACATAAAGAAAAATATGAAGGCGAAAATTTTTGCAAATAAAATCGCTGTTCCGATTAGTGGGGCAATTACAGGTCCCGTTTGAACAAGTACCCAGTCCATTCCCGGATAATTGTATCCACCAAAATATAGCGTAGCCATTACTGCTGAGGAGACGAACATGTTGATATATTCAGCAAACAGGTAGAAACCTAGTTTCATAGATGAATACTCCGTATGATATCCCCCAATCAATTCTGTCTCACACTCCGGTAAGTCAAATGGAGCTCTGTTAGTCTCGGCAAAAGCACAAACAATAAACAGGATAAAACCGAGTGGCTGATAAAGAACGTTCCAGTGCCAGCCATGCTGCTGTTCAACAATCTCCTTCAAGCTCATGGTATTGGTTACCAAAAGAAGGGCGATAATTGAAAGGCCCATTGCTACCTCATAACTGATATTTTGGGACGCTGCACGTATAGCACTCAATAAGGAATACTTATTGTTTGACGCCCATCCGCCAATCATTACACCATATACACTCAGTGATACCACTCCGAAAATATACAATACTCCAACGTTCACATCAGTTACCTGCAAAGGAATAATTTTATCACCTATGGTCAGATTACTGCCCCAGGGAATTACTGCTGTACCAATACAGGCAGTCAGCATAGCCAACCCGGGGCCAACCATAAATAGCCACTTATTCGCGTGTGTAGGTATAATTTCTTCCTTCATGAACATTTTCAGTCCATCAGCAAGTGGCTGAAACATTCCCGCCGGACCGGCGCGATCTGGCCCCAGCCTGTCCTGTAAAAAGGCAGCTACTTTTCTTTCCGCATATGTAGAATACATCGCGATCACTAAACTTATACCAAAAATGATAGCTACAAGTATAAATTTTTCTATTACAAATGAGATATCCATTAGAATTTAGCGGTTTTTTCCAGTTCAACTTTATTTGCTTCCTGCAGGCGCAGATCAGTCTGTATTACAGGTAATTTAACCATTGTCTCGTAGTGGTTTGAAGAAATTACCGACGCATCACTAATTTGTGTTGGATGTTCAAGCACCCAGTCGTCTGTTTTCTTTTTATCAAATCGACAAGTATTACAGATAAACTCCTCAACCTCGCCATAAATATCCTTACGGGCGGTTACACGCAATACATTCTCTCCTTTATACCATAAAGTCACCTTACCAGAGCAGGTAGGGCAATCGCGGTGCGCATCAATAGGCTTTGTAAACCAAACTCTGTTTTTGAAACGGAAAGTTTTGTCTGTCAACGCACCTACCGGGCAAACGTCGATTACGTTTCCAGAAAAATCGTTATCAACAGCGGTCTGGATGTAGGTAGAAATTTCAGAGTGATCTCCTCTGTTCAAAATACCATGTACTCGTTTATTTGTGATTTGGTCAGCAGTGAACACGCAACGGTAACATAGTATACACCTGTTCATATGGAGCTGAATTTTATCACCGATATCGATTCTTTCAAAAGTACGGCGCTCAAACTCATATCTGGTTTTCTGTAAACCATGCTCATAACCCAGATTCTGCAAATCGCACTCCCCGGCCTGGTCACAAACCGGGCAATCCAAAGGATGGTTGATCAACAAGATTTCTACAACGCCGGCGCGCGCTTCCATTACTTCCGGAGAAGTGATGTTCTGCACTTCCATACCATCCATTACCGTTGTACGGCATGATGCTACCAGCTTAGGCATTGGCCTTGGATCTTTTTCAGAACCTTTGCTCACCTTTACAATACATGTCCGGCATTTACCGCCGCTACCTTCTAATTTAGAATAATAGCACATTGCTGGAGGCACAATGTCTCCTCCAATTTGCCTGGCAGCATTCAGGATTGTTGTTCCGGGTGCTACTTCAACAGTTATCCCGTCTATGGTTACCTTAACTTTTTCACTCATTGTTAAAGATATTCTCGTTAATTTTCTGTGCTCACTACCGCTTTGGCAATTGGCTCTGCGTACTTCGCAATGCCATAATTTGTGTCCTGACTTTTTAAAGGCTCTCTGACATGCCATTCAAATTCGTCCCTGAAATGTCTGATGGCACTGGCAACGGGCCAGGCAGCAGCATCACCTAAAGGGCATATTGTATTTCCTTCAATCTTTTTTGATACATCCACCAACAGGTCAATATCACTCATCTTTCCATGACCATGTTCCAGTCTGTGCAATACTTTCTCCATCCAGCCTGTACCTTCACGGCATGGCGAACATTGTCCGCAACTTTCATGATGATAAAAACGGGAGAAATTCCAGGTATTTCTCACAATACACTGGTCCTCATCAAATGCAATGAAACCACCAGAACCCATCATCGTACCTGTAGCAAAGCCACCCTCAGACAGGGACTCGTAACTCATTAACCTTGGATCACCATTCGCTAGTTTCAAGGTGAGATTGGCAGGCAAAACCGGTACTGAAGATCCACCGGCTACGGTAGCCTTTAACCTTTTACCGTTAGCGATACCGCCACAGTATTCTTCGGAGTAAATAAACTCCTCAACTGGCAATCCGAGCTCAATTTCATATACCCCCGGTCTAACCAGGTTTCCTGATGCCGAAATCAATTTAGTCCCTGTACTGCGTCCAATACCAATCTTGGCGTAATCATCACCACCATCATTAATAATGGGCACAACAGCGGCAATAGATTCGACGTTATTGACTACTGTAGGGCAACCGTATAATCCTGCGATAGCGGGAAACGGAGGTTTGATCCTCGGATTTCCTCTTTTCCCTTCCAGTGATTCCAATAAAGCTGTTTCTTCACCGCAGATATAAGCTCCACCACCAGGTTGTACGAAAAGTTCAAGGTCATAACCCGAACCCAAAATATTTTTACCCAGAAATCCTGCGGCTTTCGCTTCTGCGATTGCTCTTTCCAGAATCCTGATTTGTGGCATCATCTCTCCGCGGACGTAGATATAGGATGTTTTGGCACCTAATGCATAACTAGCTACAATCATTCCCTCGATTAATGCATGAGGGATATGTGTCATTAAGTAACGGTCTTTGAAGGTGCCCGGTTCTGACTCATCTGCATTACATACCAGATAACGTGCTACGCCCTCAGGCTTTGCCAGAAAACTCCATTTCATCCCTGTAGGGAATCCTGCTCCACCGCGACCGCGCAATCCAGACTTTTTAACCTCTTCTACCACATCATCGGGTGATAGTGTCTTCAAAGCCTTTTCTACGGCACGGTAACCGCCCTTCTGGCGATAAACATCAAGTGTATTGATGCCCGGTACGTTTATATGTTCTAATAAGAGTTTACGTGCCATTATTTTTTGCGTAATTCTTCTATCAATGTGTCTACTTTCGGAGCGTCCAGGTTTTCATAGAACGTATACTCCGGACCAATCTGTAGTACCGGACCAAAGCCGCATGCTGCCAAACATTCTACACCTCTCCAGCTAAATAAGCCGTCTGCAGTTACCTCATTTTCTTTAACACCAAGCCTATGCTCAATATGGTCCATCAGTTTCTCTGCTCCAACCAGACAGCAAGGTCCGGTTCGGCAAACTTCCAAAACATATTTACCCTGGGGTTTCAGAAAATACATACTGTAAAATGACGCTACCTCATATACTTCAATAGGTTCAATTTTCAGATATTCAGCTACCTTATCCATCGCCTGGGCACTTAGCCAGCCAAGTTCCGCCTGTACTTCATGAAGGACAGGTAATAAGGCCGACTTTTGTTTTCCTTCTGGATATCTACTTATAATCTCATCAAACTTTGCAGTCAAAGCTGTAGAGAAGGTTACAGGTTGTTGTTCTTCTACTTTAAGCATCTAATTCTCCGGCAATAATATTCATACTACTCATATTGATAATAGCGTCAGATAACAACATTCCCTCGCTCATCTTCGCATACATCGAATAATTGATAAAACTAGGTCTTCTAAAATGCAGACGGTATGGTGTTCTTCCGCCATCGTTGATCAGATAAAACCCTAACTCTCCGTTTCCGCCTTCAACAGCATGATATACCTCAGCTTTCGGCGCGTCTATCTCACCCATAACAATTTTGAAATGGTAGATCAACGCTTCCATATTGTTATAAACTTCTTCTTTGGCTGGCAGATAAAAATCAGGAACATCTGCGTGGAATATTCCCGCTGGTTCGTGTTTCAATTTCTCCATCGCCTGTTCGATAATGCGTACACTCTGCCACATTTCTTCGTTACGTACCAGATAGCGGTCGTAAATATCGCCACTTGTTCCTACAGGAACTTCAAAATCAAAATCCTGATAAGAACTGTAGGGTTCACTCACTCTCACATCGTAATCTACACCAGTAGCACGTAATAATGGACCAGTCCAGCTATAACTCAATGCCATTTCAGGAGTAACACAGGCAACTCCGGCAGTACGGTCAATAAATATCCGGTTACGATTGAGCAGACTTTCAAATTCCTTTAACGCTACAGGAAATTCTTTTAGAAACTTATTGATCTTCGCAAAAGCGATATCATTGAAATCTCTCTCAAATCCACCTATACGTCCGATATTGGTCGTCAGACGTGCCCCACAGATCTCTTCATAAATTTCATAGATATGTTCTCTGAATTGAAAAAGATATAAAAATGTAGTGGTAGCTCCAGTATCCTGAGCAATAATCGTGTTACAGATAATATGATCTGAAATACGGGCCAATTCCATTACAATCACACGAAGGTAATCTACACGTTTTGGAATCTGTATGTTCAGTAATTTTTCTACTGTCATATGCCATCCCATATTGTTGATTGGCGATGAACAGTAATTTAACCTATCCGTTAGTGGCGTAATCTGATAAAACGGTCTATGCTCGGCTATCTTTTCAAAGGCTCTGTGGATATATCCAATGGTTGAAACACCACTGACAATACGCTCTCCATCTAACTGGAGTATATTCTGAAATACACCGTGCGTCGCAGGGTGAGTAGGACCAAGGTTCAAGGTCACTAGTTCACTTTGAGGATCGTTGTCTGTATATACAGGTTGATTGTGATTCATATGTTCTTATCTACCAAAGTATTCGTCTTTTTTATCAACTCTGTTTGGGTCTTCCAATGGATACTGTCTCAACATCGGGTGAACGTTTAGCTCATCCATATTCAATATTCTTCTCAGGTCAGGATGTCCTTCAAATTTAATCCCAAAGAAGTCATATGTTTCTCTTTCCATCCAATTGGCTCCATTCCACAAAACAGTAGCTGTAGGGATAGTTGGCGTGTGTTCCTGCACATATACTTTTACCCGAATCCTGATCCTGTCCACCATGTTATGCAAATGGTAAACGATAGCAAGTTGACCGCGCTCAGGGTAATGGACTGCGGTTATGTCTGTCAGGAAATTAAACCCCGAACCGACGTCCTCCTTAAGAAATTTGAGGACCTCAATAATAACATCTTTAGTGGTCTCCACTGTAAGCAAGCCATATGGCTCGTTTACATTGTTTACCTTATTCCCAAATCTTGTACTCAGGATCTCTGTTAATTCATTGTTCGTTATCGCAGCCATTATTCTATTCCGTATGATGCCAACATTTTCTTGTATTCATCCGAATGTCTCCTTCTGCCCGACTCATTCTTTACCAATTCCTGGATCTTACCGAAACCGTCTAAAATCGCTTCAGGCCTAGGAGGACAACCCGGTACATACACATCCACCGGAATAATCTCATCGATGCCCTGTAATACAGAATAGGTATCGAAAATACCTCCACTAGATGCACAGGCACCTACCGCGATTACCCAGCGTGGCTCAGCCATCTGCAGATAAACCTGTTTCAAAACAGGGCTCATCTTTTTTGCGATTGTACCCATTACCATTAATAAGTCTGCCTGACGAGGAGAAAAACTAAGGCGTTCTGACCCAAAACGGCCTAAGTCGTAGTGTGAGCCCATTGTAGCCATAAATTCTATTCCACAGCAAGAAGTTGCAAAAGGTAATGGCCATAAAGAGTGTGAGCGGGCCAGCCCGATAACCTTGTCTAAAGAGGTAGCAAAAAAACCTGATCCCTCAATGCCTGGAGGGGCGTCTACTATATTGATGTCACTCATATTATAAAACAAAAAAGGTTCATCCTACAACAGAATGAACCACAAATCTACAATATTTAGAGGCAAGAAATATGACCGCCACTAGATTTAGAAACGATCTAAACTAGATCATTTCCAGTCCAATACTTTCTTTTTCATTATGTAAATGAAGCCTAATAACAGCGTTCCCATAAAGATAAACATCTCAATTATGCCTGGCCAGCCAAGCTCGCGAAAGTTAACGGCCCAGGGATACATAAAAATAACTTCAACATCAAATAGAACAAACAATATGGCCACAAGGAAATACTTGATTGAAAATGGCTGACGTGCATTCCCGATCACCTTTACACCAGCTTCAAAAGTAGACAGCTTGTCTTTTGTCTTACGTGCCGGACCTAAGAAATGTGTAGCAATAAGTGTTACTACCACGAATCCTAGTGCAACGATTACCTGGAAAATGATAGGTAAAAAATCTGAAGGCAAACTTTGGGTTTCCATATGATTGAATTTTGGATACAAAAGTAAAAGAAAAAGGCAGGATATCAACCCTGCCTTTTCATAAATTATTATTTAAAACAATTATTTCTTTTTAGCTGGTGCTTTCGCAGGTGGTGCTGTTAATTGTTTCAATCCGCTTGTTGCATTTGCATTTGCAGGTTCAATAGCTAGTGCTTTATTGAATAAATCTGTTGCTTTTGCCTTATCTGTTGCAGAATAGAAGAAACCTAAGTTGGTATAAGCCTCAACTTGTGATTTTTTCTCAGCAGCAGAAGCACCTAATTCTGGTTTTTTCACAGTTACCAAATCAAGATATTGCTCATAAAACGGAACCATCAAACCTTTAGGTGTAGTTTGGTCATCCATATAACGTGCAACACGTGCTCTAGTGATATAAGCAAGAGTGAAGTCAGGAGAGTTTTTGTTAATAAACGCCAGCGCAGAATCCGCCTCAACCAGCATTTTTTTATCTGGGTTCTTTTTATCACGATCAGCAAGTGCATAAGCAAAATAGTTTGCTGATGCCAGGTAATAATAATTGGTTAAAGAACCTTTACCGTTAGGATTTAATCTGATAGCAGTTTTGTAGACATCTGCAGCTTGTGCATATTTCTGGCCTTTGTAAAGTGCCAAACCTACATCTTCCAATGCTTCAACGTTAGTCGAATCTTTAGCAACAGCTTTTGTGATGCTGATTAAAGCAAGGCTATCTTGTTTTGCAATTAATTGAGCTTTACCAAGGTAAAGGTAATCCGCAGCGATTAAACGTGAGGTATCTGTATTCTTGGCAAAGAAATCAGTTAGCAACTTCAAGCTCTCAGGGTTTTTATTTTCTGCCGCTGAATAAGCCTGTAAACGTTGGATTACCAATGCTTTCTGGTTATTAGGATATAACTTTGCAAGGTCAGCAGTTTCAGTTTCCAAAGCTTTGAAGTCCTTAGCATAATAAAGGAACTGAGCATAACGTAATCTTGCATCGAAAGACTTATCTGTCAGGTCAAGATATTTTTTATAGTTAGTAATAGCTTCAGTAGATTTTGCTGCGAAGTTTGCAGGCTCAAAGTTAGCCCATTGCATATATAATTCAGCAATCTCGCGATAAGCCGGGCCGTAATTAGGATCTGCTGTAATTACTTCTTTCAATTGAGACTCTGACTCAGGAAAAGCTCTTGATTCTTTGTACATTCTTCCGATCTGTACTTTAGCTCTAAGCAATCCTTCATTCATGTTTAATGCACGAAGGTAGTTACTTAATGCCTCAGAGTTCTTTTTTTGTGCAGCATAAAAGTCACCTAGAGCAACAAATGTTTCTGGATCTTTGTCTTTATCATCTAATTCATCGGCTTTCTGCAACATTGGCAATGCAGCTGCAAAATCAGGTTTATCCTGAGCAACATAAGCTTTACCGATGTACATGTATGGAAGATAGTCTTTTTTAGAAGCTACTTCAATTGCCTTTGCGAAGTTTGTTTTAGCAGATGCTGCATTGTTAGAAGCAAGATCAGCCTGACCTAAACCAACATAGTTCAATGCATATTTAGGATCTGCAGCAATACCTTTGGTATACGTTGCTTTGGCAGAGTCAATATAATCGTTGTGCAGGTATACATCACCTAAACTAAAATAGTTCTCTCCTTTTCCAGCCTGAGAGCTTACCAGAGATTTCAGCATTGAAGTAGCCTTTGCGTACTGTTCTGCATCAATCGCTTTCTTTGCATCATTTAGGTTTTGAGCAAAAGAGGCAGAACCCATCACTACTAAACCTAAACTTAAGGTTATTGCTTTCTTTGTCATTTTCATTGGTTCGTTTTTTTTGTTTTAATGTATATGAAGCTAATTCGTATTCTAAAATTAAGTGAGTTTACTTACGTAATCTAAAAGTCCGCGGATACAATATTTTAATATTTTTTAGCTAAACTGTATTAGCTGTCCTTCAAACAATCCGGCTCAATATAATATTTAATTTTGACTCTTTAAATTAATCTCTCTGGAGTTCATAGAATTTGGGCCAAGTCCGGATTTAAGTACAATCAGCTGACCGCGCTGACTTACCAACCAATTTGCAAAGCCCGTACCTAAACCATTTTTAACCTCAGCATTGATGATATATACATTCCTTAGGAATGGGTATATTCCATTGATGAGGTTTTTTTGAGTAGGCTTGTAAAAAGCATCGTCTCCCTTTTTACCTTTGACATCCCTTACGCCCAATAGTTTAACCTGTGAGGTAAATTCAATCATGTCCCTGTTATCTTTAAGTAACCAGTTCACACCAACTACGCCGATAAAGTCCTTATGTTCTGCAACGTACTTTATAACGTCATTATTACTCTTTAACGTATAAATTCCTTTGGCAGGAAGATTTTTTATACCAGCCAGGTCTTTGAAATATCGGATAGTGCTGGAATAAGCATTATCAAATACCAGGTTCTTTCCTAAAGGATTATTACCCCTCATGATTGAGATCACTTCGTCAGCCGTTATTGTTGAGTCTGGATTACTCGTACCCGTAATCATTGCAATACCATCAATCGCAAACCTTGAAGTAACTATCTTAACTCCCCTTCTGCTGAAAGGAGCTTCTTCTTCAGGCGTAAGCCTTCTCGATAAAATCACCACCCTTACACTGTCATTTAAGAAGGTAGGAACAATTTTATTCTCATTTCCTTGAAGCAACTTGAAATTGGCATCTGGATAATCCAGTTTGAAAATCTGAAGCTGGTCATTGAGGACAGAAGAAAAGCTTTCATCTACCAGCATTTCTATACTTCCTGACGTACGAGTTTCTTCCTCAGCGGTTTTTTTCTCCTTGTTTTGGCAAGCAGCAATCAGAAATAATGGTAAAAGAAAAAAGAGTCTTCTCATCTTTAGTTGTCTTTTTGATTAATTAAACGGTAGAATCTGATTACAGCATAAAGAATCAGTAATAATCCGAACAGGATCCTATAGGTCGGCGTAATGTCGAATGGAATATCTTTTGTGAAGATGAGATAGCCTCCCAACACGAGATAAACGCTAAGCATGACTAGGCCTAAAATGAACAGAAATCGCTGTTGAGGCGATTTCTGCTTAAATGTATTGAAGTCAAACATTATATTTATTAGTTAGATAATGTGAAGCTGATTGGAATGTTATACTTAACACGAACCGGCTTACCATTCTGGATACCTGGGGTCCATTTCGGACTTGCCTTTAATACCCTGATGGCTTCTTCATCAGTACCACCACCTAATTTACGCTCTACTTTAATATCTGTAAGACGACCATCTTTCTCAACTACGAAAGATAAGAACACCTTACCCTGAATATTATTTTCCTGCGCCATAGGAGGATATCTCACTGCTTTACTCAGATAAGCATAGAATTTATCCATACCTCCAGGGAAACCTGGCTGAGTTTCGATACTTACGAAGTCATAGACTTTAGTATCTTCTACCACTGCTGCCTGTTTAGGGCCTTCGCCTACAGGACCAACAACTACGATATCAGCACCTGGATCACCTTCAATTGTTTTCTGACCTGGATCAGCTGCTTTTAACTGCTCAATTTGTGGTGGCTCCTCATCACGAACCTCATTATCCGGTTTTACAATCGGAGGAGGGAACTTGATTTGATCCGTTTTTGGTGGCGGTGGCTCAACCGGTGGTGGTGGCGGTGTTTTCGGGTCTACCGGTGGTGGCGGAGCCATAACAACCTCAACTTGTTTCACTATTTCCTCTTCAGGCATCTGACCTTTGATTAAACTAACAATCTTAGGTAAGATGAAGAGAAATATGAAGACAGCCGATGCCAAAAATAATGCCTTGGTTGAGTTTGCGCCATTTTGTTTACGTAGCTCATAAGCTCCGTAAGCTTTATTCTTTTTCGCAAAAACAACGTCAAGCCACTCTTTATTGAATAAATCTAATTTAGACATTGCTTGTTTTTTAAATTGTTAATAATAGTATTATAAAATTCCTTGTTGAGTCATGAAAGATTTTTCATTATCAAGGATGTTTTCATCATCAATTGCAGGAGCCGTTTTGATTCCGGTAATTAATAATTCGTCCATTATATCAACGAAATTTTTATAATTCGATCCAGAAGTAGGCTTGATAACCATTACGATATCTTTACCAGTTGCTTCTTTCACTTTCTTTTTGTTATCCAGAATCGTCTGTCTGATGTCAGTGAAGCTCTGAATTTCTGGTGCTGTTTTACCAGCTTCTCCCATGTACCAGGCAACTTTATTGTTTTTACCCAATAAAATTGTCATCGTTTGAGATGCCCTTAATTCAAGCTTTTGCTCAGATTTCTCATCCTTGTCTGGCTTGGCAATATCCATTGCTATTGGTTTGCTCAGCGTGGTGGTCAACATAAAGAAGGTAATCAATAAGAACGCCAAATCAACCATCGCGGTTAAATCTACTCTCGTAGAAGCTTTCTTACTCCTTACTTTCCCTCCTTTTTTGCCACCCCCGCTGGAGGTATCTAATTCTGCCATGATGTTTTATTAATTACCGCCCTCAGCAGTTGTGATTAAACTAAATTTATTAATTTTTTGTTTTTGCAGGATATCAACAACTTTTTTAATAGCCGGATATTCTTCAGCGGCATCACCTTTGATACTTACACGCATACCTTCCGAGTGTAATTCTGCAACAGCTTTACGCGATTGAAGGATCCAGTCAGCCAGCTGATTGTTTGCAGAATCAGTAGGAATACCCGTTTCCAGTCCTGATTTTTTACGTGCATCGCCATCCATCATGATAAACTGTTTTAAGTTTTGAATAGGAACTCCGAAAGCACCAATCACGCTAAAGCGTTTTTTCTCTGTTGGAGTAAATTCAATCTTATATTGTTCACCTATTTTCTCAAGGGTGTTCACTCTGATATCAGGGCCGGCTGCTTCAAAAAACACTTTACCTTTACCAATTGTCAACAATGCAATGTTCTTTTCCGGAACTTTGATTTTATACGTTGACGATGGGATTTTTATATCAATAGGTTCTGGTTCTTTAGCAGTTGCTGATAAAATGAAGTACGTGAGCAACAGGAACGATACGTCGCACATGGCGGTCATATCAATCGAGGTACTCTTTCTTGCAACTTTTGCTCTTGCCATAATTTTTTAAAATTACTTATGTTTTATATAATGATGTTAATTCTTCCGGTTTTCCATAAAGCCGGTAAAAAAAAATAACATTATTTTTTATTTATGCGTAGAAGCATAAGTTTGGATGATGCTAAAACCAGCTTCATCAATTGCATAAGTTAATTTATCAATTTT